>Ga0160428_1000249_pt1 | contig 65642 bp, 51 predicted proteins | sample SolpanmetagenomM_FD_108198 | JGI IMG/M metagenome (GOLD analysis project Ga0160428, IMG submission 108198) | Solar panel surface microbial communities from Lawrence Berkeley National Laboratory, California, USA - M | ecosystem: Engineered > Built environment > Solar panel > Unclassified ... | reverse complement strand
TCAGGATCAAAGGTCGTCGCTCTCAGATAGAGACCGACTCTTGCTCTTCGATGTGAAAAGCACAAACTCGCGAAAGCCTGGTAGGCAAATACTCTTCGCAACTAAAGGACAGAGCCGGCAGGTAGCATTTTTCATAGTAATTTGTTTGGCAGACAGGACTTATGTTGAAATCCACCCCAATATGCAACAAACTAAAGAGAGATCTACGCTCGAGGAACCAAATACAGATGCGGAAAATATGGCCTCAGCTAGCGAAGATGCAATACCATTTTTCTTGACCATGATAGACAGTGGCAACGAGCATGAAATAGAGGATGCAACGTCCCGATCAAATCTCGTCCATAACTCGTGGTTCCCGCCACATTGCTATGGTAATTTAGACCCACGTAATGCTATTTATCGAATGCCTTTGCATTTGCTGCCCCAAGCTTTGGACAGTGTTCGGACAGCCGCACAAACTGGGGGTTTCTATCAAAATCCTTGGTCCAGAGTAGTCTTCAAGCGCTGGCGACCTCGGACAACTGATCTCGTTGACGCTTTACGTCCGACAGAGGATGCGCCTCAATTCTCGGCATTTCTCGCAGTCTTGGATATCTATCGCGCAATGATTACATCGCGTCGTCTAGGAAAGACATTTCTCGAGTTAGACTTTGTTGGTCTGCAACCCCGTTTAGCAGATTTCAAGCTTTTATACCGGCGAGCGGCTACCGAAGTCAAAAATGGGTGTCAGGTTTTGGTTCAACATAAATTGGACAGTCGTTATCGAGCCCATGCTGCACCACTCCACAGGGTATCTATAGCTCGATCTCGTGAAGACGGAACCATTTCATGGTATTTTAATCCTCTGGAAAGGTTAGCCTTAGCCTCCAAAATTGTTGTTGTTAAAACATAGACTAAGATTCCCCTGCAATAGATTCGACTATCTCTTTTACCAATTCACGATTAGTGGCCAAGGTGAACAGAGATCGCAGATAGAGGTATTTTTTCTACCTGAACGAATCCTACCCGACGAGTTCTACACTACAACGGATACAGAAGTCAATTTTGAAAGAGCAGAGTTCCAACCTTACCGTTTTGTGCAGGATGTTGCAGGTCAATGGGTCGAGAAAATCCAACAGATTATCCTCGCACATGTATCACCACGGCTCGATTGCGTGAGACCATGGCGAGCTGAATCACTTTCGGCTTTCAGCGGCCAGCATTTCACACCATGGGAGCAAGAGCAGACATATCAGAGTCGACCACGATTCACTGCTGCTCTCGGGGAGTGTCACCGTAGATTCTTTTATGTCGTCAACAATATCTGCGCATCACGGTAAGTCTCCAAATTCGTAACAAAGAGCAGACGGACTGACGCATATTTAGGCGAAGCGGTTTGATCATTATTACTGGGACAAGATACTCTATATGCGACTTCCTCTTCTGCTCCTTTGTATGGTCCGAGGAGCAATCTATTCTATGGCAGCAGCATAAAGTACCCCCCGCGACATTATCTAGTATTAGATCGGAGACACCGTTAGTAGCAATTTACGTATACACAAGTAGCTCAGAAAATACTTTTCAAAGTCCAGAAATCACCGCTTCACAATTCATGAGAATTAATACCATTCAACAACCTCGACTATTCATTTGGGATTCGTCAGGTCTTGATGCACCCGGTGGGCATCTGTCATGGGCTGTAGTGCCTACAACTGACATAAAACCTACCAGATCACAGCGTAGGGGTTTTGAAAACGCTACTGCGGCAAAACAACGATCTGATCGTGCACCGCGGACTGCATTATTGTCAGATATGCTTTGCTCAGGACTTCTCGTTCATGATTATTGCATTGATTTGTTAGGTCCCATGGCTCTGGACTGGGCATGTAGTCAACATATTGTGACCTTGTTACACAACTTTATGGGTCTGAGATCTTTCCAACATCCGCCTGGTATAACGCGAAACCCCCAGGACTTCCAAATGTCGCTAGGGGAATTGTATCAAACGCAATATAATCTTGGCTTTGTATAAAGTTCATCTCTAATGCTGCAGTCTAAATATGAAGGGGAGATGGAACAATTACCAGTCTCGTGATGTCGCATCCGATTGTTCGACGTGTTTATAATAATTTCATGTATATATCTAAACAGTCTCTTCCAACTCTTCTAACCACAATTCAATTCCCCCTTCATTCTTTATTTCAACAAGGTCATCCTCCAACTGCTCGGTATGCGCGGCTAGTTCGTCGGTGGCGGAGTTGATATGCGTTGATAACGATTTAAGCATATCTTCATGAAGTTCACTAGCCCTAGTAGGATCATTCTCCACATGTCTTCCCATACTCACGAGTTGCTTTCGTTGCATGATCAAGCGTTTGATCTGACGCTGAAAATGATGCACATCATCAACTAACTCCTCAATGTTGGAGATTAATGATTGGGTATCCTGCCAGATCGTGCAATTCTTTAGATAGGGTGATACTTTTAAGTCGAAGTCGGGGACGTCTGCATCATTGTCGACTAAGAAATTAGTTTATAGCGCAAGAGATGATTTCAAGTAATTGTAGACAAATCTCACCACGGAAGCGCCTCTTTCTAGCATTTACTGACTCATCAATCTGTGCTAGGGATTTGTGTTGTACACCGTCTTCAGTAGACGGAGCGTTGCCGTTTACGCCCATGATAGGAGAGGTATCATTCGTATTGACATTGCCACATGTATCTACATCGAGCGATCCTCTTACAACTTCTAAAGCAGAAGATGCTATACTCGTTGCTTTATCTGTCTCTTTTGTTCCCTTGCTCTCCAAGCTACTACAATCCTGCGTGCTATCCTTTAAGGCCATGATAACTTCTGGAACCTGTTGTTCCAATACTGCTTCCTTCTTATGAATCAGCAGAGTTGCTTAAGAAATATCAATAAGTACAGACCTTGTCTAGACCGCATTCTGCAACTTTGCTATCGGTGGGAAGTTTGCTAGCTATAGAAGTATTACAGGAGCCTGACATATCATGAGATCCTAAGTTGACCTGTTCCGATTGAGAAATGTCTCCTGCAACTACTGGATAGGCGATGTTCATAATGATAGCTACACGGCTTTATAGAGCTGCGACAATGCTACTTACGTACTATGGCTTTCAGAATGAGGGATGCAACATCTCCATGAAGATGCGCAAGTGTACATCTGCACTAGTAGGAAAGATAGCAGACCTATGAGCTCTGGCGTTTGTATCTTGTGTTACATGCAGCTTTCCTGAAGGGGACTCGTGCATATCCCGTTACCACGGACTGACTTAATACAACACAAGGCAACATACTGGAGGACGTCGTATATTTCAACAACAGAGGCCTCATAAGATCCTGAGGACATCCACCCTGGCATACAAGGATAAAAGCGACTGAAGTCGAGCATCGGGAGAACTGCTGTTGAAAGTTACTAGAAACTCTAAATTCCAGGGTCTATATGACGATTGTGCTGGCTATAACAGAATAACTACAGTAGAACGAATCAATCAACATCATACGATTGCATTATACAACTTACTTATATTCTGAAAATGTCGCATAGTACAGAAAGCCAAGCCTTCATCGAGCTTACAGATCTACGTGAACGAAATCGCTTTTTACAGCATGAGCTGTAAGTTTCAAATTTCTTTAGGCAACGAGGTTGCTAATATAGGACATTATAGTGCGAAGAAACTCGTCAGCAGATATGCATACGCTTTTGCTACCCTAGTCTATCCACTCTCTATACTTGCAGCCGGCTGTATCTACAAAATCCTAACTCTTTTGTCTCCACATCTGCTTCGAATTGAAGAATTAAACACAATTAACACCAGTACTATCAATAAGAAATCGTTACTATCTACCGCCGTCGCAGCTCTCTCAATCTTTTCTATCATTATTATTCTGATTGCGAACATACAAAAGGCCGCAATGCTTCCGTCGCCTCAACTTCAGCTTGCAGATGATTTCAGGCGAGATTTGTTGCGTGTCCTGTGGGATATAATTGCAAGAAGGAACAACAGGATCGAGCGAGTTTTGGAGCCAAGCAATGTCGAGATTATGGGCGTAAGAGGGGTCAATATGGATAATCAGGATCAAGGGGCACTGGCATTCTGGGCCAAGCCGAAGACCGTGCTCGCAGTTGTGCCACGACATCAGGCTCATTAGGATTTTCAGCATACGTATATACATCCTTACATACCATCGCAACAGTTGACCATAGACAGCCGCTATGACCGTGCAATTCTTTCATTGTTCGCAATAAGCTTTGTGCATCGCGAAGCCGCCCGATAGCGCTGTCTAGAGAAATTGCCGAAAGTGCTGGCAATGGACCATTAGCGGCCAAAACACGAGCAAAGCGTAGCATACGTGCTCGAGCCCTGCTTTGCTTTTCTTTCAGAAAGTAGTCGAGGCTGAACCCTATCGCTCCCACCAATTCCTGCTCGGGACTGCGAATTGTAAGATCGTAGGAATATCGAGCATCATCAGAATCATTAGTAAAGAGTGACAACTCCTCGACTAGACATGCTCTAGCTCTTCTTTGTAACACTTGTGCAGAAGCGTTAAGATGTAAACTTGCTTCCTGATTCCGCGCTCGCAAATGTGTTCTGGTCTGTGCTGTGATAGGCACATACAAATCCAGTTGAGCATAGATATCCTTGAACAAATCCGTGTATAGCATTTGAGTCTGTTCTCTTTCGTGAATCATTTTCAGGTATATATTAACATAACGGGCTCGAGCTTTGTGTAGGGAGTACATCGGAAATGGTGTGAGCAGATCTTCGAGTGCACTTAATCCATTACGATCATGGACAGAGGACCATTCCCACCACTCGCCCTGGTCGCACCATTTGATACGTGAATCAAGCGCCTGACAGACCTCGTGTCTGACGCCAGAAAGATGATATGCTGCGCATGTACCATTCGCCCACATACACATGTCTCCCATGACATTAGAGGGCTTCGTGAGGGTTGGAATCTCCAGCTGACGTGTTGAAAAAATGCCCAAGTATGCAGCTAGTAAGCATAGTAAAGAAGCAAGAGTTGAAGTCCCGTGTCGAAAGAGTACTCGTATGACAGGCAACATGAATTTTGCGACTAGATAAAATATGTATCTCGTACATTTCCAAGAGACCTGACAGCACAGTATCAGATATGGCCTCAAACGCGTCTGCATAAGCAATATACTACAGAATCGGATCGTCTGGTATATTGCTGCACCGAAGAGCATCACGTAGTGACCATAAAGGAGCAGCTGCACAAGGTTATACCAGATATCCATCTCTTCGCGATAAAGCTACTAAAGCTGAATATTACTTTGAATGAACTCGCTCAGTCAAAGATTGTAGAATATTATTGATAGTATTTAGCGCGTGAAAGAGGCCGGCATTATAACAAATGACCCGTTCTTTATCGCTAAGCTTTTTTTGTACCATAATTTACATGTTACATTCCAGCTGTGCCATCATTCTTCAGGTAAACAACAAAAATGGCTGCTACATTCCAGACACTAAATCGTTATTATAACGCAGAAACTGAAACAATAATAATTGGTCAATGTACCTGTGGCGAGGATGCACGAGCTGCTACTGGTGAACTCCCGGACCAGATGCTAATCCACTGCAAACATGGTAGTCATTTTTGGAAACACATAACGCTATGTCCGGCCCTCCAAGAAATCGATGGCAAAACAACTACTAAGAAGCTCCTACGCGCAACTATATCAACATGGAAGGAGATAGGAAGCATGCCTGCTGAGGAACACGTACCATCGCTTGCGCCAATTGTAATCGACCTGGGAAGCTCGAATTCTGATCCTGAAAGTCCAATTGCCCTTGTAACTGATCAAGGAGAAGAGGACGAGCTTCAGGATGATTCAGTAACAGGAAAGAGCAGCATACCCATAGTTCTTGCAGAACCAGAAGCTGAAGCATCGACATTGACGTCGTGGCGGAGACGCCTCGCAGTAACATCTATACTAAAGTTTGTGGGAACTATCTACCAGTATGCACATGCTGCGCTCCATGTTGGAGCCAGCATTACGCTCCTAATCCGCGCATGGACTCGTGGTGACGTCGGTGGACTCGTTCATGCGCTTATCCCAATCCTGAACCTCTTTCCAAAGCTTGCAGGCTTGTCTGCCGCCCTTCAAGACTTTGTGGTCATAGATATGTTAAGAGCAGCCTTACCGCGACCCTCGGAGAATATTCAACTGCATCGGAATGAGCACGAATTTGCCACAGTTACCCCACCAGTCGTTAACGCTGCAAGGGCGCTGGAACGCATAGCAGAGCGACGTTACGATACTAGACTGCAGCAACAACGGAGAGCAGGGGCGTGCGTCGATATCGACGTGAAAAGTACAAGATCTTGAATACCGTGGACGGATGGGGGCAATCCAGGATCGCACGATGCAGTGGGAAGAGACATTTTACAATTATAAAAAATACGACGGAGGAATTTCGCCGTTGGTGCTAAGCTTGTCATAACAACAGAAGTATCTGCTCTCTATCATTGGTAGACTAAAAACTCAAACGAATATTAACGAACTCAATCTCTTTATCTGTAGCTAGTCTATCGCAATGTATTTTTCATGTTGTCCGCAAGCTCTTTTAGTATGTCTCGCAAATAACCGATGATGTCGCTGATCCGTTCATCGTCAATTTCTTCATTGTTGAATTGTGTGGTCAGGCCATCATTACTCCTGCCACTTCTGCATCTACGGCGTGGATCTCCTTCTACAGTCTCGGTGCATCGCATCACTGTGGCCTAATTGCATTCAAGCAATCTCCAGATGTCATGCTTCTTTGTAGTGTCATCAATCAGCATCCTGTTATTCGACTCTTGAGATGTTCATTCTGCTCGAAGCTAACACGCCTTCACTGGACTCGGCTCTGTTTCGACAGAGATTTTTCGGCCGCATAATAAAAGGCTCAAAGTTCACATCTGTTCAATCTGATCAGTAAATGATGTCAAGCCTTTCGCTGAATATATCCTCGAACCATTTACTATTATCTCACCACTCTGGTCTTCGCCAGTGATGCCCTTGCCCTCGGCAACTCCTCGATAGTCTGCTGGAGACCAGCGACCTGCAGATCCTTGTTTATAATAAATAATTCTCTAAGGATCTTCGAGCTTCATTTTTACCAGAAGAACATTACCTAGTTTCCAAGACTAGTTGTGGACGTATCATCGAGACATGAATGCATAAAGCCAGGCAAAGATACATGAAAATTATTTTGTCACACGAGATATCACAACGAACAATTGTCAACTAGACCGAGTCTAGTGCCACATTCAAGAAGTAAATACGACACCGCACAATAAATAAACGAGTTACGACTAACAGCAATATTGAGCCCTTTCAACTATATACGTAAACTCTGCTCCGACTGGTTCGAAGGATACGTAAACTCTGCTCCGACTGGTTCGAAGGATGAGACATTAGCCTCAACTCATGCTTATCTAAATTCAAGTAAACCATCCATTATCGCTTTTTTGCGAACTCATTTGCGATTCCAGCCTTGCGTTCAACATACGAGTCTCGTGAAGCTCTGCTAGTTCTTCCGCTGATGTGTCATGGTCGTTCACAGGTAAAATTCCAGTGCTTATATGGCGTTCTGGAGTGGCAGTGCCCGTATCCTCGGATTTTATGCGATTGCTACCTCTTCCGATGCCTGAAACTAGGTCAGATTCTTGAGATCCTCAAATCATCTCGATTGTAGTACGGCGTAGCTTACGGAATTGGGTCATATTCGCACTGGTCTCACAATTTTGCAGCCCAGTAAGCCGCTTACTAGGCGAGCCTATACCTAAACCTTGTGGAGCTTTATTGGCCATATAATCTGTGCATTTCTCAATCAATCTTTCTAACTTAGGAACTCTACCATGACTTAGTTGATCCAGATCGTACTTATTTTTACGCACTCCCGTTGTCAATTCCCGTACTTCAGAGGACAATCGAGATTGCTCCTGGTGCAATTCTGCGAACTTGGGCTGCCAATCGAATTTGTCGTAGCACAGTTGCGATGATCGATCGCTAGGGTTTTTGGAATGCTGATAGCGAGAGGTGAGCTGTCGGACAGTTGCAGTGTCGCTGGCAACAAAGCCTTGACTTGAATTTGGGTCCGCTGACAGTTGAGGAACCTCTAAATTTGATGTATTGCGCACGATTCGACATCGTCCATTCGGTTTACCAAAAATCTCGCAATCCAGGATCGCCATAATCTTCAATCTTAAGCACCCCGGACAGGTACTATCCATACCTGCAGCTGATGAGCGGCTATTGCGGTAACGAGATAAGGGTGAAAATATATACTTACTTGGTAAGCACTGCTCATACGAAATCCTACCTTTGCAGTATTTGAATTGGCGTATGTAAGTATTTGTTCGCTTTGCTTCTTGCGCGGAGCGAAGTATATTCAGGACGCTGCTCATCTCAGACATTTTGAGGCTCAATAGCGCCCGATACGTCTATTTGAGCTCGCGAAAGATGTTCAGAAGTAATATATAGTGGATTTCAAGGTAAGTTAGGCTATTTATTATATTTCGAACAAGTTAAATTACCCCGCAAAACGTGGTTAACTAGGGGTATATCACCAGTAAGTTAGAGTACTGCGTTTTTGGAAGCTATCTCTCTTCGTCTTCATTGCATCTCTCTTCGTCTTCATTGCATCTCTCTTCGTCTTCATTGCATCTCTCTTCGTCTTCATTGTATCTCTCTTCGTCTTCATCGACATTCAACGTATAAAGCCTTGGACTTCAACAAGAGATCGCAATTCTCAGTAGGAGAAACAGGCAATATGCCTGAGACACCTTCTAAGATTGAAGAATATGGTTTTGATCATAGTCGTCTAACTAAGGAGGCTCTACAAGATTTCTTGCGTAAAAAGGGCATTCAATTCGGAGCAAGCCTGAAAAAGCCAGCGCTCGTCCTTGCTGTGGAAAGGTTCTGCGTGCATGCATGTATGCGCAGAGGTGAAATGGATCAATCGTACCGCACACCAGGTTTTGATCCAAAAGACCTAACAATTGCAAAAATCAGACAAATTTTGAGCTTACATGGCCTACAATATACAAGCACTATGACTAAAGAGGAGGCAGTACAACTTTTCGACGACCACGCTCATCTCTTCACGGATGAGACCATTGACCAGGTTTGTGCTTCGAAGAATGGCGTATAGTCTTTCCATCAGCTAATTTTGATACCTATAGAATGATGTAGGGACTACTGTATTGCCGCACGCTATGGACAAGCAGTCAGAGCATGACATGGAGATGGAGCAAGAACCTATACAAGTCGGCAATCGTACTGTACGTGGCATGAGTCGCAATGTCGATACAGCACGTGCAGTATCGATATCACCTCCGACAAGTTATTTAGTGTCCGACCGTGGCAGAAGTTCTCAAAACAATCTAGGCCACGTGCTGGACCGTTCAAGGAGTTCTCCAGTCAACAGTAATACCACAGATACTAGCAATGCTAGAGCAAGCGATTTCTATTTCTCACCGGCTCCAACGGTACGACGCGTAGCACATAGCATTGTGCAGAGAGCTGCGCAAATTTCGGGTTTTCCTTCTTCTCCTCCTCCTCCTCCTCCTCCTCCTCCTCCTTCTGTACTGCGGCGTTCTGCGTCTATAGCACAGAGTCATCATGAACCCTTTATCGCAAGACTTTCAAATCCAAGAGACGCCCTGATTGCACGCGCCGTGGAATTCACTTTAATCAAGGCTGTGCCTCTAGCACAAGCGGGCAAGATCGAGGATGTTCTCGACCTACTAGAGAAAGAGATGGGACAGGTGCGCACCTGGATCGAAGCCATAAAGACAAATGATGACGTTGATGAAGAAGAGCTATAGTCCGCTAGACACATTTCGGGCTGCACAAGTACACACAATTTTCACAGTGCAGTCCTGTAGCGATACAATTTGTATTACAATAATCTTGATACCGTATTTGTTTAGGGCAAATTGTAGTTAATAGATCCTCAATAATTAAATTACTTTTGATATATGGATATGGAAATCAATTCGTATAAAACATAGAAGGTTCCAATAAGTACTAAGCACATCAATTCCCCTGGTATGCAGTGCTATATTCCATGGAGGCTAAGTGGTGTTGAGATTTCTAGCAAACGGATTACAAACGCACTAAGGGGTATGGTTACAATATGACTTAGATTTGAATGCCTTAACATCTTTTATTCTGGCTTTTCCCCTTCTCTTTATCGATCGAAATGCCTGCACCAATGTCATCGCAGAGTATTGTAAAGCTCCTGCCACTGAATCGCAGAACAGCGTCGTCAGTCTTACAATTTCGACCAGAACGGTCACTAGCTTCTCGTAGAGCATCAATACAACGACGTAGCGCAAGACTTGAAATGTCAATATTGGATCTCAGTCTTGCTTCTTTCCAAGGAAGGACATCAATAACATTCGGCAAATCCAGAGAGAATGACTATCATATCCTTGAAGATTCAGAAATATCTCGCTATCATTTCTGCCTAACACTGAATCTTGAAGATGGCTGCCTCCAAATGACAGACTTGTCTAGTAAAGGTACTTACCACCGTAGTATGGGAGAAGGTCTACAGAAGATACGAAGAACTACTATCAAACTTAGCGATGGAGATGAGATACGCTTTGGAAAAGACCAGATCTATCGATATAAAATTTTACTACCTTTGGGATCGCCATGTTTACAACTAAATTCTGCAAGCCGTCTAGTTCTACACCAGTATGGTCGTTCAGTCGGACGGGCTATGAGTATAAGAAGTGGTCGTGCTGCTCCAAATAATACTAACGATAGTATAATATCAGCGCTGGATTCGAGATCGCCTGAACAAAGACCAAGACGTATATCAAATTGTTTAACATCGATATTTTGTTTAGACAGATCTTTGAATTCAACTCATCTTACTCGTCGACATTCCTCCTACTATTACTGTGTGTATTCGCGTATTATGAGGATCCCTAGAAGAAGGAGGAGAGCGTCAGCGTAAATTCAAGCAAAAGTTCTGTAATTAGGAGCTATTTTGATAATTGAAGGAAGATAAAAGTTATAGAAGGAAGATATGTAGATAAAGAGCTTACTAGCTAAAATTCTTTTATGTTTAGATAGTCCTATTACCCTACATAATAAGTATAAGAAGCTATTTGTACCTTATATATCCCCTATAAGTAGGACCTGAAAAAAAACCTACCTTATTAGAACTATTAATAATACTGGAGATACGCTCGATATGTAACACGCTCCATCTTTATAAATCGAAAATAATTAGTGATACGCTTAATATGTGGCACACTCTATCTTTTCAAATTAGGAAATACTAGAGATACCCTCGACATGTGATACCCTCTATCTTTATAATTCGAAATCACTTGTGCCACGAGCTCCCGGCGCTAGTACTCGGGTGACTTTGTCAAGCAACCTGGGCCTCTTTAGCTCAGTGGTAGAGCGTCGCACTCGTAGTACTGCGATCTATGCGAAGGCCCACGATTCGATCTCGTGAAGAGGCACCAAGTTTTTGCCTATACCGATTTATCAATTTTTTACGACAGATTCTTTGCAGCAGAATGTGGATAACAAATGTCTGTGCACTATACGCCTAAAATATATGATGTTGTGGGCCTGAAGCAGGTGTAGCATGATATCACGTATCGACTGGAACGGATTATTTGGTCATCGAATTGAGTTCCGGAAATTAAAAACTTCAATGTTTCATGTATTTTTGATTGGACAATGGCGCATGACCTCTTCTTACCTCCACCTGGACGACGTTGTGCTACATGAGTTACCTTACCATGCTCTGATAATTATACCAGCCACCAACTCTCAGTTTCCTATTCAATGGACAAAAGTTTTGGGAGCGGACTCTTATGTGGCCATGTCATCAAAATCTCATACGTTGCAACCGTTTTTTATATACCCCTTAGAAAAGTCTAGTGAGCATCATATCGTGAACATCGCGTGGGACAAAAGATGTTTGGACATTTCGTTCCAAAGCCAATTGGACATAGTCCTCGCTAACAATGATTCTCGATACTAATAAGATAGATCAGCTTAGATCAAGACAATTACACACTGCACATTTTGCACGTTATGTTCTATTAGTAATAGTTTTTGTATCCGTGTTCTGGATATGGGTACCGACCTTTGCGTCCGACGAATCATCGTCGCCGAGTATGATCGGAACACACCTTCCAGATCAAAAGGGTCCATCCTCCGGGTCATATTTCACCTCATCATCTAGCAAATCTAGGCACAAGCCTATTGTTGAAGTCGAAGGATTACGGCTCGGGGAGAAATTCATAGTAGATGCCGATGCTGACGTGGGCGAAGATCTACTCGAAAAAATCAAAGATGAGTTGTTGGATCGCATAACGAAAGTCGAGGTCAATTCAGAACACGCAAAATGCACTTTTGATCCTGAACGTTATCAGTCCCATTTGACACCGCAGCAATCCAAGTTACGTTTTGGGTCTATTCCACCAAGTCCAATAAGCATTGCACTAAACCTTTTTAACTCCGAAGAGGTTCTTCCTAGCTTATCAATTGCCTTGCTCACTACAGTTGCTTTTCTAAAATCGCTGAATCATAAAGTCTATCTCTCCATCTACGAGAATGACTCCAAGGATAGAACTCTACTTTTGCTTGGAGAGCTCGGTTCAGCAATGCTAGCCCTCGATATTGATGGTCTGTTCATTCGTCATTCCAATCTGCATCGTCACGAAGATACCGAACGAATAATAGCTTTGGCTCAGATGCGAAATGAAGTCCTGTATCCCCTCATTCCGTACCTCGGTAATCCAGGTGACGGTGGTGTTCTCCTTTTTGTCAATGATGTTATCACATGTGCCTCTGATTTACTTGAATTACTAGCACAGCTCAAGTTCCAGAATGCAGATGCGGTCTTCAGCACGGATTGGTTTCCTGAACTTGGAGACGCGAAGCCGATTAGATTCAGAGATATCTGGGTTATGAGAGGTATAAATGGAGATCTGCCATACGCCATGCAAAACCGAGGAGGAATTCGAGTAAAAATTCCCGGAAACAGTTATGTAAAAGGCTTGTTCTGGAGTCAGGAAGAGAAAATATGGCAGAGATGGCTCGAGGGCCTACCAGTGCCAGTATACAGTGGATGGAATGGAGCTGTCGCTTTTGATGCTGACATATTCACACAACTCCATCTTAGGTTTAGAGGGTCGGGTGTTGCAAAGTGGAATGGCGGAGATTCGGCGGGGACATTGGGATCATGGGGTGAATTGATTGCTTCTGACGATTACCTGGCCAGCGATTGTCCAGCTAGTGAATGCAAACTTCTCGCGAGAGATCTATGGAATCTAAAGCTTGGACGAGTCAGGTTTTTGGTCGCACCTCAGTCAAGGACGGCATATTCCTTGCAAGATTGGCAACTAGTAGAGGCTCAATATCCCTTGATGCCGCGTCCGGGAACCATGTTGGATACGGAGTTGATTGATTGGAACAATGTCACCATGCCGGAGAAAGTCACATGTGTGCCATCTATCGTTGACGGGAAGCCACTTAGCAATCCATGGGAAGAGGAAAATCATAGACGATCATTGGGTAAGTCTTGTGCACGCTTATTGTATTCGAGCTGATAGACTAAATGCTGTCAATAGATCCAAGAAGTAAATGGATGAAGAAACAATTATCAAGTAAGAATGGTAACGACAGAAATAAAGGGCAAAATATGTAGTGAAGCATTACCCAGATTTGACGATGATTATCCCTGCCAGAAAATCCATGTGAAAACCCCACCTTCCGGTTGCGGACGAAAGTCTGGGGTAGAACTAGAACTCTGATTAGAGCGGTCTGAGGTCATGCCGAAGCGATCTCATGATTGTATAGAGAAACCAATATACTATAAACTATATCCTTGTAATAGTCATATTCCTTTATTCATCAAGTAGGTGTAGTTTGTACGTCACACTACTTATTAGCGGGAGCCTTGCGACAACTTCCCGCTTGTTACACTCCCTTTTAAGAGCGCTACAAGACGATAGACATATTGATCAAATCCGGTCATGTTTGGAATATTTGCAGACGGACTTACGTATGATTCTACGACTGTGAATTCATATCTTTGATTTACTGACATATTCAGGACCATCACGTCGGTTCTATTCCCTGTCTATGCGTCGTACAAAGCAATTCGAACATCGGATCCAGCTCAAATTACACCATGGTTGATGTATTGGACGACATTATCGTTATTTCTCGCCACAGAAAATCTATTCAGTCCTATCCTCGAATGGGTGCCATTCTATGCATGGGCGAGGTTGGGACTACATCTATACCTAGTACTACCTGGTCAACAAGGCTCGGTATTCTTATATCGACAATATCTCCATCCCTGGCTTGATAGACATGAAAGACAGATTGATCAAGTTATTAGTGATACACATCAAAAGGCCAAGAAGGCTGGGCTAGGTTATATCAATCAAGCATTCGAATACGTATGCACAAGAGTTTTAGGAATGACACCAAAGCCGCCGACTCCACCTCAAAGCAGAAATGTATCTTACAGTCAGTCATTGTTGAACAGATTCAGTATGCCGGCCGCGCGTGCTAGTTTGACGGCCGCAGGTGCCAACGATCTGATGTCCATGCTAGGTAACGTAGTTCAGACTGCAGCAGCAACTGGTACAAGTAGATCCGCAGATACTGCTGGTGCCGTAGATTTATCGACTGCTGGAACTCTAATTCCTACACATTTGATAGGGGAAGAAAGAGCATCTTATATTTCAACACAACGTTCACGATTACAAACACTTCTCAAAGCACTTGATGCAGTTGACAATGGTCATGATGCTCATAATGAAGGCCTAGACATTTTGAAAAAATCAAAGAGTGAAGCTGAATTTGACGACCTGTCTTATGAGGATTTACCAGTAGGTACAGCCAAGAAGACTGGTGGTATACAAAATGAGTCTGGCTGGGGCAAATGGATTTGGGGTGCTGCTGAGAAGGCTTCATCACCTTTAGCCAAGAAAGATCAGTAATTGTTTCTGGTGATGTATATATAAAATCACCATTACGCCTAGAATGACGAGTGTTTTTCAGTTTCATGGCGGATATTACTTATACTTGTGCATGAGACTTTTGTTTATACGTTATCAGACTTATCTGACCTCTTTGAAAGGATACTTGATCACATCATCTTTGCGCATAAAATGCCTTCTCCTTTTCTTGGTGATCGAGTGTTCCACAAACGTCTCCTTTCCATGTTCTAATAAAAATCTCTTGATGAATCTAGGATCCCATAATTCAGAAGCGATTCCCAAATCTTTACAACATCTCATCAGAGCATTTGATTTACAACCTTCTGTAGCGGTCGGTATACCATCCGGGTCAAAATATTGCATTTCACCTCTTGCCACACTTACTAATCTATCGTTCTAAATCAGCACTCCATTCTTTCAATCACAATAAACACACGAATGATGATAAACATAGAGATGTAGTACTGACCGTCCACCACACACCAGCGCATATTCTCTCGTGACCAGCTTTCCTGTCACTATAGTCTCTCCTCTAGGCACTAATCCCCATCCACCAGGTCCAAACGCTTTGTTTAATATTCTCCGATATTTAATCTCCGGTAAATATATTATTCCTTCCGGTTTAATCTCGACGTCATCGGGAGCTATTTCCGCTAGTAATATCGCGCTCGTCTCCGCACTGAACGGCTCGGAAGACAGACCGTGGAACGATCTCGCCCAGTCGACTTGTGTTTCTGACGGAGAAATCGTCGGTGCAGCGTCCGACAGACCGTCTGTTAGTGAGCGGAGAGGAGCGTCATTGGCGTTTGGAGTCACGCTTGCGGCGCGGGTTGGATTGGGTTTAGATGGGGGGGAATCGTTGGGAAAAGAAGGAGGTGAGAAAGTTGATGCTAGGCGGAGGGCCGTTTTTGGAAAGGTGGACAAACGACTGGGTCGCACGAATTGTAGTAAGGCGCGTAAGACCGCCATATTGACCGTGTCAAGTCTAGTGGTTGAGTTGAAGATGACGAATTGGTGGTCGGGTTGTTGTGTTCTTCACAGGCAACTATTATTTCTTAGGAATGGGGTATATTGCCAAGAGTTTGAAAGCATGTCATAGAATGGTTACATGAATATCTACTATGGACGAATCATCATTGGGGAAAATCAATGTCTATTTTCACTACTTATATTATACCAGAATCGCTGATTCGACCTAGCGTGTTGGGCTGCGTTCAGCATGAAATAATTAACGTCAATAATATCACGTTCATCACATTGACCCATGTTTGGCCGTCCTCAAATGATTGGAAGGCTGCGAGATTACCGTCAATCATTGGCATATGTTACTGAGACTTGTAGAAGACGACACGGTCTAATCAATATGCTCTTGGCAGTGTGAACGATTGAAGTTGATTAATCATGCCTAGAGATGGCTTTTTGCCCTCGGAAAGTTCTGTCCATATGCATTCAACACTGGCACTTGGAGAGGGTCGGAGCAAGACCCTACATCGTTTCCTAAGAAGTACGTGAACCTTTCCTCTGAGTAGTGGAGTATGAGTGCATGTTCTTGATAGACAAGCTTAAGTATTCCGATTGAAATATCGTCTTTTGGGCCATACTCTTAACAATTTATATGTTCAACTGTATAAGCGGTTGCATACAATCAATCATCCATGCCTCTAGCATTGATATCAAAGAGCATGGTATTCTGTTCGTTGTTCGCTGCGATATGGCATACAGCGATGTCGTCGTTACATGAATATCGGCAAATCTTTTCGCCGAAAAAAAGTGATGCCAAGACTTTGACCAGAGAAGCCTCAATAAAGTTCTTCAAACCAATCGCGTGAAAAGTGAATGTCACATCGCTTTTTAAGCGAAACAATAGCATACAGCCATGTCACGATTCTTCTACGCGAGCGACAGTTCCGGTTCAAGCTCCGATGAAGAAGAGAGCTTGTACGGATCCGGAGATGAAGACAGAAATAAGAATGTAGATGATCATTCAGACTCGGATTCGGATTCAGATTCCGACAACGATCAGTCGGATTCTGACTCTAGCAGTGATGATGGAAAGACTGGTGCCGCTCGTTTCTTACGAGATGAATCAGATGAGTCGGAAAGTGATGAAGAAGAGCGAGTTAAGATTGTGAAAAGTGCAAAGGATAAAAGGTTTGATGAATTGGAAGCAATTATCAAAAAGATTGATAATGCCGAAAATATCAGCGATTGGACTGTCATCTCGGAGTGTGAGTCTAGAAGAAAGAATAGTATCGATTGGGTCTGATGAATATGATAAATAGCATTCGATAAAATGAACCGATTGATTCCTGTTCTACAGCGAGATAATGATGGGAAGGCTCCAAAAATATACATCAAGACAATTGCAGCTCTGGACTTATCAACCACAGAGGCAGTTGAGAAACAAAAGGTCAATCCTAAAAAGGTCAACAAATCTACATCTCAAAGTTTAAACGCCATGAGACAAAAAATAAAAAAGAATAACAAGGATTTTACAACAGAAATCGATGCGTATCGGGCTGATCCTGAGGAGTATATGAAAGAGGCAGTGGTAGAGGAGCCAACAATTGCAACCAAGCGACCAAAACGGGCAGCAGGCGAAATTCCTCAGGTAATTACTAACGATGACGGAGGCTTTACAATGGTTGGAGCTGGTGGAAAGGCCATGAACTATACACCCGAGAGCATACTCAAACATCTAAGATCCATTGTCGAGTCTCGAGGACGAAAAAACACCGACAGAGCCGAGCAAATAAGAATAATGGAGAGATTGATGGAAGTTGCCATCACAGATTACCAGAAAATTAGAATTTTAATAGTCTCAATAACTACACGTTTCGATCTCTTTGGTGGATCTGGCAATCAAATGGCTCAAGAGCAATGGAAAAAAGCACAGCAAGAACTCTCAAAATTGCTGGAAGTGCTTGAAGCTAATCCCGATATCGTTGCGACTGAAGGCGCTGAAGAATGGGAAGATGATGAAAAAGCACCTGTAATAACCCCAGGTGAAACTTTCAAGATCCCTGGAAGTCCAGTATCGCTTGCTGAACGCCTCGATGATGAATTTATACGAGTTCTTCAAGCCATCGATCCCCACACCGCCGAATATGTTGATCGTCTGATTGACGAAGGCTCTCTGTACCAGGTTCTTGTTCGCACAATGATTTATTGCGAAAGGATCAGTTCAAACACAAGCTTGGCTATTGAAAAGGATATCAGCAATCGAGCAGTTCAAAGAAGGCTTGAACACCTCTATTTCAAACCCAATCAAGTCGTCGACATCTTGGAACAAGAGACTCTAGATGCTCTACCGACAAGTATCGACTCCAAGATCACTCCTCGGGCTTCATCGTCAGATGCATCTACTTTGGTCGAAACGCTTGCTGGCTTCCTCTTCAAGAACAGTGATGGCATCATTCGAGCACGTGCCATGCTCTGTCAAATTTACTTCCTTGCCCTACATGACGAATATTACCGAGCTCGTGACATGATGTTAATGTCACATCTGCAAGAGACGATTAGTACTTTCGACGTCGCAACTCAAATATTGTTCAACCGTACATTGACCCAAGTCGGCCTATGTGCATTCCGTGCCGGTCTCGTCTACGAGGCCCAAAACTCTCTGCAAGAAATATGTGGTAGTCAGAGACAAAAAGAATTACTTGCTCAAGGTCTACAACTTCAAAGATATTCACAGATTACACCAGAGCAGGAACGATTAGAAAAACAACGACAACTTCCTTTCCACATGCATATAAATCTCGAACTTCTCGAGTGTGTTTACTTGACATGCTCCATGCTTCTTGAGATCCCAACTCTTGCTCAAATCGGATCTGCCCCGGATGTCAAGAAGCGAATAATAAGCAAATCTTACCGCAGAATGCTCGAGTACCACGAGAGACAGATTTTTACTGGGCCACCAGAGAACACTCGTGATCATGTCATGCAAGCATCTAAAGCTCTAGCATCGGGAGAATGGAAAAAGGCAACTGAACTTATACTTGCTATTAAAATCTGGGATTTATTACCGCAAGCTGACAAGATCAAATCAATGCTTGAAAGTCAGATTCAAGAAGAAGGTCTCCGGACCTATCTTTTCACATATGCACCATTCTACGATACCCTTTCAGTCAAGGAACTGGGTTCCATGTTCGAATTGACTGATCGCAAAATAGTAGCACTAGTCAGTAGGATGATTAGTCATGATGAACTCGCAGCAGCTCTTGATCAAGTCGATAATGTCATCATATTTAGAAAGGGTGTCGAACTTAGCCGACTTCAAAGTCTTGCTCTAACGTTGAGTGATAAAGCTAGTGGATTAATCGAAAGCAATGAACGAACACTCGAACAACGAACGCAAGGTACAGCAAATGCCTTTGACAGGCAAGGTGCTCAAAGAGGTGGCAGAGGTGGTGCTCGCGGAGGTAGAGGTGGTGCTCGTGGAGGTGGTGTGAGAAGAGGAGGTGCAGGATTTACGGGTGGTGTACTCGGAAATGCTATAAGGGCATAAGATGTAGCATCATCGAAATTCTTCCTCTTTTTTCTTAATGATAGATATTATAGCATTGCAATGCCTTGATCTGACAAAATAGTTATTTTACGATGTATACTTCCGTCCTTTCAGATCAATCGTCTCTTTGTGGTTCGTTCCAATTCTCATCTGCGTCTGCAAATCGCGGTCACATACGCGGTCGTACATGTAAGCGGTCATATCTGGAATTTTAAGTTTGCGGGGTGCCGCGCTCAATCCAGGGTGCAGCGATAAATTAAAATCGTAAGTTTATGAATTTCTGGACCGAGATTGCTTTTATATTGTATGTAGTACAGTACCTGAACATCTTACGAGACATGTGTTTTGTTGACAATTGATCCTTATTCCTTACTCCTGACTATTTTGACCAAAAGTATACACGCATTTGTTCCACAAAGAACTTCACATAACAAAGAAACCAATATGGCGAGTCGACCAAATGGAATCGGCATCAAAGCCATTGAACTATATTTCCCTAGTCAAGTAAGTCTTGCAGTCATATTCTGTTTTTGATTGCTGGTCATGCAGACAAGAAACTAACATTGTTCATGTAGTGTGTCAGTCAAGCAGAACTCGAAAAATTCGATGGCGTCAGTGAGGGAAAATATACAATCGGACTCGGACAAACGAAGATGAGCTTCTGTGACGATCGTGAAGACATATATTCACTTGCACTTACCACTGTATCATCGTTGATGAAGAAATACAACATCGACCCAAACAGCATCGGTAGACTAGAAGTCGGCACGGAAACTCTGCTAGACAAGTCAAAGTCTGTAAAAACTGTACTAATGCAATTATTCGAAAAGTCCGGCAACACAAATATTGAAGGAGTCGATACCGTCAATGCTTGTTATGGTGGAACCAACGCTCTATTCAATACTATCAACTGGATGGAATCGTCTGCCTGGGATGGTCGTCAAGCGATTGTAGTCGCCGGAGATATCGCTTTGTATAAAAAAGGAAGTGCTAGACCTACCGGGGGTGCTGGATGCGTTGCTATGCTGATTGCTCCGGATGCGCCCCTCGTGTTTGAGCCAGGACTCAGGGGAAGTTATATCAAACATGCATACGATTTCTACAAACCAGACTTGACGAGCGAATATCCTATTGTTGATGGTCAATATTCAATTCAATGCTACACAGAAGCTGTTGATGCTTGTTATAAAGCTTACAATGCAAGAGAGGTAAAGACTAAACAACACTCGAATGGAACGAATGGTACACACAAGGAGATACAAACGCCTCTTGATAGATTCGATCACGTATGCTTTCACGCGCCAACTTGCAAACTCGTATCCAAATCATATGCACGACTTTTATATAATGACTATCTCAATGATCCCGAAAACCCATTATTCGCAGATGTTCCACAAGAAGTCAAAGGTTTATCTTACAAAGATTCCATTACAGATAAGACGGTGGAGAAGACTTTCATCGCCCTGGCTAAGAAGAGATTTGCAGCAAGAGTACAACCGTCTATTGAAGTACCGACCATGTGCGGTAACATGTACAGCGCTTCAGTATATGGATCAATCTGCTCGCTCATCTCAAACGTGTCATCGGAAGATCTTCAAGACAGACGAGTCGCTATCTTCAGCTACGGATCAGGTCTTGCCTCTTCCCTATTCTCCTTTCATTTTAAGGGCTCAGTGGAAGACATACAATCGAAATTGAATCTTCACAAGCGATTAGACGCTCGACGAACTGTCAAACCGGAAACATATGACGAAATGTGCAACTTGCGAGAAGGTGCTCACCTGCAAAAAAACTATACTCCAAAGGGTAGTATCGAGACTATTGTTTCGGGAACATATTATCTCACAGCAGTAGATGACATGTTTCGTAGATCGTATGCAGTCAAGGATTAGATCACTCTGGGCATCATCTGATTCTTTGATTGTGGCCAAGTAATCCTGCTACTGATGAATGTACGTGTAGATATTGAGCAAGCAATAATAGGTAATAGTGTTATAGACAACTTTTCGTAGATTAATACCGTTATACTAGCATGAACAGCGTTTGGTAAAAATAAGGGGTAATTTGTTCGCAAACTCTAAATCATACCCAATTTGGAACAGTGATCGAATGTGATTGGTCAAATCAAGCCCTGACGTTGAACTGGTCAAAACGGACTCGGCATGAACAAAGGTTTACCAACCCGAACTCTAACTCAGGACATTCCCGGCCGATCAGTTTTGTCGCTAGCCGTACTTTGACAACCTAGTGGATTGTCCGTTCCAACACGCATCAGATTGAATCGTAATATGATAAATCAAGATTGACACGAGCAGCTACACTTGGACATGTCAAGTGATGGTCTCTCACTGATACGTGCTGAGATTTACTAGTTATTCCTTCGTGAAAGATTCTTTTTAGGCTAGTGCAAAGAATCATCTCGAACAATGACGAGGCCAGAATCAACTTGTCGTTGCCATAGTCAGGCAGACCCAGTATCGAACGAATGCGACATTGCAGATATATTTGCTGATCGATTTGCGGTTGTTGACGATGATGAAGAAACACATTCGGACGACGAGAATGGCGAGACCGCAGGATTAGTAGACAGAACACCTAGCACGGCACACGAACGACAAGCACTCATCTCTTCTGATGCAAGTGAGCTGGTCGATAATGATTTACCTTCTTCGAGAACAATGCGAAATAGTATACGAAAGAGTAGGGGAATGTTTATGGAAAATCCATTCGCAGATCAACAGTCAATACCACAAAACAGACCGACATCCATCAACAATGACTATCGGGATGGCTTTGTCAACTCGCACATATCAGCATCATCACCCTCTTCCTCATCCTCTCCAGCACTTCTCTCTCGACAACTCACAGGACATAATTCGATCCATGGTCCTGCCCATCCTTACAACATGTATTCTCAAAACGTAGCAGATGATGAATCAGAGGTTGACGAAGACGAGACGTTGAGACGTGGAAACAATCATAACGTAACAATGGGATTCCCAATATCGCTTCGTAACACAACATACAGTCAAGCCGATACTGAGCAACTACCTCCATATTCAGAATATCCTGAAGATGGCGCACCAAAACACATAGTTGTACCAACAGTCACATCTATTCCATCGCCCCTTTCTAATATACGTCCAATCGCCGAAGAGCCACAATCCATGTCGGACTCACCTGCAACTGATAACACCAGTCTTATACATGAAGAGGCTTCTGTCAGTGGAGCAGAAAAGGAATGGAACGAGAAGACATGGAAGGAAAAACGAAGGACACGAGTTTGTGGCATACCATTTATTTGGCTCGTCAGTGTCGGCAGTGTTGGTGCATTTATTATAATAGTTTTGGCTGCAGCCACTGGTGGTTACTTTGGTGCACAATCCAAAGAAGTCAAAAAGGCATAGTAAGTTGATTGTACTGCCCCAAAAAGTAGATGAGTGTCGTGCTAATCATGACAAGTGCTGCTGTAAGTGACTATTTAGATGCAAAACCTACAACTTCAATGCCAAGTCCGATAGCGACCGGTTCGTTTCAATTACAAATTAGTAGTCCTCAAGAAGTACAAAGCGAATGTGTTACCGACTCAAATCTCGCGGCGAGTTGGGATTGTGGCCTTTCAGCACCCGATGACCTGGCTATCAGTATCGATACAACGCCAAATGGTGGCGTGCAAAGCGCTCTTGTATACAGCACAGAAAACCACACCTTTGTCGGTTATGGTTCCTATCTCCCCTATTTCGATACACCAACAGCTTTAATTCCAGTCACGGATTTAGATACGCCACACGATGGTGTTGCTCTTCACTTTCAGCTCGACTATAACAAAGTTGTTGTCGTTCCTGGAGATCTTTTTGATGCTGTTAAAAAAGGCAATCAGAAGAGATTATGGTCCCCAATGGCAAAAGCTGGAGATCGACCATGGTTTTGTTCTTGGAATAATACTCTATTGGAAGGCTTCATATATGTAGCTCAGCCTGCTACGTCATGGTATAATACTACAGGGGTTCATGAATTAACGCCGCCTGGCATTCCTACTTCATCGGCTTCAGCAACTTCGAAAGGTCCCGCGTGCACTTACACAGCAAACTCAGATGCAACTGATGTCCACAATGACTGTCCACCAGCACTAAATGACAATGCATGGTCAAAGCTCGAGCTCTTTCCATATGTAATAAAGCTTGAAGAAAGAAGACATCCTGGCGATACAAGCACAGTGACTTGTCAGAAGATGCAGATCCTTAACGACGGTTCATATAATCCTGTCGTTGACGATGATGGAAACTTTATCACCATGACTGTTGCGGAAACTAATCCGTCATTACAAGCTTATAACAACATATACAACAATACACAATCAAAGAACAATAATCGGAGGAGGAGACAATCTCCGACAAATAACGAATGGATTAGACCTTTTAACGAAAAGGCTGTAGTCTCAGGTTCATGCCATTGTCAATGGTTTAGTGGAAAATCATTTTGATATAACCCTCTTCTAGCATCTATTTTCCATTTTTTGTATGCATTTATTAATATCTATATATTATCGAAAATGTAGTGTGTAGTGAGCGTTAGTTTTCATAAATGTAGTGAGCGCTGTTTTTTATTGTCATGTTAAATTACCTGAAAATGTATTGTATATACAGTTTCAATGAAATAGATTCCCATGACTTTGGTGCTCTTTGTTACTGAATTCTTGCCCAACTAGTTCAGTTTACTTTTCTTCCCTTTCTACGTTGTCATGATGACCCCCTCTTCTTATTACTAATTTGTACTGCTGTTACTGTTGCTATCGCTATTGCTGTTGCTGTGTTGAGTCTTTGTTGTTGATTGATTTTTATATTTCTTGTAGCGATTTCCACCGCAATCATTACTCATTGCATATTCGATCATTCTCTACTCACTTATTGTATATTGATTGTTATCTCCAAGCTACATACGGACCTCGTGCTCTATAATTGAAGAGAAGACTGCTATTCCATCCTTAACTACAGTGGTCTGCAATATGACAGAACAAGAAAATATTTCAACGAGCCCATCGCTCCTCCCTGAAAATGACAGTCATGGCTATAAAGATCCAGTTTCTCAATCACACCTCGATCAAAATGGTCTCCAACCATTATCTTCTCCCCCCGAGAAGACGGGAGATTCTACAACTCAAGATACGGATACTGGGACAACTCTTGATCTTGGACAAGAAGAAGTCTCAACCACAGATATATTGCAAGATCCAGCCGCAGTTTCGTCGAAGAATTCAAAGAAGAAACTCAAGAAACCAAAACAATCTAAAGAGCTAATCAAGCAACGCAAGAAACTAACAAAAGCACGTATCCGAGCCGTTGTAGCTGGCTCGAATAATTCACAAAGGTGGAAGGAAGATTCACTGATTTTCTTTGACGACGAGGAACAAGGTGAAGATATGGATGGAAGTAGAAGCAGGTCTGACAAGATAGAAGTCATGAACAAGGTCATTGAAGATAGAGAGAGGCATGAATATTGGATGAGAAGAGCTATTGAAATGGTGAGTTGTTTCTCTTCACAGTAATAATGTAGTATGGACTAATGTTATGAATAGGCCGAATTAGCACTTTGTTCAGATGAGACGCCTGTCGGATGTGTCTTTGTTCATAACGATACGATTATTGGAAGGGGTATGAATGGTACTAATGCGAGCCTGAATGTAAGTCTATTCTCCCACTTTATATATTTGCTCCAATGTCTATGTATGCTATATATTATGGATGATTGACTTTAGAACCAACAGGGCACACGTCATGCTGAGTTTGTTGCAATCTCTCAGATTGTGGCTAAATATCCTTTGAGCATCCTTCATGAAACGGATCTTTATGTCACAGTTGAGCCTTGCATAATGTGTGCTTCTGCTCTCAGGCAGTATGGAATACGAGCTGTATATTTTGGCTGTCTTAATGAACGATTTGGTGGTTGTGGTGGTGTCATGCGACTGAATTCCGAGTGAGTAATCTAACAATTCAAAATTGTGACTTCTGAGAGGCATAAGAATTAAGACTAATTTATTATCTGTGAGTACAGTCCTAGTCCAGATCCACCATATGCGGTTTTTGGTGGACTCTTTCGTGAAGAAGCCATCATGTTACTCCGTAGATTTTATGTTCAAGAGAATGGCAAAGGTTTGTTTAACGTGTCATTATATACGTTCTACATTATTGACTCGGGATAATCTAGCTCCAGAACCAAAACCCAAGAAGAATCGGGAATTGAAAACGGAAATATTACCTATAGAGGTAGCACACTCGTTTCAACCACCAACGACACCAATATTAACAAACGTGTCTGCTTCGGTGTCTGAAGCAATGCCAGCAAGTACCGTAGGTATACCGAATTCCAAGATTGATCCACCTACTTCTCCAGCACGAAACGGTCAGGCCCAAGTTGATTCGACAAAATCACTACAAACGTCTACCTCGAGAAATTTACCTATACAATTTGGTTCGGCTCCTGTACAGAAACAAGAGGATGTAACTATCAATATGCTTGCAGGTCAAGTCAAGAATCTATCAATCATACCGGATTGGACCAGATAAGTTGCTGTGATTCGTCCACATTCTGTACGTGTGAATGGTGGCTTATGTTCTGGTCATGTATATAAGTTTCAATGGGTAAATTGTATTTATATTTGTATCATATAATATAGTGAGAGAGCATCAACTTGAATTGTGTGTGAATTATGTACAAGTATTTACATGTCATCGCTTGACCTATGTCTTGTTGATTTATTTATATAATGTCTTTGACATGTGAAAGTAATGTAGGCTACAAGGGCCACTTATTCTGTCCATCAACAACAAGTACGGAGAGTAATCGATCTCCAATCAATCTACTATAGAGGTATCTACATATAGTATTCACCTATAATGTCTTTACACATATATGGGTTCCGTAGTGCTTTTATTTACACGTGTACAAGGTGTCAACATAGTCCTCTTCATTCCTAACGGAACTATCACGAATGGTTCTTTGTAGAGTCATTTATTCTCCAGATCGAATTTCATCTTCTAGCTCCAATATATTTCATCTCGAATCGTGTATCGACACAAAAGTAACTTTATACACAAGTCTGATTATATAAATAGTCCTCTAATCTATACTTCAACACCTCTATCCTATCGTGATCTTTCATTTCTAATCCAATCCGCCAATTCCTGTTTCCAAACACTCATCTTTTCCCCATCTACTTTTGATAATTCATCTTCATCACGCCCTTTGTGACGTTTATTATCATTCTTCTTTTCACTCTTCGTAGAGGACTTGTCAGTCCATAACAGTAATTTATCCAAAATAGTATTTATTGTCGAGAACAGAGTTTTTGTTTCGGATTGTAAGAATGGATCAACGTCTCTGTTTTCTACAATCGTCGCATCTGGGTTTTGTTTTTTGAACAAGGAATCACGGAATTGTGGATCTGTGGTCAATTCGGATAATAATGATGGAGAGGAGAATGGTGAATCCTCGCTTGAAGATGGGAAAGAAGAAGATGAAAAAGGAGACGAATAGGAAGAAGAAGGTCTACGAGGATGTTTGAGTGTAGATAGTTGTGTTTGTAACCTTGTCGTCAAGGGATGAATGTTATCAAAGAGATTCGACCAGATTATCGAGACAGAGTCGCTGAATATAAGCGTTTCTACGTACTTTTGTAATAGTTTTGCCGAGAGGATATTTGAATTCGAGACGTGCAGATTCAATAGTTGAGTAGCATTTCGTATTGGAACAGGTATAGAATGGCTGTTATCATGAGATGGAGAAGCCGACGTTGAAATGATAGAGGAAGAGGTGTCTCGAATCTCTCGAGAACATGCTGCCATTGCCAAAAGAAATGTAGTTCTAGTTGGACGAGTCGTTGAATTATGCTTGACTAGATTCTTTACAACTTCTAGGGCTTTGCCAGATAGATTACCAAGTCGATATAATCGCAATAGTGCATCGTAGTTTTCTATATGTGGATAAACGCTGTGATCTTCAGTGATTATCCGCCAATATGACTGGAATGATCTGACTGTTTTGGACGGAGTCCTCAATACAGATTGATAAGCAGTTAAAATGATTGATAGTAAGGCGCTTCCTGGTCTAACAAAGACTCCCTTCATGGGACCTTCTTGAGAGTCCTCTTTCTTTGACAGATCTGATTCCCTAGATGTTATACCTGTAAAATTCTCTACCTCAGTCAAAACTTCAAAGGCTACTTTGCGAGATGTATCGCAAAGCAAAAGTCTCAGATAATTACATAACAATCCTTCATCAACCGTCAACGTACCATTCTTCCACCTTTTAGAAACATCTTGCCAGATCTTTCGTCCATCATGTATGGATTTGTCAATCTTTTTAGCGTGTTCTGGATCAGATCCTTTGAGGTTTTCAATTTCTCTCCGGAAAAAAGTAAGAATCGTATCAAATGTAGCATGATTTGCGGACATTAATCCTTTTTCTGGCAACTTTGAAACCAGGGTCCAAAGAGCATCAGAGTCTGCTGCATTAGCACATACTGCAATCGCAGCATTGGTGAAAATAATAGAAGGCTTTATTCTTGAATTTTCAGCATTGAACGAATCGTGAAGCTGTATTGCCAATTTCACTTGCTTCTGGCTTACAGGTCTTTGAGCCAGACCTCGCAGAAAAATAGAAGCCGTATAAGGATCTGGAAATTGACTCCTCTTTTTCATCTCGTTGTAAACCTTAAAAGCAGAATCATATTGCTGCTGAAGCACAAGCCAGTCTACAATGGCATTCCAACTGACAATACATTGGATCTGAGCACTGGCAAGTCGCACCAGATTTATCGCCTTGTGCAAATCATTTCTGGTCAAAAGACGTTTTACAGTCAATGCAAGTTTGGCAGGATCTTTAAAATAAAGTAATTCTTTTCGGATATTGGCTGTATCTGAATCACTCAATTTCATGGCAATAATCTCGGCGACTGGGAGCTTGGGTCTATCAGGTCGGGGCTGGACCAAAATAGGTTTGTCACCCCAGTGGAATGCTTGAGGACGTTCACCATGTTCTCCAATTCCCCGTCTTGCACTAATGTATCTGACCTTTACAGACCTCGGCTCAAAATCATGCTCAAGGAGACGGAGACTTATGCGGCGAGTTTGTCGGATTAAAGAGTTCCGACAACTCCAGCAGATGTTCATCGAAGTTTATACAATATCCCATCTTTTGAGAGGAAAATCCGAAAGTGAAGTTTGATCATGAAAAAGCATTGCACGTGCATATAATTTAGAGTTTTGGTCGCTTCCGCAACTACTTTGTTTATATACTGCAGTCATAATTTTTCATCTCGAAGCTGAGAAGAGGTGGACGAGTATTGAAGTATTTTGGCAAGAGAGAGATATGCGCGCATAAGAATTCAAAACCTTTCCACCTATCATGGAAATAATATTGTTGTAAAACAAACATCATGAACGAATTAGGCCCAAAGCATGATACTGCCTTGTTCGAGGTGTTTCTGCGTCTCCGCCCTTCAGAAACTCTCGTCGATCGATTTTTGGAAGTAGAAGAAGTCGAAAATGCTCATCCAAGTCATGTCATTATCCGACCGCCTGCCAATGATTCGAGGAGACGGTTTATTGACAAATATGAGTTTGCTAGAGTATTCACCGAAAATACATCCCAATTAGAAGTCTTCCAAGCCACTGGGCTACTATCAGTCATAGAAGGAGTGATAGATACAAAGAATAATCATGGAAAAGATGGTATGTTGGCCACCTTGGGTGTCACTGGATCTGGAAAGGTTGGTCTCAATATAACATACAATGCTCTATTTTACTGATTCCGTTGAAGAGTCATACCATACTTGGGACTAAGACACAACGAGGCTTGACACAAATGTCACTTGATGTGCTGTTTCGAGCGATTGCACCTCAACTTGTGGATGCAACTGATAACGAAGACATATTGCAAACTCTGAGCTTTTCTGATATTTGCGATTCAAAAATAATGCCGGCGAGTACATTTCTTGAGCTAGGTTATGGCGAAGGTTCGCTATCCGGCAGACTTTCAAAAGTGAACTCCAAGATGGTTCCCTCAACCAGAGTTTGTACAATGTCTTTAACTGGGAAGCGATTGACTGACCAAACACAGGATTCTTCATTTCTATGTATACCAGGCGCAAGTTCCAAGCGACACCTTTTACGAGCTTCAACATTACCACATTTGCCGAATTCATCAGATATATCCCTAGCCTGCGATCCCGATACAGAGTATGCCGTAATTCTGAGCATGTATGAGATATATAACGATCGTATATTTGATTTACTCGCAAGCAAGATCCAAACTGTGAGCTCCAACATGCAACAAAGACGAACAGGACTGCTAATAAAGACAACCGCTCAATCAGCAGATCAACGGGTTGTGATCGGTCTAAGAAAAGTCATCTGTTCAAGCCTTGATGAGGCTTTGCTAGTGCTTGAGGCTGGAATATCGGAAAGACAAGTAGGCGAAACTGGTAGTAACCTCACTTCATCGAGAAGTCACGCATTTCTATGTGTCGAGGTGCGACAGCGACGCGCAGGAACAAATGAACGTTGGCAAGGTGGAACAATGACTATAGCTGATCTCGCCGGTAAGTAATTTTCCGCGGGTGATGAAAGCCCAACTAATAGCTGTATAGGATCCGAACGAGCTCGTCAAGCAAATACTACAGGATCCGCTATAGTTGAGACTGGCAAAATCAATGGGTCTCTAATGTTCCTTGGACAATGTTTGGAATTGAAATCCTTTGATGGGATTACTACGAATGGCCTATTTAGACAGTGTAAATTGACTGACATTTTATTCTCCAATTATTATGCCTCAAACAAACGCGGCTCCACAAGAAGACCATTGTCAAAAGCAATCATGATCGTGACAGCCGATCCATCTGGAAACTTTAGTGCCACGAATCAGATTTTACATTATAGTGCTGTAGCAAGGGAAGTGACGGTCCCTCGACAGCCAAGCGTAAGCTATTCGGCTTTTTCATGCAGTACAAACGGCTTCAAATCTGGAATTACAGGTAGAGAAATACCTGTGCATGGAGAAATCGACAACCTGCTTGAGGAAATGGCAAAATTGCGAAATGAACTCGAAATCACACAGGTGCATCTGGCAAATGAGACGAGCAGACGTATGGCTGCTGAAGAGTCTTGGAGGGCAACTCTACAACGCTGTGATGAGATTGAAATGCAAGTCCGTGAAGAAGTATGCGCAGAATATGAAACTAGAATGGCTCAACAGAGTCGCAGATGGAGGACAGCAGAGGAGGATGCCAATGAAAGATATCAGGAAAGATTAGATGCCAAGGTTGACATCATTTCGAACGGTATAAAGATACACCAGGATAACGACATAAAGAATGACACGAAATATAATGAACTCGAAGAATCGCATATTCAACTTGAAAAAGAAAACCAATCACTAAAGGACAAATTAGAATCAATGGATCGTGACAGGAAGCCTCTGCCTAGTCCCACCAAAAAAGTTCGTACACTCGGGACAAGAAAATGGCAAGGCAGTGGGATTGGCTTCGAAACAAGTCCATAGAATTGTCAATCATGAGATATGAACATTTTTCTGTCATGTACTATAGCCTTGATATAAACGTATGCATTACTGGCATTAAGACGTGATATAATAAGGATGATGATTATAAATCATGATAATCCATATATATACATCAGTGTCGGTCTAGTGGTCTTGGACTCATGCCTCTTAGATCCAAATCACTTCTTTCGGCAGTATCCCCAAATGGATTGCCCCTGGTGTCCCTTCCCATTTCTTCATCATATCTTTGATCCAACTCCTTTTGCCTTGATATACTTCTTCCTCTTTCCCCAACCATTGTTCCACCTACACCGTTGAGACCGACCTGCTCTTCATGACGAACGTTATCATAATCATCATGCTCATTATATGGATCATCAGCCTCTTGCCCAACTCTACTATCCCAAGCCTCGTCCGGATCAAGTTGATTAAACCTTCCTCTAGAAGCACTATTGTTTGCGCCTAATATACCAGACGAGGGCTGAGCGCGATATCCATCCGCTCCTGGTAAATTTCCTTGTTTCCCACTACTGAATTGCGTGCCGATTTGTGTCTTTATACGACCTAGTAGAGTTGGAGGTCCATTTTGATTATGTACAGGAGCTCGTTGGAGAGATGAAGGGAAGAGACTTGGAGTGGGAAGTCCCAGAGATCGAGCTCGGTAATGTGGGTAACTGGATCAATTCACAAACACGTCAGCGACGCATGCCGGAAAGAGTTATACTTGTAGTTTTGATAGACTTACAAACACCATATCGCGGAGCCAACAAAGAGTATACAGATTATGACTATGAGGAATATCTCCCACCCATTCATGTTGTGAGGCTATGTAAAGATATGTGCTTTGTGAGGGGATTATCAAGTGATTGAGCGCATCATGGCACCTTCCTTCCGTGATCAACAAAATTTCGCAATAATGTTCCTGAATATGGTAACGTTACTGTGAGGAATTCGTAAACTCTAATTGTGCATGCATTTGCAGGCGTTCAACCAAAGTTGAAATCGTTCACCTCGCTTAGTCATCTTGGAGCTATCAATCAATCATGAGGGTTGGCTTCTCATCCTACCCGATCCCATAAATGATGGACCACGATGGATATAGATGAATCACCTGTCCAATTTGGATTCACAATAGATGATATTCAAGTCTGGCAGCATGACCTGTCGGGCGGTCAAGAAGGTGAGAATATAGTGCTCAAACATGGTAAGTTCAATCATTCTCAGCATTAGAGATGATCTCGAGACCTATACGTTATTCTTTCCATAAACATTGACGTGATATGCTGTATAATTAGCCCTTGAAACCTTGTTTATACATAATGATTCTCTGATTGGTATACTACCTTGTAATACAAAGAAATCGTTGAGCCTTTGGCAGCTATTCTTTGTGGAAGAAAAGAAGAATCCTGGCGGCAGTCATAATGAGATTTGCCAGGTCAGAAAACTTTACATTGATGACCTGTCAGCTAATAGGCTGAAGAAACTTGCGCCCAAGTCAACATCGGCACTTGCTAGCAGGGGTACTATACATAGCACCCATATAACAATCATAATATCAGGAGGTTCTGGCAAAGGTCAAGCACGTCACTTTTTCGATGCAGCACTCGCCTGTATCATAGATGCTGTCAATCTCAAGTCCGTGACCAAAGTATATGAAACCAGTTCTGCTCAATCAATTACCGAAATTACTCGAAACAATGTTCTGCCTGTTGCAAACGAGGGGCATGATCAGGTCATTATCTTACTGAGTGGCGACGGTGGCGTAAACGATGTGGTGGACACTTTGTATAGATCACGGCGAACGGAAGCTTATTGCTGTCCAGTCATTGTACCGATACCGTTAGGGACTGGCAATGCATTAGCTACATCGTATGGCTACCTCAAAGGCCAAACGATGGGCTTGTCAGCGCTACTACAAGGAAAGAGAATGCCATTACCAGTCTTTAAGATTTCAATTAGTCCACAGGCATCCTATCTTATCAACGAAGGTCAGGAACGTGTCCCAATCCCCGCACAAAATGCTGTAATAGAGATATGGGGAGCTGTAGTTTGCAGTTGGGGTCTACATGCGTCACTAGTGGCAAATAGTGACTCTAAACATTACCGTCAATTTGGAGCGGAACGATTTAGAATGGCCGCTACTGAACTTCTATATCCTTCCAATGGATCTAATCCACATCAATATAAAGGTAGAGTTCAATACAAGACCAATTCACTGGGAGAATGGATCTCGGCGGATCGCTCCTTGCATTCATATATCTTGGTAACTTTAGTCTCACAATTAGAGAAAGGCTTTCTTATTAGTCCAGCTAGTACAGAACCTGACAACATGCTCAGATTGGTCGAGATACCGGACATGTCAGGTGATGAGATAATGTCGATAATGGATGCTGCGTATGCGCATGGTCAGCATACAAAGATGAATGGCGTTGGTTATCACGAGATTACTGCGCTTAAAATACATTTTCAAGAGGAGGATGAGGAATGGCGGCGAATATGTGTCGATGGCAAAATTATAGAAGTTGGCTTGGATGGGACAATGACGCTGGAAATGGAAAAGCAAGGTCTTGTTGATATAATAGTGAACCAATAGTTACACGATAAACAGATGATAACAGAGTTGCTGTTTATTTACGCTGCGGTAAAGTTTGAAGCACGATGAGTGACAACGACGTCATAGCCTGATTTTCCATCATGGGGCTTGTGAATAAAAATTACCATAGAAACGGTTTCTGCCAAAGACGCAGATTGAAACCCGGGCGACGACATAAAAGCGCGCATAACAATGATACAGCATATAGTCTTCAAGTCATGAGGGAGCTCGAAATGTTCGGAGCAAAATACAACCTTTGCAATCATATTTCACTGTCGACACATTCTAGCATAAGATAATAACTGTTTACCAATTTGTCATAAACATCAAAGCACGACTTGGATCAAAATGCTTCTTTTACACCAGACTGGCAGTGTACATGTTGGTGAAACTGTCCGGTAGGTTATCCGTCGTCGTCAACTGGAAAATCGACTAATACAATGGTAATAGATATACTTTAACGTATACGCCCTCTGCTGATCGCATTCTACCCTCGCCTACACATCTCCATCTCAAGATCAAGAATACTTCACCAATACCTTTACGTGCAGCATATTTACATGGTCCATACTCACTCTACGTATCCGCTTATTCGTCGACATTCAATCCAAATCACAAAGTAGAAGACGTAGAACGGCATGGTGTGCCAGAGTTCGAGCCATATCTCAAGGCAGGGGCACACTGGACGTGCAAGCTGATTGTGCCAGAAGATATACGAGAACTCGGCACCAATACAAGTCCTATAAAATCACCAAAATCACCAAACAGTCCTGCCGTTTCAGATTCAGGTCAAAGTGTGACATGGATAATTGAAGTAGCTAGTCAAGTCATTTTCTCACATTCAGCGATGGTGGGCTTTGAGATACTAGTCGGAAGAGACGAGAGGAGCTTGGATTTAGGACTTGTGTCAGCAGCAGTACATGGTCATGGAAGTCCGGGTCAGATTCAAGATCATCAAAAGAGCAAGGCAACGAACGGGCATAACTCCGAGCATGCTGTAAAGGGTGTGTATAGTCGAGCAGTCAAGCTTGTTGTGGAGGATACAGCGCAGCTCTGGAATAAACCTAAACTACCGGAAAAGTTGAAAAAGAGTGCGGATAATGAGTCTGGCGGTGATGTGAAATATGTCAAGCACAAAGTCCACCTTGTGATTCTTACGCATGGTTTACATAGTAACTTGAATGCGGATATGTTATACCTGAAAGAAAGTATCGACGCGACGGCGGCACAGGCAAGAAAAGACGCAAAGATAAGCAAGTCCAAGTTGCAAAAGTCCTCCGAGAACCATTCGGATGCAGATGGAAAGAAGGGCGGAAATGATGGTGGTGACAAGCCTGGGATAGCACCTACTACTGGTGGTCAGGAAGATCTCCACCACGGCGATACTGTGGAGGAAGATGAAGACGATGATAGTGAGCAAGTTATTGTGCGAGGCTTCTCAGGAAATGCTATCAGAACAGAAAGAGGAATACAATATCTTGGTAAAAGACTTGCAAAATATGTGTTGGATCTGACATATCCTTCACAGCCATATCTACCTGTACGTCGATCCATGTCGAAAACCCTAACCGAAAAGTTCTCGAAAGCAAGCGATAAGAAGAGTGCAGCATCAGGTCCGCCAAGTCATCGTGGAAGTACAGTTCATCGGGATATGGCGGATTTGGAAAGTGATCAAAAGCCATATCAAATTACGAGTATCAGTTTTATTGGACATTCCTTGGGCGGATTAATCCAACTTTATGCTATTGCATACATCAAAAAACATGCGCCAACTTTTTTTACCCTCATCAAGCCTATCAACTTTGTATGTATGGCCTCGCCGTTGCTTGGACTGAGCAATGAAAATCCTCTGTACATAAAATTCGCATTGGATTTTGGGCTGGTCGGTCGAACGGGGCAGGATCTTGGTCTGACGTGGCGTGCTCCCTTTATAGCAAAAAGTGGATGGTCGGCAATGGGTGGAATGTTTGGATCCAGTAGCAAAAATCAACATCACAAGAACAACGATCCAGGAGCCAAGCCGTTGTTACGAGTACTCCCTACTGGTCCTGCTCATCAAGTTTTGCATTTGTTCAGAAATCGGACGCTGTATTCTAACGTCGTAAATGATGGTATAGTACCTTTGAGAACAAGTTGTCTACTGTTTCTGGATTGGAAAGGTCTCGGAAAGGTACAAAAGGCACGACGAGAGGTTGGATTGATTGGTACGGTGGCCGAATGGGGATGGGCGGAGATAACGGGAGCTAATGCCGACAGAGGTAATAATGGTCTCACCGACAAGACCGGACATCAGATTGACAACGCTTCAAGTAAGGAGGAAGATACACATCGGGTCCCTAATACATCCGAGGCCGTTGCAGAGGATCATCATAGTCCAAGAATAGCTTCTGGTAATTCTCCAATCATTAGAAGAGCATCCAAGGATATTACCAAAGACGAGGACGGAACACCAATGTCAAACACTACAAATAGTTCCTTTCTGAGTGATATAATGCATATGTTACGGCCTTCCTCGTATTATAATCATGAGAAAAAGTCTTTCAAAGCACAACCATCTGCAAAGACAATGAAGGCTTTGCAACGAGGACAAACATTGCCAAATGAAGAGGTTGACAAATTCAAAACACCTCGTAGCTCAGTTGAGAATTCAAACATGCCAGAGAATATCAACAACATGAACAGTCCTCCACCAAAAACAAGCATGCTTGAATCTGCATCTGATTTACTGCATGCACCATTGCCTCCAACTGATTGGATAATAAATCCCAGCAATCGACCAAGAACAATCTTTCACGATCGAGTGTATCATCCTTCGGACATTCCGCCTCCTCCAACAACAAAACCATCACGCTCGACTAGAAATGTCAGTACAGATTCAGATATCAACGGACGAGCACCATCTCTACACTCAAAAGATAGTATAAGTAGTCTGAACAGTGAACAGGGTGGTATCAAGGTAGAAGAGAAGATAGCTCGAGCTTATCATCGTGATTTAAGCTGGCGAAAAGTTCTCGTCCGACTCGAACCCGACGCACATAATAACATGATTGTCAGACGCATGTTTGCCAACGCATACGGATGGCCTGTCATTAAACATTTATGCGATACACATTTCGCAGATACTCACGCCGCAAGGACAGGCGACGATGAAGAACCGAACATAGACCGTGCCGCAGACGACGATTCTTCTACTAAACGCTCCGATTCTAACCCTGACGCTCATCGTATAAAAACAGAAGACGGAGAAGAAGTCATTGACCAGACAGCCACGGACTCTCCGGCAGAAGAGACCGCTATACTCCGCGCCGTCGAGGCCGCCGAGCGTAACGACGAACTAGGTTCCTTGAAGCAATCAACCGCAGAGATCTCCATGCTCGATCGACGACACCACCACGACCACCACCACGATCCAGCATTCGACTCTACAAACGAACACGATTTCTTCACCGGCACGTCGTCCTCCTCCGACGACGACATTCAATACGCACCCGTCCATCCTGCCGCCGCCGACCACGAGCTCTCTCCACGTAAAAAGTCTCGGAGGAAGAACCGTCCGACGCCATCGGTTTTGTCGGCGACTTTGAGATCTTCGAAGATATTCCTTCGTTCGAATGCTTCAAAAGACTTGCAAGACGAACAAGATGATGGAGATGTTGATCTTTCAAACAGCGATGATAATGTAAATGAAAGTGAGGATAGTAATGCGCTTGTCAAAGATGGGGATCGAAGGGTTTCATTATGGGATAGGTTACGTGGATTCACGGGCCTTTCTCCTGCAGTATAGATGAGTCCATGGCGATGTTGAAGATGGGGATCGAAGGGTTTCATTATGGGATCGGTTACGTGGATTCACGGGCCTTTCTCCTGCAGTATAGATGAATTCATGGCGATGTTGGTGATTGGTATTATAGATGTATTGTGGCGGGGATGGTGAGAGATTTTATATGGTTTTAATGATGATGATGATAATGAAATGACGATGATGATTATAATAATGACGATGATGGTGGTGATGTATAGAATGGTGTTTTTGTATTCTATTTTACTAATGTACTGTTAGCAATATACTGTTAGATCATACAAAGTCTTTACTTTTTATGAAAATAGCAATGATTATGCTATGTTTTCACTCCGCGTATCTGTCATCTTGACCATCATCACTTCGAATCGCAGTAGATATATTCAATCAATCACATAACATCATAATCAAGGACATATTTGATATAACAATTAATCAATTATTAGATCTACCAATAATCATAATCCTCTGCAATCAATTTCTATCTAGTCATGTATAATAATCCCCCATGCTTTTTTAAAACTACTAATTCCTAACATGCAACACAATGAAATAACAAGGTAACCTCGGTGTTTTGTGAACCCAAAGGGTATGATCTACCAACGATTATTGCCCAGCGGTGCATTGTTACTACCCGTTGAACCACCTCCACGACCATATCCACCACGTCCACGCCCACGACCTCCACCACCGTAACGGCTGTGACCGCCACCTCCACCATATCTAACCATTTCGGCAAGACGAGGATCAATTTGTTGTTTAGCCTCGCGAAGGACATTGACCAAGTCACGAGCTTGTTTTGAGTCTGAGAAATGATTTAGTCATCATCACACCGCTAATTTAATGGAACAAAACTTACTCTCTGTAGTAAACAAGGTAATGGCTGTACCCATTGCTCCGGCACGTCCAGTACGTCCAATACGATGAATATAATCCTCCGAGTTATTTGGATAATCGTAATTCAACACATGTGTAATGTTACGGACATCTAAAATTCTATATTAGCAGTTGCAAAACATGACGAGGAAAAGGATATCAGATGTCTCTCAATGGCCCATACTACTCTCTCGAAATAACATCACCCATCATAGCACTTTCTTTTAGACACGTGTCCACAGCTGAAGCTGTATAGACAACCTGTAAGACAGATCACAACATCTTTTATATCACACGCACCGTTCTTAGAAACAAATTCTGAGCTTACATAGGTGTCCAGTCTTTTTAATCAGACCGTCTCCACAGACTTACCTTCGTTGTGACAAAGGTAATTTGTAGAGGTGAAGTAGCATGAATAAATGCTCGACAACTTGCAGTTATGCAAGATGAATTACGTATAGCATTTCACATGCACCACAATAGACACCTTGTAAAGCCACGCTTAAAGCGAGAAACGGCCGCGGACAAGATTCAATGTTGTCGTGTAGACAAAGGCGACTTGTAAAAACAAATCACGCATTTGCAAAAGCGAATACAAAAGGCGAGAAAAGAGAGGAAGAGAGGGGTTTAAGAGAACAGAAGAAAGACATAGGAAAGGTAAAGAGCAAAGAAAAGGTAATGAGCATACCAATACCACGCGATGCAACATCAGTTGCAACCATTATAGGGCTTTTTCCAGTTTTGAACTCATTAAGTACCCAATCTCTTTCAGCCTGTTGTTTGTCACCGTGAATGGACAAGGCCGGCCAGCCATCCTGTCGTAAAAATCGTGTTATTTCATCCGCAACCCGTTTAGTTCCTGTAAAGATTAAAATCTTGTTGTCCTTATTTTCCATAATCTTCTCGAGATGACGAATGGCTTTCTCACGCTTCTCAGATTCAGTCACAACCTCGACTATTTGTGTGATACGATGATTTGCAGACAATTCGAGAGAACCAATATTGACTTGTATAAAGTCCTTTTGATAATCTGCGGCGAGTTGTCGTACTTCTTTTGGCCATGTAGCAGACCACATGCAAGTCTGACGATCAGGTCTTATTTGACCGATGATCTTACGAATTTGTGGCTCGAAACCCATATCTAACATGCGATCAGCTTCATCCAGGACAAGATAAGTGACACGACGAAGGTTGGTCTTTCCAGACTCCAACATGTCAATGAGACGTCCAGGAGTGGCGATACAGATTTCCACACCACGTGCTAGATCACGTATCTGTTGTCCTTTTGGTACTCCACCATAAACACAAGTGTTTCGAATCTTTGATGATTTGCCGAATTTGCTAGCTTCGGCTTGGATCTGAACAGCTAATTCACGAGTTGGTGCCAGGATAAGTACAATTGGTCCATCACCAGGTGCAAGAAGAGGTTGAGCATTGATGTGAACAATAGCAGGAAGGGTGTATGTAAGAGTTTTTCCAGAACCCGTCTCGGCAACACCAACGACATCGCGACCGGACAAGGACATAGGCCAACCTTGAGATTGAATTGCTGTGGGTTTGGCAAATCCTTGAGCTTTTACTTCGTTCATGACATAGTCTGGGAAGCCAGCTTCATCAAAAGTCTCAACAGGACGAGGAATATCTTTTCCGGTCGTCGTCATTTGCTTTTCTGCACGAAAGGCATCGATTTGTGCTTGAGATCTAGCAGTGACAGCTGGATCTTCTTTGTAGAATGACTTTTCGAATCTGGGTAATTTATTGAGGTCCCAGTGTTGCTCATGTAGGTTGGCACCTAACGAAGACATTCTGTCGCCGCCATTTCCACCATAACCGCCACCATATGACCCAGCACCGCCATCGCCGTAGCCATTTCCATTTGAATTTCCGTTGCTGTCACCGTTTGAGTAACCACCGTTACGACTGCGAAACAAAGGATCAGTGATAATTAAAATATTATTCAGGAGATGAAGCCTCACTTGTTTGAATAACCGCCTCCGTAGCCACCACGGCCTCCACCGCCGTAACCGCCGTTCCCGTATGACATATTTACTGTTACTGAATTTACTGAACTGTTATATGTGGTTCGAAGCGATAATATAAGAGTAGAGATCTATGCAAATGACCAAATGTAAGAAGCGGAAAAGCGAGATTGATGAGGAAAGGTCGATGTTGAGGATCAGGGGAAAATTGTTGTTTGCAAATGATTTTTTCAGACGCCAAGAAAGCTTAAAAATTTCTCATCTCATCACGTGACGCGTTATCGTTTCTGGTGATGGTCAGATAACTTTACTTTACCGAATACTCCCGTGGCTCCCTTTCTGAGCAAATTTTTGGACGCGGAACTAGAAATATGTAGTCTTGTCAGAATGCGCTGTATATCGTGGTGATCATCATTCGCCATATTTTCCATTAAATCATGGGAGGACTGATAAGTGAGCGTGTACAATTGTCGTGATCGTTTTAGCACTGTACCAACAATACAGCATAGTATAATATGAAGCAAGTGGGGTGATTCGTTGGAAGGAAAACGTGGTGTCACCCAATTCTTTAAGGTTGAGTTTTGGCTTGAAATTGACTTTAAAGGAATACTGTACGCTTGTGGAGACGAACGATTTTGAAACCAAAAGTGGAATGTACTACAGTATTCTTTGGTGACATTGATCGTTCGATTGCCAATCCGCGTATAGCTCACTAGTGACAATTCCAGAGCATTTGCGTTGCTTCACGACTTACATGTCCAATCGCTGATGAAATCAACAGACCATTGGTCCATTCTCTGATCATGCGTCCAGAGATTGAACAAGAGTTAGCACATACTCTACTGGTGGAGCTATTAGCATACCAATTCGCTTCACCAGTAAGATGGATCGAAACACAAGATGTCATTCTTGGAGAACAAACGGCAGAGAGAATTGTCGAGATAGGTCCAGCAGATACACTTGGAGGCATGGCAAAGAGGACATTGGCCTCGAAATACGAAGCCCACGATGCCGCAAGATCTGTTCAACGACAAATTCTTTGCTATAACAAAGATGCAAAGGACATATACTATGATGTTGCACCTATTGAGGAGGAGGAAGATGAAGTAAAGCCCGCTGCTAGCGAAGGCGGAGAAAAACCTACTACGAACGCTGTTCCTTCCCCAGTGACAATTAGTGCTTCATCACCTCCGGCAGCTGGAAGTGGCCCTGCGGCAGCGGTTGCTGATGCACCAGTGGGAGCTGTTGATATTCTTCGAGCCTTGATTGCGCAGAAATTAAAAAAGCCATTGCTAGACATTCCACTTAGCAAAGCAATCAAAGATCTAGTCGGAGGTAAGTATCATCAAATGATCCGGCTTATAAGATTTATACTTACAAACTCTACAGGCAAGTCCACACTGCAGAATGAAATACTCGGCGATCTTGGTAAAGAATTCGGATCTACACCCGAGAAGCCTGAAGATACACCATTGGATGAATTAGGTGCATCAATGCAAACAACCTTTAATGGCCAGCTCGGAAAACAATCTACTTCTCTCATTGCCAGATTGGTCTCCTCCAAAATGCCGGGTGGTTTCAACATCACTCAGGTGAGGAAACATCTTGAGACTCGTTGGGGTCTAGGTCCTGGTCGTCAAGATGGTGTCTTGCTGCTGGGTTTAACCAATGAACCTGCAAATCGTCTGGGCTCAGAAACCGATGCAAAACAATGGCTTGATAGTATAACAGATACATATGCTAGCCAGACGGGGATTGATCTTTCCGGGCCAGTAGCCGGAGGAGACGGTGGTGCTACAGGTTCAGGCATGATGATGGATCCTGCTGCTCTTGAAGCTTTAACAAAGGATCAAAAGGCATTATTCAAGCAACAACTTGAGGCATTTGCAAGATACCTGCAAATTGATCTTCGAGACGGACATAAGGCTGCTATCGTATCACAAGAAAACGCTGCCGCTCTTCAAGCACAGTTGGATCTTTGGAATACAGAACATGGCGAAGTATATGCTTCCGGTATCGAACCAGCATTCAGCCAACTCAAAGCACGAGTGTATGACTCGTCATGGAACTGGGCGAGACAAGATGCATTGACAATGTACTATGATATCATTTTTGGCCGTCTAAAAGCAGTTGATCGTGAGATTGTCAGCCGGTGCATTCACATCATGAATCGGTCAAACCCAAAGCTGCTCGATTATATGCAATATCACATTGATCACTGTCCTACCGAACGGGGCGAAACTTACAAACTAGCGAAAATGTTAGGTGAACAGCTGATTGAAAATTGTCGCGAAGTCTTGGACACAGCACCAGTATATAAAGATGTGACAATTCCAACGGCCCCTAACTTGAGCGTCGACGGTAGGGGCAATGTTACATACGAAGAAGCACCTCGAACAAGTGTCAGAAAACTCGAGCATTATGTCCGTGAGATGACTGAGGGTGGTAAGATCTCTGAATACGGTAACCGTACAAAGGTACAAAATGACCTACAAAAGGTCTATAAAATGATACGCCAGCAACATTCGATATCGAAATCTTCTCAATTACAAATCAAGCATTTGTATAGTAACATAATAAGATCACTGGCAATGAATGAAGGGCAGATCATACCTACCGAGAAACAAAATAGCAAAGTTCGGTCCAAGAAGAATCGTAGTGCACGCGTTGGCAATCCAAGTGCTGCAAAGGTTGGAAAGGTGGAGACAGTGCCCTTTTTACATTTGAAGAGAAAAGACGAGTTCGGATGGGAGTACAGTAAACGATTGACCGGTGTGTATCTTGACGGACTTGAGCAAGCGGCAAAATCAGGCGTAACATTTCAACATAAAAATGCACTAATGACTGGAGCTGGTGCTGGATCGATCGGAGCTGATGTGTTACAGGGACTTTTATCTGGTGGTGCAAAAGTCATTGTTACCACGAGTAGATTCTCCGTCCAAGTGACCGAATATTACCAGTCGATGTATGCTCGATATGGATCAAAGGGCTCGCAATTAGTCGTTGTACCTTTTAATCAAGGTAGTCAACAGGATGTCCAAGCCCTCATCTCTTACATTTATGACGACAAGAAAGGTCTCGGTTGGGATCTGGACTACATTGTACCATTTGCAGCAATTCCCGAAAATGGCCGTGAAATTGATAGCATCGATTCAAAATCAGAATTAGCACACAGAATCATGTTGACCAATTTGTTGCGTATGCTAGGTGCAGTCAAGACACACAAAGCACAAAAAGGCTTTGAAACTCGACCAGCACAAGTCATTCTACCATTGTCCCCAAACCATGGCACTTTTGGTAATGATGGTTTATATTCGGAATCAAAACTTGCTCTGGAGACTTTATTCAACCGTTGGCATTCTGAGAGCTGGGCAAGTTATCTGACTATTTGTGGTGCTGTAATTGGCTGGACTCGTGGCACAGGTTTGATGGGAGGAAACAACATAGTCGCTCAAGGTATCGAGAAATATGGCGTCAGAACATTTTCACAGCAAGAAATGGCATTTAATTTGTTGGGATTGATGGCACCGGCAATTGTCAAGCTGTGCCAACAAGAGCCAGTCTTTGCTGATTTGAATGGAGGATTACAATTCCTTCCAGATTCAAAGGGTATAATGACAAAGTTACGCAAGGAAATAACAGAGACTAGCGAGACGCGAAAAGCCGTCACTCGTGAGAATGCAGTTGAAAACAAGACTGTACATGGAGAAGATCATGAAGCGTTGTACAAAAAAGTCGATATTCAACCACGTGCTAATCTCAAGTTTGAATTTCCTAATCTACCTGATTGGAAGACGGAGATCGAACCACTTCACGAGGATCTAAAAGATATGGTAGATCTAGAAAAGGTTGTTGTCGTGACCGGTTTCTCAGAAGTTGGCCCTTGGGGTAATTCACGCACTCGATTGGAAATGGAGGCTTATGGAGAATTTTCCCTCGAAGGATGTCTTGAAATGGCGTGGATTATGGGATTGATCAAGAATCATAACGGACCTTTGAAAGGGAAAAGCTACTCTGGCTGGGTCGACGCAAAGACAGGTGATCCAGTGGACGATAAAGATATAAAGACGAAATACGAGAAACATATTCTCGAACATTCTGGTATTCGTTTGATCGAGTCGGAGTTGTTTGGTGGATATGACCCTAAAAAGAAACAGCTCTTGCAGGAGATTCAAATTGAGGAAGACCTAGATCCGTTTGAGACTTCAAAGGAAACGGCAGAAGAGTTTAAGAGAGAGCATGGTGACGAGGTCGAGATTTTTGAAGTCAAAGATTCTGGGGAGTTTCAAGTCAGATTAAAGAAAGGTGCTACGCTTCTGATACCAAAGGCATTACGATTCGATCGTCTTGTGGCTGGTCAGATCCCGACTGGGTGGAATGCTAAAGTATATGGAGTTCCGGATGATATCATTGACCAAGTCGACCCTGTAACCCTTTACGTACTTGTGTCGACTGCTGAAGCTTTGATATCATGTGGTATTACTGATCCATATGAATTCTATCAGTATGTCCACCTTTCACAGGTCGGTAATTGTGTTGGATCTGGTCTGGGTGGAACTACTGCTCTACGAGGAATGTACAAGGATCGCTTCCTAGATCGGCCACTACAGAAGGATATATTACAGGAGTCTTTCATCAATACTATGAGTGCGTGGGTTAATATGTTGTTGCTGTCATCTACAGGTCCGATTAAGACACCTGTTGGTGCCTGCGCGACTGCGGTCGAGTCGCTCGATATTGGTTATGATACTATAGTCGAGGGCAAGGCTCGAGTATGCTTTGTAGGTGGGTTTGATGATTTTACAGAGGAAGGATCCTTTGAATTTGCAAACATGAAAGCTACAAGTAATGCCGAGGATGAATTTGCTCATGGTAGAACAGCGAAAGAAATGTCAAGACCAACTACAACGACTAGAAACGGTTTTATGGAATCTCAAGGATGCGGTATACAAGTAATAATGGACGCACAACTTGCACTTGATATGGGCGTTCCTATATATGGTATTTTAGGTTATACTGCTACTGCCACTGACAAGATTGGTCGTTCTGTGCCCGCTCCTGGTCAGGGTTTGTTGACCAACGCTAGAGAGACGACATCTGCCTTTCCTTCACCGCTTCTCGACGTTAAATATCGTAGAAGACAACTTGACCAAAGACGTCGTTTTATCAAACAATGGCAAGAGTCTGAAATGGTCTACTTGCATGAAGAGACTGCTGCTGCCAAGAAACAAAATCCAGAGCTCGATGAAGTCGCTTATATGGCTGATCGTGCTAAAAATGTCGAACTCGAGGCCAAAAGACAAGAGAAAGATGCTCTTTTCAGTCTTGGTAACAATTTCTGGAAATCTGACCCGAAGATTGCCCCATTACGCGGTGCGTTGGCTACTTGGGGTTTGACGATAGATGATCTTAGTGTCGCTTCATTCCACGGTACTTCTACAAAAGCAAACGACAAGAACGAATCAGATGTTATATATCAACAAATGAAACATCTTGGTCGTAAAAAAGGTAATGCATTATTGGGTATATTCCAGAAATATCTCACCGGTCACCCAAAAGGTGCTGCTGGAGCTTGGATGTTCAACGGATGTCTACAAGTGCTTAATACTGGCCTTGTTCCTGGTAACAGAAATGCCGATAACATTGATCAAGTCATGGAAAAGTTTGATTACATTGTGTATCCATCACGATCAATACAGACTGACGGTATCAAAGCTTTCTCAGTAACGTCTTTTGGGTTTGGTCAAAAGGGTGCTCAAGCTATTGGTATCCATCCTAAATATCTTTATGCAACTTTGGACGAAGCGCGATATCTCAAGTACAAAACAAAAGTAGACGCAAGACAGAAGAAAACTTATCGTTATTTCCATGACGGACTGATTAATAACACAATGTTTCGTGCAAAAACAAAGTCGCCATATGAAGATTCTCAACAATCCCAGGTCTTACTTGATCCTTCTGCTCGACTTTGTCACGACAAGAAAGGATCTGAGCTTGTTTATCCTATGCATCCGCAATCATCGTCCGAAAAGAAACCGTCAACTTCTACTGCAGATAAAGAAACGACAGAAATGATCAAAGTGTTGATGCAAGCTAACACATTATCTGGAAACACTAATCCTGGTGTCGACATTGAGGATATAAAAGCAATCAACATTGACAATGATACTTTTATTCAAAGAAACTTTACGTCTGATGAAATTACTTATTGTAGAAAAGCAGCTAATCCCCAGGCCAGTTTCGCTGGTAAATGGAGCGCAAAAGAAGCAGTCTTTAAAAGTTTAAAAGTCCAAGGAAAGGGCGCCGGTGCACCGCTGAAAGATATTGAGATCTCTAATGATGATACTGGTGCCCCTATCGTCAAGGTTTGTCTTTTTTTTTTCTGTTATGATAATGGTTGAAAATACTAATTATCTTGTTTATATAGTTGAATGGTGAAGCCAGGATTGCAGCAGACAAAGCAGGAGTTAAAAGTACAAAGGTCAGCATTAGTCATAACGATACTCAGGTTATTGCAGTTGCTCTTTCTACGTATTGAGAGGGTATAGTTACGTATTAGAGGATATCAAAATAGATTAACATAGATTCATAGTATAAATACATACTTGTAGAAGCTATACAAAGAATAGATTATATATATGAATAGAACCTCGTTGATTCATTAATTCATTACTCATTACTGTCGTACGTCATAGTTCATCAACTACCACCTCTCTTAATTTACTCTATCCTTTTCAACCACCTCTGCATCATGTCCGGCAAGCCAATCCATCATATACCTCATTCCACTACTCGAACCCAGTACAACCTTCACATCTCCCCCATCCGATCGTCTCCTCTCCTCCGCTCGTAGAACCTGTAAAACCATCCACCCAATCGTAAAACTCAGAACATCCAACCTTTGAACCCACCAATTCGAGTAATACCGACTTTGCAAAACCTTTACGTAACAAAGCATCCCCATCCTCGCAAAACTCATCGCTATAGTCCTCTCACTTCCCACGCCATGGGTTTTCTTCCGAACCGACTCGTGTGGAGAAGAAGGGGGGTTGTGGAGAATCATACCGCACAGTCCGCCTAGGAAACCACCGATATAGAACCGTTGTTGAGATAGAGTTCTACCGCGGAAATACGTGGCGAAGAAACAGATGCTACTCCACGCCAAACCGAGCGCTGAGGTGGTGAATAGACTGAGTTTGAAGATTGTAGAAGCTAGGAGTTTGGCTATAGATGTGAGGGATTTTAAAAGTGCTGGGGATTTCTGTAGTCGTCGAATGGAAGACGGGAGGGAGATGAGGGGGATGATGAAGCTGAAGAATCGAAGGTTTTGGATCAGAGATTTGGAAAAGAATTCGAAAAGAGGAGGGATGCAGGATGATGATTGTGGGTGGAGAAGAGCGCAGGAAGTTGGATTGGATGGTGGGGAGAGAGATAAAAGAGGTCGGACAGCGTCTATAGTTGGTGAAGCTAGATGGGAATCCATGTTTGGAGAAGAGGAAAAGAGGGTAGTTGGCCAGTTATTGCGGGATAAAAATGCTAGTGCGTCGACTACATCATAGACTTTTGGCCAGGTTTGTGCGTTGACTCGAGATGATGATGAAAATGAGGTATAATTTGACGATAAACGGTCTTTGAGGATTGTAGAAGGAGTTGAGGGAGGATCGGGATGAACATAACCAGGACTTCGACGAAGAATAAAAGATCCAAATGACGATGGAAAACATTCGCGATTATAAACAAAAGTATGAAGCATCTGTCCAAAGCTGAATGGTAATAACAACCATGAACCAAACAATGACGGTCTTTGGCCCGACGGAAAGATATAACGAAAGTATTCCAGAAAATCAAAGCTAGATTCTAATCCTCTGGACAGGATATAAATTGCGATTGTTTTGCGAAGTGTTGACGACGGTAAAACACCAAGAAATAATGTCGATAGAGATCCTCCTATCGCTGGTGTATATATACTGGTCAACAATGCTGTAATTCTTGGATTACGCGCCTGAAAACCATCTTTTGGCGAATCTAATATTGCCGCTCGTAATCTCGTCAAAAATCGAAATAGCAAGCGATGGAATAGGACCATTAACGAGAAGCATGCTGCGACGCGTGCATGAACTGCTCGAGCCATTGGACTTGAAGGCAGTCTTCCACTTCTTCCATCTGTACCCTTGGAAAAGCGTGCACGAGTCTTTAGAAACCTGTGGAGAAGAAAGTCCCATCCTTTGAAACCAGCATAAACTGCTATAAACACTCGTAAAGCTGCTCGAACAGTACTTATATTATATTCTCGTCCAGGATCATGTTTTGCTATCGCATCATATCGTTTCGGACGAGGTGCATGTCGTTCGATAGCAGTCGGTGCTTGCGTCAAGAGGTATTTATGAAGTAGTTCATATTCTCTTGGACTGACTGTATATCGAAGCGCGTTGCGAAATATAGGATCTTTCAAATTGTAGCTTCCAGGCCTTGAAGAGGCTGATGACGAGTTTGAAGATGTTGGAGAGTCGCTCGAGATTTGCGTCATGCTACGACTATAGCATGACCTATGACCAAGTCTAGAAGATATGCCGTATATGCAGAAATGCTATGCTTGAATGTCATAATCGTGTTGTGTTGTTGTTATTTGTGAGCGAGTGTAATGTGGGGTAAGAAAAGGTGGGGATTGAGATATGTAAACCGCAAATAGCTCTAATCTACAGCCATGAATCGTCCACCATTCACGACAGATGACTCGTTTAAAAAAGCCAGATCGATACTGAGCTCATATCCCATGTAGTATGCCGGTCGCAAATTAAAAATCTGTGCCCTGAAAATATACCATGATAATCTTGTTTTCAGGACAATTTGTGTGTCTTTTGGCCGATGACGTAGACGGCTACGCCCCCACCAAGAATTTAAAGGCCATAATAGTTTCATCAAACAAGCTTCGCCCTTTGTTATCTCCCGTCAATATTTGTCATCTCTCAAATCACCCACTTCATTACCCAAAGTTTCAGTCATCATAAACAATCATGTCCGCAACAGTTCACGTCACCAACATCTCTTCTCAGACTGATGAAAAGGCAGTTCGAGATTTTTTCAGCTTTTGGTAAGTGCTCGATGCAAAATGTCTTTACTGGTCGCAAAACTGATTATTTATCTACAAAAAGCGGAAAAATCTCTTCACTTGAATTGACTGATGCTGCTGATTCCACAAAATCTGCCAAAGTTACTTTTGAAAAGTCTACAGCGGCAAAGACAGCGGAACTTTTGAATGACACACAACTCGGAACAAATTCAGTCAAGGTCACCGCCGATACGTCTTCGAGCACATCCACTACTGGAAACACCGTTCACGATTCTCACGATGATGAGATCAGTCAAGAGGATAAGCCCCGAACTCGTATAATTGCCGAATACCTTGCTCACGGCTATACAATCAGCGACAACGTAATCAACAAGGCTATCGCGGTTGATAACACTCACGGCTATACAGATCGTTTCACCACATTGGTGAAAAATGCTGATGCCAAGACAGGCGCAACTGCCACTCTGCAGAACGTTGATGCTAAATTGGGTGTGACTGAGAAGGGCAGGGAAGCTTGGAGCCGAATCAACTCCTTTTTCAGCTCTGCACTCGAGACTAATGCCGGACACAAAATCCTCGATTTCTATTCCCAAGGGAAAAAGGAAGTACTTGATGTCCACACTGAAGCTCGACGTCTCGCAGACATGAAGAACCCCAACAACAACCAATCCTCAGGAAACGCAGATCCTTCATTGGCACAGGACAAGAATTTGCACAATGTTCCAGGCACCGATGGAAAACGTACTGCATGTTAGTATACAAATACATCTGATTTTATCGATTCAACAAGCTAATGTATCTTCCTATTTAGGCTCATGTAGTGGAAATGAGAATGGTTGTCCATGCGAGCCTGGTAAGTGCGCTTGTGGCTCATGTGGCAAGAATCCTGATTCCAGCAAGAGCTCGGAAAAGACGGAACACACAAAGGCGACCGCATAATTTCCCTCGAATATCTAAAAACGACCAGAGGATGATTGTAGTAGTAGAATTATCTATCATAGTTATAACGATATGTCATTTTTTGTTGCTCTATATGCAAAGTATAAGTTTTGCCGAGACTAGCCGTAAATGGATTTAGCGGATATCATCCCGTTTGCTCATCGATTTCTATCTCAAAATCTGTGCCTATGAGACCCTTAAAACTTTGTTCGATAATAATGTGTGCTGTCAAACCCCGCGCCTTTTGACTTTTCTGGACAATACTTTACTACAGTATACATAACTTGTATGGATAGGAGTGGCACCAGAGATCAAGGAGTGAAATAGTCAACATCACCTCGGACGATCCCTATAATAGGTCCAGCTGGTCAATATTCTATCGACCTGCTCGCTTTATACGCGTGTGTCTTTCCTTTCCACAGCGCACTCGGCGTATTGCATTATTGGTTTACAATTTTCCGTCGGTAGTTTTCGGCTGCCAATTAGACTGCGAGGATCGACACTAATCGATTTTCCTACCTTGTCGTACTTTGCAAGTCGTTGACATACTATTGTTCTTCGACATGTTGAGATCAAGCATGGCGACCTGTCTTTTGTGTTAGCTTTATTAGGCTCTGCCGTCCACTGACGCCATCTTGTTTTTTTCTAATAAGCATGTCTCAAGTGAATAACACACTCGGCATACCGCAAGTCATTGCAGAATTACGTAATGAAGCTAATCATGACCTGGCTACTCGAGGTCAAATGGAACGATCGCTCAGTCAGGATATGCGGGAAGAAAGAGATGATCTCAAAAGAGCTGCTGAACATGCTGTGAATGCTGTTCTTGACCTTGAATTGGACGGATTGATAAGATGGGTCAGCCCCTCATGGGACCTACTGACAGGTACAAAATCTAGTCTGGTAATCGGCAAACACATTTGCGAAATCATTATGAGTGAGCATAAAGAAATATTTATAGACGCGGTCGAGTCAATGAGAAAAGATGACAGTAAGAGTCGGATCATAAGGTTTGATGTTGTTCGACAGCGAGAAAACGCTGTTCTTAAGCAGTCCGATGTTGTCAATACAGAGGAACAAACCGATCAGACACCCATTACTGAAAAAGGTCCCGAGGACGAAGAGGTCAGTCTCGAAGCACAAGGTATAATGGTGTATGATCGAAGTACCGGTAGGGAGAGTCATGTAAGACCGTCAATACCGTTTACAAGCTATCAAATCTAACGAACGTTTTACAGACAATGTGGATGATCAAGCCTGCAATACCAAGAGAAATTACCATCGATCTGCCCGAGGTGCTCGTCGAATCACTCGGAATCGGAGCACATGTATTGGCTCAGTACCTCAATGGACTCGCTGATACTACGATACAAGATCATCCCAGTCAACCACCACCATTGTCTGTACTATGCCGTATCTGTGAACGCCAGATTACGCCCTGGTGGTTCGAAAAGCATACAGAATTATGTTTACAAGAACATCGTGCCGAAATGGATGTTCAACTTGCACATGAATCCTTGTCAGAGCACAGAGCATCGATTGTCAAGGTCTTGGACGCACTTGAAGCTCAGGCATTACGTACCACACGTGTGACAGACTCAGGACAAATATCACCTCTTCTTCAAGCCGAATACAAGGGACATGTCATCGGTCCATCATCTGCTCCAACTTCTGTTCCTTCCTCCCTTCCTTCTTCAGGACGTGCTTCACCATCATTGACTCAACCAAAGACTCGAGAACCATCCGTTTCTTCAAATCAGCATTCCGGTACAAGAGGAAAGTCATTCACCGTTCGTCGTCCACTAGCCAGGATTGTTGAACTTGTTCTTGACCTATGCGATACAGCCATGGAAATTAGCACACCAACGTTAAAAGAGAGCGATGGACAAGATGGGGGAAATGGCGAGATCCGAACCCAGTCACCGGCATCTGAAAGCCGCATTTCACAAGTCAATCATTGGCAGTCACCCAGTACAGGAACCTTAGAACTTGAACAAGGCCTTTCTCTACTCTGTGATGATACTCAAAATCTCTGTAAAACAAAGGTAGAGGCCGTATCACGCCATCGACAGGTCCTGGAATATAGTGAGCGCATTCGCGTCGAATTTGATCTTCTAGTACAAGAATGTATCGATGAAGCACTAGCAAAAGCTTCCCGTATCGCCGCTGGTGAACTGAGTGATGCGAGTGAGAATTCTTCGAGTGAATCTGAAGATATAGATGAAGAAAGTCAACAATTACCAAAATCACCAGAAATTCCAGCAATGCGAAAATCAATCATCACTTCTGCAGGTCCACAATCACTTGCTGCTGCGTTGCAGAATGCTACTGAAAATCGGTTCGAAGAAATCCCTAGACGAAAGTCTTCCACGGCTATTTCAGTCCGGTCAAACAGCCCCATGGAATCTAAAACGCCAAGATCGATGCTGGGTTCTGTAGCATGCATTGCAATACCTAGCAGGTCCAATACAAGTGTTCTTCTGGAGAGCGATGCTGGGGCCGAAAGTGATTCAAGTTTCCAATCTTCGCTTACAGCTGCATCAAAAAGGGCTGAATCGCCGAGTACTGATCTTTCTCTCGTACGAGTGGCGAGCAACCGTGGTCGGAAGCGTACTAGTCTTGCTCTGCCCAGTCTACAGCCGGGTAGTCGACCAGAATCCCCCGTTCGTTTAGGTATGCCTGTACCAATCTCACCAATGAGAACTTTCAAACCTCGCGTGCAAAGCGGCGAGAGCATCATATCTCCAATCACATCCCCCCTCCAGGCAATGAATGAATTCACCTCACCAATCTTACGAGCCCATCATGTACATCACCGTAGAAAATCGTCGGTAGCTTTGGGTGAAGCTTACAGGAACGGAGCACCTCTCTCACCGCGCCTAACCGCCATTAGCAGCAATCCCCAACCGAAAGCGTCTCAAACATCTATTAAAGACTTTGAGATCATCAAGCCCATAAGTAAGGGTGCCTTTGGCAGTGTATACTTGGCCAAGAAAAAGCTGACTGGTGATTATTTCGCCATCAAAGTGTTGAAGAAAGGGGACATGGTTGCTAAAAATCAAGTTACGAATGTCAAGGCTGAAAGAGCCATTATGATGTGGCAAGGCGAGAGTGACTTTGTTGCCAAGTTGTACTGGACTTTTTCAAGTAAAGATTACCTTTATCTTGTCATGGAATATTTGAATGGCGGGGACTGTTCATCTTTGATCAAGTCTCTTGGGGGTCTACCCGAAGACTGGGCTAAGAAATATCTTGCAGAAGTTGTTCTAGGGGTACAGCATTTACATAGTCGGCAGATCATTCATCGTGATTTGAAGCCTGAGAACCTTCTGATTGACCAAAAGGGTCATTTAAAATTGACAGATTTTGGTCTTTCGCGAATGGGTTTGGTTGGACGACAAAAACGTATACAGAATAGCAAGACAAACGAAGCTCCTGACTTGTCTAAGCATAATCCGTTCCGACGTGAGCCATCAATCGGCTCTTCACGGTCTACTTCCTTTGACTTTCACAACCATCAGCAGTCGCCAGCAGAGACGCCGACCCTAACCCCAGCCATTTCCCAAGATTTCTATCACAGTTCATATTTCAATATAGCCAAAGATGGGTCTCGTGAGGCGTCAAGACGAACTTCTAGCCATCGAAGTGATAGTGGCAATTCGGATGCGTTGAATGCAATGTTCAGACGTTTCTCCTTGAACGAAGATGCGATTGCAGGGGATTTACCAAACAGGCGTTCGCCAATCGAAGAAGAGTCCGTTAGTGATACCGAGTCGCCAGATACCTTTTCAATTCAACAAATGTCAGCGAGTCAAGTCACGGAGTCTTTAAGTCTTCCAAATCAATCTGGAATGCTTCCTCCACCAATGGCATTGTTTGACCCTGAAGACAACAGCCGAAGATTCGTGGGTACTCCAGATTATCTTGCACCAGAGACTATCAATGGTGTGGTACAAGACGAGATGAGCGATTGGTGGTCACTCGGTTGTATTTTGTTTGAATCTCTCTATGGATATCCACCATTTCATGCATCTACCCCAGACGAAGTCTTCCAGAATATACTTGACCGAAAGATTTCTTGGCCGACTGGCGAGGATGATTCAATTTCACCTGAAGCCAAAGATTTGATCAATAAGCTGTTAACTCTGGATCCAAAAGACAGACTGGGATCAAATCCCGATGATCAATACACCAGTGGAGGTGATCAAGTTAGAGCACACGCATGGTTTGCTGATATCGATTGGACCTCGTTGCGAGAAGACGAAGCATCATTTATCCCGCAACCCACAAATGCAGAAGATACAGAATACTTTGACGCGCGAGGTGCTACTTTACAGAACTTTAATGCCGAATTTGAAGATCAAACTCCATCTCCATTGGGTACACCGGGAGCCGATTATCCTGATCGACCGCATGATGCCTTGTCTCGAGTTCGTATGAAGGTCAATTCAATAAAACGCGGGCTCATGCCTCTTCACATACCACCCCACGTTAGAGATGGTAGATTGAGACGGCCAAGTGAACCAAGTGTGCCAGATGATTTTGGTAATTTTCAATTCAAAAATCTGCCAGTCTTGGAAAAGGCAAATAAAGATGTTTTGTCCAAACTGAGGCAAGAAGCAATGCAAGCTCAGAGTAGATCTAATCAAGCTGCTGCTAGTAACCCGTCGACTGCTTCTCCCATGTCAGCTTCCACTCCTTTGCTCGAAGCTAGTCCTGTAATTACCGGTCCGATGAAGCGAGCACTTTCCATCCACAAGTCTGGACGGCCTTCTTCTCCATCAATTGTTACTCAGACCATTTCTTCACCCAGTAAACAGTCTCAGCCATCTTCTCCTTTATTAGTATCATTCAGTGCAAATAATCACCACGAGCGTCGTAAAACTTCTAGCGGTTCATCGCTTCTGTCGCATCAAGCTCATACTCTTCAACCTGGCAGCTTCTTTGATATTGCTCGAATGGGAACAAAGGCGTCCTCATCAGTAGCATCGTCGCCAATCAAGGCTGGTCGATTGAGTAGTATTGTGCCTGGTCAGGCAATACAGGACGATGTACTCATGTCTCCTTTGAGTAGTGAAATAACTTCACCCAGACAGAGGTCTCGGACGATTGGCAATATTGAGACTGATCCTCGAAGAACTGCAAGTTTACATCAAAAGAGAAGAAGTCAGGTATTTGACGTATCACCTTCCTCATCAGATACCGAAGATCAACGACAAAAGGCTTTATTGAGGGTGCAAAGACGTCGTCAAAGCTCAAAGAGAATGTCACAGATTACACTTGCAGAAGGTCCTATGTTCAGGCCGTTGGATGTCCTCATATGTGAAGATCATCCCGTCTCACGTTTAGTCATGGAGAGACTACTAGAGAAGCTGCGATGCCGTACAATCTCTGTTCATAACGGACTCGAGGCGATGCGATACGCCATGAGTGAAGTCAAATTCGATATCATCATGATGGAATTCAAATTACCTCAGACCAATGGCGCTGATGTGGCTCGAATGATACGTGAAACAAAGAATGCAAACACTCACACTCCTATCGTCGCAGTCACTGGCTATCTTAAGGAGTTGCAAGCACCACACGACTTTGATGCGCTGATTGAAAAGCCTCCTGACACTAATAAACTAACCGAAGTTATGGGAAGATTATGTATGTGGAAGCCTGCACCACCAGGATGGACTCCTGCTCAACTGTACTGCCTTCCTACCTCGGGTCTGCGTAAATCGTCGATGCCTGCAGATGATAGTCCGACCAGTACTACAGCTTCTGGCGTCTTTTCTACCAGTCATCTTTTCTCTAGAGAAGATTCGATGACGACTGGATCCGGTTCGATACCTGATATGGATATGAGTGGAGATCATGTCAATACTCGAAAGATTATTGAGGATTGGGCTGCTGACCGAGACTTGGACACACGACTCGCTTCATTAACAATGGATGAAGCTGAATCGAAGCTGATTTTGCCAATGATACCTCGTCTTGCGGAACAACATTCTGCTCCTGCAGCTATGGAATCACCGGCAAGACGACAGTCTATAGATAAGCAACAGAAAAGTCCAGATTCTGTCACCGAAAGAGCATTGACCGAGTCAGCAGAAGCCGGAGATGACGAAGATGAAGAATTAGGGCACGTTCAAGTCAGATCTAGATCCCCAAAGAAGAGAGCACAGGCAACGTCCAAATTAGCGACTGAAATGTTGCGCACAAACAGTCAAGGCTCTGTTGTATCTGGTGAGGACGCTACAGCAGCACTAGACACGGTCATTTCCTCACCACAGTCGGTCTTTGCTGCACACGATCGTTTTGATGATCCATCAACTACGCCTCCTTCTGCTACTAAATATTATTATGATGATGGCGATGACGAAGAAGAGGCTTTTTCCATTTGTAAAACGCCAGATGTAGATATGACACCAAGAGCTCCTCAAGGTCAATTGATGTCTCGTCAAATTGATATCGATAATGACCTTGATCCGGATCCAACACCGAAGAAAGCGATTTAAGCTTTGTATAGATTTATTTCCCATGGTTAGAGAAAAGGATTGTCTTTTGGATTATTGCATATGTATACTGTATGTGTACAATACACATGTAGCATTCTCACGGGACTATACATGAGAGCGCTGGTCTGATTTTATTGTTAGGTCGAGGATGGTTTTTTATTCTTTTTGCTTTTTCTTTTAATAGCTTTTTCTTGGTTTCTTACAATGCAGATGCGTGTATGTTTTCTGCTTCCTTCTGGGTTGACGATAAATAATGAACATTTAGTAGAATACAGTCAATGTGAAAAGAGTAATGAGTATGAAATTATGTTCTTTTGATTACTTTTCACAATTGATTTTTTGATATATAGTGATTCTCTATATTTTTCCCTTTGCCCAATCGCCATGCATTCTATAAATAACTAACATTAACAAAGATTGTCCTATTATACACATGAAATGAAAGACTCGTCATGATTATATGAATTAGCAGTTCTACTGCACAATACTTCGTAATCTACCCATTTCATTGAGCAATTCTTCCAAATCATCGTCTGATATTTTCCCTTCTAGACTCGGTATCAATGTCTTTGCTTCCTCTGCCGAATCTGGACATAGACTTGCTAAATTTACAAACATGTCAGTATATCTCCTCACTCACCATTCCAAAATTTTAACAGCATTAAAAGAATAGCATGACTGACCTAATTGACTCCTTTCAAACTTCTCCAGCTCCGGCCTTCCATTCAACAATTGTTCCAAAGCACCGACGTGCTCTTGTTCTTTATATCGCGCAAACAATTCGAGATATTCCTGTACTTTTACCAACGTCTCACTATCCCCGTTACTATTATTACTCTTTAATTGTTTTCGTCGAGTCGTGACTGCGTTGATAATCACGCGTGCTTCGGATAGGTTTAGAGTCGGTACGTTTTGGAACTCGCCGAGACGGAGAGTGGAAGAGGCTTCTTCGTCGCCTGTTATCGGACGTTTAGGTCGAGAGAGAGATGTGGGTTGATAGGTATTGGGTTGGTTTGTACTGGTCATGATTATGAATATCGACAAGGGAAATAACTGGAGTGAGTGAGTGAGTGTTGTATGAATGGAGAGTAGGTATATTATACAGTAGTGGTTATGGAATAATATATGTCGTGATGTTTAGGTAGATGGAAAGTCGAGCCGAAACATTATATCAAGAATATCTCGCTTAATCTTGTCAGCAAGCTTCTGTTATTGTCATTTGCTTGATCTTAAATAGAAACTATAACTATTATTGTCCCCATCACGAGCAAAAGCGTCATACGATCATATCGCTTGTGTCGGAGGACATGTCATCTTACAACCAAACAAGTCAGGGCTTGCTTTGAGGTTGAAAAGATACTACTACTCGATCACTTCCCGTGGTTGACCGCAGACTTGGGCTATTATTGTTGCTCCGATATTTCAAATTACACTTTGCGATACGAAACAAAACGCGCCAATTCAGCATTTGCCGAATAAGAAGAGACGATTGCATCGTTATTGTATACCAAAGCACGCCTATAACTCGGATCAAAGCAAGGATTAAGATTGGGTAATCCTTCATATCGGATATCTATAGGCGCACCTGTCACAAGTCATCTCCGATTTGTTCAAAACAATTCACAGCTTGGTTGTATATTATATGCGCCTTTGCTTGTCATCCATGCCGCGAATCTACTCTAGCTTGAAAGCGACCAATTTGTCGCTTCTCCAATCCAATCAGATTCGGCTGAGTTTTGACTTAAGAGAACCGTAATAAAAACAGCATTGCTACTATTTCACAATAACAATCATGACAAGTACTATTCTCACTGATCGACCCGGGTCGCGATCTGGTGGCCAACCGCAACAATCACAGCAGTCACAAACGTTGGCAACAGATCAATCCAATGAACATTTCTCAACGACCACGACTTTTATAAATGGCGCGACTGGAGTATCACAGCATAAGAAGCAGTCTAGTTTAGAAGCTCCGCCTTTTTTAAGACGACCTAGTAAAGATGATACTGGATCGCCGACTCGAGAAAAAGGACACAAACCACGAACAAGTGGACAAGCTCGAGTATGCGGGAAATGTGGACAACAGATTAATGGACAGTTTGTGAGAGCGTTGGGTGATACATATCATTTGGAATGTTTTACTTGCCAGGTGAGGTTACATCGTTCTTAGATCACATGAATATAACAAAATTCTAACACTTTCTGGCAGGATTGTGGCAAGATTGTCGCGTCCAAATTCTTTCCAGTGCCTGAACAACCACCTAATCAATATCCTCTTTGCGAAACAGACTATTTCAGACGATTAGATTTGTTATGTTATTCGTGCGGAGGCGCATTGAGAGGATCATACATCACTGCACTTGATCGGAAATATCATATTGAACATTTTACATGTAGCATTTGTCCCATTGTATTTGGAGCTCAAGATTCGTATTATGAACATGATGGTAATGTTTATTGTCATTATCATTACAGTACAAGATTTGCTCAAAAATGTAATGGATGTCAAACGGCTATTCTCAAGCAATTTGTCGAGTTTTTTAGAAATGGACAGAATCAACATTGGCATCCTGAATGCTACATGATACATAAATATTGGACAGTCAGATTATTCCAAGGTGACACTGAATTACCACCTAAGAACAATGACAACGGACAATTACGGTTGAACGAGGCTGAAGTTACGGCTGAAATGCGACGTTCGGTCAAAGAAGGAGAAGAAAGTGTAGAAGAAAAGGTTTTGTGGATATGGCGAACTCTCAGTCAGTTTGAGGAAAAAAGTGCTACGTGTATTAGTGATATGTTATTACATGTCAGTAACGGAGCTTATATGGATGGCGTCATGGCGGCCAAAAAGTTTATTACTCATGTCGATGTCTTATTTGCAGCTGCAGACACGTTAGATTGGCAAATGCAATCCAAAACTCAGATTGAATTGTCATATTCTCGAGAAGCAAAATTATTGTGTAAAAAGGTAGTTGCTTTTTTCCATCTCTTGTCAGAATCGCAGGAAACTGGTGTGCGGCGCTTAGGAGTAACTCAAGAATTACTTTCACTTGTCACTGGATTAGCGCATTATCTAAAATTGTTAATACGTATATGTTTACAAGGTGCTCTCAAACTCGAGCGTGATACTGGAACTCCAGATGCACTGAATAGGTTTCTGGTAGACATTAGTAAATTAGACGAGGCATTAGAGCAGGGACAGCAAATACCAGTTGATGACAATCTAATCAATCGATCGGCAGAGCAATGTGCCGTCTGTGAAAAGACTGTCGAAGATAAATGTTTTTGTCGAAGAGACCGACTTGTACATTGGGCATGCTTCAAATGTAATAAATGTGACAAGGTAATGATTGATAATCCTACAATAGCAAGATGGAACGATTCCTCCAAAAAGATATTCTGTGATCGTCATGGTAGTAGCGTTGACGAAAGTGGTTTTGAAGCGATAACGAAATTACAGCAATATATCTTTTTATTGCGTGTAGCTCATGCTAGATTGTTATCCACGTTAAAAACCGGTACTGCTTTACCTCACACATCTGACGATCCTAATCTCTCGCCTTATGAATCCAATCAAGGGCATAGAATAGCTGCAGATGGTTCACTCGCTCCACCTTTATTACAATCACAAAGCAGGTCAAAATCATATACCGGAAAAGACATGACTATGGAATCGATGGTCAGTGAAATTACGCGTAATAGATCTACTAGAATGGATAAACAATTGTCTAGTACGAGTCGTAAAGCCAGGACAAGCCGTATCATTGATCCAACAAGTGGTCTACTCCCAGACTCTGCAGATTCAAGACAAGTCGGCAACTTCCATATTGTAGATGATCGAGAAGTTGATGCTGGAGATACAAAATCACAATTATATTTTGGTTCGAGCGATGCAATGACATTGGATGATATTCCACGTCTAGTTCAAGCTCGACAAACTAGAGAACAGAGGCCAAATGCATCAAGATTTGCAAGACAGCCCGTTATACCTCCCGAACCAAAAGTCAAACTTGTAAATGGTCACTCTCTCAACGCTGTCGGACCCATGGATGATAAACAACATCCTGTAGAAACTGGCAAAGCCAAAAAGTATTTTTCTGAATTGTCTGCACTGGAATATTTTATTGTAAGACATGTTGCAGTCTTGTCGTTAGAACCGCTACTTGATGGTCATTTTAATCAAGAACAACTGCTCGAATTGATAGAAACAAAACGTGCAAACTTTTGGGGTAAATTCGGAAAAGCATTCAATAAAGATGGTAAAAGTTCCAAAAGTAAGAAGAAAGGGGTATTTGGGGTTTCACTTGAACAACTCATTGAAAGAGATTATGCCGAGTCGACAGACGGTGTTGGACCAGGTGCTTTACGAATACCTGCTTTGGTTCAAGACGCCGTTTCTGCCATGAGAACCATGGATATGTCGATCGAAGGTGTCTTTAGAAAAAACGGTAACTTGAAAAAGTTGAATGATTTGAAGGAAGATATCGATGTAAATGGTACTGAAAAGGTTGATCTTACAAAAGAGAATCCTGTACAAGTTGCAAACTTGTTGAAGAAGTTCTTGAGAGATTTACCAGAGGCGTTACTTACTTCTAAATTGTATAAATTATGGATTACATCTACGAGTGAGTTTTAATTCTTATCATTCAGTAATTAAAGACATTGTATGACTAATTGTATGATAGAAATATCGGACGAGGAAAAACGACGACGGGTATTACATCTAACATGCTGTTTATTACCCAAAACACATCGAGATACTATGGAAGTCTTGTTCAGTTTCCTCCATTGGGTGTCAAGTTTCAGTCATGTCGATGAAGAAAGTGGTTCAAAGATGGATATTCACAATCTTGCCACTGTCATTACTCCAAATATTCTCTATCTCAAACAGGATAAACCTAGTGTTAATGATAGTAGTGTCAATGATAGTTTCCTGGCTATCGAAGCCGTACATTCGTTGATTTATAACAACGAAGCAATGTGTGAGGTATTTATGCATCAAATAATTTCCTGTTACCTTTGAATATGGCTAAGATTTGAAATAGATACCGGAAGATCTGGCACAGATACTAAATGATTCGTCACTGTTTTCATCTTCTGCCGATATGACGACAAAAGAAATACTCAAACGATATGGAGAACGTGCTCGAGCGCCACAGACGATAATATCTAGTCCTCCACCTCCAAAATTTCAACAAAGTTCTCCTCAATTATCATCCTCTCCTTCAGGTTCACCATTTCATCAAAGACAACAATCTCAACAAGCTGCCCCTCATCTTCCTTTACAGTCTTCACCTAATAAAAATAAGGATTCTAATCTTACTCCTCAACAATCCAACAAGATTGTTTCTCCTTCTAATAATACATCTGTCAACACAATAACATCAGGACTAGCACAATTTCCAGATCAAACATATCCAGCGTTTCATGTCAACTCGGCTTATCCAAGTCCTGCCTCTCCAAGACCTAATCAATTCTTTTCAATGACTCCTCCAGCTACTAGACAAACCTTTGCTTCTTCCGTCGATAACACTTTGACCGCACAAGAAGATAATAACAATCATCATAACAGTAATGGTAACAGTAACAATAATAATACGGTGAGACAAGTCGTAGGCGGAATTACTAGCCCAACATCTAGTCCAAGAATCGATGATAAATCTTCAACATCACCCCAGACGCTCATCATCGGTAATGGTGGGAATGTAGTGAATCAACAACAAGGCGGTCTAGTGGATAGAAGTCGACAGGGTGTAGGTGTCACTTGATTGTATTTTCTTTTTATGTTTTGTATCTTTTTATAATAATTATAATAACAATAATAATAATGATGATGATGATTGTGAAAGGGTGGTTATATATTTACAAGAATGAAGATTACAATGTTCAGTATGATGCTTTGTCTTGAAAAGTACGTCTATCATTTGTTGATATGCTGATTATCTTTACGCTTTGAGTGCATAGCTGGATTAAGAACATGTCAGTTGTCAATCTATTCTACATCCTTCTTAATTTCATCTATTATTCATTGACATATATACTCCAAGTGCATTTCTGGATCTACGATATGCTATTCACCTATCTATTCAACATTCTTCAAGTAGACTGATAACGCGAGATTCATCTATCTATCCTATACTTTTCACGTTCATCTATTATGTTTCAAGTCCATCTCTCCATTTGGTTACATCTCATCTATTTATCCATCTATTTTACAAGTTTCAACTTCTTCTATTCTACGTGTTTCGTGAGTGCATCTATGAAATTACTCTAAATTAGACTGAGAACATGTCTAGTATATAGTAGTACTTGTTCAAGTAGATGTCTGGTAACTCAAGTATATGACTATTGATCTGATCTATTCTGAATGACGAGTCAACGAGTCATAAACTACCTAACTTACATGTAGCATGCGAGGTTCTTTAGTATAGACTGAACGACCGCTGACTAGGAGTTATAAGATACTTGACTAGTCAGTCCGAGTGTCATGTCCGAAATAATTATCGAGGTTAGAACGCAGTGGGGTGTCTTGCTCGGACTGACTGGTTGGAAAACTCCGGCTGACTGGCTCGAGAACTCCGGCTGACTGGTTGAAAATCTCCGGCTGACTGGTTGGAAAACTCCGGGTGACTGGCCCGACAACTCCGGCTGACTGGCTTAAGACCTCCTGCTGACTGGTAGAGTTGGCTTGGCGCGTGATTTTGGGAGGCCAACACATCCTAAATAATCATAGAGGTCACCCCAGTCAATGCCGCGCTACAACTAGTCATGTTTCATCATCAAATAATCATCGAGGTTAAGCTAGTCCCAGTCCACGAACTAGTCAGCTAGAAATTTCAAACTACAGTAGATAGTCACAAGTAGCATATCATAATTAATCACCGAGGTCAAGCCAGTCAGTCCTAGTCTACAAACCGGTCACGGTCTCAAATAATCATCGAAGTTGGTATCCACGAACCAGTCAGCCGGAACTTTTCTAACCAGTCAGTCCGAGCGATAAAATATGCCGCGGGGTTAAACGCACACCATAATTTTATTTCTCTCTTCTCAACACAGTAGTACGGTAGCGCGAACCATGGTAAGATAAATTGTAACTGATACAAACTATTGTTGTAATTGTTGTTGTTTTTGTTAGTCTTGTTGTAGATCGCCAGATGATCTCCCATCTGTTTATACTCTTATTTTGATTTCAGTTGATGATCTCCATTTATATAAGCACTACACTTCTCTAACATGCTCGGAAAAATATATAAGCTTGTAAGAAGCACTTTTTAGGAAAAACAGTGTTGGTTTAGATAATTACTTATGCATATATATATGTTTATCTATTTATGCTAGTATCATAGATACTCTAGACTATAAAATGGAGACAGACTTGAGATTGCTACAAAAAAAACCGACTACTACAAAGGAAATAATATAATAAGAAAAAACCCCCATCATGCTTCTCTACTCTACATCTTCTACTCCATTACATACGTTTCGATCCATCAATCTATGATGGATGTTCTATGATGCTTGTATAACCCAATATTTGATATCCTGTATCATAATTCCATAGTCAACGATTGTGATTGTTTATAATTAGAATGCGAAAAGTGCTGCAGCACCAATGATGGCAGCGACGACGTTTGCAGAATCTCTGTTGGCAACACCGGTATATAACGCAGCAGTACTGTTGGATGCCGGGGTTTTTGCTGTTGGAGCTACTGGAGTAGCTTTAGACGCTGGTGGTGGAGTATAAATTGGAGCTACATATGTAGGTGTCGATGAGGGAACGGATTTGGATGTACAGTCGTTGACTGTGCTGGTAACCGTGACAGTACGTGCAGTTGGTGATGTGTTCGCTGTAGTCGTAGGGCTTACTGGAGTACTGCCGTTACCGCCATATACCGCTCCCGAAGACCCTGAAGGTGTCGGTGTTGGTGTTGTTGTTGGTGCACTAGAATCTTGGTATTCAGGATCGCCTTCGTCTGGTTCACTTGTGTTACCACTATCTCCAGTACCTTCATCAGGATAAGTAGTAGGTGTAGCTGTAACAACCGAAGCTGTAGCAGTGCCAGTAGCTCCGGCGTTTCTTGGGAGGTATTTTGCGCTGGCAGTGGTAATGGCAAGTGCTGCCAAAAGGATTGAGTGACGCATTATTTATAGTTGATGGATCTGAAGGAATCAAATCGTCAGTTTTCTGTATGTAAAGCATGATAATAAGCTCAAAGGAGCAACTTACAGTGATATCGATAAACACTTGAATCACACTTAAAGAGCGATATTAATGAGTATTATTGATAAGAATGAGAAAAAGGAAATGGAAAAGAGAAGAAAAGTAGACTGCTATTTAAAAGAAGAAGGAGAAGAATGGAAAAGCGATGGGACCGGATAAAAACAACAAAAAAAGAGGACACAAGAAGGCTGCAGCTTTAAAATTCCATGAAACCTGGTTCGATCCAAGAAACATTGGGTCAGGAACCTATTTTTGGAAAAGACTCCTGGCTGTCCATGAAACTATGATGTGACGCTAGTCCGTTAGCTTCGCATACTAACTACAATGGAACGACTTGATGCTTTTGTTTGTTCGTTTCGTAGTTGTAAAGACTATCGGTCCGAGCGATGTTACAAACACGGAGGTGGTCCCTCTAATTTTATCACATGATTTCTGAAACGAGTATCCCCAAACCTTACCTCATGAATCATGCCCTCTGTCTCGTGCAGCGTTCATGATTCGGGCCGAATAGAGTTGATTCAGTTGAAGATGGTCTGAACTATATAGTTTAATTCGATTAGAGCCTAACGTTCGCTTG
>Ga0160428_1000248_pt1 | contig 65703 bp, 63 predicted proteins | sample SolpanmetagenomM_FD_108198 | JGI IMG/M metagenome (GOLD analysis project Ga0160428, IMG submission 108198) | Solar panel surface microbial communities from Lawrence Berkeley National Laboratory, California, USA - M | ecosystem: Engineered > Built environment > Solar panel > Unclassified ... | reverse complement strand
GCGGCAGGTAGCGGCTCTGCCAGGCCTGGAATTGCTGTCCCGAGTACAGCCCGAGGATGATGCCGATGGGGATCCGGCTGATCCAGTTGTGCTTGCGGCTGAAGATGGTGTAGCCCATCAGGCCGATGGGCAACAGGAGGGCGTAGAGCCAGTAGCCGGGCTTCGCCGGATCGCCCGCCGGGTTGTCGGCCGTCGGAAGGGTCGCGGACGCGCCGACCATACGGTCCCACCAGTTCTCCTTGAGGGTCGCCGTCCAGAGCGCGACGAGCGAGTAGCCCGCGACGAGGCCCACGAAGACGTGCTCCCAGAATCGATAGAACTTGTTCTCCTTGTAGAGAACGGTGTAGAGCCCGACTGTGGCGATGGAGGCGGCGAACAGCTTAAGGACGTCGTAGCTCATCTCAGCGGGTCCTCTTCCCGGCGAGGAACATGGCGACGTTGCCCAGAATCACGACGAGAATCAGGAGCGTCAGGGCGAAGTGGAGCGAGAGGTAGTAGGCCGAGCCTTTCCCCTTGTTCGTCATCCCAGGAAAGTCCTTGCTCATAAGCGTCTCAAGGTCGTAGACGCCCTTCACGCCGCCCACCAAGCCCTTGATCTGCCCTGAGGAGTAGTAGTTACGCGTCTCAGGGGCCATGACGCCGGTGACCATGAACATCATCGGAACCTTCTTGATCCGCTCGATCGCGATCTCGGTCGTCTTCGTGCCGGAGCAGACGATCAGGTACTTGAAGTCGGCGACCGATTCGACGCCTTGGAACACCGGAGACTGGAGGCACTCGCGCGGGGGTTGGCCCGGCGGATAATCCTTCTTGCCCGCAAAGGCGGCACGGATGTCGGTGTCGATACTGGAGGTGGTGTTCTCCGAGTTGGGGAAGAAGCCCAGTACCGTGTAGTCTTCGAACAGGCGGTACGCAGGACGGCCTTCCCGAACCTCCTGGTCGATCATCCGCGTCATCTCGTTGCGGGCTACCTGCGGTCCCTGGGCGTCGGCGGTGGTGTAGATCGCGACCTTGATCCCCCGACGCATCAGGATGCGAACGAGGGCGTCGAACTCGCCGCTGCTCTCGCCGCGCGTCGAGTTGGTCCAGTCGGAGGCCAGAAGGACCCGGTCGCCCGGCTTGAGCGCCATCAGATTGTTGTAGAAGTCCACGCTCTCCTGCACGGGCTGGTTCGGCACCGGCACGTCGAAGAACAGCGGGATCGCCGTCGCGAGAGTCAGGATGAGATACAGGACGGGCTTCGGAATCGACTGGAGCCGATCCGCCAAGCCGCGCCTGGGCGCGTAGACCTTGGCCATCTTAGACGTTGCCTCCCGTCTTCTCCAGGCTGAGCCACAGGCGCAGACCCATCGCGAGCAGCCCCACGCCGACCCCGAAGTCGATGCCGCGAATGGCAGGCGTCTGCAGGTTCTTCTGGATCCAGGCCGCGATCTCGGTGATACGGAAGTTGTTCGCGAACGAGCCCGGCGGCACCGGCGGATCGGACGGAAGCCCCGGAAGCGCGACGCCCCGGAACACGAGGATGAACGCGACCAGCGCGACGAGGACGCCGACCCCGGAGGCGGCCGCCAACGTTCGGTTTCCGGCGGACCTGAAGAACAGGAGCGTTCCGCCCGCCATGCCCAGGATCGCGAGGACCGCGATCGCCTGCGCGCCCGGCCCGAGGACGAGGAACCTGCCGATCGTCTGGTCGTCGACCAGCGTGACCACCCCGAGCAGGGAGACCATCACGATAAGGGCGGTGACGAGCAGGATCGACGCCTCCACCGACCGGGCGCGGAACGCGCGGTAGGCGGCGGAGAGGATGTAGAAGGCGACTACGGAGAACATCGCCGCCTCCATGTTCTGGAGCAGGCCGTCGAACAGAAGGTCGTTCGCGTACTGCGGAAAGCCCCAGGTCTCGCGGCTCGCCTGCATCGCCGCGCCCGCCGGCCCTTGCCGGGTGATCCAGTCCCAGTAGCCGAAGATCACGAACGTCACCATGCAGACGAGCAGGACGAGGCTGTAGCCCCAGTCCTTCTGGGCTTTCAGGAGACGCGTCAGATGGATCTTGAGCAGATTGGCGAGACCCAGCCCGATCAGCAGGGCGACGATGACGTTGGACACCGGGGTCACGACGGACTGCGCGTCGGACAGCCAGAACGAGAATCCCTCGGCGGCGTTGCGCGGAAGCTGGCCGTCGCCGCCCTTTCGGGCGATGGGCTCGGGATAGAGCCACTTGAGGACGTAGAAGAGGCCCGCGAGGAAGGTGATTCCCGTGACGATGGGGCGTCGGGCCGCGACGGGCGCGACGAGCAGGGCGAAGATCAGGGCGAACCCCAAGGCCAGGGTGATCGCGATCTTGATCCAGAGCGTCGCGCTCCCGTTGGCGTCGGCCCAGAAGGTGGTGGGGAGCGGCGCCGCGGCCTGAGCGACGGGGAACACTATTTGCTCTCCTTTTTCGCCGCGTTCGGGTCCTTGTCACGGATCACCGTCTTCTTGAAATCCTCGACGATCTTGTCGCGGTAGGGCGTAAGCAGGTGGCTGAAGGCGGTCTCTTCGCGCTGGAGCGGACGCGCCTCATCGAGCTTCTCCTCCTTGTACGTTGAACGAACGTCGGCGGCGGGAGTCAATTGGACGGTGTTCGCGAGGATGCCCGCCGCCACGAGACCCATGAGCAGGAGCTTGCCCCAGTCCTGCCCGACGAGAGAGCCTACTAGAACAGGTTGGCGGGTCAGGTAGGCGCTCGCCGCGTAGAACTCGTCGCCGATCAGGACGTAGTCGCAGGCGGCGATAAAGAAGGGCGTCTGGGTCAGCTCGGTCGATGAGGCGACCTGGATGGCGCCGATCGAGTTGGCCGTCTCCGCGAGGATCAGCGACTCCGCGTAGAACTCGCCGAGCAGGAACACCGCCGCCGCCTGCTCGCGAAGGATAAGGCCCGAGGTGCTGGCGGCGAAGGCGAACTGGCGGTCGGAGATGAAGCGTACCGAGTCGGGGTCGTACTTCTCGACCGCGCCCTCCTGCTGGTACACGTCTCGGATGACCTCCTGCGCCACCGCGAGGATGCTGGCGTTGTAGCAGCAGACCATGATAGGGTTCGAGAACCGCGACGCGACGCGGGAGACGTAGGCGAAGATGTTGATCGCCTGCATCGATTTCGCGTTGATGCTGTCCGAGAGGCCAGGGACCATAAAGACGGGCTTGCCTAGCTCTGTCGCGCGGCCCACCGCCTCGTCGATCGCGTTCAGTCCACCGATTCGGCGGATGAAAAGCTCCTTCCCGCCCTTCGCCCGCGCAATGTTGATCAAGACGAACGCGATCACCAAAAGGGTGATCGCGATCCCGATCCATCCGGTATCCAAATACTGCTGACCCATTCAGTCCGCCTCAGACGCCTCCGTCTTAAGGGGACATTCTAGCCTTTGGATGAGGCGCTCGACATTTTGGCGATCTTTTAAGAGTCGGCTGAAGTCGTTCACCCCCTCGAAGCCGAAGAACGGGACCGCGAAGGGCGCTATCGCGACCATCGCGTGGGCGGCGACCCCGGCGAGCGGCTTGTGCATCTCCAGGGCTAGAATCGCGGGGCCTTCCATCTTCCGCTTGCGGATCTGCTCCGCCGCCTTGTCGAGAAGGCGTTCGGTCTCCTCGGGGGTCAGTTCCTCTTCCCAGAACCCTCTCACCCTACTCTCCTGTCTCGTACTCCGTTTGGAGGCGCCACGACGTGCGACCGCACGAACGTCAGGACCGCGTCGCGGTTCTCCGGCGTGGTCAGCAGTCCGACCCCGCGCGTGCTCTCCGCGAACGACGCCCGCTCAAGGGGCGAGAGGCGGATCTCGCGGCCCCTTTCCAGAACCCGCTTCACCTCGCTCCACTCCATCGCCGTCACGCTCGGCCCCGTTCGCGCGCTCGCGCCTTTCGCATCGAGACGGAACCGGCTTCCGAGCCAGTGTTCCGCCGTCGCGCCGAGCACGAGCGACGCTCCCAGCAGACCCATCAGGGGCTGGTGGAAGGGGAACGTTCCCACCCCGAGCGCGAGGAGGGCCGCCGCGTAGACGACGCCGGTCCGCCCCGGACGCTCGTCGGCGAGACGCACCGCCCAGGCGAGCGTCCCAGCCTCCGCCTCGTTCACCGCCAGTTCTCGAAAAGCTCGCTGACCGACTCGTTCTGGTGGATACGACGGATCGCGTCGGCGATCAGGGGAGCGCAGGAGAGGACCTTGAGCTTGGGGAACAGCTTGCCCTCGGTCGGGATCGTGTCTAGCACGACGACCTGCGAGATGCACGAGTCCTGGAGCCTCTGCGGGGCGTCCTTGCTGAAGATGGCGTGCGTGCAGCACACGATGACCTCGCGAGCGCCCCGGTCCATGAGGGCCTGGGCGCCCGCGACGATCGAGCCTCCGGTATCGATCATATCGTCGATCATCACGCAGCGCTTGCCGACGAAGTCGCCCACGATCTCGACGACCTCTACCTGGTTCGGAGCGGGTCGTCGCTTCGCGATGACGACGAACGAGCAACCGAGCCGCTCCGCCAAGGAGTTGGCCCGGGTGACGCCACCGGAGTCGGGCGAGACGACGACCACGTCGTCGGCGTCGCGGAATCCTTTGGAGATAAAGTAGTTCGCGAGGATCGGCCCTCCGTAGAGGTGGTCCACGGGGATCGAGAAGAAGCCCTGGATCTGGTCCGCGTGGAGGTCGATGGCGACGACGCGGTTGGCGCCACAGAGCTGGACGACGTCGGCCATCAGCCGCGCCGCGATCGGTTCGCGGGGCTTGATCTTCTTGTCCTGCCGCGCGTAGCCGTAGTACGGCATGACCACGGTGATGCGGCGGGCGGAGGCGCGGCGGAACGCGTCGAGCATGATGAACAGCTCCATGTACGTCTCGCTCGTCGGGGCGCAGGTGGGCTGGACGATAAAGATGTCGTTGCCCCGGGCGCTCTCCTCGATCATCACCCGGATCTCGCCGTCCGCGAAGTGGGTCAGCATCCGCTTGCCCAGGCGGATGCCCAGGTTCTCCGCGACCTTCTTCGCGAGTTCGGGGTTCGAGGTGCCCGCGAACAGTTTCAGCCCCGGCAGGGGATTCACCGGTTTCGGAGCCTCCTCTTTCGGAGCCTCCTCTTTCGGCGTCTCCTCGTTCATGGCTGCGACGCCTTTTTCCGTTCGCGGAATCGTGTTGCCCATCCTTCCTTCGTCTCCTGCCGTGCCCGTCCGAATCCCGCGTCTCCCGGCGCGAGGCTCTGCGTGATAACGCTCCCCGCCGCCACCATCGAGCCGTCCCCGAGGGTGACCGGCGCGACGAGGGTCGATTGGGAGCCCACGAAGACGTCCGCCCCGATGTGGGTGCGGCTCTTCGCGAAACCGTCGTAGTTGCAGGTGATCGTCCCTGCCCCCACGTTCGTGCGGGCGCCGACGCTCGCGTCGCCCAGGTAGGTGAGATGGGCGGCGGCGACCCGCTCCGCCAGCTCGGCGTTCTTCAGCTCGACGAAGTTGCCGATGCGCGCGTCCTTGCCGACCCGGCTCCCGCCGCGCAGGTGTGCGTAGGGGCCGACCTTGGCGCCGTCCGCGACGGCGCTGGCGTCCACGACGCTGAGCTGGACCTTGGCGTTCTCCCCGATCTGGGCGTTCTCCAGGACGGTGTTCGGGCCGATTCTCGCCCCGGCGCCGATCGTGGTCAGGCCTTTCAGGTGGCAGCCCGGCTCGATCGTCGCGTCGGCGCCGATCTGGACGTCGGCCTCCACGTACGTCGTCGCGGGGTCGCGCAGGGTCACGCCCGCGAGGGCGTGGCGCTTCAGGATGGCCTTGCGGAGCGAGGCCTCGGCCTCGGCGAGCTGCCAGCGGTCGTTGACGCCCTGGAGGAGGGCGGCGTCGGCGGTGTGGGCCCCGACCGCGAGGCCGTCGGCGGCGGCCATGTGGACGAGGTCGGTGAGGTAGTACTCGCGCTGCGCGTTGTCGGCGCGCAACTCGGGCAGAAGGCGGAAGAGGGTCGCCGCGTCGAACGCGTAGAGCCCGGCGTTGACCTCCCGGATCGCCTTCTCCTCGGACGTCGCGTCCTTCTGCTCCACGATGCGGGAGGGCTTGCCCTGCGCGTCGCGGACGATCCGGCCGTAGCCCGTGGGCTCGTCCAGCACGGCGGTCGCGACGGTCAGGGCGTTGTCTCCGTGCGCCTCCAAGAGGTCGGCCATCGCGGCGGCGTCCACGAGCGGCGTGTCGCCCGAGGCGACCACCACCGGACCTTCGTGGCCCGCGAGCGCGTCGGCCGCGCACCGGACCGCGTGGCCGGTGCCGAGCTGCTCGCGCTGCCAGGCGTACTCGACGGCGTCGCCCAGGGCGGACTGGACCGCTTCGCCGCCGTGGCCGACGACGACGACGATCCGGGCGACCCCCGCTCCCCGAAGGGCGCGCACGACGTGCTCCACCATCGGCAGGCCGCACACCCTGTGCAGGACCTTGGGGAGGTCCGACTTCATCCGGGTGCCCTTTCCGGCGGCAAGGACGATGGCGGCAGCTTGGCTGGGCATAGGGGACCGCTCATTATGGCAGGGTCAAGGGGGATTGGCGATGTTTAACCCGTCGCCGCCGACGAGGCGGCCCTGACCTCCTCGTAGATCGGGTTCGGCCACGGCGCGTCGTACGGCTCCGTTCCATCGAGCCCTAAGGCGAAGAACAGGGTCGAGAACTGGCCGTTCTTATAGATCACGTGCTGGATCATGTGGCCCACGAAGCCGCGCACGTTGCCCTCGTTTCCCTCTCCGAACTGGCGGAGCGGGGCGTCGAGCCGCTCGGGGGTGAGGCTGCGGAGGAGCTGCCGCCAGTTCTCCGTCTCGGCCCGGAGGGCGGCGACCATCGCGTCCGGCTCGCGCGGCGGTTCGGGCACCGGGGGATGCTTCGAAACGTCGGGCTCCTCGATGTGATACCGGTCACAGATCAGCCACTGCCAAGCGTGCGCGAAGAGGATGCGGGCGGTCGGGGCGGCGGGGTTTGGGGTCCAGTCCCATCCTTCCGTCGGAAGCTTCGCCAAGCCGTAGGCGAAATGGTCGAGATGGCCGCAGAGGACCCGTTCGTACAGCTCGTTCTCGCTCCGCATTTGAAACCACATGGCGCGATTCTACGCGACGCGGGCCGGATGACCGCGCCACAATAGGTCCGATGCCTCTGCAAGCGCTCGACCATCCCCTCGCCGGGCACCTGATGGCGGGTCTCCGCGACCGGGAAACGCCGCCCGAACGGTTCCGGGCCCTCGCCAAGCGGCTCACCACCCTGCTCGTGCTCCAGGCGACGGCGAGCCTGCCGACCCGCACCGAGCGGGTCCGGACGCCGATCCAGGAGACGGAGGCCCGGGTGCTCGACTCCCCCCTGGCCGCCGTGCCGATCCTGCGCGCCGGGCTCGGAATGATGGAGCCGGTGGTCGAGCTGTTCCCGGACGTCGCGGTGGGCTACATCGGCCTGGAACGGCACGAGGAGACGGCGATCGCGCGGAGCTACTACAGCAAGCTCCCGCCGCTCGAAGGCCGGACCGCCCTCGTGCTCGACCCCATGCTCGCGACGGGCGGCTCGGCGGCGCAGGCGGTCGGACTCGTGTCGGCGGCGGGCGCCGCGCGAGTCGTGATGGTGTGCGTGGTCGCCGCGCCCGAGGGCGTCGCCCGCCTGGAGGCGGCCCACCCCGGAATCCTTATCGTCGCCGCCGCCCTCGACGAAGGGTTGAACGAGCGCCGGTACATCGTCCCCGGCCTCGGCGATTTCGGCGACCGCCTCTACGGCACGGGATAGGCGACCGCCGCCGCCCCGTCGAAGGCTCTTCCTCATTTCGGTGGGAACCCTCTTCGCGACGGATGGCCGCTTTCGCCCCGCCCCTGCTCGACCGGAGAACGAGCCGAGAGACGAGCGTCACGCATTCCGGCTCCAACGAGATAAACGACGGGATAAAAGCGCTTTTTCGCGCGGGCGGAGCGTGGCGCCAAACGGCGCTCGGACGGATCGGTGCGGGCGGAGGCGGACATGGGACAGACGATCTAACCGAGGACGCCTCCCTTCCTTATCCCGCGACCGCGTCCCGGTCGTCCAGCGCCGATTAACCGATCCCCCTCAGACGTTTCGTTCCCGCCAGCGTTCGCCGCTCAGGCACAGAAGCACGTCGTCCACGTACTCGCCCCGCACCCAGTCGGCCCCGGGCAGGCGCCCGTACTCGACGAAGCCCACCCGCTTGAGCATCCTTAGGCTCGCCTCGTTCGGCGCGAACACCTTCGAGGTCAGGAGCCGCAGCCCCCGCACCTCGAACGCGTAGCGGCAGCGGACGCGCGCCGCGTCCGTGCCGTAGCCTTTGCCCCAGGCCGTCCGGTCGCCCAGGAGCGTGCCGCAGACCGCCCGCCCGTTGCGCTCGTCGATCTCCATCAGGCTCGACGTGCCGAGGTGAGCCCCGTCTAGGGTCTCCACCGCGAACGTGATCTCGTCGCCCGTGCCCGCCTCGTGGCGATCGAACCACGCCGTCTGGGAGGCGCGGGTGACGGGGCCGAGGTCGCTTCCCAGCCAGCGCACCACCTCGGTATCGTTCATCCAGCGCAGGTAGTTCTCCAGGTGCCGCTCCCGGTCGAGCGGTACGAGGCGCACCTTCTCCCCTTCCCATCCGTAGGCCATAGGGCGCATTCTGGCGCCTGCCACCCCGATTCGGGCGCTAGAGTAGGACGATGGATCCGGGGACCGATCCTCGACCCGACCTCGCTCCGGCAGCGCCTTACGCCAAGGACAAGACCTTCGTCGCGGTCGTCGGCGTCCTGATCGCCGCCGCCTCGGTCCTGCAGATCGTCGGCGGCGCCGGGATCATGAAAGGCCGTCGCTGGGGCTTCGTCCTGACCGCGGTGTTCGCCGCGTTTTCGATCCTGTTCCACCTCCAGGGCGTCCTGCACGGGACCGGGCTGGTCGGCATCGCCGTCCACGGGGTCATCGTCTACTACTGCTGGGCGAGACTCTCCGGTAAGAAAGGCCCGGCGCCGGCTTGAGGCCCGACCGTCTCGGGGGCGCGGGGGTCGTCGCGGTCTCGCTCCTCACGGTCGTGGGCGGTCTGGGCGCGACCGGGCTGGGCCTCGGAACGACCAGCCTTCGGGCGGCGACGTTCGGGGCGGTCCTCGCCTTCCTCTCCGCCCTGCGGATCGTCGGCGGCGTGGGGATGACGCGGGGGAGGCGGTGGGGCTTCGCGCTCGCCGCCGCCCTCTCCGCCCTCTCGATCCTCCTGGACCTGGGCCACCTCGACCACCACACCGGCCTCTACGGTCTCCCGCTCAACGCGGCGATTCTGGTCTACTGTCTCCTGCGTATGACGAGAAAGGAGAAGCGGGCGTGATCGCTCTTCTCGTTCGAGGGCACGGCGATAATCGTAAGGCTCCGCGATCCCACGGAGGGATCGGCTACACGCTTCGCGTTCCTTGGCGGCGGTAATACTGAGGGCAAGTATGGCGACCCTCTTTGACGATGGAACCCAAATCGACTGCGGGTGGAACGCGGGCGCATGACGCCCGCCGGAAGGCTCGCCGCCGTCGAGGAGCGGATCGCCCGCGCGTGCGAGGCGGCAGGGCGCGATCCGGCGTCCGTGGCCCTGGTCGCGGTCTCGAAGACCTACCCCATCGAGGCGATCCGCGCCCTCTACGATCTCGGCCAGCGGCGCTTCGGCGAGAGCCGCCTCCAGGAGGCCCTGCCCAAGGTCGACGCCATGCCGAGCGACGTCGAGTGGCACTTTATCGGGCGGCTTCAGTCGAACAAGGCGAAGCGTGCCGCGTCGGCCTTCGACGTGCTCCACACCCTCGAGAGCGAGGCGCAACTGCGCGAGGTCGAGAAGGCGGGACGGGCGATCGAGGGTTTTGTGGAGGTTAATCTTGCGGTTGAAGCACAAAAAGGGGGAATCCCTTTAGAAAAGGCGGCGTGGTTCGCCGAAAAGGTCGTACAATCACCATACGTCCGGTTCCGAGGCCTTATGGCAGTGGGACCGGCCGGGCTCCCCGACGAAGTCCTTCGCCCGCTCTACCGCAGGCTGGCCTTCGAGAGCGCCCGGCTCGGCGGCGACGGGCTCAGCCTGGGCATGAGCGGCGACCTGGAGGCGGCGATCGCGGAAGGGGCGACGCACGTGCGGGTCGGCACGGCGCTGTTCGGGGCGAGGGACTAGGGAAAGGAGACGATCATGGAAGAGACGATTGTGGAGGATCAGCCGAGCTTCTTCGGAAGGGTGCTTGGCAAGTTCACGCGCACGGAGGTGTACGAGGTGGAAGAGGATATCCCGGTGGAGAAGAGCGTGGCCCCGGCTTCGGGGATGCGGCGCGACTACCGCTACACGGTGACGGTCCGGCGCCAGATCACGTCCTTCGACGACGCGGTCGCCGCCGCGCACGGCCTGAAGCGGGGGGAGCAGCAGATCCTGAACCTCGCGTCCACCGACATGGGCCTGCGGCAGAAGATCGTGGACTTCATGTCCGGCGTCAACTTCGCCCACGAAGGCACCTGGGAGGAGATCGGCGAAGCCATCTACCTCGTCGTGCCCCAGAACGCCTACGTCGAGGTGGCTCCCGCCACGCCGCGCAGCAGCGCGATGCGCAACTAGGCGCGAATCCCGACCCGATTACGATCCTGGCCGGTTCACGACGCCACCGCCGCCCTATCGGGCGGCGGTGGCGTCGTGCTTTCTCCCCGTCGGCACCTTAGGGCTTTGGGCTTATTTCGCCGCAATCCCTTCCCTAAAAGGGCGAGTCGCGATAGAATGTCTCTGTGAACCGGGGTTTATCCGGCCACTTGCCATCCTGCCCGGGGTTTTCCGGGCGCACGTCGAAACGGGTCGATGCCGACGCCGAAAAGAGTCCTCGAATGCGGTGCGTTCGGTTCGGGCCGGTCGTCCTTTCGAGGGCGGTCGGCCTTCTCTTTGTCCCGGGGCGGGCGGAGGGGAGCCATAATCCCGCATGGACCTGCGCGAGGAGCTGATGGAGCGCGTCCGGGCCATTCCCTATGGCCGTGTGCTCAACTACGGCGCGCTAGGACGGTCCCTCTCGCGTCCGGTCAGCGGCGTGGTCGTCGGCGGCTGGCTGAACTCCGTTCCGGAGGGCGTGCCTTGGTGGCGCGTCGTCGGCCGCGACGGGCGCCTGCCGATCTGGAAGAAGGATCCCTTCCTCGAATCGCTCCAGGCCGCGCGCCTGCGGGAGGAGGGGGTCGATCTCGTGGATCGGGTCGTCGAGCGGCGGTTCTTCGCGGAAGAGCCCTGAGACGCAACCTTAGGCCCGCCAAATCGGTTGAACCTTTCGTGGGTCGTTCGGCACTCACGAGGCAGTGACGGCGCTGGTCTGGGAAGGGGCATTGGGAAGCTGGGACATGGATCGGGTGGTCAAGGACCATTACGACGCCGTCTATCGCTTCTGCGCACGCCGCATCGGCCTCGCCCGCGCCGGCGACACCGCCCAGGAGACGTTCCTGACCGCCCAGCGCGCCCTGGGCCGCTTCCGGGGCGAGTCCTCCCTGCGGACGTGGCTGCTGGGCATCGCCCTCAACGAGTGCCGCCGCACGATCCGGCGCCACGGCGCGGACCCGCTCCCCCTGGAGGTGGATCTCGCCTCGCCGACGGACGACGCCGCCGCCGTCGTGGACCGGCAGGCCCTCGCCGCCGCCCTCGCCCGCCTCAGCGACGACCACCGCGAGGTGGTGCTGCTCCACGAGCTGCAGGGCCTCACCTACGAAGAGGTCGCCGCCGTGCTCAAGGTCCCCGTGGGAACGGTCAAGAGCCGTCTGCACCATGCGTTCCTGAACCTGCGGAAGGAGTTGGGCGCGTGAACGAGGATCTGAAAGCCTACGTCGACGGGGAGTTGCCGCCCGACGCCGCCGAGCGGCTCCGGGCCGCCCTCGACGCCGACCCCGCCCTGTGCGCGGAGGCGGACGCCCTGCGGACGCTCGCGACCGCCCTGCGGCGGCTTCCCGAGCCCGAGCCGGTCGGGCAGGCCGCGACTCTCGCCGCCCTCGGTCGGCGGCCCGTCGCCCTCTGGAGGAGCTGGCTGCCGGCCTTGGCGGCGTGCGGGCTCCTGATGGTCGTCGTCTCCGGGCTGTCGCGTCCCCAAGGGCGCTGGGTTCCCGCCGGCTGGAACCCCTCGCGCGCCCGCGGGGCGGGACCGGTCGTCGCGACGATCCCGGCGGTCCGGCGCGGAGCGTTCGTGCGGTACGTCCGGGCGAGCGGCGGCCAGGTGCGGCGCGACGGCGCGGGCCTGCGCGCCTTCTACCCCCCGAGCGTCCACGAACCGCTCAAGCGGCACTTCCTCCTGCCCGAGGATCTGCCCTGGCCGACGGACGGCCTGCGCGTTCGGTTAGTCCGCTAGGCTAGCGCAGAAGGACGCGGAAGGCGAAGGGAGCGAGCGCGAGGGACGATCCGCCGACCTTCTCTCCGGAAAAGCCGTCGTGCCACGTGCCGCTCGGAAGCGCCACCGTCGCGGCGTGGTCTCGCACGTTGGCGACGACCAGCGCCTCGTCCGTGCCCGCACGGCGCACGAAGACGATCGCGTCTTCCGTCGAGACGTCCCGCAAGTCGCCCTCGCGGAGGGCCGGATGCGTGCGCCGCAGCGTGTAGAGCGCGGCCAGCCAGCGGCGATTCTCCGCGTTGGACGACCAGTCGATCGTCGAGCGGTCGAAGATCGGGATGCGCGATCTCCAAGCGACCTCCTGACCCGAGTACACGAGCGGGATGCCGCCGCTGTAGAGGGTGGTCACGATGGTCGCCGTCCTCACGCCCTCAGGACTCTTGAAGAAGTCCGTCGGCGCCCCCTCCCAGGCGGACTTGTCGTGGTTCGTCACGAAGCGCAGGTGGCGCCCGCCATCCTGCTTCTCCTTAGTGGCGGCTTCCGCGAGCGTCGAGGCCTTCTCGCCCTTGTAGATCGCGACGAGGCGGTCGTAGAAGGGCCAGCCGTACTCAACGTCGAAGCCCGACGCGACGTTCTCCTTGCGAAAGCCTTCGGCGAGCACGAAGAGAGGGTGGGGCGAGGCGACGCGCAGGCGGGCGATCGCCTCCTTCCAGAAATCGGCGGGCACCCAGTCGGCGGTGTCGCACCGGAAACCGTCGACGCCGTAGCGTGTGATCCAGCCTTCCATGGCGGCGATCATCGCCGCGCGCAGAGCGGGCTTGGTGTAGTCGAGGTCGGCGACGTCCTGCCAGTTCGTCCCGGCAGGGATGGCGATCTCGCCTTTCGCGTCGTGGGTGTACCAGTCCGGATGGGCTTTGAGCCAAGGGTGGTCCCAGGCGGTGTGGTTGGCGACCCAGTCGAGGATCACGGCCATCTTGCGCCGGTGGGCCTCGGCGATCAGGGTACGGAACTCGGCGACGGTTCCGAACTCGGGATTGAGCGCGGCGTAGTCCCGGGGAGCGTAGGGCGATCCGAGACCGCCCGCCGAACGGAGCTTTCCGACAGGCTGAACGGGCATCAGCCACAGAACGTTCACCCCGAGGGCCCGGATCGAGCCGAGTCTCCGGGTGAGGGCGGCGAAGCCGCCCTTCGGGCCCTCTGCCCGAAGGTTGGCCTCGTAGACGACGGTTTCCGAAAGGGAGGGAACCGCGACCGCCGACGCAAGTAGAGGGAGAACCATCTACGGACCCGTCTTCGACGAATCGGTTCCCGAAGCCTTGTATCCGGTCTTGTCCTCGATCTCCTTGATGCGCTGAGCCTTCATCGCCGAGGACATCGGGCTTGAGTTGATATACGCGATCGCGTCCTTGGGAGGTAGTTTGTCGACGGCGCTCTTCAGGTCGCCTTCGCTCATGGGCGTAGGGGCGTTCCCAACGCTGCACCCGACCAGGGTCAGCGCCAAGAGCCCGGCGGTCAAAACGTTCTTCTGCATGTTCTTTTCCGATGGGCGCGGCACGGAATTCCCGCACCGCCTGTTTCGTCTACTGGTTCTCAGGGCTCGCATAGTTGGTGCCCCACCAGTTGTAGCTCTTGCCGTTGCAGCCGCCAGACCCGTTCCAGGCGTTGTCCGGGGCCGTCAGGCCCTCGCCTGCGGTGCTGCAATTGTTGTAGCCCATGGCGTCGGCGTTGAGGCCCGGTAGGAGCCGGTTCATCGCGTAGTTCTGGGCGTGCCCGTCCATGTGGGCGACGTTCGAACGACCGTTAAAGTAGCCTTTGAACCCCGCGCCCCAGAACGGGACGAGGTTGTTGCCAGGGTACTGGAGACCCGAGATCGGGAAGTCGTACCAGAGGACCACCTTCGAAGGGCTTGTGAAGTTCATGCGTCCGTAGTCAGGACCGACGCCGGTCACGCCCTGAGTGTTGGCGCTGCCGCTCGTCGCGTCAGGACCGGTCTCAAACGAACCATTCCCATTGTCGCACACGCCGTTGATGTAACCAAAGATGAACTTATTGACTTCGTAGTCGAGAGGCGGGTAGACGTCGTTGTAGTACTCTTTGACCGTCTTCGTGGATGGCCCGAGGCCGACGCATGCGTAGTTCGGATCCGTGATATACGGGCCACCATTGGCCGCCTGTTTACGCTGGATCGTCCCCTCGGGAGACGAGCTGGCCGGGTTCCTAAACAAGGCTCGACTCTTGGTGTAGGGCAGAACGCGGGCCGCGAAGACATACGGCTCGTACTCTCGGCTCGGGGGCAGGATGTCGTCGGCGTCGTTCGAGTAGATCAGCGTCGCCGTCATGTTCTGCTTGAGGTTCGACAGGTCGGCGGTCTTCTTCGCGGCGTTCTTGGCCTGGGCGAAGACGGGGAACAGGATGGCCGCGAGGATCGCGATGATGGCGATGACGACGAGCAGTTCGATGAGGGTGAAGGCTTTCTTCATTGGAGCTTTCCTTAGTAGGGCGATTCGAAGGCAAGATTCGGGCCAGCGGCCGGGACGAGGACGACGGCCGACTTCGGTCCGAGGTCCAGGGATAGGGTCGTGCCGGCGGCGTAGCGCCGTCCGGTCAGGGCGTCGAGGAGGGGCTTCCCCCGCAGGGCGGGGGGAAGCGCGAGGGAAACCCTCTGGGGCGCGGGGGCCCGGTTGAGGGCGACGGCGGCGGCCTCGTCGCCCAAGGTGCGGGCGAAGGCGAGCGAGCGCTTGGCGTCGCTCGCCATGAGGACCGACGGATCGCCCGACTGGAGCGCGGGGTTGGCGTTGCGGACGGCGATCATCCGCTTGTAGAAGCGGAGCATGCCGTTGCCCGCGTTGGCGGTCGACCACGCCATACCCTTCCGGTTCATGGGGTCGGCTCCGCCCGCCATGCCGAGCTCGTCGCCGTAGTAGACCATCGGGGCGCCGGGCCAAGCGAGCTGGACGGTCGCGGCGAGGCGCACCAGGGCGGCGTCGCCCTTGCAGAGGGTAAGGAAGCGAGGCGTGTCGTGGGAACCGATCAGGGTCATCAGGTTCCGCGAGACCTGCGGCGGGTACATCGCGTACACCGACATCAGGCGGTCCATGAACTGGGTGGGCGTGGTCTTCGCCTCGACGAAGAAGCCCAGGGCCGCGTCCCGGAACTGGTAGCCCATCTGGCTGTCCCACTGGTCGCCGCCGAACCAGGGCGTGCCGTCGCCCCAGTTCTCGCCCACGATCCAGAAGTCGGGCGAGGTGGCCTTGACGTGGGTGCGCAGGGCGCGCCATAGGGAGGGGTCGACCTCGTTCGCCACGTCGAGGCGGACGCCCGCGAGGCTGGCGTTCTGGCGCCAGTAGTCGACGGCGGCGATCTCCGCGCGCTGGACCGCCGGGTTGGCGGTGTTCAGTTTGGGCATCGAGGGGAAGCCGTACCACGCCTCGTAGTTGGGGTTCTCCTGGACCTTGATGGGGAACGACCTGGGGAAGTAGAAGTCGCGGTACCGGGACGCCTCGCCGTTCTGGCGGAGGTCGTTGAACCAGGGGCCATCGGTGGCGGTGTGGTTGAAGGCGAAGTCGAGCACCGTGCGGATGCCACGAGCGCGCATCTGCTTGGTGAGGAGGCTGAAGTCGGCGTTGGTCCCGAAATCGGGCGCGACCTTCGTGTACGAGCGGGCGTCGTAGCGGTGGTAGCTCGGCGAGTCGAAGACGGGAGTGTAGTAGACCGTCCGGACGCCGAGGCTCTCCAGGTACGAGAGATGCTGGCGGATGCCGGCCACGTCGCCGCCGAGGCGCGTGTCGTACTTCAGGGCCGTGCTGCTCCAGGGCAGGGTGCCGGGAAGGTCGTTCCGTTTGTCGCCGTTCGCGAAGCGGTCGGGGAAGAGCTGGTAGACCACGCCGCCCTCGGGCCAAGTCGGGACTTGGAAGGGGCGAAGCGAGCCCGCGTTGAAAGGCTTGACCGTGCCCTTGGGGGCGTTCGGATCGGTGAGCCCGTTCGCGCCGAACGGGTGCCAGCCGTCGCGCTCTCGGAGCGAGAAGACGTAGTCCAGGTCCGTTCCGGGCTTGCCCTGGGCGACGGAGGCCTCGTAGGTGTCGCTAAGGTCGTCGCCGCCGACCCGCCGCATGGGGTAGGCCTGCGAGCCGAGCTGCATCGAGACGGCGGAGACGTCGCCCGGACGGACGTGGAGCCGGAAGGTGTAGCGCCCGCGATCGAGGTTGAGGTCGGGGACGCCGGGCGTGTGGCGGAGGGCGCTCGTCGCGATCACGCCGTCGTCCGGGCGGGCGGGCGTGGCGTAATCCGCCGGGAGGGCGACGAGCTCGCTGTTCTGGTGGCCGTTCCCGTCGTCGACCGTCTTGCCCTTGGGATCGAGGATCCAGCGGTCGCCGTCGAGCACGAACTTGTACTGGACCTTGCCGTAGGGCAGCTTGAGGGCGGTCGTCCAGGTGCGGCCGTCGGCGCCGAGCGCCATCGGCGTCGCGCCCTTGTCCCAGTTGTTGAACGTTCCGGCGAGATGGACGCTCTTGACGGGCGCCGTGGCGACGTAGGTGAACGTTCGTTCGACCGTCTGGGAGGCAGCGACCTGCGCGGAGAGGGCGGCGAGAGGGAGGGGCAGGATCATCGGGCCACCCCCTCGCGGCGGGAGGAGCCGCGGACGCGCAGCTCGCAGGGGACGAGGGTCCGCAGGGGCGCCTCTTCCGGGCGGCCTTCGATGATCGCGAGAAGGGCGTCGCCTGCGGCCCGGACCATCATGTCGATGTTCAGGCTCACGGAGGAGAGGCCGCCCTCGACGAGGTCGCAGAGGTTGGAGTCGTTGAAAGCGATCATGCCGAGATCGTGGGGGATGCGGAGGCTCCGTTCGCGGGCGGCGAGGACGACGCCCATCGCCATAAAGTCGTCCAGGACGACGAGGGCGTCGGGCCGGTCCGGGCGGGCGAGGATGCTCCGGGCGGCGTCGCGGGCGGCGTCGGAGCCGAAGTCGGCGTGCCAGATCAGGTGCTCGTCCTGGCGTCCCCGGACCGCGCGCTGGTAGCCCGCGATCCGGTCGTCGCTCACCGTCACGCCCGCGCGGGCGCCGAGGAAGCCCACGCGCCGGAATCCCGCGTCCAGCAGGTGTCGGGTCGCGGCCTCTGCGGCGAGCACGTTGTCGTTGTCCACGCTGTGGACGGCCTCGCTCGCGAGGGGGTTGCCCAGGAGGACGAAGGGGAACTTGTCGCGGCGCAGGCGGGCGATCCGCTCGTCCCGGGCTTCGCTCTCCACGAGGATCAGGCCGTCGACCCGGCGGGCGCGGAGCATCTCGTCGTACACGGCGGCCTGTCCTTCCGCGTCGGCGCACTCGAGGCAGAGGTGGTAGGGTCGGCCGGCGAGGTAGTCGACGATCTCGGCCACGAGGCGGGCGAAGAACGGATCGTTGGCGAGCCCGCCCGGGGGGCGGTTGACGACGAGTCCGACGTGGCCGGTGCCGGCGGAGCCGCGCAGGGAACGGGCGCGCACGTCGACCTTGTAGTTCTTCTTGTCGACCGCTGCCAAGACGCGCTCGCGGCTCTCCGCGTCGACCTTGTCGTCGCCCGCGAGGACGCGCGACACGGTGGCCTGCGACACGTTCGCGATCCGGGCGATATCTTGTTGCGTGACCCTCATCGGCTGGCTCCCCACGACGCTGCGGGGTGTGAATTCGTATTCACGACGATAATGTACACCAAGAATACGAATTCTCACCAAAGGTCCGGCGGAGAAACCGTATTTTTACCGGCTGGGGAAGGAGGTCTTTAAATGGAAGAGAGGCGCGATCCCTGGGGATCGCGCCTCTCGCGTGCCGAGATTCGGCGTCGGATCAGACCTCGTAGCGCTTGGGCCCGCCGGAATCGTCCTGGCCGGCGGCGATGCGCTTGACGAAGGTGACCAGCTCCATCGGGTTGAAGGGTTTGGTCAGGTACATGTCGGCGCCGTAGTGGTAGCCCTCGAACACATCCTTGTCCTGGGCCTTCGCGGTAAGCATGATGACGGGAAGATTCTCCGTCTCGGGCTCGCGGCGCAGGGCCTTGAGGACCTCGAAGCCATCCATGTAGGGCATCATCACGTCGAGTACGCAGAGGTTCGGCTTCTCCGCGCGGATCTTCTCCAGGCCTTCTTTACCATCGAAGGCGGTCACCACCTGGTAACCCTGCCGTTCCAGGTTCACCTGGATCAGGCGGACGATGTGCCGCTCGTCGTCGCAGACCAAAACTTTCAGGGGCATGGGGTTGTCCGGTAGCGGCGTTTCTGATCGCTCGCTCGTCTACAGCATCCTACCACGAACGGGGAAAGCTGTCAATCGCCGGGCGGCTCAAAGCGGCGCGCAAGCCCGTTAGGCCAACCTTATAGGCCAGGAATGGACGCTCACGGCCCCGAACTCGCCCCCGATACCCGATTGATCCACCTTGGCGAGGAGGAGTCGATCCACGGCGCCGCCGCCCCGCCCCTGTTCCAGACCTCGACCTTCCTGTTCGACACGGTCGAGTCCCTGTACGAGGCGATGGCTGAGCGGCCCGCCGGACCGCCCTACACCTACAGCAAGACGGGCAACCCCAGCCTCGATCTCGCGGAGCGAAAGATCGCGAGCCTGGAGGGTGTGGACGCCTGCAAGCTCGTCGGCTGCGGCAACGCCTCCCTCAGCATGACGATCATGGCCCACACCGAGGCGGGCGCCCACGTCGTCCTGCCCGACACCGCCTACTATCCGGTACGGCACCTGCTCGGCGAGGTGCTCAGCCGCTTCGGCGTGACCCACACCCTCGTGGACGGGCGACGGATCGAGGACTTCGCCGACGCGATGCGGCCCGAGACCACCCTGGTCTACATGGAGGCTCCCTCGTCGATGATGATGCGGATGCAGGACGTGGCGGGCGTCACGAAGGTCGCCAAGGAACGGGGGGCGACGACCATGATCGACAACACCTACAACACGCCGCTCCACTTCAATCCGGCCCAGCACGGGGTGGACGTGGTCTGCCACTCCGTCACCAAGTACCTGGGCGGCCACAGCGACCTGCTCGCCGGGGCGATCTGCACCGACGAGCGGCGCATGGACCGCATCCTGCGGGGCGAGATCAACGCCTTCGGCGCCGCCGCGCCCTTCGTGGGCTGGCTGGTGACGCGCGGCCTCCGGACCCTCTCGCTGCGCGTGAAGCGGGTGGAGGCGACGGCGAACCGGATCGCGGCCTGGCTCGAAGGCCGTCCTGAGGTCGTGCGGGTCCACCACCTGGGTCTGCCGAGCTACCCCCAGCGGGAACTCGTCGAGTCCCTGCTTCGGGGCACGACGGGGTTGTTCTCGTTCGAGCTGGCCGATCCGTCGATCGAGGCGGCGCGCGCGTTCGCGAACCGCCTGACCCTGTTCGGACGCGGTGTGAGCTGGGGCGGCCACGAAAGCCTCGCGCTGGCGTCTTGGGTCAAGACGATCGACGGCGAGCGGGCGGTGGTACGGATCTACTGCGGCCTGGAAGACCCCGAGGACCTGCGCCGCGATCTGGAACAGGCCTTCCGAAGCGAGACCGTCGAGGTCTCGGAGTAGAGCCGGGGGCCGCGCTCCAGCGTCAGCCCACCTTGTGCTCGCCCGTGTAGATCGGCAGGCCGAAGTCCTTCAGGCGGTCCCACGGAAAACCCTTCGGATCGTTCTTGCGCCCCGGAGGTTGGGCGATGTACTCGTGGCTGACGATCTGCCGGATCGGGAAGCGGCGGCGCATCGTGGCGACGATGCCGCGCAGGGCTTCGATCTGGGCGTCGGGATAGGGGTCCTTGCCGTCGTTCAGGTTGACCAGCTCGATCCCGATGCTGTAGTTGTTCGGGTTGGTGTGACCCGCGGCGTCGACGCCCGCGCCCGCGTGCCAAGCGCGCCCGAAGGAGCTGACGTTCTGGACGATGCTGCCGTCGCGCCCGATCGTGAAGTGGGCGCTGACCGGATTGGGGTTCGCGGGCTCGCCCCGCTGGAACGCCTTGGTCGTCGTCTCCAAGGTCGGGATCACGGTCGAATGGACCACGATCGTGTCGATGGCTCCGTTGACCGGGCGGGGGCCGTAGTTGGGCGACTGGATCCAGACGACGCGCAGGTAGCCCGGTTCTCGCCAGGGCGAAGGCATGGGAACGCGCGGATCGCTCCAGCGCGAACTTCCTTGAAGGGCGAGGAGAAGGGCGAGGGCGGCGGGCACCTCCTGGTTTTACCTACTCGGCAGACAGTCGCAGCGCCGAGACGGGGGCGCCGCAGAGCAAGCTCCGGTGCCGTTCGGTCAAGGGGAGGCTTCCGCCACCTTGTGTTCCGAAACGTTCGCCCAGGCCGACCTTGACGAACAGACGATCTTCCGTCTCCGCGACGACCGACTTCGCCGACGGGTCTCCCAGGGCGAGGCCCGCGATCGCCAAGTCGTGGGCGAGCATCAGATCGTTTTTATCGTTCGAGTTCCCGATCACCTTCGCCGCCGCGACGAAGTCCGCGCCCGCGTGAAGCCCGTCCCGCCGGTAGAGGACCTTCATCTTGGTCCGGGCGGTCAGAGGATCTTTCCCGGCCTCGGCGACGATGGGCGGCACCTCGGTCGAGATCATCTGCACGATCGTGGGTCGCGCGACCATCTTTGATCGCGACGCCCCAAGAAGCCCCATCGTCGCCACCATACTCACGGCGATCCCCGCCGCCACCGCCTTCGCCCTCGTCTCCCCATGCATCGCACTAGGTGGACGGGTGAGCGGCGTGAGACGTTGGTCTCGAGGGACCAAAGACCCAAGAAAGTAGGAGCCGATCGCCTTCTCCGAGGCGCGTGATTCGAGGCCGGCAAGGCGTTCCAGCCCTATTGCGGGGTTTCGCCCACCCTTGCGGGATTACCAGGGCAGTACCTAGGTCACAGGCGGAAAACCCCCTTCGAACGAGAGGGCGGAGGCCCAACAAACATGTATCTGGTCAGTCTGTACGAGAAGGAAGGAATCGTCGAAGCGAGCCTCGGAGGGCGGGTCACCGCCGACGAGGTCAAAGTGTTCGGAAGCGAGCTGTCAGAGCTGCTCAGCCACCTCGGTGGCCAGCCGTTCGAGGTGCTGCTCGACCACTCCCGGTCGCGGCGCATGGACGCCGAGGCAGTCCTCGCCCTGAGCGACGTGAAGGATTCCCTGATCGCGGCGGGCGCCACGATGATCTGGTCGATCGCCGCCGACGATTCCGACCGGGCCATCCACCAGACGGTTCGCCTGCAACACGTTCTCGAAGGCATCGAGTCGTTCGTCGCCGAGCCGAGCCAAGCGAGGTTCTCCCCAAAAGCGCAGGCGGAGCGGCGCCGCAAGGCGGCCTAGTCTAGGCTCCCCAACGACGACGAGGGCGCGGGATGCGGAGGACGCATCCCGCGCCCTCGTGCTTTACGGGGTCGTCCAGGGTGGTGCGATCCTCTGTCGAGCAGGCGAGTGGGCTAGAGTAAGTCGATGCGCGTGCTTTCGGTCAACGTCGGTCTGCCCCGGACGATGGAGTGGGAGGGCAGATCGTTCGAGTCGGGCATCGCGAAGTCTCCCGTCGGCGGGCGCGTCGCCGCCCGGCGGCTGAATCTCGACGGCGACCGGCAGGCGGACCTGCAGAACCACGGCGGACAGCTCAAAGCGTTGTACGCGTACGCCTTCGAACGTTATCCGTTTTGGCGGGAGCTTCTCGGGCGGGATCTGCCGATGGGAGCCTTGGGCGAGAACCTGACCCTCGAAGGACTGACCGAAGCGGTCTGTTCGGGCGACCGGTTTCGGATCGGGACGGCGGAGTTCGTCGTCACGATCCCCCGCGAGCCCTGCTTCAAACTGGCCGCGCTCCAAGGGACGAACGCGGTCGTCAAGGCGATGCTCCAGAGCGGCTACTGCGGTTTCTACCTCGCGGTCGAGCGAGAAGGCGAAATGGGCGCGGGCGATCCGATCGAGCCGCTCTCCGAAGATCCCCGTCGGGTGCGGATCGCGGATCTCGCCCCGCTCCTGACCGGCGAGCCCATCCCCCAGGAAACCCTGGAGCGGGCGATGGAACTCCCATCGCTTTCCGACTACTGGCGAGGCAAGGTGGCGCGCCGTCTCGGCGCCACCTCTCCAAGATGAGGATCGAGCGTGCGCGGGCCCGCGGGGCGATCCGGAGGCTGACGGTAGTCTTGAGCGGCCTTCTCGTTCTTGGCGGAGTGGCCTTGACCGTTTACCTGAACATCGTCGGGCCGAACGCGGACCTCGAATTCCTACGGGGCCGTCCGGTCGTCGAATCGGCGGTTGCGGGTTTTTCATCGGAATCCCGCAGCTCGTCCAGCGAGTTCAGGATCTACGCTTGGAAGGAGCTCCTAGCGAACGTGTCGTTCCAAGCGCAGAGCGAGCTTCGAGCGAAGAGCTTTCATCTCGTCCGACGGAAAGGCGCTTGGTCGCAATGGCGTCGGAAAGTCTGGATCGTCGATCTCAACGCCTCGAGACCGACCGGGCGTCCGGTCGGTTACAGCCAACGAGCGGATTCGTCCTGCGCGATGGTCATTGTGGATCGGGAGATCGAAGACGACCTGTGGTTCCACCTACGGCTCTTGTTCTCGCCCTACGGGATCGTGAGCGCTTAGCCCTGAGAAGGCACGAAAAAGGGCCCGCTCCGAGAGGAGCGGGCCCTTTTCGCCTGTCTTACCGCCGGGGGCGGAAGCGGGCGTTCACGTCCTCGTCGGCCGAAGCGCCGCCGGACGGAGCGCTTGCCGACGAAGAGTTTCCGGACGGAGCGTCGCCGCCGTTGGAAGAGGAACGGTCACCGTAGTCGCGACGCGGACCACGATCGTCGCGGCGCGGGCCGCGATCCCGGTCGCCACCGCGACCGCCGTCCCGACCGCCCCGGTCCCGACCGCCTCGATCGCCACCCGGGGTGGGAGGCGGAGCGACGGCGGTGGCGTTGTCCTCAAGACCCGCGAGGGTCTGGGCGATCCCGAGGGCGGTGAGGTTCACGCGACCCTGAGAATCGACCTCGTGGACCTTGACCGCGAGTTCGTCGCCGATGTTGACGACCTCTTCGATCCGACCGAACGACTTGGTCGTCAGCTGGTCCTTGGGCACCATGCCCTCCTTGCCGGACGAGTACTCGACCATGGCTCCGCGGCCCATGATGCGGGTGACCTTGCCCTTGAACTCCGATCCCACCGGGACCTCGGCGAAGAGGGCCTGGATGCGGTCGATGGCGTCCTGCACGACCTTGCCCCCGGGGCCGCCGACGAGGACCTTACCGTCCTGCTGGACGTCGATGCTCGCGCCGGTCTCGGCGGTGAGCTTCTTGATCGTCGCGCCGCCGGGGCCGATCAGACCGCCGATCTTCTCGGGGTTGATCTGGATCGTCTGCACGGTCGGAGCGCTGTCGCCCACGGTGGTGCGGGGCTCGGAGATCGCCTCGGTGATGACGTCCAGGATCGCGAGGCGCGCGGTCTTGGCCTGGTTGAGGGCTTTGGCGAGCACGTCGTCCGGGATGCCGTCGAGCTTGGTGTCGAGCTGGAGGGCGGTGATGCCCTCGGCGGTGCCCGCGACCTTGAAGTCCATGTCGCCGCAGAAGTCCTCCATGCCCTGGATATCGGTCAGGACCTTGAAGACCTTGCCGTCGGACATGAGGCCCATCGCGATGCCGGCGACGGGGGCCTTGATCTGGATGCCCGCGTCCATGAGCGCCAGGGTGGAGCCGCAGACGGAGGCCATCGAGGTCGAGCCGTTCGACTCCAGCACCTCGCTCTGAAGGAGCATGGTGTAGGGGAAGGCCGGGTCGTCGAGCGGGATCACCGGAAGAAGGGCACGCTCGGCGAGGGCGCCGTGACCCACCTCGCGGCGACCGCGTCCCCGGAGCGGGCGAACCTCACCGACGGAGTAGGGCGGGAAGTTGTAGAAGTGCATGTAGCGCTTCGGTCCCGTCTCCTCCAGGCCGTCCATGGTCTGCGCCTCGTTCGGCAGGCCGAGGGTGGCGATGGTGAGGACCTGGGTCTGACCGCGGGTGAAGAGGCCGGACCCGTGGACCTTGGGCAGGATGCCCGCGATCGCCTCGAGCGGACGGATGTCCTCCAGGCCGCGTCCGTCGGGACGGGTGTCCTTCTTGATGATGAGGTCGCGAACGACGCCCTTCACCACGGTGTCGGCGGCTTCGTGAAGCTGGCGGGCGAGCTCGGGCTGGTCGCTGTACTCCGGCTTCATCTTGGCGACGATATCCTTGATGATGTCGTCGAGCGCGCTCTCGCGCATCGCCTTGTCCTTGGCCCCAAGCATCGTCTTCTCGATCTCCTTGCCGTACTTCTTGGTGATCGCCTTCTTGACGCCCTCGTCGATGAGGTGGAGCTTAGGATTGCGCTTGGGCTTGCCCGCCTCCTCGGCGAACTTCTCGAACTCGGCGACGATGACCTTGACCGCGTCGTGCGCGAACTTCAGGGCCTCGATCATGTCCTCTTCGGTCAGTTCGTTCGCGCCCGCCTCGACCATCGAGATGGCGTACTTGTGGCCGGCTACGACGAGGTCGAGGTCGCTCGCCTTGATCTCCGCGTTGGAGGGGAAGAGAACGAACTCACCGTCGATGCGGCCGACGCGGACGCCCGCGACCGGGTACTTGAAGGGAACGTCGCTCACCGCGAGGGCGGCGCCGGCGGCGCAGATCGCGAGCACGTCGGCGGGGGCGTCCTGGTCGTAGGCGAAGGGGAGGGCGATCACCTGGACGTCGTTGCGCAGGCCCTTGGGGAACAGAGGGCGCAGAGGACGGTCCATCAGGCGGCTCGTCAGGACGGCCTTTTCGCTCGGGCGTCCGCCGCTCTTGATAAAGCCGCCGGGGATCTTGCCCACCGCGTACTTGCGCTCTTCGTAGTCGCAGACGAGGGGAAGGAAGTCGATGCCCTCGCGGGCGTTCTCGGACATCGTCGCGGAGGCGAAGACGACGGTCTCGCCCATTCCGAGAAGGACGGCGCCGCCGGCCTGTTTGGCCACGCGGCCGGACTCGAGGCTGAGGGTCTTGCCGCCCACCTCGAACTCATGGCTGTGAATCATGTTTTGTTTGCCTTGTCTTTAAAAACGTGCTTGGTATACCCAACAATGGGGAAAACCGAAAACGCCCCGCGCGCCTTTTCGGCGGGGCGGGGCGTTTTCGGTTCGGGAAGGGGCCTTATCGGGGCTTGACTTCGCGGATTCCAAGCTGCTTGATCAGCGCGCGGTACTTCTCGATGTCCTTCTTGCGGAGGTAGCCTTCGAGGCGGCGGCGCTTGCCCACCAGGAGAAGGAGGCCTCGGCGGGAGTGGAAGTCCTTCTTGTGGGTGCGGAGGTGGTCCGTGATCTGGAGGATACGGGCCTGGAGGATGGCGATCTGGACCTCGGTCGAACCGGTGTCGCCCTCGACGGTGGCGTACTCGGTGATCGTCTTCTGCTTAAGTTCGGGCTCTAGGGGCATGGCGTCTCGTGGCTTCGGGTTCCGGGCAGATTGGGCGCGGAGAGGAGGGTTGAACCTACCGCTCGACGGCTTGCGCGTCCGCAATCGGAACTCAAGACGAACATTGTACCCAGGGCGCGGCCAAAGCTTTCCACGCCGTTCGCGTTCTCGGAGCCCGACAGGCTCTCGACGGCGCGGTCCCAGAACCTTCGAGGCGCGGGTCAGAAGCGGACCGAATAGCCGACGGCGGCCGTGTTCGCGATCGGGCCGTTCGCTACGGGCGGCATAAAGCGCACGTCGATCCCGTCGCGATGCGACAGACGCAGCCGCGCGCCGAGGTTCACGGTATGGGAGGGCTGAAAATCCTTATAGAAGACGCCGGCGTACTCGATGAACACCGAAGCGCGTTTACCCAAGGCACGTTCGACGGCCAAGCTCGCTCGGTAAACGTCGTACTGGAATCGTGTTCGGTTTGATCCTTGTCCATAGGTGTAGTCCCAATCCACGTAGCCGAACGACGACGAGACGGTCCAGCCCTTTCCGATTCGCGCCTCGCCGGTCAGAAAGAGAGAAGGCGTCACCTGCGTAAGTCGGTGGTAAGGGGTGTTCGCCGTGGGAAGCGTCAGGCGAGGGCTGACGGCGAGGGCGACCCGTCCCGCACGGCCGAGAAAGTAGGAGGCCGCGATCGAAAGGTCGTCGAGGCGGCTGGGAAGGCCGAAACGATCGCCGGTGAAGGTCGGCGTCTCAAGCCGGACCTCCAGTCGGGGTGACAGACCGTAGCGGACGAGGATGGGATCGTAGGTCTGGAAACTCTGATACAGACCGCCCCCGAAATAGATCCCGCTTCCCGTTTCCACCTGCGTTCGGCCTACGGGAACGATGCGGGTGGTGTCGGTGACCCGGGGACGGACGGTCGTGATCGGCTCATCGACCGACGTCGCCTGGGCGTGAGCGTGCGAAAAGGCGAGTCCGAGGAAGAATAAAGCGGTAAAACGCACCCGCGCATTATGGAGAGTCCTCCTGAACCTTCGCTCAGGGATGCGCCTCGTCTCTCTCGGAAACGAAGCCTGGCGATAAGGATGGAAGTCGTGGCCAGCCTTGACGAGACGTAGAATGACGCTATGAGCGTGCCGCACGTCCTTTGGGAAACGCCCTTGCCGCCCACGCCCCGGCGCGTAACGCTCGATGCGTATGAGGAAGCGGAGCGGAAAGCCGAAACGAGGAACGAGTACTTCGACGGCGTTGTGAGGGCGATGCCCGGAGCGAGCCCGCGCCATCTCCTGCTGACCCCGGTTCTGGGGCGGACGGTCGGTAACCGTCTGGAGAACAAAGGGGGCGTCTGTGTGTATCTCGACCAGGACGTCCGTGTTGCGATACCCCGGTCGAACGTTTACACCTATCCCGATGGGGCGATCGCCTGCCCGCCTCAATTCCTCGAAAAGCCGCGCGGCGCCATCACGAATCCTCGCGTCGTCTTCGAGGTCCTTTCCCCCTCGACCGAGGCCTACGACCGGGGAGCGAAGTTCCGTCGCTACCGAACGGTCGAGACCCTGGAAGACTACGTTCTGATCTCGACCGCCGAGCCCGTTGTCGAGGTGTTCTCCCGGCCCGAGTGGGGCCGAAGACCTACGAAGGGCTCGATGCGGTCGCTCTCCTCCCTTCGGTGGGCATCGAGCTCCCGCTGCGCGATCTGTACGCCTTGGCCTTGAGCGTCCCGGAGTAGGAACGCTTAGAAGCCATTCGGAAGGCGTACCCGGACCGCGACGCTCTCGCAGGGCAAGCCCTGCCGCTACAGATTCAGGCCAGCAGCTTCGTCACCACGCTGCCCGACACGTCGGTCAGGCGAAAGTCGCGGCCTTGGGAGCGGTAGGTCAGGCGGGTGTGGTCGATGCCGAGAAGGTGGAGGAGCGTCGCGTGGAGGTCGTGGACGTGGACGGGGTCCTGGGCGACGTTGTAGCCAAGCTCGTCCGTCGCGCCGAGGGCGAGGCCGGGTTTGATGCCGCCGCCCGCCATCCACATCGTGAAGGCGCGGGGATGGTGGTCGCGGCCCGCGAAGGGCGAGCCGCCCCGGCCCTCGTTCATGGGCGTACGACCGAACTCGCCGCCCCAGACGACGATCGTCTCGTCAAGGAGGCCGCGCCGCTTCAGGTCCTTGACCAAAGCCGCGGCGGCCTGGTCGATCTGGCGGCACATATCGGGGAGCTTGTGCTTCAGGTCGTCGCCCTCGCCGGTGCCGTGGGTGTCCCAGCCCCGGTGGTAGAGCTGGACGAAACGGACGCCCCGCTCGACGAGCCGCCGCGCGAGAAGGCAGTTGTTGGCGAAGCTCTTCTTGCCCGGCTCGGTGCCGTACATCGCGTGGGTCTCGGGCGACTCCTTCGACAGCTCCATCAGTTCCGGGACGCTCGTCTGCATCCGGTAGGCCAGTTCGTACTGGGCGATGCGCGTCTCGATCTCGGGATCGAGGGTCGCGGCGTGGCGCATTCCGTTGAGGTCGCGCAGGGCGTCGAGGGTTTCGCGCCGGACGTCCGACGGCACGCCGTCGGGGTTGCCGACGAACAGCACGGGGTCGCCCTGCGAACGCAGTTCGACGCCTTGGTGGACCGAGGGGAGGAAGCCGTTGCTCCAACAGCCCTTGCCGCCGTCGGGCGCGTTCTCGCCCGAGAGCAGGACCACGAAGCCGGGCAGATCCTTGTTCTCGCTTCCCAGGCCGTAGCTCAGCCAGGAGCCCATGCTCGGACGTCCGGGGTTCTGGAAGCCCGTGTTCATGAAGAGCTGGGCGGGGGCGTGGTTGAACTGGTCGGTCTGGATCGAGCGGACCACCGCCACGTCGTCCGCGATCTCGCGGAAGTGGGGAAGGAGCGAGCTGACGACCTGGCCGCTCTGGCCGGCGGGGGCGAACTCGTAGGGCGAGCCGAGGAGCTTGGGCGTGCCCTTGATGAAGGCGAACCGCTCGCCCTTCAGAATCTCCTCGGGGCAGGCTTGGCCGTTGAAACGCTGGAGGGTGGGCTTGTGGTCGAACAGGTCGAGCTGGCTCGGCGCGCCCGCCATGAAGAGGTAGATGACGCTCTTGGCCTTCGGCTTGAGGCCGGGCGTCGTTGGGCTTTGCGTGGCGAACGCCTCGCTGGACAGGAGCGACGACAGGGCGACGCCGCCCAGGCCGTAGCCGACCTGCTTGAACAGGGTACGGCGGGTGATCTCTCGCAGGTCGTCGTTCATGGCGCTATTCCTTCGTGATCGTTTCGTCGAGGTTGAGCAGCACGTTCGCCACCATGGTCCGCGCCGCCCTCTCGGCGCCGCCGAGCTTCGCCGCCTCTTGGGGCTTGGTGCGGTAGCGCTTCAGGAGTCCTGCCTGAAGCGCGATCAGCCGCCCTCTCTCCGTCGCCGTCGCACGGCGACCGGTGGCGAGGCGGAAGCCGTAGGCCAAGGGATCCTTGCCGCCCTCTCTGACCATCCGGTCCCCCAGGGCGCTCGCGGCGGCCATCATGCCGGAGTCGTTCAGGAGGGCGAGGGCCTGAAGGGGCGTGTTGGTTCGGATGCGCCGCACGGTGCAGCTTTCGCGGCTCGTCGCGTCGAACGCGACGAAGGCGGGGAAGGGGGCGGAGCGCTTCCAGAGGGTGTACATTCCCCGTCGCCAGCGGTCCGTACCCTCGGCCCGCATCCAGCGCTCGCCGTTGTAGGGCGTGTCCCACACGCCGTCGGGTTGGTCGGGCATGACGCTCGGCCCACCGATCTTGGGACTGAGAAGTCCCGCGACGGCGAGGGCGTTGTCCCGGATCGACTCGGCTTCGAGGCGGACCCGGGGGAACCGGGCGAGAAGGCGATCGTTAGGATCCCGCTTCAGGAGGGCGGGGGTGGCAATGGACGATTGGCGGTAGGTCGCGCTGGTCACGAGGGTTCGCACGAGGGCCTTCACGTCCCACTTCGCGACGTCTGCAGAGCCATCGCGCAGACGTACGGCCAGCCAGTCGAGCAGTTCGGGGTGGGTCGGCGGAGCGCTCTGGGTGCCGAAATCCTCGCTCGTCTCGACGATGCCGACGCCGAAGAGTCCTTCCCAGAGGCGGTTCGCCTCGACGCGCGCGGTGAGCGGATTGTCCTTGGCGACGAGCCACCGGGCGAGGGCGAGGCGACTCGGACGTCCCGGACCGATCGGCGGGAGGAAGGCGGGGGTGCCCGCCACGACCTCCTCCGCCTTGCTCAGGAACTCGCCGCGCGTCCGGACCCATCCTTTCGGCACCGCGCCGCCCGGTTTCTCCCGGAGGACGAGAGCGGACGGCGCCTCGCGCTCGATCGTCGCCTTCTGTCGGGCGAGGAGATCGCGCCGGGCGGCGGCGAGGCTCTTGCCCTGCGCCGCGTGGGGCTCCGGGGACGTCGTGAACGACAGGCGGAAGCGGCCGAGGTTGTGGCCGGCGTAAGGCGAGCGGGTCGCCAGCACGATCTCGAACGTGCGGGCGACGATCGGCTTCGCGAACGAGGCGACGAGGCCGTGCGGATCGCCCGCCCTCGGGTGGACGGCCCAGCCCGACGCGCGGTCGCCGAGGATCGCCGCCTCGGGGGAGAAGCCCTCCTGCGAGAAGTCGGCGGTGGCGCCCGCGAGAGCGACCGGCTTTCCGTCGGCGAGCACACGAAGGTTGGTCAGGACGAAGTTCCGGTTGTCCGCGTTGCGCCCGGCGAGGGTGTCGAGCCGAAGGCCGGTCAGCGCTCCGGCGGGGGAGCCGAGTTTCACGTGAAGCGCTTCCGTCGCCGCGTTCGGGCCGTCGGCGACGATCGTACCGTCGGGCTCGATGCGCGTCGTGGCCCGTTCCGCCGCGACCTCTGTCGGGACGGTAGGCGTCCAGGCGGGCTTGACGGTCGGAGCGGACGAGGCCGGAAGGGCGGCGAGGCGGCGTTCCAGGGCGGCGATCTGGGAGGCCTGGGCGCGGGTGGGGATCTTCAGCTCGGGCTCCTCCCACTTGAGGCTGCTGAAGGTCGCGTCGCCGCGCGGCGTGTAGTCGTCGTTCTCGAAGAACGCGGCCATGCGGTAGAAGTCCTTCTGGGAGAAGGGATCGTACTTGTGGTCGTGGCAGCGGGCACAGGCGAGGGTCGAGCCGAGGAAGACGGTGGCGGTCGTGCCGACGCGGTCGAGGACGACGTTGAACCGCTGCTCCGACGGATCGACGCCGTCCTCTCGATTCGTCATGGCGTTGCGGCTGAAGCCGGTGGCGACGAGCTGTTCGAGGGTCGCGTTCGGGAGTTCGTCGCCCGCGATCTGCTCGACGACGAACCGGTCGTAGGGCAGATTTCCGTTGAAGGCGTCGATGGCCCAGTCGCGGTACCGCCAAGCGCTGCGCTGGAGGTCCTTCTCGAAGCCGTCGCTGTCGGCGTAGCGGGCGAGATCCATCCAGCGCGCGGCCATCCGCTCACCATAGTGCGGCGAAGCGAGGAGACGATCTACGACCCGCTCGTAGGCGTCGGGCCGCCGGTCCGCGAGAAAGGCGTCGGTCTCCTGGGGCGTCGCGGGCAAGCCGGTGAGGTCCAGGGTGAGACGGCGGACGAGGGTGGCGCGGTCGGCTTCGGGCGAGGGCTTCAGCCCCTCCTTCTCCAGTCGGGCGAGGACGAAGGCGTCGACCGGGCTGCGGAGCCACGCGGCGTTCCGCACCTTCGGCACGGCGGGCTTCGTGGGGGCGACGTAGGCCCAGTGCGTCGTCTCGCCGCCGTCGAGGTACGCCCCTTCCGCGATCCATTCGCCGATCTTCTCGATCTGGGCGGCGGGCAGGGGCGCGAAGCCCATCGGCATCCGGGGCTTGCCGTCGAGCCCCTGGATACGCCGGAGAAGCGGACTGTGGGCGGGGTCGCCCTTGATCACGGACGCGAGGGTCTTTTTCGGATCGCTCAGATCGAGTCCGGCCGCCGGGTTGGCGCCCCCGTGGCACGAGACGCACTTCGCCTTGAGGATCGGCTGGACGTCGCGGGCGAAGAGGGCCTTGGGAGCTTCGGTGTGCGCGCCCTGGTCGATCCAGCGCTCGACGGTGGCGATCTTCTCGGCGGAGAGGGACGGAAATCCCTTGGGCATCGCGGGCTTGCCGTCGAGCCCCCGCATGCGCCGGACCAGCTCGCTGTGCGCGCCGTCCCCTCGCTTCAGAACCTTCGTCAACCCCTCGGGGGTGGCGAAGTCCGCGTGGCAGGCGAGGCAGTGGGCCTTGAGGATCGGCTGGACGTCGCGCGCGTAGAGCGCGCGCGGCGCGTCCGGCTTGCCTTGAAGAAGCAAGACGGGATAAGGAGCCGTGGCGAGGAGAAGCCACCGGAGACGCGACGGTGCGAGCATGGCCGGAAGATCCCAGTTTAGCCCTATCCAGTTAGGATTAGGGCACGATCCTCAACAAGACGGCAAGCCGAGCCACGCACTCTCTTCGATGCAAGGTCCTTGGGGTTAGCCCTCCAAACGGGCTCGCACCTTCGCCTCGACCCGCGCCGCCTGGGCGATCCAAGCGGCCCCGGCCTGTCCCCGGGCGTTCAGCGGAACCACTGCGCGGCGGTCGGCGTAGGCGTTTTGCGGCTTCCAGCGCCGCTTGTACTCCTCGTCGCCGCGCAGGAAGTCGAAGCGGGTCTTGCCCTCCGCGATGGCGCGCCGGACGGTGTGGGCTACGAGCAGGGTACCGGGGGAGATCGAGCCTTCGGTGGGGGCGAATCCCGCCTGGTAGTAGAAGACCTGGCGCCCGACGGCCATCGCGTAGAGGGCGCCGATCGGGCGGCCTTCCAGACGCAGGACGCTCAGCCACATCCGGTCGCCGGCGACGGCGGCCCAGGCGCGCTGGAACGGCACGAGCCGACCCACGAACGCGCCGGGAAGCCGCTTCGCCCGCCAGCGGGCGCGATGGAGATCGAAAAGGATGTCCAGACCGTCGGGCGGGTTCGTCTCGATCGTCGCCTTGCCGTCCTTGAACGGGCTCTTGTCCAAGCGGCGCACGTCGTAGCGCAGGCTCTTGCCCAGCGAGGCGAGAAAAGCGTCGTAGGTCGGAGGAAGGTCGAGGACGAGGCACCGTGCCTGGTCGTCGGTGGTCATCGAGGCGAGCGGCTGGTCTTCGCGCAGGCACTGGAGGTCGAGCAGGTCGACCTCGCGAACCTCGCGCAAGGCGGGCGCGAGCGCCTCCGCGACCGCCGCCTCGTAACCCACGCGCGCGATCGGGTGCAGGTAGTCGCTCGGCCCGGTTCCCATCGCGCGCAGGGCGCGCCAAGGGCCCTTGGCGACGGTCAGGGGAAAGAGGCCGACGAGATCCCGGCCTTCGCGCACCTCCAGGGCCAGGGCTCGCTTGCCCCCGCCGAAGGTGCGCCACCAGCAGGTCTGCCAGTCGCGCGTCTGGAAAGGGGTCGCGGTGGGCGAATGGGCCAGGAGGTCGTCCCACTCCCCGCCCTTCTCCTCCAGAAAGGCGGCTCCCTCGCGCAGTCTCGCCTCCACCGCCTCTTAGGGAACCCGAACCGGGGCTCGGGGCGCCGGAGGGTCGCGGATCTTTGGGCCTTTCGCGTGTTAAGGAAGGCGCCGGGTCAATGTCTTAGAACGTTGACGATCCAACCCAGTACAATACGTTTGCCTTCCCTTTAGGGGCAAGCGATGCCGAATTCAGCCTTCACGGAGAACCGCACCGAGGCCGCCCGGGCGTTCGTGGAGCACCTTCGGCGCTATCCCGCCGAGGCGCGCCAGGACCCGGCGGCCCTGGCCGCGCGTTTCGGCCTGGAGACGGAGTTCGTGCGCCGCGCCCTCGTTCGCCTGCCCGACCCAGAGCGGGCGGAGTCCCGCCGTACCGACCCGCGCGCGTCGCGCACGGGCGGCCTCGTCGCCTCGCTCGACGAGACGCTCGAAAGGGCGGCGGCGAACCCGTTGCGCTTCGAGCTCCTTACGCTCGTCGTCGCCTTCGGCACGGCGACCCTGCTGACGAGGCTGCTGCCGGCGGCGAGCCCGGACGTCGACGGATTCCACGTAAGCCCCGGCACGGTTCTCGCGGGGATCGTGGTCCTGGGCGCGGTGGCGGCGCAGATGGTGGTGTTCTACCTGCGCCGGATGGTGCGCTACGCCCTATACGGCGGACTGATGTTCGGGGTCGCGGCGGCGATTCCGACGATGGTCTCCTTCTGGGTCAAGCTCCAGAGCGCGGAAGTCCAGGGACGGATCAAGGAGGCGGAACGCGGGCTCGTCGTGTTCTCGGTGGGCATCGCGATGCTGTTCGTGGGGCTTCTCTACGCGGGCGTCGCCGCCCTCGCCAGTCTGCTGGGCGGCTGGGTCCACCTCAAACGGGCGGACGACGAGTGGGAGCGACTCAGTCGACAGGAGCTTCTCGAGCGGTATTTCGAACTTCAGCGACGGTTGGAGCACAGCCCCACCATCGCTGAAGCCCCGCAGGGATGGGAGACGTGGCCCGTCGTGCGGGCGGTGAAGCGCGAGCCGCTTCTCTCCGCCGGGCTTCTCGGCCTCGGGGCCCAGCTCGTCCACGTCGTGCTGGGGCTCGCCTTCGGCGCCAAGGCGGGCATGGTCCCGAACGGCGACGCCTATGCGCTCCTCTCGGGCGTCCACACGCTCGACGCCCTTGTGCTGCTCTCCGCCGTCGCGTTTCTCGCCCGAAGCCCCGGCCGGGCGACGGCGACGGCGGGCGCTTTCGCGGCGGGATGGTTCGTCGCGTCGCTCGTGCCCTTGGGCGGCTTCGGTCCCGCCTTCGTCTTCGAGCCGGTTCGCCTGATGCTGGGCGCGATGAGTCTCGGCTTCGTACTCGTCCTCGGCGCGCTCGTGGGGGCAGGGGCGACGGTCCAACGGCGAGAGGCGCGCGAGGGAAGGCTCCAGCGTAACGATGGCGCGACGCTCGTCGCCGAGATGCTGGAGATCCAGTGGCGCCTGGAGGAGGACGCGACGAGCGTCACCGTCCTTGTCGTGGACGCGGCCAAAAGCACGGCGATGAAGGTCGGCGCCGACCCCCTGGACGTGGAGTACTCGTTCCGCGAGTATCAGATGTGGATCGCGGAGGTGTGCGCGGGCTTCGGTGGGCGTATCCACTCGGTGGCGGGCGACGGCGCCGTGGTGGCGTTCGCCGACGCGACCGCCGCGATGGGCGCCTCACGGCGGCTCCAGACCGCGGTCGCGCGCTTCAACGAGAAGGTCAACCGCCTCCCCAAACCTTTTCGCCTGCGGCTCGGTCTCCACGCGGGGCGCGTGGCGGGCGATCTAAACGACGTGCAGTTCACCGAGGTGATCGATATCGCCGCCCACGTCGAGGAGATCGCCCCGGTGGGCGGGATCGCCGCCACCGCCGCCGTGGTGACGAGCCTGGGCGAGGAGGGATTCCTCCCGCTCTCGCGCGAAGTGGACGGCCAGCCCGTCTTTATCGCCCTCGCGCCCACCGAAACGCGCGGCTAAAAGCTTCAGCGTTGAACGATCTTCGGCCCCAGGTGTATCCTCCTTGGCGATGGTCGGCATGATCGCCTTCGCCCTCGCCCTGGACCTTTCCCGCGAGCGCGACCTCTTCAACGCGGGCTGGCGGTTTCAGAAGGGCGATCCTTCCGGGCTCGACCTCTCCTATGCGGCGCTGAAGCCCGCGCTTCTCGGGAAGGGGCCCGCTCCCGAGGGCGGACCCTATGCCCTGGCCGCGTTCGACGACCGCGCTTGGCAACCCTTGGAACTGCCCCACGATTGGGCCATCGCCGGTCCCTTCAAGCAGGAGTATCCCGGCGAGACGGGCAAGCTGCCCTGGTGGGGCGTCGGCTGGTACCGCAAGCGGTTCCTCTCTCCCGCCTCGGACGCGGGACGGCGGGTGCTGCTCGACCTCGACGGCGCGATGTCGTACTCGACGGTGTGGCTCAACGGCCGCTTCGTCGGCGGACGCCCCTACGGCTACTCCTCCTACCAGGTCGACCTCACGCCCTACCTGAAGGTCGGCGGGGAGAACGTCGTCGCGATCCGCCTCGATAACCCCCAGGAGTCGTCGCGCTGGTATCCCGGCGGCGGCATCTACCGGAACGTCTGGCTCGTGAAGACGGCCCCGGTCGCGGTCGCCCACTGGGGCGTCACCGTCACGACGCCGGCCGTCACCCCCGAGGCCGCGACGGTCGCCCTCAAGGTCGATCTCGACAACCGCTCCTCCGCCCCAGCGAACGTCCGGGTCGTCACGGAGATCTTCGACGGCAAACGGCGCGTCGCGGCGACGGAAGGCGAAACGTCGGTCGGGACGGAAGGGAAGGCCGGGGTCGCGCAGAAGCTCGAGATCGGGAACCCTCGCCTCTGGAGTCCCGAGAACCCCCACCTCTACCGCGCGGTGACGACCGTGCGGCAGGACGGACGGACGATCGACCGGGTCGAGACGCCCTTCGGCGTCCGCACGATCCGGTTCGACGCGAAGGAGGGCTTCGCCCTGAACGGCAAGCGCGCCTTCCTCAAAGGCGTCTGCCTGCACCACGACCTCGGCGCGCTCGGGGCCGCGTTCAACGTGCGGGCGCAGGAGCGGCAGATCGAGATCCTGAAGTCGATGGGCTGCAACGCGATCCGCACCAGCCACAACCCGCCCGCCCCGGAGTTCCTCGACCTTTGCGACCGCATGGGCATGTTCGTGCTGGACGAGTTCACCGACACCTGGACCCACGCCAAAACCCCCAACGGCTACGCCCGCCTGTTCGACGACTGGCACCAGGCGGACCTTCGCGGCATGATCCGCCGCGACCGGAACCATCCGTCGATCGTCATGTGGAGCACGGGCAACGAGATCGCCGAGCAGGTCGAGCCGGGCGGCCAGGAGATCTCCCGCCACCTCGCCTCGATCGTCCACGAGGAGGACCCGACGCGGCCCGCGACGACGGGCAACGACCGGCCCAACTCCGGCTTCAACGGCTATCCCGACACCCTCGACGTGTTCGGCTACAACTACAAGCCCATGCTCTACCGGCGATTCCGGGAGGCCAACCCGAACAAGCCGCTGTACGGCAGCGAGACGGCCTCGACCGTCTCCTCGCGCGGTGAGTACTTCTTCCCCGTGACGGACGACAAGAGCGGCGGCAAGTCGGACTACCAGATGAGCTCGTACGACCTGTACGCCCCGCCGTGGGCGATGCCGCCCGACGCGGAGTTCCGGGGCCAGGACGAGAACCCGTCCGTGTTCGGCGAGTTCGTCTGGACGGGCTTCGACTACCTGGGCGAACCGACCCCCTACAACGACGACTCGACCGTCCTCCTGAACTACTCCGACCCCAGGGCGCGCGCCGAGGCCGAGCGCGAACTGAAGGAGCTGGGGCGGATCGAGATGCCCTCGCGAAGCTCGTACTTCGGCATCCTCGACCTGTGCGGCTTCCCCAAGGACCGCTTCTACCTCTACCAGGCGCGTTGGCGACCCGAACTGAGGATGGCGCACCTGCTGCCCCACTGGAACTGGCCCGAGCGCGTAGGACAGGTGACGCCGGTGCACCTCTACACCTCGGGCGATGAGGCGGAGCTGTTCCTGAACGGCCGCTCGCTGGGCCGCAAGAAGCGCGGACCGCTGCAGTACCGCCTGCGGTGGGACGACGTGACGTACGAGCCCGGCACGCTGAAGGCGGTCGTCTACAAAGACGGCAAGCCCTGGGCGCAGGACACGGTCCGCACGACGGGAGCCGCGTCCGGCCTGAGCCTGAAGCCCGACCGGCGCACGATCGGGGCCGACGGCACGGACCTCTCGTACGTGACGGTGGCGATCACCGACGCGAAGGGCGCGACCGTTCCCCGCACCAAGAACGACGTGACGTTCGAGATCTCGGGACCGGGCGAGATCGTGGCGACGGACAACGGCGACGCGACGGACCTGCGGGCCTTCGGCGAGAAGAGTCGCAAGGCGTACAACGGCCTTTGCCTCGTGATCGTCCGGTCGAAGCGCGGCGTGCCGGGCGCGATCCGCGTGCGGGCGCGGGCCGAAGGGCTGCGCGCCGCCGAGACGACGATCCAGAGCCGCGCCCCGAAGGGCGCGGCTACCAGACGACCATCGGCTTGAGGATCTCGCCCCGCTTCATCCGCCCGTACGCCGCGGGCAACCCCTCCAGGGGGATGAACTCGGAGCAGACCGCTTCCGCCCGGACGCGGCCCGCCCGCAGGACCGCGATCGCGTCGCGGCTGTCCTCCGGGGCGGCGGAGTAGGCGTTGCGGATCGTCAGGTCGTTGAAGTAGGCGGCCTGGGGAATCCGAAGCTCCTCGCCGGGTCCTAGAGGGGCGAACATCGTGATCGTCGCCGCCGGGGCGGCGAGGCGCAGGGCGAGGTCGAACGCGGCCTGGGAGCCGGGGCACACGAAGATCGCGTCGTACGCCCCTTCCGGCGCGTCCTCGGGAGCGCGGGCGTCGAGACCAAGCCCCCTCGCCCAGTCGCGTCGGGAAGGGCTGAGGTCCAGCCCCGTCGCGCCGTCCAGAAGGAGGGTGTGCATCAGGCCCATGACGCCGAGGCCGACGACCGCGATCTTCGCCCCCTTTTGGAGCTTCGCGTTACGGATCGACTTGCAGACGCAGGCGAGAGGCTCGATGAGGGCGGCGTCGACCGCGCGCAGATCGTCCACGACGTGGGTGTCCGCGAGGTTCTCCGCGGCGACGGCGAAACGGTCGGCCATGCCGCCGGGCGCGAGCTTGGTCCGTCGCCAGGTCGGGCAGTGGACGCCGCGCCCGCTCGCGCAGAGCTCGCACTCGCCGCAGGGCGCGTGATGGTGCGGGAAGACCCGCGACCCGATGGGGAAGCGCGCGTCGGCGCTCGCCTCGACGATCCCGGCGACCTCGTGGCCGAGAACGTGCGGGAGCTTGCGGTCCATGTACCAGCTCATCAGCTCGCCCGAGCAGAGGCCGCACGCCTCGGTCCGGACGAGGAGACCGCCCGGGGGCAGCGTCGGGGCGGTCTCCTCGACGATCTCGACGCTGCCTTCGCCGACGTAGCGGGCGAGACGATTAGGGGTGGAGGGTGCGGTGGTCATCTACGGAACGAACGCGTACTTGATCCCTCGTCCGGCCTCCAGGTCGGCGAAGGTGGCCGCCGCGTCCTCCAGGGAGCGCTCGGCGGTGAGAAGGGGCGAGAGGTCGTGGGTGAGCAGCCACTCGCGGGAGAGGCGCACCGCGCCGGTCCCGAAGTGGAACGGCGAGAGAAGCCCTATTTGGTCGTAGTGGAGCCGGTGCGTGTCGAACGCGGCGCGCGTTCCGCCGGGCGGGCCGCCGAACAGGACGACCGTGCCGCCCCGCCGCGCGTGGTCGACGCTCGACTCCCAGACGGAGACCTGCCCGGTGGCCTCGATCACCAGATCGTAGCCGGGATCGAGCGGCGGGATCGCGTCGGCAGGCTCCACGCGCGCGCCCATGCCTTCCGCGACGGCGAGGCGGTCGGGGTTGCGCCCGGCGACGGTCACGTTCGCCACGCCCTCCGCCTTGAGGGCGACGAGCCACATCAGACCGATGGCGCCGGGCCCGATCACGAGGGCGTTCTCCACGCCCGGCAGCACGCCGGAGCGGCGAAGCTCCAGGACCCCCTGGGCGACGCTGGCGAGAGGCTCCAGCAGGGACGCTTGGGCGAAGGGCAGGGCGTCGGGCTTCTCGAACACGTTGAGCCGCGCGATCCGCTCGGGGATCAGGAGGTACTCCGCGAACGAGCCGAGGACCATCGTCTCCATAATCGAGTCGCACAGGTTCTCCTGGCCGCGCAGGCACCAGAAGCAGCGCTGGCACGGGGCGGAGTGGACGCCCATGACGGCCTCCCCCTCCCGAAAGGCGGCGCCCTCGCCCGCCGCCTCGACGATCCCGGCGTACTCGTGGCCGAACGGCCCCGGCATGGGAATCTTCGGGTGGCCGCGCCGGAACGCCTTGAGGTCGGTCCCGCAGGTGGTGGCCGCCTTCACGCGAACGAGAAGCTCGCCGTCGGCGGGGGTGGGAACCGCCACCTCGCGCAGGGCGATCTGGCCGGGGGCTTCGAGAAAAAGGCTACGCACGTCTTTCGGTCGCGCCCCGGATCGATCGATCGGGGCACAGGTATTGTGTACGCCAAGCGATGCCCACCGTCGACACTTCCATCTGGATCGATGCTCCGCTCGAAAAGGTCTACGCGATCGCGAAGGAAAGCGAGCGGTACCCCGAATATATGAAGGACGTGCAGTCCGTCACCCCCGTCGAGCGCGAGGGGAACCGGGTCGTGGCCGACTGGGTCGGCGTGGTGCCCCGGTTCGGGCTCAAGGTGCGCTGGCGCCAGGAGGAGACCTGGGACGAGACGACGACCTCTTCGACGTTCCGCCAGCTCCAGGGCGACTACGACGAGATGCACGGGACGTGGACGCTCAAGGCGGAGAACGGCGGCACGCGGTTCGACCAGTCGATGAGCTACGAGTACAACGTCCCGACCCTCGGCCCCCTGGTCAAGAAGGTCATCCTGGGCGTCACCCGCCAGAACCTCGAGAACATCGGCGAAGCGATCAAAACCCGCGCCGAAGCTTCTTAAGCCCCCTCCTTTCGCTTGCGAGAGGAGGGGGTTGGGGGTGGAGAGCGTGTCCCGGTACGAGCCGTCCGCGAGAGGAAGGGGTGACCCGAATGTCACAATAGGTTCTTGCCCGAAAACCTTCCCGATATCCAGGCGACGCCCGATCTGCGCGCCATCCCCATCGACCGGGTCGGGGTGAGGGGCGTGAAGCATCCGATCACCGTGCGCGAGAAGGGGGGCGCCGCCCAGCGGACGGTGGGGATCTTCACCCTCACCGTCGACCTCCCGCACCATTACAAGGGCACCCACATGAGCCGCTTCATCGAAGTCCTGGGCGAGCGCGGCGGCGACGTCTCCGCCGCGACCCTGCCGACGATCCTGGAAGAGCTTCGAGGGCGGCTCCACGCGGAGAACGCCCACCTGGAAGTGCGCTTCACCTACTTTCTGGAGAAGGCGGCCCCGGTTACCGGACGCAAGGGGATGATGGGCTACGAGTGCGGCTTCGCCGCCCAGGGCGGCGACGCGGAGGACGACATGGCCCTCCTGCTCACCGTGCCGGTGACGACCCTCTGCCCGTGCAGCAAGGAGATCTCCGCGAGCGGCGCCCACAACCAGCGCGGCTACGTCCGCGTGCGCGTCCAGCCTGAGGGCTGGCTGTGGCTGGAGGACGCGATCGCGATGATCGAGGGCGCCGCCTCCGCGCCGCTCTACCCGGTGCTCAAGCGGCCCGACGAGAAGTACGTGACCGAGCTGGCCTACGCGAACCCGCGCTTCGTCGAGGACCTGGTGCGCGAGGTCGCCCTCGCCTTCGACGCCCACCCGAACGTGAAGGGCTACGAGATCGAGGTCGAGAACCACGAGTCGATCCACGACCACAACGCCTACGCCTATCTCAAGCGCTAGCCTCATGGGCGTTGGCTCTGGAGTTCGTCGGGTCGCTTTGACCCCCTCCCCTGCGGTTTCCCCCTTCCGCTCGTGCCTCGCTCCAAGGGGAACCATCCCGGAAGACGCGCTAAGGCTCCCTCCCTGCCCAAAGCCCTCTGTCTCGGAGAAACGGGAGTATCCTGAACGTTCATGCGTAAGGCGGCCCTCCTCCTGGCCCTCGTCTCGCTCGGCCTCGTCGGCTGCGGCAAGGGCAACTTCAACGACCGCGCGGCCAACACGAACGCCAAGACGGCGGTGTTCCGCTACCCCATCGTGAACAAACCGACCACGATGGATCCGGGCAAGGTCCAGGACGGCGACACCATCGACGTGATCCAGCAGGTGTACGAAGGGCTCGTCGGCTGGTCGGAAAGGAACGAGGTCGAGCCTCGCCTCGCCGAGAAGTGGGACGTTACGGAAGGCGGTCGAACCTACGTGTTCCACCTGCGGCCGGACGTGAAGTTCTCCAGCGGGCGCGAGGTTACGGCGGACGACTTCAAGCGGTGCATCGAGCGCAACTGCGACCCCCGCCTGAACTCGCAGACCGTCTCGACCTACATGACCGACATCGTGGGGGTGAAGGACGTGATCGCGCGCAAGGCCCAGGCGGTCTCCGGCATCAAGGTCGTCGACCCGCATACCCTCAGCATCACGATCGACAAGCCGCGCCCCTACTTTCTGGGCAAGCTCACCTATCCTTGCGCCTTCGCCTTCGACCTGAAGGCCCTCAAAGACCCCGCCAAAGAGATCACCGACGTGTCGGAGATGGTCGGTACCGGCGGCTTCAAGTTCGAGAGGGTGGCGCTCGACCAGCAGGTCACGATGGTCGCCAACGACGGCTACTGGGGCGGCAAGCCCGGCGTCTCGCGTATCGAGCGGCCCTACATGCCCGACGCCTCGACTCGCCTCAACGCCTACAAGAACGGCGACGTGGACATCGTTCAACTCGAGCGCGCCGACATCGAGGGGCTTAAGGCGGACGAGAAGTACAAGAACGACCTGAAGCTCTACGACCGCGCGTCGATGTGGTACATCGGCATCAACTGCGGCGTGATCCCCGCCTTCAAGGACGCGCGCGTCCGGCGGGCTCTCGCCATGGCGGTCGACAAGGACGCCATCGTGAACGACACCCTCGGCGGGGTGAACAAGAAGGCCGATGGCATCCTCCCGCCTGGCGTCTTCGGCTACCGCGACAACCCGAAGATCGTGCCCTACGACGTGGCGGGCGCGAAGCGACTGCTGGCCGAGGCGGGCTACCCCGACGGCAAGGGCATCCCCAAGCTGGAGATGTCGTACCGCAACAACCGGCCCGATATCCGGCTCGTCGCGGAGGCGGTCGGCGCCCAGTGGACCAAGAACCTCGGGATCAAGACGAGCTTCCGGGCCCTGGAGTGGTCGACCTACCTCGACCTCAACAACAAGAAGGAGCTTCCCCTGTTCCACATGCGGTGGGGCGCGGACTACCTCGACGCGGAAAACTTCCTGAGCACCCTCCTCGCCAGCTACGGCAACGAGAACAAGGTCCACTACGTCAATCCCCAGTACGACGCGCTCTGCCGCCAGGCCGACACGTCGGGGAACCCCGAGGAGCGCAAGCGGCTCTACGGTCAGGCGGAGGACATCGTTCTCCAGGACGCTCCGTTTATCCCGATCTACTTCCAGCGCGACGCGGAACTGGTTCGCCCCACCGTTAGAGGACTTCGCGACTCTCTGTTCGGCCATCTGCCCCACGTTAAGGTCACGGTGGGATCGTAGACGCCGGAACCCTCGTATCCTGAAAAGGACAAGCCGAACTCCAAAACGACCCATGACGACCCTCGAACTGCTCCCGCTCCCCCTGCCGCGGCCCCTCGACGGACCGCGTTTCGGGAATTCGGTGGCCTGGACGGGCAACGGCGGCCCTTCGAGAACCCACCCCGCGCGGGCCATGCCGTTCTCGTTCGAGACGCCGCTGCCCGAGGGCGCGGTGCTGCGGCGCATCCATCTGGTCGGCGTTCTCGCCCGCTTCGCGGGCGCGGAACACGAGTCTCCGGGAACGCTGGGAGCGATCCTTACCCTGGAGCGAGAAGGCGCGCCCGCCCTGCGCGTCGAGCTGGCGAACGGGCGGCACTACGGCGACGCGAGCGGCGCCGAGCTGCGGGCGGGGCTTAACGGCGACGGCACCGAGCGCAGCGCCGTCGGCACGGTGGAGATCGACGACGAGACCCTGCGCGTCGATCGGCTGAGCATCGACGTGCCCGCCGACCTCCGGGCGGACCGTCTGCGCTTCCGCACGATGAACGGCCCGTCGAGCTTCGTCCTCTTCGACGTGCTGGCAGAGACCGCCCCGCCGCAGGGCTGCCCCTTCGCCGGGCGGGGCGGCGGCATCGCGCTGGCCGAGGTCGGGCCGATCGTGCGCGTCGGCGACCGCGTCCGGTTCGACCGCGCGCTCGCCCAGCTCGCGACCTCCCTGGAGGCGGCGGACGACCTCGACGAGGCGCGCGGGCAGGGGCTGACCTTCCTGACGATGGTCACCGCCGCCATGCTAGAGTCAGGGGGCGACCGTTCGCTCCACCGGGCCACCCTCGACGCCGCCCGGGAACTCGACAGCCTGACGACTCCCGCCGAGGTGGCGGAGGCGATCCACCGCCGGGCGGAGGCGGTCGCCGCCGACCGCTTCGGGGAGGCCGCCGGCCCCTCGGCCCACCTCGTGGACCGCGCCCTTACCCTGGTAGACCGTAACTTCGCCAAGGACCTCACCGACGCGGCGGTGGCCCAGCAGCTCGGCCTCAGCACCTCGCATTTCCGCTTCCTGTTCAAGCAGGCGACAGGGCAGCCGTTCCACAAATATCTCGTCTCCCTCCGATTGGAGAAGGCGCGCCGGATGCTCGTCGAGCAGGGCCTGCCCGTCGGGACGGTCGCCAAGGCGGTCGGCTTCTCCGCCCTTTCCCACTTCAGCCGCGCCTTCGCGCAGAGATTCTCCGTCAGCCCGACGTCGCTCCGGCGCGGCGGGGAAGGGTCTTGATCCGCATCGAAGGGCTGCGACAGGCTTTCGAGGGCCGCGAGATCCTCAAGGGCATCGATCTCCACGTCGCCGATCGGGAGATCCTCGCCGTCATGGGCAGCAGCGGCGGCGGCAAGACCACCCTCCTGCGTTGCGTCTCGGGACTCGCGAGGTTCAAGGCGGGCAAGGTGTCGATCGACGGGGTCGACGTGCGGGAGGATCCGGAGAGCGCCCGCCGCAAGATGGGCTTCGTGTTCCAGAGCGCGGCCCTGTTCGACTCGATGACCGTCATGGAGAACGTGATGTTCGGCATCGAGCGCAACCTGACGATGAATGCTCGCGACCGGCGCTCCCACGCGGAGAAGGCCCTGCGGGACGTCGGGCTGAAAACCGAGGACGCGCGCAAGTATCCCGCCGACCTGAGCGGCGGTATGCGCAAGCGCGTCGGTCTCGCGCGCGCCCTCGCGCTGGAGCCGAAGATCGTGCTCTACGACGAGCCGACCACCGGTCTCGATCCGATCACCACCCTGGCGATCGACCGCCTCGTGGCGGGGCTGCGCGACGAACGGAGCGTGACGAGCCTCTTCGTGAGCCACGACCTCGCCTCCGTCGTCCGCGTCGCGGACCGCGTGGCGTTCCTGCACAACGGCGAACTCGCCTTCGTCGGCACGCCGCAGGACTTCCTACACGATCCCCACGATGCGATCCAGGAACTCGTGCGGGCTTCCCACGCGACCACCCTCCACGACTGAACCTTCCGCGGGCTCGTTCGTTGTGCCCTACTATGGACGGTCCGCAAAGGCCGCCGGGAAACCACGATGAAGAAGACCCTGATGCTCGCCTTGCTCGCCGCCCTCGCCGTCGGGGCCTCCGCCCAGGCCGCCGGCCCGGCGGGCGGCGCTCCGCAGACGCCCGCGCCCGCCGTTAAGGGCGCGAGGATATCCAAGGCCGAGATGGCGAAGATGGAGGCGGAGATCCTGGACTCGCTCGATCTCACCGACGACCAGAAGACGAAGATCAAGGTCCATAAGGACGAGATGCAGGTCAAGGTCAAGGAGCTTCGGAAGGGCGCCAAGGGCAACAAGGGACTTTCCGACGAGGACAAGGAGAAACTGAAGGGCCTGCGCAAGGAGGACGCGGAATTCATGAAGCAGACCCTTACCAAGGATCAGCTTCGCCAGTTCCAGAAGCTGCGCCGCAAGAAGTTGAAGGCGCTCCGGGACAAGTCGACGGCGCCGGAGCCGACGAAGCCCTGATCGGGCGTCAAGTCATCGGGCCGTTCGTCTAACGGCCCGGTTCGGGTACACCGAGAACGTCCATGGCCGACGCCCCGACCCCCAAGCCCGACCGCAGTCTCGCGATCGACGCGGTGAAAGGCATCGGCATTCTCGAGGTGACGCTCCATCACGCCCTGGGCCAGGGCGCGCGAAGCTTCGCCCACAAAGGAGACGCCGCCTGGACCGCCATGCGGGCGACCGCCTGGGCGACCAACTTCGCCATCCCGCTCTTCCTGCTGCTCTCCGCGATGCTGCTCGCGGGAAGCCTGCGCAAAAGCCCCGACGTGGGCCGCTTCGTGGGGCGGCGAACCTCGCGGAGCGTCTGGCCCTACGTCGTCTGGTCCCTGATCTACTGGCTGTTGCGCTGGCGATCGAACCCCCAGACCTTCGACGACCTGGGAAAGTTGGGCGGCGAGCTTCTGACGGGCAAGGCGAGCTACCACCTCTACTTCATGGTGATCCTCATCCAGCTCTCGCTGGCGATCCCCTTCGTGGTGGCGGCCCTGCGCCGGAGCAACGTGTCGTTCTGGACCGTCTTCGGCCTCTCTCTCGTCGCTCAGTTCGGCGTGTTCGAGGCGCAGAAGGCGACCCGCCTCCTTAACGCCCCGGCCAGCTCGATCCTCTGGTACGTCGCCCCGCTGGTGGTCGGCGCCTGGATCGGCCTCAACCGGGAGCGCTGGACGGCGACGTGGCGCGCGGGATGGCCTGCTCTGACTCTCGTGGCCGTGGCCGCCGGAGCCGTGTTCACCTGGATGAACGTGGACGCGGAGCTTGGCCGCAACTGGAACGGCCTCGCCTACAACGGCATGGCGGTCCTGTTCCGGGTAAGCGCTTCGCTCGCTCTTTTGGGCGCCGCCCCCGCCCTGGCCAACCTGAAGGTGGGCCCTGTGCTGGCCGCGCTCGGGCGCTACTCGCTTCCGATCTACCTCGTCCACCCGGCGATTCTCTCCCTTTTCAAAGGACCGCGCGTCACCCACGCCTTGGCGCAGCTGCCCGCTCCGGCGTTGTGGCTCGCCGTCGCCGTAACGGCCTTGAGCTATCTCTTCGGCTGGCTGACGGGGCTCGTTCGGGTCGATACCGTCCTTTTCGGGCAGAGCCTGCCGAGGCGTGCGAAGCCTAGCTCCGTCACCGCTTCGTGAACGTGATGATGTGCTGGCGCGGCAGCCGCTCGTCGGACCCTTTGAAGTCCAGCGGGAAGGCCGCCATCTCCTTGCGCGCCTGAGCGACGGTCATCTTGTGCAAGGGCTTGATCGGCACCTCAAGGTCTTCGCCTCGGTACTCCACCAGGACGAGCCGCCCGCCTTTCTTCAGACCGCGCACCATGCTCTTCACCATCTCGTAGGGCTGGTCGAACTCGTGGTACACGTCGACGAGGATCATCAGGTCCGCGCTTCCCTCGGCCACCTTGGGGTCGGTCGTGGTTCCGAGACGCGGCACGACGTTCGTGACCCCCGCCTTTCGCGCCCGCGTTCGCACGAGCGCGAGCATCTCCGGCTGGATGTCCTCCGCGATCACCGTCCCGCCCGGCGCGACGCGCTTCGCCATCGGGAAGCTCAGCGTTCCGCTTCCGGCGCCGACGTCCACGACGGTCATCCCCGGCTTGAGGCTCAGGGCCTCGATCAGGCGGGTCGGAGCCTCCTCCTGCTCCCGCTCGGGACGGTCGAGCCAATCCGCGGCCTGGTGGCCCATCACCTGCGCGATCTCGCGCCCCATGTAGAACTTCCCGATCCCGTCTGGATCGTGGTTCCGCTGGGTGTTGTAGAGCGGCGCGCCCTGAAAGGCGACGAGGGCAGCGATAACGGAGACCATAAAAGGGAATACGTTCCCAAAAGGGTGGGCGTTGGGCCGACCTTGCCTAAAGCCCCTTAAAGGTCCTTGAGCTTGCCCGCCCGAACCCGGTCCGACTCGCGGCGGGCGTCGTCCTTGGCGATCGAGTCACGCTTGTCGTAGTTCGCCTTGCCGCGCCCGAGGCCGACCTTCACCTTTACGCGGCCCTGATCGTTGAAGTACACGCTCAGGGGGATGAGGGTGAAGCCCTTTTCCAGCACCTTCCGGTACAGCTGGTCGATCTCACGACGGTGGAGGAGAAGCTTGCGGTCGCGCCGTCGATCGTGGGCGAAGACGCTGGCCTGGGCGTAGGGCTCGACATCCATGTTGAGCAGGAACATCTCGTCGTTCACGATCCGGCAGTAGGCGTCGTTGAGGTGCGCCTTTCCGAGGTAGAGGCTTTTGACCTCCGATCCCTGCAGGGAGATTCCCGCCTCCACCTCGTCCGAGATGGCGTAGTCGAAGCGCGCCTTCCGGTTCTGGATCGAACGCGGCGCCTCCCCTTTCTTCTTGTCCTTCGCCATCGCCCTTCAAAGGTACCTCTCAGCGGGTAAAATCCTCTGTCCGCGCCAAGGCGGGCGCCCGAACCTGCGATGCAAGTCACCCGAGAAGACCTCAACCCCTGCACGGTCAAGCTGACCGTCGTCCTCGACCCGGAGGAGGTCCAGCAGGGCTACGACACGGCGTTCCGCCAGCTCACCAAGAAGGTCAAGCTGCCCGGCTTCCGACCCGGCAAGGCCCCTAAGGCGATGCTCGAGCAGGTGCTCCCCTCGCAGGACTGGAACGAGGCCGCCGCCGAAGAGATCGTGCGCAAGGCGTACGCCAAAGCCGTCGAGCAGGAAGGGCTCCAGGTCGACCGCACCACCTCGCCCCAGGTCAGTCTCGACGAACTGAACCAGAAGGAGAAGAAGGCCGAGTTCACCGCCAAGGTGCCCCTTCCCCCCAAGGTCGAACTCGGCGAGTACAAGGGCCTGCCCGTCACCCAGCCGCCGACCGACGTGACCGACGAGGAGATCGACTACCAGCTCGCCGAACTCCAGAACCGGCGCCAGTCGCGCGAGAAGATCGCCGACCGGGGCGCCACCGAGGGCGACGTGGCGGTCCTCAACCTGAAGGCCGAGGGCGAGGAGGGCGACGGCAAGAGCTTCGTCACCGTGGTCGGCCAGAGCTTTCCCGCGCTGGACGAGGCGATCCACGGCCTCGGCGTCGAGGAGATGAAGATCGTCGAACTCGCCTTTCCCGACGACTTCCAGGTGAAGGAGTGGCAGGGCCAGACCAAGTCGGTCAAGGTCACCGTCAACTCGCTCTCCGCCGTCTCCTCCCCCGCCCTGGACGACGCGTTCGCCCAGAGCCTCCAGGTGGAGAACGTGGACGCGCTGAAGAACCGCCTGCGCGAGAACATCGGCCGCGCCAAGCAGCAGATGGTGCGTCAGGTGCTCTTCGAAGGGCTTCTCGAAGCCCTCATGCAGCGGAGCACGGTCTCGGTCAGCGACAACATGTGGGAGGCCCTCGCCGACCGCCGTCTGCGCGAGACCGCCGAGGAGCAGGGCCGTGCAGGCAAGAGCCTTGAGGAGTACGCTCAGGAGAACGGCATGACCGTCGAGGGGCTTATCGAGTCCTGGAAGGACCGGGCTAAGCTCGAGGTCGAGCGCGCCCTTCTCATCCAGACCGTGTACAGCACGGAAAAGATGGAGATCGGCAACCCTGAGTTGAACCAGGAGCTGGTCGCGATGGCTCAGGAGTACGGCGTCGAACCCATGGAGATGGTCCAGACCCTCCAGCAGAACAACGCTCTGGACGAGTTGCAGTTCCGCGCGCTCTCGCGCAAGGTCGCCGACTTCCTCCTCGCCCACGCCGACGTGACGATGGGCTCCTCGGCGCCTAAGACGGAGGCGACCTCCGAAGAGACTGCGGCGACCGAGCCGCAAACCGCCGCGACCGAGTCTGCGGAGCCGGAAGCGACCGAGTCCGAGACCGCGCCTGCCGAAGGCGAGAAGACCGAAGAGGCGTAAGCCTCTCCGGGCGCCCTGGCTTTCCAGGGCGCCCGAACTCCTGTGGACGGCGAGTATGAAGCCGACGCTGGGAACCCGGCCCTGAGCGACGACGCTCTATAATCTTCTATGCCCGTGCTCGACGCCGAGTCGCCCTCCCGGCGACTGAAGGCCGCCACTGCCGCGCTTCACCAACGCGTCGAGGACGGTGTGGATATTCTTGGGCGAACCGGGAACGTCGGCGCCACCGTTGAGCTGCTCGGTCGAATGGAGGCGTTCTATCGGGCCTTCGAGCCGCAGATCGCTTCCCAGGCGTTCTTCATCGCCCGTCTTCCCCGACTTCAGATCGACCTCGACGCGCTCGCCCCGGGCTGGAGCCCACTGCCTGCGCCAAGCATCCCCCGCCTCGAAAGTCCGGTTGGGGGACTTTACGTCGTCGAGGGCGCCGCCCTCGGCGGGCAGATCATCGCCCGCCATCTCCGCGAGAGGCTGCGCTTCGACTCCACGTTCTTCGGCGGGGAAGGGGTTGGGCCGCGCTGGCGCGCGTTCCGAGAGCTGCTGGACGCGACGGACGACTACGCGGCGGTCGAACGGAGCGCGATCGCCACGTTCCTGGCGTTTGAGGCGGCGGTGGTCCGACCGGAGGAAGCCTTTGTCTGAAGTCGATCTGACCAACTGCGACCGGGAGCCGATCCATGTGATCGGCCATGCCCAGCCCCACGGGGCGCTGCTCGCCCTCGATCCCGAAACTCTGGTCGTCCTCCAGGCGAGCGACAGCGTCGAAGCCCATTTCGACCTTTCCGTCGGCGCGGTCCTCGGGCGCTCGTTTCTCGATCTGCTGCCGGACCGCGACGGGATCTTTCCCGGAGCCCTCTCGGTCGCCTCGCTCGACGCCAACCCCGCCCACCTCGGGACCGAGCGGGTGAACGGCCGTGGCCCGTTCCATCTCGTCGCCCACGTCTACGACGGGGCGCTGATCCTTGAGGCCGAGCCCGCCGACGCGGGCGACGCGACCGATTACCGCGCGCTGCCGCGCCGCATCCTGCATGCGCTGGGGGCCGCGAAGACGGCCCAGGCGTTCTACGACGCCATCGTCCACGAGGCGCGCCTCCTCACCGGATTCGACCGGGTGATGCTCTACCGATTCCTGGAGAGCGGGACCGGCGTCGTCGTCGCGGAGGCGGCCGAGTCGCATCTGGAGCCGTTCCTCGGGCTTCACTACCCGGCTTCCGACATTCCTCAGCAGGCGCGCCGTCTCTTCACCCTGAACACCGTCCGTCTCTATCCCGACGTCGATTACCGGCCTTCGCCCATCGAGCCTCCTCTCAACCCCAGGACCGGGCGTCCCCTCGATCTAACCTACTGCGCGTTGCGCGGCGTCTCTTCGATGCACACGGCGTACCTTCAGAACATGGGGGTGAAAGCCTCCATGGCCCTGGCGATCACCCAGGGGGACGAGCTATGGGGGCTCATCGCCCTCCACCACTACGTTCCCCGTGCGCTTCCCTATCCCCTGCGCGCCAGTTGCGAGCTTCTCGCGGGTCTCGCCTCGCTCCAGGTCGCGGAGAAGGAGGGAGCGGGCGAGCGGACGGAACACGACCGGATGCGCGACGTTCTGGACCGGCTCGTCGGACGGGTTCGCAAGACGCCTCAACTCCCCGCTCTCGTCGCCGAGGGCGAGGAGACCATCCTCGATCTGATCCCGGCGGGCGGCGCCGCCTTCGCAGTCGGCGACGAACTGCGCCTGCTCGGCGAGACGCCGGGCGAGGCGGCGGTTCGGGACCTTCTCGCCTGGCTCGATGAGCATCAGACCGAGCCGATCTGGGCCGGGGAAGGGCTTTCCGCCCACTATCCGCCCGCCCGCGACTTCCATGCCGTCGGCGCCGGACTCCTGTCGGCCCAGATCTCCCGCGCCGCCGGGGCGTACGTCCTCTGGTTCCGCCCGGAAACCGCCCGTACCGTCCATTGGGCCGGCGATCCGAACAAGCCCGTCGAGACGTCGGAGCTCGGCGATCGAGTCTCCCCGCGCCGCTCGTTCGCCGTCTGGAAGGAGGCGGTCGCGGGTCTTTCGCGACCTTGGACCGAGGGCGAGAAGGCCGTCGCCGAGCTTCTTCGTCTCGCCCTCGTCGAGACGCTGGTGTCTCGCGCGGACGAGATCCTGCGCCTCAACGTCGAATTGGAGACGCGCAACGAGGATCTTGACGCCTTCACCCACGTCGCGGCCCACGATCTGAAGGAGCCCTTGCGCGGCATCCGGAACTATGCTCAGTTCCTCCACGAGGACTACGGCGATCGGCTGGACGACGAAGGTCGTGGTCAGATCGCGACCATTCTTCGGCTCGCGACCCGCCTCGAGGGTCTGCTCGACTCTCTGATGCACTTCGCCCGCGTCTCCCGGGAGGAGCTGGCCGTCCGGCGTTGCGACCTTAACCAAGCCGTCGAAGAAGCCGAAATGACGATCCAGTCCGCGTTGGAGCGGACCGGAGGGCGAATCGTCGTCCATGGTTCTCTGCCGAAGGTCAAGGGAGACGAGGACCTCATCACCGAGATCTTCGTCAATCTCTTCACCAACGGGCTGAAGTACAACGAGTCGCAGGCTCCCCTGATCGAGGTCTCGTCCCAAGGGCTGCGGGTCGAGGTGCGGGACAACGGGATCGGCATCCCGAAGCGGCATCAAGCCTCGATTTTTACGCTCTTTCGCCGGCTTCACGCGCGTGACGCCTTTGGCGGTGGAACCGGAATGGGCTTGACTATCGTCAAGAAGGCGATAGAAAGGCTGGGAGGGCGTATAGGCGTGGTCTCAGAGCCGGGGGTTGGGACGACGTTCGTCCTGGAGTTTGCGGAATGAGCGCCGTGCGGGAACGATCAGTCATCGTCGTCGAGGATAGCGAGGAGGACTACGCCGCTTTCCGGCGTGCCCTGAAAAAGACCGGGACCGACGCGCGCCTCGTCCGATACACGGACGGCGAGGCTTGTCTCAAGGGACTACGATCCGAAGAGGGTCGGAATACGGCTCTCGTGATCCTCGATCTCAACCTTCCGATCCAAACCGGGCACGAGGTGCTCCACGAAATACGCAACGACGCTCGGTTGCGCGGCCTGCCCGTGGTCGTTCTCACCACGTCGGCGAACCCCAAGGACGTGCGTGCTTGCTACGATCTTGGGATCGGCGGGTACATCGTCAAAGAGGGTGACTTTCAGGGATTCTGCCAAAAGATCGAAAGTCTCGCCCACTACTGGCTTGGAGCCGTCCACCTTCCGTGACGGCGCGGTCGGCTGCTCCTCTGGTGCGGCGCCTTCTGATCGTCGACGACACGCTCGAAGATCGAACGGCCGTGCGACGCCTGCTCCGAAAAGGGGCCGACTGTGATCTGCGGATCGACGAGGCGGACAGCGTCGCGGCGGGAGTCTCGGCCTTCGAGGACGCCGAATTCGACTGCGTGCTTCTCGATCACAACCTTCCTGACGGGTATGGGGTGGACGTCTTGGCCGAGTTGCGCCGACAGAAAGGCGCGCTCCCGGTCGCGGCGGTCTACCTGACGAACGCGGGCGTCGAAGCGGCGGCGGTCGCCGCGTTGCAGGCAGGAGCCCAGGATTTCGTCTCGAAAGACGGCCTTACGATGGAAGGCGTCTGGCGGGCGGTCGAGAACGCTATCGAAAGGGTCGGCCTCGTACGCGCCCTTGCGGAGAGTGAACGGCGCTACCGCTCTCTCTCGACGGACCTGGAACGCCGGGTGGAGAAGCGGACGGAAGACCTCCAGAAAGCGATGGATGAGCTGAGCGGCTTCACCTACGCGGTCTCTCACGATCTGCGCGCCCCGATTCGCGCCATCGTCTCCTCAAGCCGCATTCTTATCGAAGACCACGCCGACGCGCTTTCTTCCGACATACGGGCGGAGCTTGATCGTCAGGCGGCGGCCGGAGAAAAGCTGGGACGATTGGTCGACGACCTTCTGAGCTACGCCCGCCTTGGGGGCGAGCGGATGCAGCGTGTTCCGATCGACGTCACCGCTCTAGCGAAGGACGTGGCCGTTCGCCTCGGAGCGCCCGGTTGGAACGCGGAAGGCGCGGAGTTCACCATCGAGGAAGGTTTGCGGGCGTTCGGAGACCCTTCGATGGTGGAGATCGTGCTGACGATCCTTTTCGACAACGCCGGTAAGTACCGCCGTCCGGGTACGCGTCCTACGGTCGCCCTGAGTAGCGACGGGGAGGGTGGCTTTTGCGTCCGAGACGACGGTATCGGCTTCGATATGAAGTTCGTGGACCGTCTCTTCCGACCCTTCGAACGCCTTCACCGCGACCAGGATTATCCAGGGACCGGCATCGGTCTAGCCAACGCCCGACGCATCGTCGAGCGCCACGGAGGACGGATCGAAGCCGAGTCAAAGCCTGGAGAGGGCACGACGTTCTGCTTCACCCTCGGCTAGGCGGTAGGCTTTAGGAGGAGAGGCGCTTTGCCTTGAAAGCCTCTTGACAAACGCGCAGTCGTGTCCGTTATCCACGCTCCCCGACGTCCCCCGCTCGACGGGCGCCTTTTGGCGTTCCCCGCCGTAACGTTCGGGTTGCTCGGGATCTTGGCGGCGCGGCTTTGGTACTTCCAGGTCGTGAAGGCTCCGGAACTCGTCGAGCGGGCCGAAGCCTCGCGCGTCGTTCCCACGTCCCGCCCCGCTCCTCGCGGCCTGATCGTCGATCGGAACGGCGCGGTCGTCGCGGGCGTTCGTCCCCAACTCGTGGTGACGGCGATCTACGACACGGTTACCCAGAAGGCGAACCGCTGGGTTCTGCCCCATGTCGCCAAGATGCTGGGGGCCGATCTGAAGAAGCTTGAAGCCAAGCTTCAGGAGGCGCGGCGAAACCGGAGCCAGCCGATGCCGATCTTCCTGAACGCCCCGTCGGACGTGGGGGCGAGGATCGCCGAATCGAGCGCGGACCTGCCGGGCATCGGCATCGATACCGCGCCCATCCGTTCGTATCCCGATCCGTTCGCCTTCACCCATCTCATGGGCTACGTCGGGATTCCGAACGAGCGGGACCTCGAGCGCTTGCGCGACAAGGGGATCGAGACGCCCGCCGAGTTCGTGGGCAAGGGCGGCGTCGAGCAGGCTTACGAGACGGACCTGATGGGACGGGCGGGCGAGGATCGCACCGAGACCGACGCCAAGGGGCGCGCCATCCGCCAGGTGGGCCGCGACGCGCCGACGCCCGGCGACCGCCTCGTGCTCTCGCTCGACGCGAACCTGCAGCGCGCCACGTCGCAGATGCTGAGGGAGAAAGGCTACGTCGGCGGCGTCGTCGCCATCGATCCCCGCGACGGCGAGATCCTTACCCTCGTCTCCTCGCCGACGTACGACCTCTCGATGTTCCAGGGTGGACTGACGCAGGACGAGTACGACGCTCTGGACAGGGATCCGCGCCACCCGATGGTAAAACGGCCGTTGCGGAGCGCCTACTCGCCGGGTTCCACCTTCAAGATCGTCACCAGTCTCGCCGCGTACCGCGCCGGCAAGTTCTCGGCGACGCGTCCCGCGTTCTGCAACGGCGGCTACCGTTTGGGACGCCGGGTGGTCAAGTGTCTCGGTCATCACGGCAGCATCGCCTTCGCCAAGGCCATGGCGAAGTCCTGCAACGCCTATTTCTGCGACCTTGGCTATCGGACCGGCGAGAAGGCGATCACGGCGGCGGCGGAGGAGCTGGGGCTGGGCCAGGAGTCGGGGATCGACATCGGCGGCGAGGCTCCCGGCATCGTCCCCGACGCCGCGTGGCTCGCGCGCCACCATCTCGATTGGCGCGGAGGCGACACCCTGAACCTCGCGATCGGCCAGGGCTATATCGCCGCCACCCCCCTTCAGATGGCGGAACTCGCCGCCACCGTGGCGAACGACGGGATCGGCTACCGTCCCCATCTTCTGCGGGCGGTGAAACCCCCCATGGGTAAAGCGACCGCCCTCCAGCCCGAGATCGCACGTCGGGTGGAGGCCTCGCCCGAGTTCTGGAACACCCTGAAGTCGGCGTTGCGAGGGGTCGTGGTCGAGGGCACGGCGAAAGCCGCCGCCGTGCCGGGCGTCCAGGTCGCCGGAAAGACGGGCTCCACGGAACACGCGGGCGGCGGCAAGACCCACGCCTGGTTCGTCGGCTTCGCGCCTCTGGATCACCCGAAGATCGCGGTCTGCGTCCTTTTGGAGGGCGTCGGCCACGGCGGCGAGGTCGCCGCGCCCATCGCGGGCGCGGTTATGCGAAAGTACCTTGCGACGAATCCCCGATAGTCAGGCTGCTCCTTGGTCGTCCCTTAACGCGAATCAGAGAGAGGCAGTATTCTTGCCCCATGCCAAAGCGTCCTATGCGCCCCGACGACCTTCTCCGGTTCGTTCTGGTCGGCGATCCTCAACTCTCCCCCGACGGTAAGGAGGTCTTGTTCACCCGCAAAACGGTGGACGACAAGAACGCGACGGTCGGCCAGCTCTGGAGCGTGGATCGGGAAGGGCAGACCCGGCAGTGGACGGCGGGCGAGAAAGGATCGGGCGGAGGACGCTGGAGCCCGGACGGAACGCGCATCTTCTTCACGTCCTCGCGCGAAGGGACGGCGCAGATCTACGCCATTCCCACCCAAGGCGGCGAGGCGCGGAAGCTGACCTCGTTCCCTGAGGGTTCGCTCGGTGAGGTGAAGCCCTCGCCGGACGGAGCCCGACTCGCGGTCACCTTCCGGCCGACGATCGCGACGGAGACGAAGGAGGCGAAGAAGGCCCGTGAAGAAAAGGGGCTGAGCGAACCGCCCGTCGAGATCGACCACATCCTCTACCGACTTGACGGCGACGGTTACTTCGCGAACGAGCGCTACGCGCTCTACGTCGTGGACGCGGAGACGGGCGAGACGACGCGGCTCCTCGACACCGATCCGAACGGCGACTACGCCTACGACTGGTCACCCGACTCGAAAGAGCTGGCGGTGATCCACAACGACACGCCCCGCCCCTTCGTCGATCCGCCGAACAAGCAGATCTGGCGCGTCCCCCTCAGCGGGGCGGCGAGCAAGCTGGAGGGGCTTCCCAAGGGAGACAAGGGCACGCCGCGCTGGTCGCCCGATGGCGCGTGGATCGCTTACGCGGGCGATGTGGACGAGGCGGATCCGTGGGGAACCCGCAACGCACGCCTCTATCTCGCGCCCGCAAAGGGCGGTTCGGTGCGGGACCTGACCGGCGAGACCGACTACGATCTCGAGGTCGCGACCCTGAGCGACACCAAGGACGCGGCGTTCGGGACCGTGATGGCGTGGGCGGGCGACTCCTCGGGGCTTTACGTCCAGATCGGAACCAAGGGCGAGCAGCAGCTCGGCTTCGTGCCGCTGGCGGGCGGCCTCGGGCTTCTCACGGAGGGCCGTCATTCGCTCGGCGTCGGGAACGTCGTCGATGGCGTGGCGGCGGCGACCTGGGGCGACGCGACCCACCTGCCCGAGATCGCGGTGGTCGAGCCGGAACTGGTGACGGGGCGCCTGGTCCCGCGTCTGCTGACCGCTTTCAATCTGGCCGTTCACGAGGAGATCGAGATCGCCGAGCCCGAGGAGGTCTGGATCGACACCACGGACGGGCTCAAGGTCCACGGATGGGTCTTGCGTCCCTTGGAGTCCACCGGCGCGACCGTTCTCCAGGTTCACGGGGGACCGCACACCCAATACGGCTGGGCCTTCTTCCACGAGTTCCAGTGCCAGGTCGCGGAAGGGTACACCGTGGTCTACACGAATCCGCGCGGCTCGAAGGGTTACGGCGAGGCGTGGACGGCGGCGATCCGGGGCGACTGGGGCCACAAGGACTGGGAGGACGTCTCGGCGGTCAAGGAGTGGATGAAAGCCCAACCCGGCGTCGATCCGAGGAAGATGGCGATCATGGGCGGCTCCTACGGCGGCTACATGACGAACTGGGCCATCGGCCACACCAAGGATTTCGCCTGCGCGATCACCGACCGGTGCGTGTCGAACATGGTCTCGATGGCGGGCAACTCGGACTTCCCGTTCAACAAGAACGGCTACTTCGGCGGCTTCCCGTACGGCGACCTGGAGGCGATCCGTCCCCTCTGGCGGCAGTCGCCGATCGCCTACTTGGACGGCGTGACGACGCCGACGCTCGTGATCCACTCCGTGGGCGACCTTCGGTGCAACATCGAGCAGGGCGAGCAGGTGTTCGCCGCGCTCCAGATGCAAGGGGTGCCGTCGCGATTCGTGCGCTATCCCGTTTCCACGTCCCATGGGATGAGCCGCTCCGGCCCGCCGGACCTGCGCCAGCATCGGCTTCGTGAGATCCTGGGCTGGCTGGGACGGTTCCTGGGTTAGCTTCAGGCGAACGGATCGTCGTCGTCCGAAGGCTCAGGCCCCATGGCTTCGGGGTTGAGGGCCTTGATCTGGTGGTTGGTGTCGCGCAGGGTCTCGTCGTCGATCCCCTCGTGGCGCCGTTGGCGGACGTTGCGCCGAACCGCCAGCTTCTGAAGCCGCTCGATCGCCCCGACGAGCATCGTTTCGGTGACCGGCCCCTCGATCGTCGAGCCGTTCAGGTCGGCGAGGACGCCCGCTTCCCGCTCGGGGAGCCGGGCAAGCCAGACGGTGGGCGGTCCTTCCGGCGGGCCGCTGGGAAAGGTCGCCTTGATCGCCCGGGCGAGCTCCAGACCCGCGCCCGTCATAAAGATCTCCTGCTTGTGACAGGCGAACATCCAGGCGGTGCGGATGAACTCCGGAACGAAGAAGGCGCGGAAAAGGCAGGCCTCGATGTTGTTGATGCGCTCATGAAGGGCGGAAACGGGCTCGGGCTCGGGCTCCGGTTCGGGGCCGTACTCCTCGACGGGAGCGGGCGCCGATTTCCGGTCCTTCCAATCCTTGCGGGGCTTCCATTCCTGCTTGGGCGGGCGGTCGGGTTTGGGTGGGGCAGGGCGCCGGGCGGCGATCATCGCCTCCAGCCTTTGACGCGCGGCGACAGGATCGCGCAAGCCGGGATACATGCCGGAGAAGCGGTCGAGGTGCCGTTCGACGTCCAGCCCCTCGGGCGCGTCGGCGAGGAGGGCGATCAGCTCTTCCCAGAACGGCTCGTCTTGGGGCGACCTCCGACCTTCGAGCTGGCCCACCGCGAAGTCGAGGGGCGAGAGTCCGCCCTCGACGGCGCGGCGCACCGCCGCCGGACCCGCCTTCTTGAGGAGGGTGTCCGGGTCTTCGCCATCGGGCATGAGGGCGACCTTCACCCGGACGCCCTCGGCGCGGAGAAGGCCGACGGCGCGCTCCGCCGCCTTCTGGCCCGCCGCGTCGGCGTCGTAGAGGATCGTAACGTCCTCCGCCCATCGTTTAAGGAGCTTGGCGTGCTCCTCGCTCAGGGCGGTGCCGAGCGAGGCGACGGCGGTGGTCTCGTCCGAACGATGGCAGGCGATCACGTCGAGGTAGCCTTCGACGAGTATGGCGCGGCGGTCCTTCGCGACCCGCTCCTTCGCGCGGTCGAAGCCGTAGAGCACCTTCGACTTGCGATAGAGCGGCGTGTCGGAGGAGTTGATGTACTTCGGCTGGCCGTCGCCCAGAAGTCGGCCGCCAAAGGCCACGAGTTCACCGCGCTCGTCGCGGATAGGAAACATGAGGCGTCCCCGGAACTTGTCGTAGTAGCCGCCGCGCTCGCGCTCGTCCACCAGGAACAGGGCTTTGCACTCCTCCATCGGATGGCCCTTTTGACGCAGGCGGTGGACGAGGGACTCGAAGGTGTCGGGGGCGTAGCCCAACTCCCAGGTTTCGACGGTCGTGGCGTCGATCTCTCGTCTCTCCAGGTATTCCTTGGCGGTCGCGCTTCGACCCAAGCTTTCGCGGAAGAACGCGAGAGCTTCCGTCATCGCCGCCCTTTGGGCGTCGCGCTGTCCCTTCGGAACGGCGGGGCCTCGCGATTGGAGGGCGATCCCGGCCTTGTCGGCGAGCTCTTTCAGGGCCTCGGGAAACTCGAGGTGCCCGGTCTTCATGACCCAGGTGAAGCAGTCGCCATGCTCCCCACAGGACCAACAGCGGTAACGGCCGGTCGTCGGGTCGACGGTGAAGGAGGGGGTCTTATCGTCGTGGAAAGGGCAAAGCCCTTTCCAGACCTTGCCCGCGCGCCGAAGGGCGACCCGACCGCCCACGAGATCGACGATATCGATTCGGGAACGGATTTCGTCGCGTTCGTCCGTCACCGCCTATTGTGGATCGAAAACGAGGGCGAGGAAAGCGGTCTTGAAAAGCAGGCGGGCCGGGTGGAATCGTCCACCCGGCCCGCCTGCCCATCTGCTCGGTGATCCGTCAGACCTTGCCGGCGGAAACGACCACGCCAGTCACGACATGGGGCTTCTTGGCCTGGAGGCGCGTCAAGCGGAAGGCGACCTTCTTGTTGACGAGGTATTTCATCAGGATCGTATCGCCGCCAACCTCGTAGCCGTCGGGGTTTCCGTAGGTCTTGATGATCTGGGCGAAGGTCGCGCCGAATCCGACGCCCTTGCGGGTCTTGACGCGGTTGTTCTGCATCCCGATCGCCTCGATCTGCACGACGTGCCCCTGACCGTCGATGATGAAGCCATACTTGCTGCCCGCGCGGTTATAGACCCAACGGGTGTATTGCGTGGTCTCCGTGGCCCCGCTCGCGTTGGGAGTCCCTCCGCCCGACGAAGCGCCGGGATAGCCGCCGCTTCCGCTCGGAGGCCCACCAGGATAGCCGCCGCTTCCGCTCGGGCCACCACGGCCTCCGCCTCCAGAACTACCCGAAGGGCCCATCATCGAAGGCCCTCCCCCGGGGCTTTGGGGTCGCTGCCGCAAGAGCTCATCCCCAAACCCAAACGGACTCGTGCGATCCGCCCCGGCGGCGCCGCCACCGCCGCCGCGCGAGGCGCCGCCCGACGGCCCGCTCGGGGCTCCCCCACCGGACCGTCCACCGGGGCCGCCGAAGCCGGGGCCGCCGAAACCGGGGCTGTTGCCTCCGGTCGAGGTCGAGCCGATCGACACGGCTTGCACCTCGTCGGGCGATCCGTACAGGGCCACCACCTTGGCGCCCGAGTCGTACAGATTGACGCCGATAAGGCCGCGCTCCGCGTTGCTGGGCTTCTGCGCCGAGGCGCCCGTCGCGAGCGCCGCGAGCGCACAAGCTCCGAGCCCGAACTTCGTCCAACTGGTATTCAAGGTCGTCCTGTCTCCTGCGTTGCGCCCTTGCGGGCGCGTTCGTCCAATTAGGACGACGGAACGTTCCCGAACGTCACAGCGCCGGAGGCGTAGAATAGGTCCTATGGCAGCGAATCTTGAGATCAAGGGCGCGGACTTCACCTCGAAGGTGCTGGAATCCGAAACGCCCGTCCTCGTCGACTTCTGGGCTCCTTGGTGCGGGCCGTGCCGCGCGATCGGACCCTCGGTCGAGCAACTGGCTCAGGAATACGCCGGCAAGGCGGGCGTCTACAAGCTCAACGTCGACGACGACGGCGCGATCGCCGCGCAGTACGGCGTTCAGAGCATCCCGGCGCTGATCGTGTTCAAGGGTGGCAAGGCGGTGGATCGCCTCGTCGGCGCCGCGCCGAAGCCCCAGATCGCCGCTCTCATCGATAGAAGCCTCTAGGAAGCCCATACTAGGGCATGTCCAAGTACGCGCGGCGCCTTGAGGAGGCTCGGCTTCTCCACGAAAAGGGCGACGCCGCCGGGGCGGCCAAGGTCTACGCCGCCCTGCGCCGGGAGGCTCCCAACGACGCCGTCGTCCTCCACGGGCTCGGCGTCGCGCTCGCGCAGGACGGTCGGCTCGACGAGGCCGAAGGACATCTGACGCGGGCGGTCGCGCTGATGCCCAAAGATCCGAGCCTTCAGTTCGACCTTGGGGTCCTGTTCGATGCGAGGCAGAGGTTCTCCGAGGCGGAGGCGGCGTTTCGGCGGGTCGTCGAACTGGATCCGAATCACGCCCCCGCCTGGGAGGCTCTGGGGCTCGTCCGCCGGAGCGCGGGCGACCTCGCGGGAAGCGCCGACGCCTACCGCCGCGCCGCAGGTCGCGACCCACGGCGGATCGACCACGTCCTCAACGCCGCCGAGCCTCTGGAGCCGAGCGCGGGAGCCGACCTTCTGATCGACGCCTTGAACCGCTTTCCAGGTGAGGAGCGGCTCCTTCTGCCGCTCGCCGAGCTCTTGATCCGCGCCGACCGGCTGGAAGAGGCAGAGGCGACCTTGGGCGCCTTGCATCGGCTACACCCCGAGATGGCGGTCGTGAGTCGCCATCTCGGCGCGGTTCTCGCCCGGCTGGGGCGTATTCCCGATGCCATCGCGGCCCTTTCCAACGCGATCGTCCGTAGTCCGGACGATCCTGAGACCTGGTCCCTCTTGGCACAGGCGCGCGATGCGATGGGCGATCCCGACGGCGCGGTCGCCGCCGCCGAACGCGCCGTCTTCCTCGGCTCGAACGACGCCGATCTCGTAGGGACGAGAGCCCGTCTTCAGCAGCATGCCGGACGGGTGGAGAACGCTCAAGCGGGGCTCTCCGCCCTCCCGTTCCTGATTCGTGAGAAGGCCGAAACCCGCTTGCTCCAAGGCATGCTCATGCCACCGATCCTCGATTCCGTCGCGCAGATCGACGCGTTGCGGGAGCGGTGGATGGAGACCATGGCGGATGTGGAAGCCCGCCCGACCCCCATCGCCGAGCCCTGGAACTCGGTTGGGCTCACCGGCTACTACCTTGAGTACCAAGGACGTGAAGACCGTCCCTTGATGGAGGCGTACGCCCGGGCCAGTTTGGCGTCGTCGCCTCATCTCGCCTATGAGTCGCCCAATGTGGGAAGCGGAAGCGGGCGAATCCGGGTCGGCTTCCTCTCCGCCTACATGCGGAACCATTCCGTCGGCCGTGTTCTGATCGACCTGATGGGGTCGCTCGATCGCTCTCGATTCGAGGTCCTGCTGTTCCAGCTGCCCGACAAGCGCCACGCTGGACAAGAGCGGGCGGAGACCGCCGCCGACCGTACGATCCGACTCGTGCCGCGCCTGGACGAGGCGCGCCGGGCGGTGGAGGCGGAGCGACTCGACGCGCTGATCTTCTGCGATCTCCACCTCAACCCTTTCGCGGACGCCCTGACCCATTCCCGGCTCGCGCCCGTCCAGGCCACGACCTGGGGCCATCCCGGTACGAGCGGGCGCACGACGCTCGACTACTGGCTCTCCTATGAGGACTGGGAACCCGAAGGCAACGAGCGGCTGTACACGGAGCGGCTGGTGCGCCTCGCGCATCCTCCCTTCGTCACCCCGCGCCCCCCGATGCCGGAGTTGGCGCGCGACCGCCGCGCCTTGGGGCTGGAAGAGGACGCGCGCCTCTACGCGTGCCTCCAGTCGCTGTTCAAGATCCATCCGGAGTACGATCCGATCCTCAGTGGGATCCTCGAAGGCGATCCAAAGGCCCGGATCGTCTTTATCGCCGGACCCCATTACACCTGGCAGGAAAGGCTCCGCGAGCGTTTCGCGCGGACGTTCGACGCCTCCCGCGTGGACTTCCTGCCGAAGCTCGCCCACAAGGACTATCTCTCGGCGGTGGCGGCCTGCGACGTGTCGATCGACCCGATCCACTTCGGCGGGGCGAACACGACGTACGACGCGTTCCTGATGGGCATGCCTGTGGTGACCCTGCCTGGAGACCAGATGCGCAACCGCCCCACCTATGGCTTCTACCGCCAAATGGGCTACCTCGATCTGATCGCCGACACGCCCGAGCGCTACGTGGAACTCGCCCACCGGGTGGCGCAGGACGAGGCGTTCGCCCGAGAGGCGCGTGAGCGGATCCTCGCGACCCACGACGTCCTCTTCGAGAACCGAACGCCCGTGGCGGATTTCGAGGCGTGGCTTGGGGAAGCGGTTCAGGGTAAACGGGCCTAGGCGACGACGCAGACCGTCTCTGGTTCCATTTTTCTGCAAGGTAAAACTGCCGTGATCACCGCAAGGAATATGAGTAACCGATGACTTTAGTCCTCGTCAAATCTTCCGGAATGGACAAGAAGCCGGGGCTATCCCCCCGCCAGCTCGAAATCATGCAACTGGCCGCTCAGGGCATGACGGACAAGGAGATCGCGCAGGTGACCGGCCTGTCGGTCGGAACCTTGAGGAGCCACTGGGACCGGATGCGAGCCCGCCTCGGAGCGAGCAGCCGGAGCGAGGTGATCGCGCGCGCCTGCGACGAAGCTTTGCGCGTGGTGCGTGACGAGCTCAAGGTGCTTCGCGTCGCCTTGACCCAGTGCCATACGCTCGTGTGGACCGCAACGCCGGACGGCCACGTGGATTACGTGAACGACTGGTTTACCGAGTTCAGCGGCCTGCCCCCGGAAAACCTGCTCGGTGCGTCCGCAGGATGCGTCGCCCTGATGACGGAGGAGGACCTGCCGGCGGGGCGGGAACGATGGTGGCAGGCGCAGGCGCGAGCGGCGGGATACCGCGCGCGAGTGCTCTTCCGTTCCGCGTCCGGCGCGCTGGTGCCTCACCAGATCGAGATCGCTCCCTTAGAGGTGGAAGAAGGGCGCGTCCTGCGTTGGGTCGGCACCGCCTGTGAAGTGACCTAAGATCTTCGCCCTATAGCCCGGACCTTCGATAGATCTCTTCGAGCGGCATCTCGACTCCGGGAGGGTCGAGCCGAAGCACGTCGGTGCGAGCGCGGTAGGTCGTAAGAAGCCAGGAGTCGCTTCCCTTGCGAGCGTAGTGGTCCACGAGAATGCGGTCGCTCGAGACGAGCAGGTAGTGCCGGAGGGAAGAGATCGTCCGACAATCCGCGAACTTGTCCCCCCGGTCGAGCGTTTGCGTCTCGGGCGAGAGGATCTCGATCAGGACCATGGGGGTGAGCAGGGCGCCGTCGTCGTAGCGCTCCTCGCAGAACACGACCACGTCGGGCAGGAACGTCGCGCCCGTCTCAGGCGCGCTCACGCGCAGATCCGCCACGACGGCCTGGCACGGCGTACCAACCAGCCGAACGTTCAGAGCAACGTCGAGCGCGCTGGTGAGGACGGCGTGGCGGCGGTCGGAACCGATCCTCGCGAAGGGGGGGAAGTCGTAGGCGGAAGACAAGGGAAAGAAAGGCGGTTTGACCGCCTTCCCATTCTGACGAGCGCGGCGCGTGGAAGGGAAGCCGGTAACCGTCGCCTTTGGCGACGGCATGGCGTCCGTTATGCGTCCCCGAGCGAAAGTCGACGGGCGGGCGCTTGAGATCGCCAGAAGACCCATAAACGATTGCCAGGGTAGGTTTAGGGTAAAGGCAATACGGCGCTCCAAACCCGGTTCTCATCGTCCGACCAGACCGCCCGCGTGCCCTTCGGCCCGACGGCGACGGCGGGATCGTGCCCGGTTCCGAGAGCGACCCGTGCGGAGCCTCGACGGAAGACCACCGTCCCATCGTGCTCGACGAGGACCACCGCTCCCGAAGCGATCCAAGGTTGGGCTCCTTCGCCGATCTCGACCTCGGGCTCGCCCGGCCGATCGGTGTAGACCTTGCCCTCGCGCCGCCACGTCGTCATGACGGTTCCGTCCCGCGCGATCTCGACCGCGCCGCCGTCCATCGGACAGGCGTTTAACGGCCAGGTTCCTCGACCGAGTTTCTCGCCCGGCCCGAACGTCCGTCCTCCATCGGGCGAGCGCACGACGTACATGTCCCGCGATCCGCCCAGCCAGTTGCGAAACATGACGATCAGTTCGCCCCTGGGGCCAAAGGCGAGGGAAGGATGGCAGCACTCGCACACCGTTCCGTCGGGCGAGCGGTAGGCCTGAACGTTCTTCGACCAAGTCGCTCCGCCATCGTCGGAGGTGGCGACCCAGATCTCTGTTCCTTTGCTCCGTAAGTCGAGCCAGGCGCAGGCCAAGCGACCTTTGGACGAGCTGGCGGTCGCGTGCAGCCCCTCGCGGGCGGCTCCCGCGAGATCGCTGACGGGGACCGGGCCGCGCCAACTGCGGCCCTCGTCGACCGACCGCCACGCGAAGAGGTCGCCTTCGCCAGCACGCTCGCCCACGATAGCGGTCACGACCAGGCTTCGGCCCGCGATGGCGAGGCGCGGGCCGCGCCTCATGCCCAGGGCCAAACGTCCGCGCACCGGAATCTCGACGGGCGTGCCGAAGCTATCGTTATCTCGGGCGGACGCCACGATCCGCAGACGGTCGTCGTCCCCGCAGACGACGAACGTGCGCTCGCCTGCGTGGGCGACCTGAGGTTCCCGGCCCGCCATCAGGAGAGTGGCTTGGCCTATCGCCATGGAAACGAGCGCCAGCAACATGGAACGATTATGCCCCGAGCCCCGGATGAGGGAATCATGTAGAATGATATCTACCCATAGGCGAGCGTAGGAACGGGAGGCACGATGCAGATAGACTTTTCCGAACTGGACGGCGTCGCACGGACGACGGTGGCGGGCATGATGCGAGACGAGATGGATCCTCAAGAGCAGCCGGGCGACCGCGACCTTTCGCTACGGCCCAAGCGCCTGAGCGAGTTTATCGGTCAGGAGGGGCTGAAGGCGAACCTCCGGGTGTTTCTGGAGGCGACCAAACAACGGAGCGAGCCGCTCGACCACCTGCTCCTCTACGGGCCTCCGGGGCTGGGCAAGACGACCCTCGCGCACATCGTGGCGAACGAGATGGATGCGGGCATCCACGTCACCAGCGGCCCCGCCATCGAGCG
>Ga0160428_1000247_pt1 | contig 65740 bp, 51 predicted proteins | sample SolpanmetagenomM_FD_108198 | JGI IMG/M metagenome (GOLD analysis project Ga0160428, IMG submission 108198) | Solar panel surface microbial communities from Lawrence Berkeley National Laboratory, California, USA - M | ecosystem: Engineered > Built environment > Solar panel > Unclassified ... | reverse complement strand
GCCGGCGGCTTTTTGTGGCGTTGTGGGCCTGAAACCGACCTACGGCCGTATCAGCCGCTGGGGACTGGTGGCCTACGCGTCGTCGTTTGACTGCGTCGGCCCGATTGCCAACACCATCGCCGACGTGGCTCTGCTGCTTGACATTATGGCGGGTCCAGACAACTTCGACAGCACTGTATCGACGGAACCGGTTGGAAACTATAGTCAGGCAGTCGACGCACCGGGAAAACCAATGAAGATTGCCTATCTGCGCGAGGGTACTGACAGTGAGGGCGTCGAACCGGCCATTCGCGAAGCCACCCACCGAGCACTGGAGCAACTCCGGGCTGCTGGCCATCAGGTCGAACCGGTCGACATCAGTCTGCTCAACTACCTGCTGCCAACGTATTACATCCTGACAACTGCCGAAGCCTCCTCCAATCTGTCGCGTTTCGACGGGGTCCGCTATGGGTACCGCAGTCCTGACAGTACCGATCTGATGTCGATGTACAAACGCAGTCGGACAAACGGATTTGGCGCGGAGGTACGGAAACGAATTCTGTTGGGCACGTTCGTACTGAGCGCCAGCTACTACGACGCTTATTACACAAAAGCGCAGCGCGTCCGGCGGCTGATGCAGCAGGAAATGGAGCGACTATTCGGTGAGTATGATGTGTTACTGTCGCCAACCACGCCAACAACGGCTTACCGGTTGGGCGAAAAAACCAGCGACCCGCTTCAAATGTACTTGGGCGACATTTTTACCGTTCTGGCTAATGTGGTCGGTTACCCGGCCGTATCCATCCCAAACGGGCACGACGCCAGTGAATCCGCCCTGCCAATTGGCCTGCAGCTGATGACGCCCCCCTTTTCGGAAGAGCGGCTGCTAACTGTGGCCCAATCGTTGCACCAGGCGCTGCATGAGTAAGTAAATGGCTATTGACTATTTTAAGGAGATAACCGCTACCCAACATCGCTCTCCATCGGCCACGAGCCGATGAGAAGTCAACTAAACTGAACCGTATGCGTCTGAACCAGTATCTGTGGCGAATTATAACGATCTGTAGCCTGACGGGCCTGTTTCTTACCACCTACGCGCCCACCCAGGCCCAAACCGCCGACACTTCCGCCATTCGACGCGACACGGTAGCCCTCGTTCCAACCGTTGCCGATACACTGCTCAAGGTACGGCTCGCCAAACTTCAGAAAGACATCCCGCTGAATTACCACAAAGCGGTGCAGGCGTACGTCGATTATTTCACCTTTCGCCGGGCCAGTACGACCAAACTGATGCTCGAACGGATACCCCTCTTTTTCCCGCTCTACGAGAAAATGCTGGCGCAGTACGAACTACCCGACGAACTGAAATACCTGTCGGTGGTCGAATCCTCGCTGAACCCACGGGCCGTGTCTCACGCGGGTGCCGGTGGGCTGTGGCAGTTTATGCCCGGTACCGGCCGCGACATGAAGCTGTACCAGGACGATTACGTCGATGAACGGATGGACCCCGTCAAGGCGACCGAAGCCGCCTGCAAATACCTGCGCGATCTGTATACCATCTTCGAAGACTGGGAACTGGCAATGGCCGCTTATAACTGCGGACCCGGCGTTGTGAAGCGGGCCATGCGCCGGACGGGCGGCACGACCTATTACGCCATTTACGACGCACTGCCGAAAGAAACCCGTGGCTATGTGCCGCAGTTTGTTGCCTTTACGTACATCCTCAACCATGCCGCCGATCACGGCATCATCGGCGAAAATTTCCAGCACCCTATCCCAACGGATACCATGCAGGTAACGGGGTATTTTAACCTCGAGACGTTTGCCCGGCACGGTCGTCTACCACTGGCGGAACTGCAACGGATGAACCCGGCCATCACGACCGCGATTCTGCCCGAATACACGGATCATTACCCGCTGCGCGTACCCCGGCAATACCTGACCTACGTGAAAGGTCACCGTCGGGCCATTATGGATTCGGCCGGTCGTATGCCGGTGGTCATGGACCATATGCTGATGGCATCCAGCGAAGACATCCGCTACGGCAACGATTCGATGTCTAGCTGGACCCGGCTGGGCACGAATGGATTGGCGGTAGTACCGTCGGAGGTTCAGGTGGTAGCAGCGAATGACGAGGACGCGCCGACTGATACCCGGCCAGAATCGGTGAAAAAAGCGGCCGTGACGGCTAAACTCGCCGTCGCTGAATCAGCTGATGAGCCGGAAGAAGACATTGAAACGGTGGTACTGAAGAAGCCCAGGAAACAAACGTACGTTGTCAAGCGGAAAGATAATCTGGGCGATCTGGCCGACCGTTTCCACGTCGAACTCTATGATCTGAAACGCTGGAATCACCTCAAATCGAACGCGTTACAGCCGGGGCAGAAACTGGTTATCCTGAACGAAGTTGCCGAAACCCGCTCGGAGCGACTGGCCGAACAGGGCACAGCGAAAGCCCGTAAAAAAGCGGAGGCTGTCGCGCAGACGAGGCACATCAAGCCCCGCTACCATCGCGTTCAGGACGGCGATACGCTCTGGAACATCGCCCAGCGGTACGACGGGCTGACCATCGACCGGTTAAAGCGGCTGAATAACATCCGGACCAACGCACTGCGGCCGGGGCAGAAACTGATCGTCGGTTAAGCAGCCCATTTACGAACCTTAGCTTGCTGATGTTTAGGCTTTTCGTAGGTTTACGGTCATGCGCGACTATACAGATTCTTTACCCGTCGACCTCTCCGCTCTGCCGGCCGATCAGCCGGTGCTGTTAACCATTCGCGGGGGCGACGGCGACGTTAGCTACTCGGTATTTAAAGATTTTTCGGGCCGCTATACGTACGGGAACATCGTCAACTATCCGCTTGGTCACGTAGCCGCACTTCGGGGCAAATCGCTGCTGACGGTCACGATGGTTACCGATACCAACCCGTTTACCAACCGGACAAGCCTCTGGTTTCTGGTCAATAATCAGCGATTTGCGCCGTTTACCGCCGACGCGGAAGACGATAACGGTACGGTCAGTTATTCCATAACGCTTTCGTTTGCCTGACCATGATCCGTCTTCGTTCACTCGGCTGGCTCCTGGCTGGCCTACCCCTGCTGACGCAGGCGCAGGATCTGCGGGTCGATGATCTGCACGCCGTATCGTCACCGGCAACGACTATCCTGGGCGTTCAGCCCGCTGAAATTGCCCGCCCCAAAAGCTACAAAGCGCTCGAAACGGCCCTACTAACCAATTTCAGTTCGGGCAATACGTGGCAGCTCCCCGTCAACTACGCGCTGGAAGTAACGCCCTACTGGTTCAGGCCCCGCGACATCAGTGTGCAGCAGCTGATGACTCCCACGACCGGGGCATCGTTGAAACAATCGTTTTCGATCTCACTGGCAACCGGTCGCCGGACCAGTCTTCTTGATTCTACCCGTACGATTCAGCAGATGGGGTTCGGCCTGCGGGCGACGCTCTTTCCCGGTCAGCTTACCGACGCGTTCAACACCGACTTGGCCGCCCTGACCAATCGACTGGCCATTATCGCTCCGGCCCGGTTTATTCTGGAAGCAGGTCGCAACCGAACCTTCGCCGATGGCAATGCACTACGGGCCTATCTGGATAAAGAATTTGGCGTAGTCATCAACGATTTTATCAGCAACAAAGCGTTTATCCGCGACTTTTCGCAGCTCCAGATCGACGTCGTCGAGTCGGTACTGCTGGGCCGGTTTGCCACCAACAATGCGCAGTGCCAGTTACTGCTGGGGCAGATGATTCTGAAGTTGAGCGATTACGAAAAGACGTTCAAACTCGCCCAACTGGCGAAGAACGTGGAGCGGCATTATTACTTTCGAAAAGGCTTTCGGATGGACGTAGCCGCTGCGTCGTCGGTTGAGTTTCCGACCAACAATTTCGATTATTCGACGCTGGGTAAGTACGGCGTCTGGGCAACACCGGGCGGCAGCTGGATCTGGAACAACGTCAATCTGGAGGTGATAGGGCTGGTGCGTTACATGAGTAATCAGATCGTCACCGACCCGACCCGCAATTGGGATATTGGTAGTCGGGTTGCCGCCAACTGGCGCAGGCTTTCGCTGTCGGCCGAGTATATCCACCGATTTCAGACAACGACACTGCAACGCGTAACCTTGCCATCGGGGCAGGTCGACCGGTTGCTCCGCAGCGATCAGGATTACCGCCTGGCGCTGGGTGTGGAATACCACCTCTCCGACCGATTTGTGCTGGCTTACGCGCTGGGTCGTAATTTCTCACTCAACACCGAATTCAAGGGAAATCTGATTTCCATTCTCAGTTTCAACGCCGGACTGAGCGGCCCGACGGTAAAGATTGCCGACTAGCTTACGTGGCACAATAGTGGTGTCGGTGCGGGCCGGGCTGGCGACCCAGACCCGACACCACTGCACTCGCATAATCTACCGATGGTATATAAAAAAAGGGCCTGTGAAAAACACAGGCCCTGATACGCAATACAACATAAGCAACAGCAAGGCTATTTGCCCGATTTGCCTTTTTCTTCGGCTAACGCCAGCTTCACAGCTTCATACAGATTAACGACGCCCCCCGTTTTCGATAGCGTGGCAAAATCAACCATTGTGCTCGACTCTGGCCGACGCACTTTCGTGTGATAAGGCGTTGCAGACGCCAGAATGATCCGCTTGATGTCGGCGTAGGTCAGTTTGGGGAAATACGATTTCAGCACGGCAGCAACCCCCGCCACAACCGGCGACGCCATACTCGTACCGTTGTTGTTTTCGTACTTACTACCCGGCACGGTTGAATATATTTCTTTGCCCGGCGCAAACACGTCGACGTCGCGCTTGCCGTAGTTTGAAAAACTAGCTACCAGATCAGCCGTGACCGGCTCCGCACTGGCCCCAACCGTAATGACGTTCGGAATCGACGCACCGTCTTCAAAGCGGGGCGACGGGTAATTCATGGCGGTGTCGATGTCTTTTCCGTCGTTGCCAGCCGCGTGAACCATCAGTACCCCTTTCGACAGCGCGTACCGCTCAGCATCCTCAACCGCTTTCCGCTGGGGCGAATAGTCTTTACCGAAGCTCATGTTGATAATCTTCGCCCCATTGTCGACGGCGTAACGAATCGCATTGGCCACGTCTTTATCGCGCTCATCGCCATTCGGTACGGCCCGAACACCCATAATCATCACTGCGTCGGCAATACCCATCACACCCAGATTATTCGTCCGGTCGGCACCGATGATCCCGGCAACGTGCGTGCCGTGGTCAGGATCAGGGCCGTTGATGTCGGCGTTACCATAGTCGCGCTGGCTTATGTCGTCGGGATTGTCACCGACGATACTACGGCTGTCAAAATCTGGATTGTAGTTGTATTCGGCGCGGGTTTTCAGCTGATCGTCGTATTTACCCAGCTCACTTTTCATCACCTCAGCGTCGGCTACCCCCTGCTGGCGCAACACCTGCAAGATACCACCGACAGGTCGGCGCAGTGCCTGATTCGATAAGGTATCGAGCACTTTGGCCAGCGTTGCCGTATCGAGTTTGGGCACGTTCAGCGCCTGCTTGATCGCATCGACGGCCGTTGCATACTGCGTGTAGAAACCGTGGATACCGTCGTACTGGGACTTGTACTGCGCCTGATTTTTCTCGACGTCCGCTTTCGCTTTCACGTACAGGTCGTACTCTTTCTGTTCGGCTGGCTTCAGCGACTTGCGATCTTTCCCCTCGTATTTCGGCTTCAGCTTACTGTACAACCGGGTGATTTCGACCGTTTCATAACTGACATTGCGCCCGTCTTTACCACCGATAAAATTCCAGCCGTGTACATCGTCGATGTAGCCATTCTTATCGTCGTCTATGCCATTGCCGGGAATCTCTTTCGGGTTGGTCCACAAAACGCGCTTCAGATCGACGTGGCTGGTGTCGATTCCCCCATCGATAACGGCCACCAGAACCGGTGTGGGTTTGCGGTTGGCCAATAATTCGCCATACGTTTTGTCGACGCTGATGCCCGCCGTCTTGTCTGTTTTGTCGCGCAGGTACCACTGCGTTTCCTGCGCCGAGGCCGTTGCTATCGTAGACAGCCCGACCGACGCCCATAGGAGGATTTTCTTCATGTAGTGGAAACGAAATTTTCCGGTAAAACAAGCCCGGCCGTTGGTAACAAACGCTTAAAAAAGGTTAAAATGTTTTTTCACGGCTTGTCGTGACCCGTGCTCCGGTAGTGCTCTTCCAGCGCATCCAGCCCGAAATCATTCGTCAGATCACGCACGACCGTATGGATGTGGTTGGCGTTGGTCTGGGTGTTGTCATATTCGATCAGTAGCGTCGGGCCGTGAATCCGATAGTACCAGCCTTTGCCCGCCCCCAATGTCGGCGTCAGATCGCCCGCCCAGGCAAACCGAAGTTCATCGAGCCCGGCTTTTGTTAATTTATCGAGTTGCTGCCGGGCCAGCGTAACCCGGTAGCGGCTTAGATAAACCTGTAGCAACTGCCTGAATAGCGCACGCTGAGGCTCGTTCATGTCGCCAAAACGCAATCCGTCCATGCGTTCCAGCGACAACTTACGTCGGTTTCCCGTCACGATATCGGGGTAAGCCACGGCCGCCAATGTAGCCTGCCGCACCTGTGCTGAATCGAGCGACGCCAGCAGATCGAACGCGTGCGCTGTCTCCTCCTTGAGTACCTGCTTACCCTTCTGCGGCACGTCGGCCCGGACAATCGCGGGGTTACTACCGAAAAAAATGGGGGTCTGCGCCAGCACCTGTCCAGCGCCGTCCGGCCCAGTTACGACTAAAAACTGCATTGACAGATGATGCCCGTCGATACGCCAGCTCCAGGGTGCCTTACCCGACGGGTCGCCAAAAACAGAGAATGCGTATTGATTCGGGTCGCGGTACGTATCGTTTTGCGGACGGTTTTCGATGACCCGCAGCACGTTTTCCAGGGCCATAATTTCTTCCGCTTTCTGGTAGCCATCCTGGCTCAGACAGCTGCGCAACAACTGCCGGGCAGCCTGCTGCTGACTGGCGTTCATCGCCCGCAGGGGTAGCCCTTTCCGTTCGCGGGGAATGTAGTGCCAGTCAAACCGCTCTTCGTCATCGAACCGGAATAGGGTTTGTTGCCGCTGCGTCGGTGTGAGCGCCTGAAGAAACGTAACTGCCTGCTCCTGGATCTCGTTGCGTAACCGCTCAGCGGCTTTTTGTTGTGCTAAACCGCTCTGATAGGTAATTATACCGATGCCTATCCCAGTCAGTACCAAACGAATTATGTGCATAGGCGGCCAAAGACTTTTTTTTAATCAACAACCAGTCTTCTTCTGTAGTTAAAAGAGCGTATATGCCTCTGGCCTACCCACCATGTCAACACGGCCTCCTCAGGAATCTCCCAGCTTATTGGATCACCTAACTATGCGCTACCTGCGTCGGGCACTCGATACGAGCCACCCGACAGACGAGCCTTATGTGTTGAGTGAGGATGAGGTGTTTCTGACGCAACGGGCAGCGTACGCAATTCTGTTTGCAACGGGCTTCCTGGGTGTACTAACCATACTGGTATTTCAGATACCGCAGTTCGCCTGGCCTGACTTCTTCGCAGCAACGGAGGTTACTATATCGGGGCAGCTGTTTGCGCTCCCTCTGATTACGATTCTGTATGCCATGCTGGTGCTCTACCTGGCTATTCATCTAACAACGGGTATCAACCGGTTTGGCGCACGGGCCATTGCGCAGATCTACCAGTTTCCCCGTCTACACGACACCCGTTACGAGCACCATGTCGATACTATGGCGCGACTGGCCCGTTCGGGTAAGTCGACGTATCGACCCTACCTCAACCTGAAAACACATCTGGCCAAATCACGTTCGGGCCTGTTCGCTTACTTCCTGGTCAATCAGGCGGCTGGCTTTCTGGTGAGCACGGTCGTGACAATCCTGTTGCTGCCGTATACCGCCACAGTCGTCGCTGTTGCCGTCGGGGCAATCGGGTATGTCGGCTGGCTTATCTACAGCGTCAAACGGATACAGTTTGAACTTAAAATCCGCATTCTGGCCCCACTGACCATCCGAAGTTTTGTCAACGAACTCCGCGAAGAGTGGCATACAGACAGTCAGTTTCAGACTGTTCTGACTGATGTGCTGAATTATGCGGGGGTCTTGCAGCGCCTGCACGTATACGCGCACCTACTGCTGGTCGAAACGCTAACTGATCGTGTCAACGAGGCCGTGTTGCCCCACTCGCCCGATGATTTTCTCCCGCAGATGGCCGCGCTGCCACCCGACATGCAGCGCAGCGTCGAACGGCTCCTTATCTTTAGTCTGCTCATCGACGGTCGGTTTACGGCTAAGGAGCGAGCCCTGCTTCAGAAGCTACAGGATCACAAATTGCTGACTTACTCCCTGACAGACATCGGTCAGCTGCACAAAGATTATGTGTCAGGAAAAGGGCTTTGGTTGTAACAGCAGAGAAAACGGGCAAGCTAGCTGTACCGGGTTGATTGCACCAGACGCACAGAAGCACAGGCTGCAACCGACGGCTCTCTATTTCGTGGCTTTCTATACCGAAGTTGGTTCCAGTTTGGTCACCCGTACGGCATTGATGCGCTTATCATCGGCCGCTAGTACAAAAAACGTAAACCCAGCGTATTCTGTCTCATCGTCCGTTGCTGGTAAGCGCCCAAATAGTTCGAGCAACAACCCTCCCAGCGATTCGCTGTCACCCTGAATTTCCTCAAACGTGGTAGCATCCACATTCAGCACGCGACATACGTCGGTTAGGGGCGTCTTTCCTTCAAACACAACCGTTCGGTCATCTTCGCGCTGATACCCTTCCGGCGTTTCATCATCAAATTCATCATTGATGTCGCCGAAAATCTCTTCGATAATATCTTCCAGCGTTACCAGTCCACGCGTACCGCCGTACTCATCTACGACGACGGCCATGTGTACCCGTTTCTTCTGAAAATCCTGCAGCAGATCGTCGACTTTTTTGTTTTCGGGAATGAAAAATACCGGCCGCATCAACGACTGCCAGTCAAACGAATCATCGGCATGGATGTGCGGTAATAAATCTTTGATGTATACAATGCCCTCTACCTGATCGAGCGACTCGCCGTAGACCGGCACCCGTGAGTAGCCCGACGCATTGATCTGCTCGATCAGTTCCAGGAACGTAAGGTCGTTGCAAACGGCCGAAATATCGAGTCGGGAGCGCATCACCTGCCGGGCGGTCAGGTTGCTGAAATTGACGATTCCTTTCAGAATTTCCTTCTCTTCAGTGGTGGCTTCGGCACCCGTCAGCTCCACCGCCTGACTCAGTTCCTCAATAGATAGTTTGTAGCCCCGTCGTTCGATCCGCTTATCAACCTGATTGCTCAGATTGACCAGCATCACCGCTAACGGCCGGAAAATAGTTAGTCCTATGGATGCCAGCGTAGCCGTCCGGCGCGCCACGCGCAGGTTGTTCTGACTGGCGTATACTTTGGGGACAATCTCCCCAAAAAGCACAATCACGAGCGTTGTTACCGTCGTTACACCCACCAGTAACCAGTTCGACCGGTTAGCCGCCTGCGTATACTCCCAGGTCAGGAAACTGATGATAACAACAACAGCGATGTTAATCAGATTATTGAAAATAACCAGCGACGCCAATAGCCGCTTGGGTCGTTCGAGCAACCCGGCTATTTGCTGGTAACCGGGTTCGCTACTTTCCCGGCAACGAACCCGGTCGTCGGGGGATAGCGAGAAAAAGGCAGCTTCGGAAGCCGAAACCAGGCCAGCCAGCGTAATCAGCAGCAGAACAAGCGCCAGGTACGGGCCGTATAAAGTAAGATAGGTGCTCCAGCCTAAATCGGCTGAGAGCACCTGTCGAGAAAGCGGATCACCGGGGTCCATGTAACGTAAATCTTAGTAAGCAATCGGGGGTCAGAACGGCAAATCGTCGTCACCACCGTCGAAGGGAGCCGGTTCAGGTTGCCGCTGCTGCCGGGCGGGCTGCGCCGGAGGCTGCTGGCGCGGAGCGGCCTGCTGCGGTGCGGCTGCTTCCTGCTGACGGGGAGCGGCCTGTTGCGGTGCTGCCGGAGCCGCCTGCTGACGTGGGGCTTCGTACTGATTATCGCCGGCGTTATCGCTGTTCGGGCTACCCAGCAACTGCATGGTATTGGCCCGAACACGCAGCGAGGTCCGCTCTTTTCCTTCCTTATCCGTCCACAATTCTGTCCGCAGGCGGCCTTCTACGTAGACCGAGTTACCCTTCTTCAAATATTTTTCAGCCACTTTAGCCTGTTCGTTCCAAAGCTCAACGCGGAACCACTCCGTCTGTTCAACTTTCTCGCCGTTGCGGTTCGTGTATTTTTCCGTCGTCGCTACGTTGAACGTGGCGACAACAGCTCCACCGTCGAGATACCGCACTTCGGGATCGGCGCCAAGATTGCCGATAATGGTCATTTTATTCAAGCTTGCCATGTGCTGTTTGCGCTTGTTTTGTTGGTAAAATAAGGTGGATTAGAACAGATAAAGATACTGAATCTTACCTGTTTATCCAAGCCCTTCGGTCAAATAAGTGGTAATCAGAACAGGCTTCGGAAGTTGATTCACTTCATCCATCAGGTACCAGTTAAAACCTATCGGTAAAGATACCGCCTGGTCATCCGGTAAATCAATCAGGAAAAACTGACCCTGTATCCGCTGATGTGACAGTAACTGCGTAAGCGGTACTGCGCCCCCCGTCGTCCGGCCCAGGCTTATCAATTTGGCCGCTTCGTCGGGTAGCCCCAGATCAGTCAGCGAAGCGACCGGTTCATCCGTTTCGAGCAGCCAGAAGTCGTACAGACTCTGCCAGATATCACGGTCTGTCCGTTCGCGCATCGCCAGTCGATCACCCTGCCGAAACACCAGGTAATTGAAATATCGCTCGCGGACGGGGGCTTTTTTAGCTTTCACCGGCAACCGTTGCTGCCGACCCGTCTGATAGGCATTGCAGGACTGCTGGAGCGGACATAGCAGACAATCGGGCGAAACAGGCGTACACTGAATAGCCCCGAACTCCATGATCGACTGGTTATACGTTGCCGGATCATCGGCTCGCTGAATTAATTCATCAGCCAGCTTAGCAAACGTTTTCTTAGCCCCGGTCGTGGTAATGTCTTCAGCAACGCCGAACACACGGGCCAGCACCCGATACACGTTCCCGTCGACAACCGGCACCCGTTCACCAAAGGCGAATGAAGCGACGGCAGCCGCCGTGTACACGCCGATTCCTTTCAGGGTGAGTAACCCGGCAAAGGTAGCCGGAAACTCAGCGTCCAGTTGATCGGTTATATAGCGGGCCGTCTGGTGAAGATTGCGGGCACGCGAGTAGTAACCCAGGCCCTGCCAGAGTCGCAACAATTCGCGCTCATCGGCACGGGCCAGATCGGTGACGGTTGGGTAGGTTTCTACGAATCGTTCGTAGTAGGGTTTACCCTGTGCTACCCGGGTCTGTTGAAGAATAACCTCCGACAGCCAGATGCGATAGGGGTCGCGCGTGTGTCGCCAGGGCAGGTCGCGCCGGTGCCGCTCGTACCACCCTTCGAGTGTCGGGGCAAACGTAGTTTTTACGGCGTTAGCGTCTGATAGCCAATCCAAAATAAAAGGGGAAAATGCAGCGTGGGGAGTAAAAACGACTGCTCATTACTTTTTAAATAAAGTGGAAAGGTCTACCTTTGCGGTCTCATTTTTGACACCTGAATTTTTTTCAACAACACAGTAAACGTTAAAGTTTAAGAAGTCGTGACGAAAGCAGACGTAATTGCAGAGATCGCCGATAAGACCGGAATTGATAAGGTTGAAGTGACAAACACACTGGAGACCTTTTTCACGGTGGTGAAAGACTCGCTGGCCGAGGGGGAGAATATCTACGTAAGAGGATTCGGCAGTTTCATCAATAAGAAAAGAGCTAAGAAGGTAGCCCGTAACATTTCGCAGAATAAAGCAATGATAATCGACGAACATTTTATCCCTAGCTTCAAGCCGGCTAAGGTGTTTGTTGAGCAGGTAAAGACCAGCGAAAAAACGAAGGTAGCCGCCGAATAATCAACTCATTAGCAAGTAGCTTTATCGCTTTATGAATAAATACGTGTTGCTTGTTGTCGTGCTGGCGTCATTGCTCACGGTGGGGTTGTACACCCGGCCGAAGGTGGTAGTGCGCAACGAAAGCAAGCAGCTTGGCTCGGCTAATCCGAGTGGCCGCGTAGTACCGGGAACCCAGCCCACGACGTCTGGCGCAACGGTAGACCGGTCTGAGATTCATGAAGCACCGATGACGCCTGAGCAACAGCAACATCTTGACGGGTTGCGAACAGCGTACCTGACGGCAGCAGTGCCACAGCAGAACAAGGCAGCAGACGAGCTGATCGATGCGTTCCGGCAGGCAAGCCGCTACGACAGTGCAGCTCATTACGCTGGCTTAGTTGCCAAAGCGCAGCCTACTGAACAAAACCTGCTACGCGCAGGCGATCAGTACTTTGAAGCGTATACCTTTGCCGTCGATGAAGCGAAAACGGCTGCCCTGGGTCAACAGACCCGTCAGTTCTATCAGCAGGTACTCGACAAAAACCCGAATCTGCTGGCCGCAAAAGCCAACATGGCCATGACGTACGTCAACACCGACAACCCGATGCAGGGCATTGCTTTGCTACGGTCGGTGTTGCAGCAGGACCCCAACAACGAACTTGCCTTATTTAATCTGGGTATGCTTTCGATGCGATCAGGTCAGTACGGTCGGGCCGTGGATCGGTTCCGTCAGATTCTGGTCAATAATCCGACCAGCCGAAAGGCCAGGTTTTATTTAGGTGTCAGTCTGGCTGAATCGGGCCAGAAAGCAGAAGCTAAGCAGGTTCTGGCCGAGGTAAAAACCGGTGAGAAAGACCCGCAGATTTTGGCCGCTATTCATGAATATGAAGATCGGCTGAAGTAAACGAATGCAGACAGGCAACGCTGCCTGCATTGACTAAGGGGGTGAGCCGAGTGGCCGCCCGACATACACACAAACCACTAAACACTGTTTACATTATGCCTTGCGGTAAGAAACGGAAGCGGCACAAGATTGCCACTCACAAGCGGAAGAAACGGCTCAGAAAAAACCGGCACAAGAAAAAATAGTCTGCGGTATCCGGTCAGTCAGTTTTCGGCTGATTTCAGTTGATCGAAGACTAACGATACCGTATACGGAGCACTTATTTGGAGAAGCCTCGGCCGGTCTGCAAAGTCCGAACGTGGCTTCTTTTTTTATATATAGCCATCCTAACCGTTCATTCATCTTGTGAGTAATGAATTAGTTATCAGTTCGACTCAGAAAGGTGATCGGATTGCACTCTTGCAAAACAAGAGACTGCTGGAGTATCACGAAGAAGAGTTAGACAGCAGCTTTACTGTCGGCGACTTGTATCTGGGAACCGTCAAAAAACTCTCATCGGGCCTCAACGCGGCATTTGTCGACGTGGGCCACGAGAAAGACGGTTTTCTGCACTATCAGGACCTGGGTCCGAATATCAACTCGCTCAACAAGTTTGTCAAAGACGTAATAGCCAAACGCGTCACCACGGGCCGGCTCGACACTGTTACCCTCGAACCGGCTATCGATAAAATCGGGAAGATCGATAAGGTACTGACCAAGAATAGCCCGATTCTGGTACAGGTGGTCAAAGAGCCCATCTCAACCAAAGGTCCGCGCCTGTCCTGCGATATTTCCATCGCTGGCCGCTACATTGTGCTTGTCCCCTTCGCCGATGGGGTCAATCTATCCAAAAAGATTACTGATCGCGCTGAGCGTAGCCGCCTGCAAAAGCTGATGCTGTCGCTCAAGCCACCACACTTCGGCATTATTGTGCGTACGGTTGCGCAGGACAAAGACGTCGATGAACTCGACCGTGACCTGCAAAATTCACTGGCGAAGTGGGAGTCAGCCATCAGGGGTCTGTCAGAAGCCCGCCCCCGCGACCGTGTACTGGGAGAAATGAATCGGGCATCCTCGATTTTGCGGGATATGCTCAATGAGTCGTTTGAGAGCATCACGGTCGACACGCGCGAGTCGTTCGAGGAGATCCGGCAGTTCATCCATACCATCGCCCCGGATAAAGAGCGTATTGTCAAGCTTCACAGCGGCAAGACGAAAGTATTCGAGGCACTGGGACTGGAGAAACAGCTGAAGTCGTTGTTTGGCCGGTCGGTGAGTCTACCCGGTGGCGGCTACCTGATTATCGAGCACACCGAGGCTCTGCACGTCATCGACGTTAACAGCGGCAACAAGTCAAACTCGGAGGAAGATCAGGAAGCGACAGCCATTAGCGTCAACCGGGAAGCAGCCAAGGAAATTGCCCGACAGCTACGCCTGCGCGATATGGGTGGTATTATTGTCGTGGATTTTATCGACATGAAGAAGCCGGAGAACAAAAAGCTCCTGCAAGACATCATGCGCGATGAAATGAAGCCCGATCGCTCAAAATTCACGATCCTGCCGCTGACCAAATTTGGGCTGATGCAAATTACCCGACAACGGGTCCGGCCGGAGATGAACATTGTTACGCGGGAAGTTTGTCCAACCTGCGGGGGAAGCGGCACGATTCAGGCCAGTGTGCTGGTCACCGATGTAATCGAGAGCAACCTCGACTATATTCTGACTAAACAGAATGAAACGGGCATTTCCATTGCGATGCACCCCTTCCTGTACGCGTACTACACGAAGGGCTTCTACTCGAAGCAGATGCAGTGGTATATGAAGTACAAAACGTGGATAAAGCTTATCAAAGACAGTTCACTGGGCATTGTCAACTTTAAGTTTTTCAACAAAGCTGGCGAAGTGATCGAAACCGGTAGTGGTTCGTAAGTGCCGTATCATTCGCTAACTATCAGCTTTTAGCCCAAAAAAGGGGACCCTCAATTGAAGGTCCCCTTTTCGGTTGTTATGAATAAACGGAAAAAATCAATACAAGATTTCCATATCAATCAGCTCGTCGTACATGTCGTCGCCGACCAGCCCTTTCACCGAATCAACGGCATTGATATTGAGTAACAAGTCACGAAGGTCGTCAGTAATCTCGTACGTCTGGTACGAGCGTCGGTCGAACAGGATCGGAGCCTGTTCAAGCTCACAAAGTGAATAACGGTCGGCATTAAACGTTGGGCGGTTGGTAATCGTCCGCGTCGGACGATCGACCTCAGCCTGCGGTTTCAGGAACGCCTGAATGTAGTTCCAGCCCTCCCACTGTCCTGGATAACGACTTAAATACGGCCAGAAAGCGTCATACAGTTGTTGCATAGCCATCTGGCAGTATTGCTCGCGGTCGCTATGCCTGACAGGATAAATGGGTGTTAAACTTTGTAGCACGTTGGTCATATCCTCTTCCCGATAGCTGACAACCGGCACAATCGGTACGCCAGCCGCGTGTGAAAGATAGCCCACTCCTTTACGGGTAAGAAACTGTCGCTCACCCATATTCACCGTCAGGAACTGACTTTCTTCGCCCGGCTCCGGGGCCGTTTCCGGACTCCCGTCAACATAAACGATGATCGATTTACCGGCTTTCAGTTCGCGCAGTACCGTCAGTGCCGCCGAGGGGTGCCCCGTTTCCACGATGCGGAATCCGCTGGCCATACCCCTTTCCTGTCGTAGCGATTCTACATGGTCGCAGATACCATCGCCCTGCGACCGGTTTGCGTTGTTTCCCATCAGCACTACACAGTCTACACCGTGCCGTAACAGCACACTGGTCAACAGACGGTAGGAACCGAGGTGATACGTACAATAGATTCGTGGCCCCGCTGTAATGGATGTCAGTTCCTGGCCCTTCGTCGCCACCAGGTCACCCGCCGATAGACACGTCAGGTCGAAGGTGGTGAATACCTGCTGCAGCAAAATTTGCCGAAACAGTGATTCATGTTCGCTACGTGGAATGAACGGCATGATATTTTCCACGTTAGCCGAGAAGGTAGTGAACTTCATGAGGTAGCCTCGCTCCTTCTGCAAATCGATCTGATCGAAATGCGCTTTACATCGAGCAAGTTCCTCCTTATACAGCATCAGAGCAGAAGCCATAGCCTTGTGCGTTTGTACCTTCTCTTACAGCGAGAAGGTAAGTTTGCGTACTGCGGTAAAATCAGCGGTTGGGCAGCAATCGGCAGGTTTCAGGAACTTGAGCAGGTTGTTCGATTCCGTCTTAGCAGCCGATACGATGTTACCTTTTACTACATTGATAGTCTTGATAGAAAATTGCTTTTTCATGATGATTGATTGGTATACGGATTGATGAAAAATGATTTCGTTATGTCAGGCAGAATCTGCTTCGCCTTATTGACATTACAAAGGTATAGTGTCTCCGTAGGGGCATCAATCGCAGAAAAGTATCATCATTCAGTTGGGGATTAGTCAATAATTACCAGTATCTTAGTTTAGATTTTTGATAAGAGCGGTATGACAACGGTACAGCTAACCAGAAAATATTTACGGAATCCCATTTACAGCATTGGGGTTCTGCTGGTTATTGTAGTTGCCATGGAAGGCGTTTCCTGGTCGTATATATACACCTCCAAATTAGACAGAGTAGTTAAGTACGGTGGCGTCGTACCTTACATGTGGTTGTTTATACGTAGTATCATCATACCTGAGATTTGTACTGTACTCATCTTACTCAGTTTACTGAATCAACAGCACAAATACTTTCATTTCAACGCGATTGATCTTACCCCCAGAGCTATTTTTCAGTATCAGCTAAAGCTGTTACCCGTCGTTCTGCTGGCATTTTTCATTTTCAATCCAATCACAGAGACAGTACGGTTTGCTCTGGAGAAGTTTCCAGATTACTCGTTTCGTAACTACCTCGATTCATTCCTCATAGGCACCTTCTCCGGTGAGATATACGTGCGGTATCTGATTCCCATACTGCTTATCGCCTACGTATCTGTCAACATCTCCCTGATATCGGATTACCTGAGAGAACGGCAAAGAGCACAGGAAGAGGCCGAATCGGAGTCTGCGCTGATGGCACAGACGATCGATCAGTTGAACAGTTCCCAACCGGTTGCGCCAATTCAGGCAGATCAGAAACTGTATCTACGGGGCAAGAATGCACACGGTGAGATTACTTTCCTGTCAACGGAAGCTTATTTTTTCACGGTTGAAGAACGCTCCTACTATGCCGAGTTACCCCGAGGTCGGTACCTGGTAACAAAGACATTGAACGAGCTGGAAACGGAACTCGATCTGGCTCAATTCTTCCGAATCAAACGGGATTATATCGTCAATAAAGAAGCCGTGCTCAATTACGCTTACTGGGAAAACGGCAAATATATAGTGCGGCTCGACACTCCCGACAATCACGAGGTCATTGTACCCCGAGCCAGGATGCATGAGTTCAAGGAGTGGCTCCAGGGTAACCTCAACCTCCCCCCCCGAGCCGATACTGATTCAACTGCCGATACCCTGGAGGTAGCCTCTTCCTGACAATTACAGGTACTTCTTTACGGATATACCATACCGGGGCAATTGCCGACAGCTGTTCAGTTCCAGCTTTTTAGCGATGTGAGTTTTGTGATTGATTGCCGTACGATAACTGATACCCAGCTTGTCGGCGATCTCGTCAGTTGTTCCGCCGTCTGCTACCAGCCGCAATACTTCGCGTTCCCGGCCTGTCAATCGGTTCAAAGCATCCCGTGTCTCGTCAGAGATAACTTCAACCCCGTAGTCTTTCAGTAGCGACATGAAGCCGTTACTGTAGTAACAGCCTCCGCTACTTACCGTGTGGAAGCACCGGTACAGTTCGTCGAGACCGTCGTTAGCGTATAAAAAGCCAAAAAAACCAATCTGCATGGCTTTGGCAACCATCCGGGCATCGGGTCGGCTGGTGTACAGAATAAATTTAGTTTGATAATTGGCTGTACGCAGTTCCTCGACTATCTCAAAGCTCTGACGACCAGCAATCTCCGACTCCAGAATAACGCACTGGGGTCGTTTGACCCGGATCTGCTGTAGGGTATCCTCCAGTTCAACGGCCCGCCCAACCACATTGTAACCCTGTTCCTTCAGCAATTGACTTAGCACTTCGCAGCTAAAAAGTTCGGACTGAGCAACCAGGATGGAGAAGTCGCGACGTCGAATCGCGAAATTTCTCGCAGATTCCTGACTGATAGTGGATAAACTCATAGGTTTCAGTGGGTACGACGCAGGTCGAATGGTTGAATCTAACAGGAGTGTGCACCACTCGACAAGCCGTTAAGCGCGAAATCACCCTTTTCCTGTGCGAAATCACTCAAATCATTTCGTTGATTTCGTGCAGGAAAAGGGTGATTTCGTACGGGAGCACTTGCGTACGGTGCATGGGGCGGGCTACTTTTGGTCAACGGAAAAAAAAGAAGATTTTAAGTAACGTATCGCATGAAAGGTCAGGAACAATCAGCATCGATTACTTACGAAGCAGCAGCTGTCGAAGTACAGAACTTGATTATGGATTGGGTAGAAGCGACTGAGCAATTTCATAATCGATATGCCAGATTAACTGAGGTTATTAATTCGCTCCGTAACGGCTCCCGCCGTCAGAGCGTCACTACTCGCATGCGGTTACGTCAATTGATGTCGCTCCGCCAGCATATGAGCGATGTACTGATGACACTGCTGATGGATATGAATAGCCCGAAAGCAGATAAGTTTCAATCGTCAAAGCCGGGGCAGCTGCATTCACATGCGCGCCTGCTAGCTGACCTCAATCGAGAAATCGATGCTGAACTCACAGGCAGCATGTTGATGCCCAGGACGATTGCTCAAGCGTAGTGTTCAATCCCCCGTTATAAAGGTAAGGCTCTCCAGCAATGGGGAGCCTTTTTTTATATTATCATAGTAAAAAGTTACCATAAGAATGCATAAATAGTTGTCCAGCGTAGTAATTACCAAAATGAGTAGTTAATGTATATACTAAGTATACATTAACGTACAATACTCTTTGCGCTGATAAATAAACGACTGCTTACTACCCAGAAATAACCGTGCCCAATAAACGGGAGATTTCTACATCAACCCGTTTCATGCTCATAAATTCAAGCATGAGTCGATCGGCCTCATCAGACGAGTTGGCAGGTTCACGCATCTGCTGCTGCAGCTGACTCATCCGCTGCTCGGCCAGCATTTTTTTGATACGCAGAATATTTCGGTAGGCGGCATCGGCTAGTATGCCTATCTCCTCTTCTGAGGGCACATGTATTTCGTGCTTCTGCCAGCCATCACTGATTTCGTAACGCGGTGTCGTCAGGTGAATGGCCTGCTGTTGTACAACTAGTTCGTCGCTGACCCGCTGACTTAAAAAGTCCGATGCCAGCAAAATATCCCCCCGCGAATAAGCTTCCCGGTATAGGGTTAGAATTAAATTGTACGGGGGTGTTTGAAAGTCGATCTCGTGCAGTTCGCTCAGCACGTATTGGCAGAGCGTGATGCCCGGTTCCAGTTCCCGGGCACCATAGTTCATCAATAGTCGAATGCATTCTTCTTCCTGATAGGCTATCGGCGGACGCGTCGTTCTGAGCAACGCAGCGGGTTCAAACGGCGCGTCCGGAATCGTGATCTCCGGCAGGTCTGTACCCGCGTCGCTGAGACTGTTCAGCAACGCGTTGATGTCGTCGGTTGTAGCCGGTTGCTGCGCGGAAGTCTGCCGGTTGTTTGCTTCCGCACGTTGCTGCTGGCGCTCTTCTTCTTTGCGGCCCTGATCCTGCTGTTTGCGCAGTAACCGGTTTATCTCTGAAATGACCGACTGCTCACTGACGTGAAATACCTGCGCGACACGCTGCGACAGCGTCTGCCGCTTGAGCAGGTCAGGAATCCGGGTAATACTGGCGCATACGTCAGATATACCTTCGGCCCGTTTGAGTGGGTCGTCGCCCGCTTCGGTCAGCCATCGGCTGGCTTTGAAATCGATGAAATCCTGTGAGTGTTGTTTTATATACGTTTTGAATGCGTCAGCTCCGACTTTATGCACATAGCTATCCGGGTCTTCACCATCGGGCAGTAGCAGCAGGCGCAGGTTCAGCCCCTCTTCCAGCACCATATCCAGCCCGCGCAGGGCTGCTTTGATACCGGCGGCATCACCATCGTACAGTATCGTAACATTAGGCGTAAACCGGGCGATAAGCCTGATCTGCTCGGTTGTCAGCGACGTACCCGACGAGGCAACGACATTTTTTATACCGGCCTGATGCAGTGAGATTACATCGGTATACCCTTCCGTCAGGAAACAGACGTCTTCCTGCCGAATAGCCTGCTTCGCCTGATAGATACCGTAGAGTACCTGGCTTTTATGATATACAGTCGTTTCCGGCGAGTTGAGGTACTTGGGAGACGCCCCACCGGACTGACTCTTGTCGGTCTTGAGAATACGCGCACCAAAGGCAATAACCCGGCCCGATACGTTGTGAATTGGGAACATAACCCGCCCCCGGAAGCGGTCGAACGTTTTGGCTTTGCCCCCACCCTCGCCCTCCTTGCGCAGAATCAACCCGGCTTTTTCAAGCATATCCGGGTTATAACCGCGTTTGGTCCCTTCCTGTAAGAGTCCATCCCACTGATCCAGGCTGTAACCCAGTTCGAAAGCCTCGATAGTTGGATTGGTGAAGCCCCGTTCGCGGAAGTAGCTTAGACCAATGCTTTTTCCTTCGTCGGTCTTTTGCAGCAGCTCCTGAAAGTATGTCTTGGCAAAGTTCAGCACGATCAGTAAGCTTTCGCGTTCGTTTTGCCGCAGTAGTTCTTCGGGCGTCTGCTCCTGTTCCTCGATCTCGACGCCGTACTTCTTGGCTAGATACCGGAGGGCTTCACCATAGCCGATATTCTCGATGTCCATCACAAACCGGACAGCGTCGCCTGCTTTACCGCAACCAAAGCATTTGTAGATCTGCCGAACTGGATTGACGTTGAACGACGGCGTTTTTTCGTTGTGAAACGGACAACAGGCGATGTAGTTGCTCCCGCGTTTTTTTAGCGAGACGAAGTCGTTGATGACTTCCAGAATATCGCTTGCCTGTCGAATTCGTTCGACGGTTTCTTCGGGTATTCGCATGAGTAATCGTAGTTGAGACGGCTAGCCAAAGATACGTTGAAACGCAGGGGAAAGCACGACGCACCGGGGCAGTCGCTAGCGCATCTTCGCCAGTAGGTCATCGCGCGAAGGCCGGTCGCTGTGTAGATCGTAGACGATACCGTCTCGATCCAACTCACTCATAAACTGGACATAGTCCGCCTTCCCGGTACTGAAAATGTACCAGTTGTGATACGGATCATTGAACAATTCGACTTCGGTCAGCAACGCCTTACGTTGCAGGTCCTGATACTGTTCGTAGGAAATGTCCGGCTGCCGGACCAGGAAATACCACATAATCGTAAAAAAAGCCCGGCCTGCTGGGGCCGGGCTTGCTACGTTGATCTTGTCAGTTATTTCGATGCCAGAATGTAATCGGCCAACACCAGACCAGCTTCATTGAGGTACGTATCTTTCTTCTTTTTCGCATCGGGTTTGCCCGGTGTTCCCGTTTCATCGACCGGGGCCGACATCTGCGACACTTTCGTAGCTGCCGCCCGTTTGCGTTCAGCCTCATCCCGCTCTTTCCGGCGTTTCGACTCCTGAAGCGATACAACTGTGTTTTCCTTTGCTTTCTTAAAGTCAGCGAGGTCCTGCGCCAGTTGCTTTAGTTCGGGGTCTGATTTCAGCCGTTGGTCAAAGCGCGACCGGAGCCGGGACAGTATCTTATCGTCAACCGCCTGCGACTGGTCGTAGCGGGTCGAGTTGATATGATCCCACGGCAGGGCGCTGGGCTGTGAGCTTTCGCCGTATTCTTCCGCTGAGAAAGCCGATGGCAATTCAACGTCGGGTGTTACGCCCCGGTGCTGCGTGCTGCTACCGTTGATCCGGTAGAACTTCTGGATCGTCATTTTCACCTGCCCGACTTTCTCCGGTTCTTTTGGCAACCACTGATTCAAGTCAATCAGCGTCTGCACGGTACCTTTGCCGTACGTTTGTCCGCCAATGATGATGCCCCGGTGATAATCCTGAATGGCTGCGGCAAAAATTTCTGACGCCGACGCGCTGAATCGGTTTACCAGCACGGCCAACGGACCATCGTAAACTACCGAGCCACCATCTTTATCAGAGTACACTTCCGTTTCGCCCGTCGATTCTTTCACCTGAACAACCGGGCCTTTCGGGATAAAAATACCCGTCAGATCGATGGCTTCGGTCAATGAGCCACCCCCATTGTCGCGCAGGTCGATGACAATGCCTTGCACTTTTTCGGCCTTCAGCTCTTCCACAAACCGTTTTACATCGCTGGTAGTGCTGCTGAATCCTTCTTCGCGCTTGCGGGCTCCCTCGAAATCGCGGTAGAACATCGGCACGTTTATGACGCCAATCTTAAACGTCTTGCCATTGTCGGTCACGTCGATAACCTCTTTCTTGGCCCGCTGCTCTTCCAGTTTGATTTTCTCCCGAACCAACCGAATCTCCTTCGGTGGCGCACCCGCAATTGCATTTGGGGCGATAACCTGCAGGCGGACAACCGTTCCTTTGGGGCCTTTGATAAGCTTGACCACTTCATCGACCTGCCAGTTCATGGTATTGACCATGTGACCATTGTCGCCCTGCGCCACACCCGCGATCTTATCGTTGGCTTTCAGCTGATTGCTTTTAAATGCCGGGCCACCGGGCAGTACGTTAGTGATTTTGATATAGTCACCATCCTCCTGCAACATAGCGCCGATCCCCTCCAGCGACTGACTCATTTCCTGATTGAAGCGGTCGGCGTTGCTGGGCGACAAATAGTTGGTGTGCGGATCGAGTGCTTCGGCAAACGAGTTCATGTACATCTGGAACACGTCGGCGCTCTTCACCCGGTTGATCGCCTTGTCGAGATTAGCGTACCGCTGCGTCATCAGAGCCGCAATAGCACTGTCGCTGCGATTGCTCAACTTCAATTCCAGGGCCTGATTTTTCAGAATCTTGCGCCACAGGTCGTTCTGCTCCTCAATAGTTTTGGGCCAGCCAGCCTTTTCACGATCCGTGTTGAACGTCTCGTCGGCCGTAAACGTAAACGGCTTCTTTATCTGCTCTTTAATAAACGTACTCCGCTCCTGGAATCGCTTGCGAAACACGTTGTACATATCATAAGCCGCAGTCAGATCGCCATTGACCAGCGCATCATCAATCTGATCGCGGTATTTCTCGAACGAGGTCACATCGGATGCCAACAGGTAGGTTTTACTGCCGTCCATTTCTTTCAGGTAGTTGTCCCAGACCACCGACGACAATGAGTCGTTGAGCCGTACTTTACGGTAGTGGTACGTAGTCAGCAGTTTGGCAACCAGCGTCTCTACTTTTTCCTGCGAAATCGTCGGTTTCAGATCGCCTTCAGCGTACGTCACCGGTTTGTTTCCCATTACGTCCTTATCCGATGGCGAGTCCATTTGAAAACTCAGCATCAGTACGGGTACCAGTGTCACCAGATACTTCTTCATCTACACTACCCAGTTTAGTTGCGAATGATGAATGAGCGAATGAGTGAATAAAAATGCGCTACAGCGACGTATTCACTCATTCGCTCATTCACTAATCACTCATTGTTTAACAATATCGAGCAATTCGACATCAAACACCAGCGTCGAGCCAGCCTTGATATCGGCACCAGCCCCCCGATCGCCATAAGCGAGTTCGGCAGGGATAAATAATTTCCATTTTGATCCGACCGGCATCAGTTGCAGCGCTTCAGTCCACCCTTTAATAACCTCACCCACGCCAAACTCAGCGGGTGTACCGCGCTCGACCGAACTGTCGAACACCTTACCATCCAGCAGCTTACCCGTATAGTGTACTTTAACCCGATCCGACGCCGTTGGTTTAGCACCCGTTCCTTCTTTCTCAACGGTGTACTGCAAACCACTCGCGGTGGTTACAACGCCCGACTTTGTCTTGTTCTCAGCCAGAAAGGCATTACCAATTTTTTTATTCTCGGCAGATACTTTCAGCGACTCGGCATTGCGAACAGCATACTGTTTCTGCGAGTAGGCATTCAGGATTGTACCCGCCTGCTCCTGCGTCAACCGGGTCGACCCGCCAGCCATAGCATCCTGTAAGCCTTTTGCCAACATAGCCTGGTTTAAATCATTCATGCCCTGCTGCTTCAGATTCTGGGCCATAAACAAGCCAATGCTGTAGCTGATGGAATCCTGCGATGACTTCAAATCGGTGCCAGCCCTGGACGCCATGGCAGCCGATGCTGGTTTTGCGGCCGTAGCCGGTTTTTTCGGAGCGGGTTTTTTAGTCTGGGCGTTGGCCGGACCAGCCATAACAATAGCCGATGTCATACCAGCCAGTAACCATGCGTTGAACTTCATGCGAACAGAAAAACGAGGTGTTATAAGTAATGGATACACAGACAAAACGTACGGGAGTAAACGAAAAGTTTGGTCAGACTGCTATTTGCGAAAATATTCAGTTCGTTTTAAGTCAATTTAACATACTTTAAATTTAGTGCGCTTGCTTAGTTCGAGATGTGGCTACCCGGTGTACCGGGTGGTTAAATACGGCACGTTCATCTGTCATTGGCTTACCAGGGTTGCTTTTCATCCCATTATCCCGGAAAAGTCTAACGATCAGTGCTGATTATAGGATATCACCGTAGTTTTATCAAGTTTTTAACCCTACCTTTGCGGCCTAAAATCAATCGTTTAATCTCTTCATAACATATATGGAATCCGTAAGACCCGACGAGATATCAGCTATCCTGCGCCAGCAACTGGCCGGTACTCAAACCGAGGCTGAACTCGAGGAAGTCGGTACGGTGCTGCAAATCGGTGACGGCGTAGCGCGTATCTACGGCCTCTCGAAAGTGCAGGCCGGTGAATTGCTTTCGTTCGACAATGGGTTGCGGGCTATGGCCCTCAATCTGGAAGAAGACAACGTTGGCGCCGTACTACTTGGTGATTATTCAAACGTTAAAGAAGGCGACACCGTAAAACGTACCGATCAGATCGCCTACGTAAACGTCGGTGACGGTATTCTGGGACGTGTAGTCAACACGCTGGGTGTGCCCATCGACGGCATGGGTCCCATTCAGGGCGAACTGTTTCAGATGCCGCTGGAGCGTAAAGCACCGGGCGTTATCTTCCGCCAGCCCGTAACTGAACCGCTGCAAACGGGTATCAAGGCTATTGATGCTATGATTCCGGTTGGTCGGGGTCAGCGCGAACTAATCATCGGTGACCGGCAGACGGGTAAGACTGCTGTGGCCATCGATACGATCATCAACCAGAAAGAGTTTTACGATAAAGGGCAACCGGTCTATTGTATTTACGTAGCCTGTGGTCAGAAAGCGTCGACGGTGAAGCAGGTGGAAGCCACACTGCGCAAAGCCGGTGCTATGGACTACACCGTTATCGTAGCGGCCAACGCATCTGATCCATCGCCGATGCAGTTTTTCGCGCCATTTACAGGGGCAGCGATCGGTGAATTCTTCCGGGATACGGGTCGCCCGGCACTGGTTGTGTACGACGATCTGTCGAAACAAGCCGTTGCCTACCGCGAAGTATCGCTGCTGCTGCGTCGCCCACCAGGACGCGAAGCCTATCCCGGTGACGTATTCTACCTGCACAGCCGTCTGCTGGAGCGGGCCGCTAAAGTCACGGCTAACGATGAGATCGCTGCCAACATGAACGACCTGCCGCCGAGCCTGAAAGGTAAAGTAAAAGGGGGTGGTTCGCTGACCGCTTTGCCGATCATTGAAACGCAGGCCGGTGACGTATCGGCTTACATTCCAACGAACGTAATTTCGATCACCGACGGGCAGATCTTTCTGGAATCGAACCTGTTCAACGCGGGTATTCGTCCGGCCATCAACGTAGGTATCTCGGTATCACGGGTGGGTGGTAACGCCCAGATCAAGTCGATGAAGAAAGTGGCCGGTACGCTGAAACTGGATCAGGCTCAGTTCCGCGAACTGGAAGCCTTCGCCAAGTTCGGATCGGACCTTGACGCATCAACCAAGCTAACCATCGAACGGGGCCGTCGGAACCAGGAGATGCTGAAACAGCCACAGTATTCGCCCGTGGCCGTTGAGCAGCAGGTAGCCATTATTTACGCGTCGACCAATGGTCTGCTGGATAAAGTACCTGTCAACAAGGTAAGAGAGTTCGAAAGTGAGTATTCGATGGTGCTGAGCGCTCAATATCCAAAGGTACTCGATGAACTACGGGCGGGTAAGTTGACCGACGAAGGCACTGCCACGCTGAAGAAAGTAGCCGCCGAACTATCGTCTCAATACTAATATAGTTCGTGGTTTGTAGGTTGTGGTTCGTAGTTAGTTCATGCGCTTGGCGTTGTTGGCATAACTACGAACCACGAACCACAAACGACAAACCATAAACAGATTATGGCTTCACTAAAGGAAGTACGTGCCCGTATCTCGTCGATTAATTCGACACAGCAGATCACCAAAGCCATGAAAATGGTGGCGGCTGCCAAACTGCGCCGGGCTCAGGATAATATCACGCAGTTACGTCCTTACGCGCAGAAACTCAGTCAGATGCTGAGTACGGTATCGGCAGGTGCGGATACCGCGTCGGAAAGTCCGTACCATCAGATTCGGCCTATCGACCGGGTATTGCTGATCGTCGTTACCTCAGACCGGGGTTTATGTGGTGCGTTTAATACGAACGTTGTCAAAGGAGCGTTGACGCTTATCAGCGAAAAATATGCTGTGCAGGCCCAATCGGGCAACGTGCACATCATGGCAATTGGCAAGAAGGGTGGCGAGGCTATGCAGCGTCGCGGCTTTAAAGTCGATACCAGCCACGTCGATGTGTTCGGGGCGCTGAACTTCGGCAACGTACGCCTGGCTGCTGAAGCAGCCATGGAGAGTTTCGTGTCGGGTCAGTACGACGTTGTGGAAATCATCTATAACGAGTTCCGCAACGCGGCCATGCAAATTATCCGGGCGGAGCAGATGCTGCCTATCGTAGCGGCTGAATCCCCGAAAGGCGCAACGGCAACTGTCAATTACACGTTTGAACCGTCAGAGGAAGAAATCATTACCGAACTGATTCCGAAAACGCTGAAAATACAATTGTACAAAGCCGTACTGGATTCAAACGCGTCGGAACACGGGGCGCGAATGACAGCGATGGACAAAGCCACCGAAAACGCCGGTGAACTCCTGAAACAGCTTCGACTGGTTTACAACCGGACACGTCAGGCTGCCATTACGACCGAAATTCTTGAAATCGTGGGTGGTGCCGAAGCACTCGCCAACGGTTAATCGGCCAACACGGTTACCTGTTTATTCATTGAAACCCAGTGTCGATACGATACTGGGTTTTTTATTTTTCAAATGCGCCAATACTGGCTTTCTTTGTTGCTGATTATCAGCCGGTAGCGAAGCACCCCATGAGGGTTTTAACATTTTTTAACGTACTGTTTGTCAGTTTGTTAAATAGCCGTTAAGCCCCTATCGTGCATTAAAATTGAGGAACGAATGCAACGGCCTACCCGTTATTAAGGTACGCTATACAAACAGTGGTCAGCCGTACGTTAGATAGTCGTTATAACCCCACAATGCAATCAAGCCATGAAAATTAGCCGCATAATCAGCAGTCTGTTCATCGTCGGTACGCTGGCGTCCTGCGCTCCGTCCATCACGGTTAAGTACGACTATGACCCAAAAGTAAACGTGCGCCAGTTTAGCACGTTCCGCATCGAAGCCGACCGGCAGCGTAACGCCGACCCGATCGTTGGTAGCAACCTGAATCAGCGCCGGATTGCCGACGCACTGGAGCAGTCATTACAGGCCCGTGGCTATAAGCCGGTTCAACAGGGTGAAGCTGATCTGATCGTACGTTTCTTTACCGACTCACGCGACCGGCAGCAGATTCAGTCCAACAATATGTATTCGCCGTATTCGTGGTGGTACGGCGGTATGGGCAACAATGTGTACTCGCGCCAGTATGAAGAGAACCGCGTTGTTGTCAACGTACTCGACGCCCGGACTAACGATATTGTCTGGCAGGGCTGGGCAACCGGTCAGTTGAATACCCGCAACAAAGAGCGGGATCGTGACCAGGCCTTCCGCGAAACGGTAACCAGCATCATGAAAAACTTCCCGGAAAGTGCCGGTCAGGATTACGGCGCAGCCCGGTAATCACAACTCATACAAAAAGTGACAAAGCCCCCTCCCGGCATCGGGAGGGGGCTTTTGTATACGGACCGGTTTCCGTTAATTTGCATGACACATTATTTACTATGCCACCGGCCCGCCACGAACTTGTCTATTCGTTACTTACCATTGTTTTTGTGCTGCTGGTAGGCATTGCCGGATTATTGTGGGTGGCCTACAACCGGCATCAACACCTGGCCGATCAAACGCTTGAACTTCGCCATAGTCTGGACGCGCAAAGCGATCAAATCATAAACCTTAAAGAGCGGCTGGAACATTGCGACTCGACCGAACTACGCTTATCGGCTGATCCTGGCTGGTCTGCAAAGAACACAGCGAGTGACTGGTAAACCGCCCGGCTGGAATCGACCTGCAAGTACTGAATCCTGATAAACGTACCGTTCACGTTACCTACTGCATCCGCACCCAGCCCGTTTCACCGTTGGTCTGTTTGACGAGTTGAAACCCACCAAACGTCCCCATTACCGATAACTGACTACCCACCTGCACAGGTTTGATGGGTGCGGCCATTAGGTCGGCGTTGTCAAGCAGGTTACTGGTCGTAGTCAGTGTAACCTGCCGTAACGGCCGATCGATTGACTCGACGGATTTGCTGGCGACGTAACCCGTCAGACCGGTGGGTGTTTCGACCCGTAGCCACGTTTCTGTTCCGCCCACAATCGTCAGCACGGACGCTTTCGGCAGTTCCTGCACACTGCGCGTTTCGGTGGAGGGCCCGACCCGGACCGCTGTTCTGGCGTCCATTACCCGAATTGAGTCACCCAGTCGGCTTATTGCCAGTAGGGGTTGTTTGGCGGGTCCCCGTCCCATCCGTATAAACGGTAGCGGATTGGTTGCCCCGTCGTTATAGCCATAAATTCCGTAGTGCAGGTGAGGAGCAATCGTGCGGGCGTTGCCCGTATTCCCGACGAAGCCAATGGTATCGCCGACGGATACGCGCTGTCCGTCTTTTACATTCCAGCGATCGAGGTGAGCATAGTAGATACGCAGTTGCCGCTCGGCGTCGTTCACAAAAGCGACGTTACCACCCAGTCGGTTGACACCGACGCCCGAAACGACACCATTGGCCGATGCAATAGCAGGGGTGCCTCTGGGCGCAAAAATATCAACGCCTTCGTGTTTGCGTCGCCCACCGTCGCGGGGCACGCCGAAGTAACTGCTGATCTGTCGGCTATCTTTCCCCTGCACCGGAAAACTCAGAACCGGTTCGCGCGTGATTGAGATTGTGTAGTGGCCCGACCGCAGGAGTTCGGGTTGCACCCGAATCAGAAAGTTCTGGTTCCGGCGGGGTTCCCAGTTCAGTACGTTCGTGTCGGCTTTAGATGCAGCAACCAGACTTGTCTTGCCTTTGTCGTCCAGTGCGAATACGTCGATAAATACCTGTACAGGTTGTTGTCCCTGCGTTTCAACTTTCACTAGAAAGCGGTCGCCCCGCTCACCTTTCATTTTGTAGCCAACAGCCAGGGGCTTATTGGCCGAAAAATAACCGCTCTCGCGATACGGAACGGCGATTGTCAGCGAATCGCCCAACGCCCGTTCACCAGCCCGAACCCAATCGGAGCCCAGCGCCGTTTTGTCGAGACGGGCCTCTTTCAGTGACTGACCGTACTGCTCGTGGGGCGACGACGGTTTAAACAGGCCGGTCGTGGGACCAAGACCCGTACAGGCGGCTAATCCAGCCAGCAACAGCACAAGGCCGTAGCTGGTACTCTTCATCAAGGTCATAGTACAGTTGGATGGTTACAGCGTTGTAAAGTTATAAAGTCGTAACGTTATAAAGTTGCTGGCGCGTCCAGGTTGCCACCGGATGGGCTGACGCGCCAGCAACTTTATACCGTTACGACTATACAACTCTATAACTTACAAAACTCATTTTCCCCGCGTTGTCAGCCAGTAGACCGGGATACCGAGTCCGGCGATCAACAGGCCCATACCGGTGTTGAAGGTTTTGGTGTAGAGCAGAATCGCGCAGATCGTCAGCCCCGCAATCATATAGATAGCTGGCACCAGCGGAAACCCAAACGCCCGGTACGGCCGGGGGGTGTTGGGTTCTTTGCGTCTGAGACGAAACAGCCCCCCGATAGTAACGATGTAAAACAGCAGCGACGCAAACGTGCAGTAGTCGAGCAGATCGCCGTATTTGCCCGACAGGCATAAAATCGACGCCCAGATGCACTGTAGCCAGAGCGCCCGACCCGGTACCGCGTTTTTGTTCAGGTGCGATGCCTGTTTCAGAAACAACCCATCTTTCGCCATGGCGTAGTACAGTCGCGCACCGGCCAGGATCAGCCCGTTGTTACACCCAAACGTCGACACCATAATCAGCCCCGCCATGAATGCGACAGCGATGTTCCCGAACAGCGTCGAGACGGCGGCCGTAGCCACGCGGTCGGCTTCGGCAAATTGAATACCCCGGCCAATAATATCGGTAGCCGTGGGCGAGCCTTTCAGCGGCAGCAACGACAGATACGATACGTTGGCCAGAAAGTAAATGGTCGTTACGATCAGCGTTCCTAAAAACAGGGCCAGCGGGATGTTACGACGGGGGTCTTTGATTTCACCCGCGATAAAGGTGACGTTGTTCCATGAATCGGCCGAAAACAGCGAACCAACCATCGAGGTCCCGAACGCCAGCACCAAAGCCAGACCAGTCAATGGCAGCGTAACGCCATCAGCTGAAGTTGTGCTCGCTTCCCAGGCGTTTTGCAGATTCGTCGTCAGCAGCCCGCTGTTCAGACCAACGGCAATACCCACGACGATCAGACCCAGCAGGGCGATTAGCTTGGCCGACGTAAACACGTTTTGAATGAGTTTACCGCTCTGCACACCCCGGCTGTTGAGCCAGGTCAGCAGCACCAGACTGGCAATGGCGTAGAGCGAGCCCAGTGTTACCTTGACGAATCCGAGGTTCAGCAACACATTGTCGGGGCCCAGCGCGGGCATGAAGACGGCCGAATACTTGGTAAATGCGACGGCAACGGCCGCAATAGTACCCGTTTGAATGACGGCGAAAACCGTCCAGCCGTACACGAATCCGGTCAGGCGGTTGTAAGCGCGCTGGATGTATACGTACTGCCCGCCCGCTTTGGGCATCATCCCGGCCAATTCGCCATAACTCAGCGCAGCCGCCACCGTCAGCACACCCGTCAGCACCCAGAGAGCCAGCAGCCAGCCCGCCGAGCCGAGGTTACGGGTCATGTCGGCCGAGACAATGAATATGCCGGAGCCGATCATGGTGCCGGATACGATCAGCGTCGAGTCAAGCAGACCCAGAGAACGATTAAATTCGGTTTTTTCGTCAGGAAGGACAGGTTCAGTCATTAGCTTGCGATTGATCAACCTACAAGAAGCATGTCAAACGCCGGAAAAACAATCTTTTATACTGGTCGATTGTGCCTGCGTGGGTGTAAACGAACTGAAAGTCCGTCGTTTTTCACGCTGTTCATAGGGTCAAGTCAGAATCGAGTATAAACGGGTTCTCTCTGTAGGACCCAGTTCTATCTTTCCCGCAACTTGCTCAACATTACGGGCTATAGGATGTTTAACTCCAAACGGTTCTATTGTTTGACCTAGAACTTAGCAGCTTTATAGTATGACCTCCGATCAATCATCCATCGACCAGCTTAGCGTCAGTACCATCCGGCTCCTGTCGGTTGATGCCGTTGAAAAAGCCAACTCGGGACACCCCGGCCTGCCACTTGGTGCAGCCCCAATGGCCTATGTACTCTGGTCGCGCTTTTTGCGTTTCAACCCGCAGGACCCGCATTGGCCCGACCGCGACCGCTTTATTCTGTCGGCAGGCCACGGTTCGGCGCTGCTTTACAGCATGCTGCACCTATACGGCTATGATCTGTCGCTCGATGATTTGAAAGCGTTCCGGCAGCTACATTCCAAAACGCCGGGTCACCCGGAATCGAACCTGACACCGGGTATCGAGGTAACGACTGGCCCACTGGGACAAGGCTTCGCCAATGCTGTCGGTATGGCCATGACCGAGCGGTTTCTGGCAGCCAACTACAACAAAGACGGCCACGCGATTGTCGACCATTTCACGTACTCGCTGGTCAGTGACGGTGACCTGATGGAAGGCATGACGAGCGAAGCGGCTTCGCTGGCGGGACACCTGCAACTGGGCAAGCTGATTCTGCTCTACGACGACAACCACATCTCACTCGACGGCCCAACAAGTCTGGCTTTTACCGAAGACCGCATGAAGCGGTTCGACGCGTACGGCTGGCACACGCAGCACGTCGAAAATGGCAACGACCTCGACGCCATCGAACAGGCGATCAAAGCCGCGCAGGCCGATACTGAACGGCCGTCTATTATTTCGGTACGCACTATTATCGGTTTCGGTAGTCCGCAGGAAGGTACGAGCAAGGTACACGGCAGCCCACTGGGCGAAGAAAACACGCGCAAAGCCAAAGAATTTTTCGGCTTCGACCCCGATAAAACATTCGTTGTTCCCACCGACGTAAAAGCTCATCTGCTGGAACCCGGTAAGCGCGGGGCCGACCTGCAAGCCGACTGGAACAAACGGTTCGACGCGTACAAGAATCAGAATCCTGAACTGGGCAAGCTGTTTGACCTGTCGTTCGCCGGTAAACTACCCGACGGCTGGGATACTGACCTGCCGAAATTCGGGGCCGACGAAAAACCGATGGCAACCCGGCAGGCATCCGGTAAAGTACTCGATGCCCTGAAGGAATCAGTACCTTATCTGTTTGGCGGCTCGGCCGATTTAGCATCGTCGAACGAGATGCCGAAGAATGGTGACGTCAGTTTCCAGCCCGGTCATTACGAAAACACCAACATCTGGTTCGGTGTGCGCGAGCACGCCATGGGCGGAGCCCTGAATGGTATGTCACAGCACGGTGGTGTACATCCGTACGGCGGCACGTTTCTTAACTTCTCCGACTATATGCGGGGGGCTATCCGGCTGACGGCGCTGGCTGAATCACGGGTGACGTTTGTGTTTACCCACGACAGCATTGCGGTGGGCGAAGATGGACCGACACACGAGCCGATTGAGCAGGTAGTAGCACTCCGTACGATTCCCAACATCGTCGTGATCCGTCCGGCCGACGCCAACGAAACCGTCTGGGCGTGGCACGTTGCTATGACTACGCCGAAGTCGCCGGTTGTGCTGATTCTGTCGCGGCAGAAACTGCCCGTACTCGATCAGGCTACCTACGGATCGGCACAGGGTGTCGAAAAAGGCGCTTACATTCTGAGCGAAGCCAGCAGCGGCACACCCGAACTAATTTTGATTGGTACGGGCTCGGAAGTATCGCTGGTGATGAAAGCGCAGAAAGAACTGGAAAAGCAGGGCGTTCCAACGCGGGTAGTGAGTATGCCGTCGTGGGAATTGTTTGAAAAGCAGGATCAGGCGTATCACCACGAAGTGTTGCCACCAACCGTCCGGAAACGGCTGGCCGTTGAAGCGGGGTCGCCCATTGGCTGGCACAAGTACGTTACCGACGAAGGCACGACGATCAGCATGAACCGGTTTGGCCTGTCGGGGCCGGGCGAGGAAGTGATGGCTTATTTCGGCTTCACCGTCGACAACGTCGTCAACACGGCGAAGTCGGTGCTGGAAGGCAACCCACAGGGCATCGAGAAAAAAGAAGTGCTGTCGTAGATGACAAAAACGACTTGAGAAAGGGGTACTTTCCTAAAAACGAACCGGCCCCGGATGTGAATCCGGGGCCGGTTCGTTTTCTACCGAATTTCGATCTCGTCGACGCCCAGTTGGGCCGGTTTGCCGGGGTTGCGCATCCCGACGGGTACCGTACCGATCGAGCGGGCGATGATCCGCACGTAGCGGGCTGAGGTCTGCGCAAAATCAACGGGCAGTCGAACCACATCGCGTTTACCGTTTTCCAGCGCGTTCGTTTTCACCGTACCAGCCGGGCGGAACGTCTGTCCGTCATCCGACACCGATACCTCGATCTGCTTCGGCAGGCAAATGTTTTTGGCGGTATACTTCAGAAAACCAACGCGTACGCCCTGCACCGGCTGCGACTGCCCCAGATCGACGGTCATACCGAAATCACCGGTGAACGAAACAACACCAGCCACTTCATAGCCACCCATACCAACGGTGTTGCCATCGGTCAGACTGCCGTTCTTATCGGGGCGACCGCTCGTTGCCGGGTATTGCAGCGTATAGGGTTTACCCGTCGCTTTCGACACGATAAATTCTTTCTGCACTTTCGCCAGCTGACTCAGTGGTGTACGTCCTGCAAAAGCGGCTGTGCGTACCGTTGCTGTTTTGTCCAGCAATACCGAATCGGCCAGCACCGGTGAGTCGCCCGAAGGAATACTGCCATCGATCGTGTAACGAATGTCCGTTACGTTTGCCATTCGCTTGCCGGGTTTGATCGATACAGCGGCTCTTCCATCGGCCGTGGCCCGGCCAACCGGCACCGCGTCGTACACAGTCCGGGCGTAGTTGACCTTCATAACCGCCAGCCGGTCGAACAGGGCAGGAATACGCCGGCTGAATTCATCGTAATCTTTCCCCTCCAGCGGACTCCAGGCTACCTCCGCCAGGGCAGCCGCGCGGGGCCAGATCATGTATTGCAGTTGATTGATGTCCGGAATGTATTCCGTCCAGACGTTGCCCTGCACGCCCAGAATGTGCTTCGCATCGGTGGCAGAAAGCTCAGCAGGCGTGGGATTGTATGAATACACCTGCGACAGCGGCAGATTGCCGCCGAACCCGGTTGGCTCCTGCGCCGGATCGCCCTGATAATGATCGAAGTAGCAGAAACCGCCGGGGGTCATCACGACGTCGTGTTTTTGCCGGGCCGCTTCCAGCCCGCCCTTCGTACCGCGCCAGCTCATCACCGTCGCGTTGGGCGACAGGCCACCTTCCAGTATCTCATCCCAGCCGATAATCCGCCGACCTTTCGCCGTCACAAACTTGTCGATACGGCGGATAAAATAGCTTTGCAGTTCGTTTTCGTCCTTCAATCCTTCGCGCTTCATCAGCTGCTGGCAGAAGGCGCTGTTTTTCCAGGCCACTTTCGGGCACTCGTCCCCGCCGATGTGGATGTACTTGCCGGGAAACAGGCCGATCACTTCCGTCAGCACGTCCTGCAAAAACGAAAACGTTTTCTCGGTCGGGCAAAACACGTCGTCGAATACGCCCCACTTCGTGGCGGCACTATACGGGCCGGGTGCACAGCCCAGTTCGGGATACGCCGACAAAGCTGCCAGCGCGTGACCGGGCATCTCGATCTCCGGTACAACCGTCACGAATCGAGAAGCCGCGTAACGTACCACCTCGCGTACGTCGTCCTGCGTGTAAAAACCGCCGTAGGGCTTACCGTCGAATACCTGCGGGTCGAACTCATCGTAATGCCCAACCAGTGTTTCGCGCCGGTTGGCCCCAACCTGCGTCAGTTTCGGGTATTTTTTGATTTCGATGCGCCAGCCCTGATCGTCGGTCAGGTGCCAGTGAAATGTGTTGACCTTGTGCAGGGCCATCAGATCGATGTACTGCTTAACAAACGATACCGGAAAGAAATGGCGGCTTACGTCGAGGTGAAGTCCGCGATACATGTAGCGTGGCCGGTCTTCAAGGCGGCAGGCCGGAATGGGCAGACTCGTCAGGCCGCTGTCCGGCATTGGCCGGGTTGACGCCAGTGCGGTTGGTGGCAGCAGTTGACGCAGCGTCTGGATGGCGTAGAAAAAACCGTTCGCACGGGTCGCTTCCACCGTCACGAGGTTGTCGGTGATGTCGATGCGGTAGCCTTCGGTGCCCAGTGCTGTATCGCGGGCCGGTATAAACTGAATGATATTACCCGGTACGGCCATGCGGTTACTGAGCCGTACGGTCAGGGCCACGCCCGTAGCCCGGTTGAGCTGACGGGCAAACGTATCGGCCACCGCCTTCAGATCGGCCTGGCCGGGTGGTACTAACAGCGTTGTGGTGCGGCTGATCACAAACTGCCCGGCGCGGGGATCGAGTTTGGCGGGGCGGGGGATAATGGTGTAACGGTTGGTGGTTTGGCTGAAGCTGGTCTGAACCAGCAGAAACAGAAGCGTACTCAGCAACCAGTAGCGGGCGAACATGAACGAGACATTGAAAATAGTACCCTCAAAAATACGTCGATTTTTAATTGTACCCATTGGTTACCTGCCTTACCCCCAAATCACGCAATAGAGTACAGTATCAGCCTGGCAAACTTGTAATTTACCGGGACAATAAAGGATTAATTTATCATACGAATTTTATTTCATAATTAAAAAACATGGCAGGAATATTGTTTCGCTAAAAGGACTATATCTTACTGTTCCGTTTACTTAGAGCAAGGAATATAAAACAAATTGATCCACAGTTCATCCATTCAGCCATGCGTCTCTCTCCGTTCTGTCTCGTCCTTTCCTGTATGGTTTCTTGTAGTATACTACCCGCCAAAGCGCAGGAAACGGCATCAATTGCGTCAACTACACCCGCCGTTTCCACGCCGGCTTCCAGGCCCAGCATGGCCGTTTCATCGGCGGATAGCAGTGCCGCCAACGCTAGCGTCGGTGCTCAGGTGCTGAAAACGCGCTGTCTGGATACAGGATTATTGCGGCTTGGGGCAGCCTGCTTATTCAAGGTCATCGAGCCCATGAAAGTAGGCGACCAATCATTTGCCGTCGGCGATCTGATCTACGCTCATGTCGAAGAGGTAAAAGGGGTGGCCGGGCGCGTGTACATGCGTACCGACCGGGTTACCTCCGCTAAAACCCAGCAAACCACCCCGCTATCGATGGTAGCCACGGAGCAGCCCCGACAGCCGGGCGTCGGCCTGCCGCACATGCTCGACGGCTGGAAACTGAATTGGGAACAGCTCTAGGCCATCACTTTTGGTCCCTGCTGATTGATCTCGGACACGTAGGCTTCGCTGGTGATACCTACCGCCAAAAACGCCTGCTGCATAGCCGCGCCAATGCGCTCGGCGATGTCGGCGTCGCGGCTCAGGGCAAACATCGACGGGCCGGAGCCCGAAATGCTGCAACCCAGCGCGCCCGCGTCCAGAGCCGCCTGCTTGACTTCGTTGAATTCAGGAATCAGAATCGACCGGACAGGCTCGATAATCACGTCGACCAGCGAACGGCTAATCAGGTCGTAGTCAGGCGTCATCAGCCCCGCGATCAGCCCCGCGACATTGCCCATCTGAATAATGGTATTCTTTAGCGAGACTTCATTTTTCAGAATAAACCGCGCATCCTTCGTGTTTACCTCGATATCGGGATGAACCAGTGTGCAGAACAAAGAAGCCGGCGTCTGAATACGAACCACATCGAGTGGATTGTAACTGCGCACGACGACAAAGCCCCCCAGCAGCGACGGGCCAACATTATCGGCGTGGGCCGACCCACAGGCAACCCGTTCGCCCTCCATCGCAAACGGCAATAACTGCAGGGGTGTCAGCGGTCGTCCGAGCAATTCGTTGACGGCATATACACCTGCTACAGCACTCGCGGCACTCGATCCCAGTCCGCTACCGAGTGGCATCTGCTTGTTGAGTACCATATCAAAGCCAAGATCGGACTGACCGATATGGCTGAGGTATTTCTGAATCGAGATGCCGGCCGTGTTGCGACTGGCTTCGCGCGGCAGGCGACCTTCGTCGCCAATAATGTCAGTGATGCGAATACCGGGGGTTTCGCTGCGGGTCAGGATCACTTCGTCGCCGGGGCTGGCAACGGCAAAACCAAAAATATCGAACCCGCAGGCTACGTTGGCAACGGTAGCCGGGGCAAAAACGCGAATGGATTCCACAATAATTCAGAGAAGCGACGCCGGTAACCGGGGCGGTGCAAGTTTAGCGATTTGGGCCCTGAAAACCAATCGGCCCCGGTAGCGCACCGGACCATCCGTTGCTGCTGACCGGGTTTCACAAACCCCGTATTTTTACGCATGCCGTCGTCGGGCTGACAACCACTGTATTATTTTCCAAAAGCACTGTATTTACCAATGATTATGGGGTAAACCAGACAGATTTGCGATTTTTCAGCAAAATTGCCAAGCCAACCGTTTACCCATTACTTGCCGGAGAACAACCGTTTCTCTACCTCGTTGTTTTTCCCTTGCTACTTTGCTTACTAACCGATGAAGGACTACATCCGCCCAATCAAGCGCCTACTCGTTGTCAACCGGGGTGAAATCGCCATTCGTATCATGCGGGCAGCTACTGAGCTGGGCATTACCACCGTTGCCGTTTACACCTACGAAGACCGGTATTCACTCCACCGTTATAAAGCCGACGAAGCCTACAAGATCGGTCGTGACGAAGACCCGCTCAAACCCTACCTCGACGTTGAAGGCATCATTCTGCTGGCGAAACACCACCAGATCGATGCCATTCACCCCGGCTACGGCTTTTTGTCTGAAAACGTAAAACTGGCCCGGCGGTGCCGCGAAGAAGATATCATTTTCGTTGGCCCGTCGCCCGAAGCGATGGACGCGCTGGGCGATAAAGTACGGGCCAAAAACCTGGCGACGACAGCCAATGTGCCGTTGATTCCTGACTCACGCGAGCCGGACATGACGCCGGAGTTTGCTCTCACGGAAGCCGAGCGGATTGGTTTTCCGGTGATGGTGAAAGCCGCTGCCGGGGGTGGTGGGCGCGGTATGCGCGTCGTGCGGCAGGCCGAAGATTTTGACAAAGCGTTTGCCGAAGCCAAGAACGAAGCCAGAAACGCGTTCGGCGATGACACGATCTTTCTCGAAAAATTCATCGAAGACCCCAAGCACATCGAAGTGCAGCTGCTGGGCGATCAGTACGGCAACATCGTTCACCTCTACGAACGCGATTGCTCAGTGCAGCGCCGGTTTCAGAAGGTAGTCGAAGTGGCGCCGTCGTTTGGGCTCCGGCAGGAAACCAAGCAGAAACTGTACGACTATGCGCTGCAACTGGGCCGGGCGGTCAACTACTCCAACGCCGGTACCGTCGAGTTTCTGGTCGACAAAAGTGAGAATATCTACTTCATCGAAGTCAACCCCCGGATTCAGGTCGAACATACGATCACGGAGGAAATCACGGGTATCGACATTGTCAGGACGCAGATTCTGATTGCGATGGGCTACCGGCTCAGCGACAACGGTATTTACATCACGCACCAGGACGAGGTGCCGCTCAACGGGTTCGCCATTCAATGTCGTATCACGACGGAAGACCCCGCCAACGGCTTCAAACCTGACTTCGGCACGATCACGGCCTACCGTAACGCGGCCGGTTTCGGCATCCGGCTCGACGAAGGCAGCAGCTACGCGGGCATGAAAATCTCACCCTACTTCGATTCGATGATCGTGAAGGTGTCGGCGCGGGGACGGACGCTGAAGGGTGCTACGCAACGGCTAACCCGCGCCCTGCTCGAATTCCGCATCCGGGGGGTGAAAACCAACATCGGCTTTCTGCTGAACGTCATCAGCAACCCCATTTTCCAGCGGGGTGAAGCGCGGGTTTCCTTCATCGAAACGCACCCCGAACTGTTTGACTTCCGCAAACCGCAGGACCGTTCGTCGCGTGCGCTCAACTACCTCGCCGATGTCATCGTCAACGGCAATCCGGAGGTAAAGAAAAAAGACGACAGCAAAGTATTCCGCACACCCGTCGTCCCATTTTCTGACCCCTACGGCCCCTACCCCGATGGCAACCGCAACCGCCTGAAAGATCTTGGCCGTGAGAAGTTTGCGGGTTGGGTCAAGGATCAAAAAGGCATCCTGTACACCGACACCACTTTCCGCGATGGTCATCAGTCGCTGCTGGCGACGCGGGTCAGAACGCAGGATTTGCAGAAGGTTGCCGCCGGGTTTGCCAAGGCCAACCCCGAACTGTTTTCGATGGAAGTCTGGGGCGGAGCCACCTTCGACGTAGCGATGCGATTCCTCTACGAAAGCCCGTGGAAGCGGCTGGAGGCCCTGCGCGAAGCCATGCCCAATATGCTCCTGCAGATGCTGTTTCGCGGCTCCAACGCCGTTGGCTACTCCGCCTATCCCGACAATCTGATCGAGAAATTTGTGGAGAAGTCGTGGGAAACGGGCATCGACGTGTTCCGCATCTTCGACTCGCTCAACTGGGTCGAGGCTATGAAGGTGAGTATGAAGGCCGTCCGCGAACGCACCGACGCCCTTTGCGAAGCGGCTATCTGTTACACCGGCGACATGCTTTCGCCCGGCGAAACCAAGTACACACTCCAGTACTACCTCGATATGGCGCGGCAACTGGAAGACGAGGGCGCGCACCTGCTGTGTATCAAAGACATGGCCGGACTGCTGAAACCCTTATCGGCCGAGGTGCTGGTGCGCGAACTGAAGCAGGCCGTCAGCATCCCGATTCACCTGCACACCCACGACACGGCCGGTATTCAGGCAGCTACGTATCTGAAAGCCGTCGATGCCAACGTCGACATTATCGACTGTGCCCTGGGCGCGTTGTCGGGGTTGACGTCGCAGCCGAACTTCAATTCGGTGGTGGCGATGATGCAGGGCCACGAACGGGAATCACCGGTCAATCTCAGCTCCCTCAACGCGTATTCCAACTATTGGGAAGACGTGCGGGAGTATTATTACCCGTTTGAGTCGGGCATGAAAGCAGGCAGCGCGGAGGTCTACGAAAACGAAATTCCGGGCGGGCAATACTCCAACCTCAAGCCGCAGGCCATCGCAACGGGGCTCGGCGACAAGTTTGAGACGCTAAAGAAAAACTACGTCGTTGCCAACGACCTGTTCGGCAACATCGTCAAGGTAACGCCCTCGTCGAAAGTCGTCGGCGACATGGCGATTTTCATGACGGCCAACAACCTGACCGCCGAAGACGTCGTTAACCGGGGTGAGTCGCTGGCGTTTCCCGAATCGGTGCGGGGCTTCTTCAAGGGTGAACTGGGGCAACCGGTGGGGGGCTTCCCCAAAGACGTACAGGCCGCTGTGCTGAAAGGAGACGAACCCATTACCGGTCGGCCAAACGAACACCTGAAGCCAATCGACTTCGACGCTGATTTCAAAACGTTTGACGAGAAATACCCGCTCAACGCTGGCTTCGAAGATTATCTGTCGTACCAGATGTACCCGAAAGTGTACGATGAATATTATAAGGCCAACGAGCAGTACGGCGACGTCAGCGTGATTCCGACCCCGGCTTTCTTCTACGGGTTAAAGGAAAATGAAGAAATCCTGATCGAGATCGAAGAAGGTAAAAATATTCTTGTCCGGCTGCTGTTCAAGTCCGAACCCGACGAATACGGCATGCGGACGATCACGTTTGAGCTGAACGGCCAAAGTCGGCAGGTACAGGTACGCGACCGGTCATCGAAAGTGCAGAAACAGCAGAACGCCAAAGTAAGCAGGGACGGCGACGTGGGTGCGCCCCTACAGGGCCGACTGACGCGTATTCTGGTGAAAGAAGGCGAGGAGGTAAAGAAGAACCAACCGCTGTTCGTGATCGAAGCCATGAAGATGGAAAGCATCGTATCGGCCCCGAAAACCGGTAAAATTTCGAAAGTTGTTTTGTCGGAAGGTACCGTTGTCGAGCAGGACGACGCGGTCGTGGCATTGTCGTAAGATACGTTTTCAACACAGAGGCACAGTGCGCACAGAGGTTTTATACTTCGTGTTCTCTGTGCCTCTGTGTTGAAAAACCTTTGACTGACCCTGACCCCTGCTTATCGCCAGTAGGGCATTTCGGCCTGAGAAAGCAGCAACTTACGGTTCTGTCCGTTGGCGTCGGCCGTGTAGACGTTGCGCTGACCGATACCCGTATTGTCGGTATTGGTGAAGATGAGGCTGGCACCGGTGGGCGAGTAACGCGGCTCGAGATCGTTGGTCCCGGCGATTTTGTTGGTCTGCGCCGTCTGATTGTTACCCGTCTGATTCTGCGATAGATCTGTCAGCGCACCCGTCGTCAGGTTGAGCCGGTACAGCCGGGCATCGAGCTGACGGCCCTGCTCATTCTGAAAATCGGTCGAGTCCGCCGAGAACAGGATTTGCTGCCCCGTCACGGAGAAGACCGGGTTGCCCACGCGGGCCGCGCGCCGGGTGTAGACCGTCCGGGCAGCACTACCGTCGCTGTTAAATACACTTAACTCATTGTCGTACAGGCCCGTGCCGGTGGTGCGGGCGGCAATGCGGTTGCCCTGCGGGGTCCAGTCGCAACCCGCCCAGATACGGCCGCTGCTGGCCTGTGCAACGACTCGCAAACCGGTGCCGTCTGTGCGCACCGCGTAGAGCCGGTCGTTGCTGGGATATAGCAACTGCGTGCCGTCGGGCGACCAGCAGAACGACAGATCAGCCGCCGACAGCCCGGCGATGGGCACCGACGTGACCTGCTGGCGGTTACTGCCGTCCAGATTCATCACGTACAGTTGCAGTTCGGTATCGGTGTTGGAAATAAACGCGATGCGCTGTCGGTTCGGGCTAACAATCGGGCGCCAGTTACTACCGTCGTACGTTAACTGACTGACGGCCCCGGCTGCCGTGGCCCCAAAAAGCTGGAACCGGCCACTCATACGCCGGGCAAACACATAGCTGTAGTCGGGATAACTTCCCGTTTGGAACGACCACACCGGCCCGTTGACGGTATTGACCCCATCGCTCACGATCACCTGCCAGAGATACGTTGTGTTGTAGTCAAGCCCCGACACGACCACCGAATCGGCCGTCAGGCCAGTGTACGAACTGGTGGGCGTGGCAGCACCGGCCCGGTAGAGCAGCACGTTGTAGGTCAGCGTGTCGCGGTTGGGGTCGGTCGAGGTCCATTTCAGCGTCAGCGTGGTCGACTGGGCCGTGCTGTTCAGGGCGGGGGCTACCAGCGCGGGCGTGGTCGGCGGGCGATTCTGCGACTTATCGTCGGTGAGCTGAATTGTGACAACGGGCGTCGTGGCAACAGTTGCTGCGACAGTCGCGACCTGCGTACCGTAACCCGTTTTCGACGCCGACACGGTGTAGTTTCCCACCACGACGCTGTCGAAGCGAAACGCCCCCGCCGAGTCGGTTGAGACAACCCGGCTACCGGGCGTCAGCTTGACCGTGGCGTTGCGAACAGGCTGCTGGTCGAGACTGTACACCACCCGGCCGCGTACGCTCGTGAGCTGCACCGGGTCGATATACGTATCTTCGTTGCAGCCCCACAAGCCGAGCAGGCCGGTCAATAGGGCTAGTACAAAAGCGACGGGTTTCAGAAAAAGAGGGCGGGGAATCACGGCAATGGAGTGATGAAGGGTGATTAGTTACGGGTGTTGACGGGGGTGCGCTTCGGCCGGTAGATACTGCCAATGTTCAGCGTCAGGCCCAGTGTACCGCGCAGGTAATAGTCGTTGCGGTTGCCGGCCACGGTGCCGTCGAGCGCGTCGGTAAACGGCTGATTGTAGGCAATCGTCGAGCGAAAGCCAAACAGCCCGCTGGTCGAATACTGAATCCCTACGCCCCCCTGTACCTGCAGGTAGCGGTCGCCCTGTAGGTTGAGTGGCCCGCTGCCCGCCCGCGACACCAGGCCCGCCCCGATGAAGAGCAGCGAGGTCCAGCGCTGAAAGGGCGTTGGCCGGAAGATCAGGTTGCCCTCCAGCGAGCTTATGCGGGTTGAAAAAGCGCCTTCGCTGGCCAGCGTTCCGGTCGCGACATTGGCCTGAATACCGAACTTCGAGGTCAAGTACACGTCCAGCGATGCACCATACACACCCTTCATCGTATGCCGGGCGTAATCGCCGTAGTAGCGCATCACCCCGGCGTAGGGGTGCAGCGTAACGAGGGGCGCGTCGATTTCGGGGCGGATGCCGTAGACGTCGGTTTCCTGCATACGCGTTTTGTCGGTGTCGTAGGCGTCGAGCACTTTCTTCATCGGTCCGGCCTGTTTGTCTTCGGCGGCCCACAGCCCGTCGCGCACACCCTCGATAATCAGGCCTTCGACCGCCTTTTCGATGGCTTCGGTGACGGCCATCTGTCCCGGTTCGGTGGTGGTCAGGCCGGTTTCGGTTTCCAGCAGCCGCTTGAACGTCACGTAGCGGAACAGACTGGCGCTGACCGTCTGCGACAGGATGGTTTTGGAGGTGTAAATGGTCTTGAGAATCTTGCCCGTTTTAGTGGCGACCGCCCGCAGGTAGACCGTGACGCGGTCCTGCCGGTATTGGGTGGACCCACCGGCCGAGAAATATTGCAGCCCACCGCCACCGGTGATGATGTTGGCATCGTAGGAGACGACCCCGCCTTCCAGAATGATACCGGCAAACAGCAACGGGGGCAGGTTTTCGCCTTCCTTGAACTGGGCCACGCTGGAGCGGACAATCTTGCGTTCGTTGAGCAGGTTGCTCACGTTTTCGCGCTCGATGGGTACAAACCAGTTGCTTTCTTCGAGGGCTTTGAGCAGGATGTTGGTCGTGCCCTGGGTGACGGCGGTGGAGAAGCCCGCGCCGGTTTCGGTCTGTTTGTATTGCCCCGTCAGGTCGCGGAATTTATAAACGGCGGCCACGATCTTTTCTTTAGCCGGGGGTAGTGACCGGAGCGTTGTGGTTGTTGGGGTTTCTTCACCCAGCCGCGCCCGGCGGGGGCCGGTAGGCTGGTAAAAGAAAGCCGTACAGCTACTTAGCAGGCCCACGAAAAAAGTCAGCACCAGCGGGCGGAGCAGACAACGGATTGACATTGCAGTAGCAGGTTCGGACAGGTGAGAAGGATTGTTGACAGGTTACGGACCTGGTAGCGGACCGGGCTCAGAGATAGGGCACGGTGATGGAGGTTTCGCCCCCTTTTCCATCGACTATACGCACCACCACGCCATCGGTTCCGTTGGTGATCTCGACCTGAAAATCACCGAAGGTGTAGGTGCCGGGCTTGAGCGTCGATTCGCCGAATTGTTTGCTAATGAGGTTGCTGGTGATCCGGCTCAGCAACTGGTTTTGCAGGCTTTGGGCGTAGCTGTCGAGTGTGCTGGTCTGCGTCGATGTGCCGGTGTTTCGCCTGGCCGACGGGTCGGTCGTGCGGTCCTGCGCGGTGGCCGAGCTGAGCATCCAGGAGTAGTTGAACGTGTTACCGCCGAAGTTGGGGTTGTTGGGGTGATAGACGAAGCTTTGCGCGTGGGCACCTACCGTGCCGAACAGCATCAGACACAATAGAACGAGTAGTCGTTTGTTCATCGATGGAGACTATTTTACACGCATACCGGTCAGCCTTGACCTTTACACGTTGAACCTGAAACTATTTGTCAAAAAATACCTGATCCGCGCTGATCGGCGCTTTCAAGCTGATTCTGCACATCCTGATAGTTAATGACGTACTGATTGAGCAGTTCGGCCGCATCGAAGGCGTATGCCTCCAGCGTCTCGGCTCGCGCCTGCACGTAGTTCTGCCAGATCACCTGATCGTTGAGCGACACCACGATTACCGTCGTGCCGACGCCAAAGGCGGGTAGCTCCTCGATTGTGACGACGAAAGCTGTCAGATCGAGTTCGAGGTTGGGTTCGATTCGGCGGGTCGAGTCAGTCGGCGCGGGCAGGCCGGGTGCCTTGGGTAGTTCGGCGTAATGCCGGAAAAATGCTTCGTAGAAGTCACGGCCGATTTTGCTGCGCGTCTGATCAAGCAGCAGCGTTTCCGTACCCTCTTCGGCGACAACCGCTTCATTCATGGTCCCCTCTTCGAGCCGGCCTTCCAGATCCGGGTCCTGCGCATACGCGCCAACGCCCAGCAGCAACAGGATTATGAGTAGCAGGTGTTTCATCGTATACGTAGCCCGGAAATGTGTAGCCCAGACCTCCAGGTCTGGTGGCCGGTAGGCCAACTTACGCAGGCGGCAGCTTTTCATGGCCTGACGGCCACCAGACCTGGAGGTCTGGGCTACAGCTACAGTCGGCCGTTCTGAACATGGGCGGTGGCCCCGCCGGATTGCTCGATTTTCAGATTGGCCACGCCCATCCCCGCCGATGTAGCCGGGACTGTCAATCCATCGGCGATGATCGTATTGTTGCCGTTACGCTGCATCAGATCGATACGGGCGTTACTCCCCGACAAACCCAGCAGACTCACCACGTCGCCCCCACTCTGACTAACGCGAAGCTGATTGTTCGAGCCGTCGAGCCCGACCGCCAGCCGGTTATTGCCCCCGGCCTGATTGAGCTGAAGTTGGTTACCCTGCCCCGTCAGTTGTACCGTTGCCGCGTTGGCGTTAGCCGTCTGGGTCAGGCTGATCTGATTCTGCTGCCCAAGCATAGCTACCATCGCCTGATTGCCAGCCCCCGCCTGCTGAAGCAGAACCTCGTTGGCCGGGGAGGCCGGTGGCGTTACCGTACCGGCTGTGAGCTGCCAGAACACCTCCGGTGAACTGGTCGGGACAGACTGGGCCCGCACACTGGCGGTTACGCCCAACAGCAGAATCAGCATTCGGAAATACATAGGGCTATGTGCGGTAAAGACTACGATCGGCAGGATTCCTGCCGATCGTACCTAATTCACGACTGCGGAATTCTTAGTTAGCCCCGGTCTGGTTGATCGTCGCCATGTTGCCGTTACCGATCTGGCTGACGTTGGCAACGTTGGGTACGTAGTTGGACGTGCCCGAATTCTGGGTAACGGTCAACGTGTTGTTGTTCCCCTGTTGCAGCGCATACTGGCCGTCGGCATCGGTACCAAGACCTTTGATGACGTTTTTATCGCCGATCTGCTGGGTAAGCGTAGCGGTATTCCCGTTACCATACTGACGGAGTTTGGCCGTGTTGTAGCTGTAGTCCTGCGTAATGGTCGCCACGTTTTTGTCGGAAGCGACAAAAGATGTGCTACCCTGCTGAATTTCGGCGACATCAATTCCTCCGCTCTGTGTTACCAGATCCTGTTTGATCGTTGCCTTACTGTTGGAAACGTTGTACTGGCTGATCGAAGCGCGGGAAGCATACCCTTGCTGCTGAATCGTGGCTTCATTGCCAACCGCACTATAGGCCTGGTTGATTGTTGCTACCTCATAGATACCATGCTGCTCAATAGTCGCTGCGTTCTGACCACTCAGGTTAGTCTGGTTAATGGTGGCGGTGTTATACTTACCACCGTAGAAACCCTTGGTATCCTGCGTAACGGTGGCTTTGTTAAAGTTCGCATCCTGCCCCTGATTTACCGTGGCTATGCCGTAGGTGCCGCTTTGGCTGACGTTCGCTACGTTGCTTACCGAACTTTCGTTTTGCGTAACGGCAGCCGTGTTATTGTCGGCTATCTGAGCGATAAATGCCTGGTTGTTGCGGCTGTTGGATTGTTGCAGAATCGTTGCTTTGCTGGCTGTAACCCCGGCACTGGCTGTTCCCTGGTCAATTTTGGCGATGTTACCACTCGACCGATTCGACTGATCGATCAGCGTCTTGCCATTGGTAGACCCGAACTGATTTATTTCGCCAAAGTTGGTAGAGCTGAAGTCACTCTGGTTGATCGACGTCGTTTTGTTGTTGCTGCCCGACTGGAGAATACCGGCCCAGTTCCCTTGGGCTGCTTTTACCGCAGCGGCTGAGGTGGCATCCGTGACGGCAATGGCGCCCGATGCCGGCGCACCACTGTTATTGTTCTGGGTGATGGTACCAACATTACCCGTTCCCGTGATTTGGGTAACAAAACCCCGGTTTGAGTTGGCTGCGTTTTTCTGTTCAACCGTAGCCTGGTTGCCATCCGAGCCGACAGATACCTGGCGGGTAGCCGCGAAGCTGCCAAAGTTCGACGACGCTCCCTTATCCTGGGTAACGGTCGATGTCAGGTAGTTACCCGTTTGGGTCTGAACAGCGGTTTGCTTGTCGCCGGCCTGGTTGGTCGTCGTGGTGTTGGTCTGGGCGAAGCCTGCGGCTGCAAAAGCCAGCAGTGCGGTGCCGGTGAGGAGTACTTTTTTCATTGGAGTAGTTAAAATTTGGGGTAGTTAGTAAACAGGTAAAAAAAGAGATTACCGCCGGTTCCGCCGTTTTGACGGGCGTGTTTTCGGGCGGCTGTCGGGGAGCGTGTGGATACTGTTTTCGCCCGTCTCCGACGACTGGTTGATTGTCGCCGTAGCCTGACCTTCCTGCGAAATTTCGACCGAATTGGGCCCGGTATTCCGCTGGTCAATCGTTGTTTCGGTGCCGCGTGGCACCCGCAGGCTCACCCGGTTGCCGGGCTTACTGCCATCTGTAGTCGCACCGCCCGTCTGGCTGATGCTGACGCTGTTGCCCTCACCCGACTGGGTGACGGATGCGGTATTACCAGGCCCACCGTTCTGCACGATACTGACGCTATTTTGTCCGAAGGCAGCAACGGCAGTTAGCATGGTTAGTAAGGAGGAAAATAACTTTTTCATAAGTCAATCAATTGATTATCAGATAAATGAATTACAGATAACGGAAGGATTGCTAAAAAAAACAGGCACAGTGAGTTTCCATCCCACCCGCTTGTCTGAGCAAGCAGGTGAATCAATACATGACAGTACAAAGGGGGCAGATCAGTGCGCCGGAACGACTAACAGCCGCAAAGCCGGGGCAGTAGGCAGGTAAGCATGTTTCATTGGATGAGGAAGGTCAGATAACGAATCAAAACTACATCATCCGGTCGGCGGTTGCCGGAGAAAGGTAGTGAGTAACGGCTTTTGGTAGGCGAACAGATGCAGTTCGGCAGGGAATGGGCTACCGGTGCAGGAAGTGCCGCATAAAGTCATCTTTGCAGCTCCGGCTGAGCGGTAGCAGTTGCGAGCCTATGTTGACCTCGGCGTCGTTGAACGACTCAACCGAGTTGATGTTGATGGCGTAGGAACGATGAATCCGGACGAGCCACGGCAGACTGATTCGGTCGAGAATGCTGCTGAGCGTCAGGCGCAGCATATACTTACGGCCCTGGGTAATCAGCTTCGTATACGTATTGTCGGCTTCGAGGTACAGAATATCTTGTAGATCGATCCGGATGAACTGGTAATTCTGCTTGATATACAGATAATTATTGATCTGTAGTAAGGTTTCACGCCCAGCCACTTACCGTTCGCTGGGTACTGGTACAACGGCCCGCTCAGACCGGTTGTGAATAGCCAGTTCGATCGCCGTGCGCAGACTGGGCAGCTGAACAGGTTTGTGGAGATAGGCCGCCGGGTAGGTGTGCTTGGCCCGCTCCAGCGTATCGTGGTCGGTCATAGCCGTCAGATAGATGACCGGCACTAGGCGTTCGGCCAACAGGTGCTGCACCGTCGTAATGCCGTCCCACTCGCCTTTGACGATAATGTCGCACAGGACCAGATCGACGCTGTTTTTCTGGTACAGTTCAAGGGCTTTCTGGCCGTTGTTGGCAATGCCCACGACGCAGTATCCTTCGTTTTCCAGCCGGTCGGCTAAGTCCATCGCCAGAATAGGCTCGTCTTCGATCAACAGAATGTTGATTCGCGCGGTATGATTCATATAGGGTACAGTGGTTTTGGGTAAGGGTAGCATCGGCCAGAAACCGACGTTCGAAAATACCCATAAACGACTACCTACCTATAGCAGACAGCGCGGTACGTATGTTAGAATCAGTCTGTTGTGTAGCAACTACGACTTATTGTATATGAACAGGCGTTCACCAATACGTTGATTGGCCGATTGCTATACGCCACTGGTCCGCACAGAATCAGGCCTCGTTGGTTGGCTGCATGAGCAGATTCGCCTTCCGCACCTGAGGGTTCATGCGGTCGGTTTCAACCAGGCCGTCGCGGAGCCGGACGATACGGTGGGCGTACTCCGCAATATCTTCTTCGTGGGTTACCATAATCACCGTATTACCCTTGCTGTGAATCTGATCGAAGAGATCCATAATCTCGTACGACGTTCGGGTATCGAGGTTACCCGTCGGTTCATCGGCCAGCAAAATACTCGGGTCGTTGACCAGCGCACGGGCCACCGCCACACGCTGCCGCTGCCCCCCCGACAGCTCGTTGGGCCGGTGGTGAGCCCGGTTTTCCAGCCCCACATTTTTCAGGGCCTGCATCGCTTTTTCGGTCCGGTCGGCTTTGTTGTAGCCCGCGTAGATCAGCGGCAGGGCCACGTTTTCGAGCGACGTCTGCCGGGGCAGCAAGTTGAACGTCTGAAAAACAAAGCCGATTTCTTTGTTACGTACTTCGGCCAGGTCGTTCTCCCCCATCCGGCTGACGTCCTGATTATTGAGAATGTAATGGCCCGATGTGGGGGTATCCAGACAGCCGACAATATTCATCAGCGTCGATTTACCCGACCCCGACGGCCCCATGAAGGCAACGTATTCTCCTTTTTTGATGTCAATGGTAATCGACTTCAATGCCTCGACGACCTCGGTACCCATGATGTACCGCTTCGCGATCTGACTGGTTTCAATAATATTCATGTTTCGTCACCATTAGTCGGCCCTGTCTGTAAGCCAGCCACGGCACCAGTCAAATCTAGCCTATTCGGTGAATTTTCGCCGACGGTTTTCGTTCAACGCCATTTTTTTCTGATAATCCGCCAGAAACGCCTGATAGTCGGTGGGCGAACTGGTGGCCTGTAGTTTCGCCAGTGCCTCAGTAGCGTAGTCGGGCAGGCCGATCGAGAGGCACAGCGTAATGTATTCGCGCAGTAAGTCGGGCTGATCGCCGTTGTAGGGCAGCGCCGACAGCACCAGATCGTAGGCGGCCTTCGTTTGCTGCTGTGTCTGTAACTGATCGGCGACGGCGGTTACCACGCGGGCGTTGAGCGGTGCGCGGTGCAACGCCCGGCCGAACCATTGCCAGGCTTTCCGGGGCTGTCGGATACGCTGGTACGTTTCACCAAGCCAGTAGTCGGCTTCGGCCCGTTGCGGGGGCAGAATCGAATCAGCGGCCATCGTCTCCGCCGAGCCAGCACTGCGCCGGAATGCCGACAGCCGAATGGCCGCTACGTTACGCAGTGACACCGCCACTGGACTAACACCTCTCCTTGGCATCCCCGACAGCATCAGCTGGGCGTTGCGCCATTGCAGTTGTTCCAGATACGCATTGGTCAGGTACACCCCCGCAACGGTTTTCAGACTGGGGTCAGCAATGGTTTCCCAGTAAGCCCCCCGCCCGGCATTATCAGGTCGGTAAACCACGTACATCGCCTTCTCGATATCCGTCGCAGGCTGGCGTTCATCATACAGCACCTGCTTCAGCGCAGCCACCGTCGGGTCGGTTTTGGCGGCTGTTTCCCAGAACGACTGCGCAACGGGAAGGTCCCCTTTTTTGGTCAGCGCGATAGCCCGGTAATAGATCGACGTCGTATCGCGGTTACCGCCAAACTGATCGGCCGCCGACTGATACAGGCCCTGCTCAAGCATCCAGACACCCGCCGTTTGCCGGTACGATGGGCCGTTGACCGGGTCGTTCTCGGCCAGTTGGGTAAGTATCGCAAAGGCATCAGCGGGGTGAAACGCGTTGTATTCAGCGACGGCCTGCGCCAGCAACAGTTCATCCGTAAAATCTTGATTCAGCGGATTGGTCAGTTCCGTATGAAGTCGACTCACCAGCACGGTATCGGGCTGTTGACTAACAAGGGCGTAATTGTACAGATTGGCAAACCGCCCGATACTCAGCCCTTCCCCGGCGGAAGCGGCCGTAAGCCAGTCGGGGCGCTGGGGTTGCATCGTATCGGTAGGCGCGACCAGCTTTAGTGCCAGCGCATTGGCCTGATAGGATGCGTAGCCCGACGGTTTCACCGATTGCGCCAGCGTCGAATCGGCCGATAGTACGAGCGGATGGCGCGCATAGAAGCCCAATAGATTCGACTCAGGCACATCGGCATTTCTGGCCTGTTCGCTCGCGGCTTTGAGGTAAAAATAAGCCGAGTCGGCAACGCTCGTTCGGGCATACAGGAACCCCAGATTGTTCTTTAATTCGCCGTTGTCGGGAAAGGTACGGATGCCCTGCTGCAAGGCTTTCACGGCCTCAAAAAACAAACTCGTCTGCAAATACGCCTGACTCAGCCCGACGTAATCCTGCGGATGCGGTTGCTTGAGGGTGGCCCGCTGGTAGTAAAACGAAGCTGTTGCCTGATCTTCCTGTTGCATCGCCAGCGACGCCAGCGAGTAGTTGGATTTGTGGTTTTGAAATTCCTGCTCCAGCGCCAGTCGGTAAAACGCTTCCGCCGACGGACGCTGCCCACTGACCACGTAGTAATCGCCCAGCCCGTTGTAATACCCCGCAATAGCCTGCCGTAACGTAATCAGGCCACCCGTCGACAGCAGAATGATTGTCAGTACAAATCCAACGACACGAAACAGACTAAACTCCAGCCGCTTGGGCTTGTACAGAATCCGGTAAACGGCCCGATGTTGCTTGAAGATCGGCCAGAAATTGATGTACACATAGACGACAAACACTAGGCCCATAGCCAGATGCGTGTAGACGATTACGTCCTCAAACATCTCCGTAATCGGGTCGTTGGCGGTCACAAACCCATAGCTGATGGTCAGCGTAGTCAGCAGCGCTAAACCGGCGTAGAGAAAAGCAGCCCCATCGCGAAAAGAAACGACGTCCTGCTGTTTGGTGAGCCGGCGAAATCCCCATATACCGACTATAGCGGAGATCAGGTACAGCAGAAACGGGCTGATCGCGAGTACGTCCCACTCCACCAGCTTCGTATTTTTCAGCCAGATCAGTACCAGGTTGATCAGGTACAAGCTGGTAATAACCAGGAAGTTTCGGGTACCGAGCGTCGTTCCCGGTACCGTCGGCTGATCGACGACCAGCCCGGCGACTTCTGCTGATGGGCGGCCCTGATCGCGGCTTGTCGAAGTTAGCCAGACCAGCCCGGCCACAATATCGGCACTAATGAAAAAGATGAAACCAACACTCAGCGCCAGCAGAACCGGCATACCGTAGCTGAGCAGCGTCATCGCCGGAAACGCAACCGGTGAAGCCATGCTGATGGCAACGGCTGTTGCAGCGGTCAGTACCGAAAACGCCAGTAGCCGGACGTGAATCGGCAGGTCGGAGCGGAACGCGTGGAAATAGTAACTCAGTCCACCAAACAGCACCGTCAGGATCAGGAACAACGTATTGCCGCCCAGTCCCGGCACGTCGAGCATTTCCCAGCGAAAAAACGCTATGCCAACGATCAGCGCGCCCATACCGATCAGATAACGCAGCCGGTCGAAGCGGGGAAGAGCGCTCAGAATCAGGACAAAAGCGATGCTTATGCCCGACATACAGGCCGTAGCCAGTGCGGGATGAATCTGCATCGCCGACGCCAGGAACTGCTCCGACACGGTGTACGCTTTCCCACTAGCTGTGTAATTGAGTAGTCCGTCTGTAAACGTGTGGACCGCAACGGGCACTTCAGTCAATTCGCTAAGTACATCCCAGCGAACAGCCGTATTGATACCATTTAGCCAGGCAATTGCCAGCACGATCAGACTAACGGCCACAAAAAACAGCCCGGCCAGATACCCCAGCCGGTGCGAACGATCCCACGTTTTCCAGAAAAACAACGACGACATATTGCCAGAACGTAGGCAGAAGCGGCTTAGTGCCTGAGCGAAAATACCCTCACCCCCAGCCCCTCTCCCAAAACGGGAGAGGGGAGATACCAACGCCCCCCTGTACTTTATTTCTCGATTATATTGCCAGAGTGATATTAATGCTGATGACTTTACCGATGGTCACCCCTCTCCCGTTTTTAGGAGAGGGGCCGGGGGTGAGGGAAGCCCCTACCCCCTACCCGTCATCTTCGTCAGTTTCAGCAGCCATGCCGAAGCCTCCTCCGTGAGTTGGCCGGGTTGCAGGCGCCACTGCCAGCTGCGACCACCCAGACCGGGCGTGTTCATCCGATTGGTTTCATCCAGATTGAGCAGGTCCTGTACAGGAATAATCGCCAGCCGCGCCACCGACTGCATCGTCAGGCGGCACACCTGATCGACAATCGTTTCGGCCGTTGCCGGAAAGCCCAGATAATCGCTGATGCGTTGACAAACGGCTTCACTGCTTTCGTGGAACCAGCCCAATGTCGTGTTGTTGTCGTGCGTACCGGAATAGACCACGAAGTTTTCGGCGTGATTGTGCGGAATGTGCGACGACGTGGGCAGGTCATCGCCGAAGCCGAACTGCACGACCCGCATTCCCGGAATGCCGTAGTGGCGCAGGTGCGGCTGTACGTCGGCCGTGCGGGCACCCAGATCCTCCGCAATAATCGGCATAGTGACGAACTGCCGATACATGGCGTGCATAAACGATTCAATCGGTGCTTTCACCCACTCCCCGACCTTCGCCGTCGGTTCGCTGGCCGGAATTTCCCAGTATACAGCAAAGCCCAGAAAATGGTCGAGCCGGGTCAGGCTGTAGAGCGACATCTGGTGCCGCATCCGGCGCATCCACCATGCAAAGCCCGTGCGCTCATGCTCGGCCCAGTCGTAGATCGGGTTGCCCCAGCGCTGCCCGTATTCGCTGAAATAATCGGGGGGCGCACCGGCCACGTACAGCGGTTGCAGGTGCTCGTCCAGCTTGAACATGGTCGGGTTGGCCCACACGTCGGCGCTGTTGAACTGCACGTAAATCGGAATATCGCCGATCAGGTGAATTTTCCGGGCGTAGCAGTAATTAATCAACTCATTCCATTGACCGAAAAAGAAGAATTGCTGAATCTTCACAAGTTCGATCTTGTCGCGCAGTTGCTCGGTATACCGGCTGATGGTGGCCGGGTCGCGCCGGACCAGTTCTTCGGACCAGCGTGGCCAGAAGGGTTCGCCTGTTTCTTCCTGCAAGGCGGTGAACAGCGCGTAATCATCGAGCCAGTCGGCCTGCCGCTGGGTGAAGTGTACGAAGTCAGCCTGCCGGGCAATGGATGCATCGCGCCGGAACGTTTCGGCTGCCTGCTCCAGCAACGGCCGTTTCTTCAGCCAGGCCGCGTGCAGCGTCGACGGGGCCAGCACCAGTGGTCCTGCCAGCACAGCCGAATCACCCGACGACGGTTCGGATATGGTTACGTCTTCCAGAGGTTTCTCGTTCAGCGTTGTCAGATCGTCATCGCTCAGCAACCCTTCCTCAGCCAGTTTCTCCAGGCTAATCATGAGTATATTACCGGCAAACGCAGACGGACTACTGTACGGTGAAAAGCCGGCACCCGGATCGACAGGGGTCAGCGGAAGTATCTGCCAGTAGGTTTGGCCCGACGCTTCCAGAAAATCAGCGAACCGATAGGCTTCCGGGCCCAGATCGCCAACGCCGTGCGCCGACGGCAGCGAGGTAATGTGAAGGAGTAATCCGCTTGAACGTTGCTGTAGCATGAAAAAAGATAACGTTGGTACTGATCGGCGTGCACTGTCTCGGCAGTGACGCGGGTTCATCGTTCCGGTGCATTTTGCGGGAATGACAAACTAACTTTTGTACAAATGCGCGCCGGTCGATTTTTGTTCTGGCTAGTTGGTAAAAACCTTACTGCCAACCGGATCGTCTTGCCCGATACGGGTAAAATGCAAAAACGCGCACTTTGCTTTACGCCGTTTATGACCTACTTTTGCAGTCCCAAACAATGGGCAACTTTTCAATCAGCAATACCACATACAGATGATTACGGAAACGGCAGTCAATACAGGTAAGATTACGCAGATAATCGGGCCGGTTGTGGACGTGAGTTTCGAAGGCGAAGGAATGCGGATTCCCGCTATTCTCGATGCCCTCAGTGTAACCAGAGCCAATGGACAGAAAGTAATTCTGGAATGCCAGCAGCACCTGGGTGAAGACCGCGTCCGGACCATTGCCATGGATTCGACCGAAGGGCTTTACCGGGGCATGGACGTAACGGACCTTGGCACACAGATCACCATGCCTACGGGCGATGGCATCCGGGGCCGGTTGTTCAACGTCGTTGGCGAAGCTATCGACGGCATTCCGCAGCCCAAAAGCGCGGGTGGCCTGCCCATTCACCGGGAAGCGCCCCGATTCGAAGATCTGGCTACCTCGACTGAAGTACTATTTACCGGTATCAAAGTAATCGACCTGCTGGAGCCGTACGCAAAAGGCGGTAAGATTGGTCTGTTTGGCGGGGCCGGTGTTGGCAAAACAGTACTGATTCAGGAACTGATCAACAACATCGCGAAAGCCTACGCCGGTCTGTCGGTATTTGCCGGTGTGGGTGAGCGTACCCGCGAAGGCAATGACCTGCTCCGCGAAATGATCGAAGCCGGTATCATCAAATACGGCGATAATTTCAAGCATTCGATGGAAGAAGGCGGCTGGGATCTGAGTCAGGTCGACATGGAGGAGATGACCAAGAGTCAGGCTACGTTCGTGTTCGGCCAGATGAACGAGCCGCCGGGAGCCCGTGCCCGGGTAGCCCTGTCGGGTCTGACCATTGCTGAGCACTTCCGCGATGGCGACGGCGAAGGTGCCGGTCGTGACATCCTGTTCTTTGTCGACAATATTTTCCGCTTTACGCAGGCAGGTTCGGAAGTATCGGCGCTGCTGGGCCGGATGCCGTCGGCGGTAGGGTACCAGCCTACGCTGGCTACCGAAATGGGTGTGATGCAGGAGCGGATCACCTCGACCAAGCGTGGTTCGATTACCTCGGTACAGGCCGTTTACGTACCTGCCGATGACTTGACCGACCCGGCTCCGGCTACGACGTTTGCCCACCTTGATGCCACGACGGTATTGAGCCGGAAAATCGCCGAGCTGGGTATCTACCCCGCCGTTGATCCACTCGATTCGACCTCGCGGATTCTGAGCGCCGAAGTACTGGGCGACGCGCACTACAACACGGCGCAGCGGGTGAAAGAGATTCTGCAACGCTACAAGGAATTGCAGGATATCATCGCCATTCTGGGTCTGGAAGAACTGTCGGAAGAAGACAAACTGGTTGTAAGCCGTGCCCGCCGGGTGCAGCGTTTCCTGTCGCAGCCGTTCTTCGTGGCCGAGCAGTTCACCGGTCTGAAAGGCGTACTGGTCCCCATCGAAGACACCATCAAAGGATTCAACGAAATCATCGACGGCAAGTATGACTACCTGCCTGAATCGGCGTTCAACCTTGTCGGCACCATCGAAGATGCCATCGCCAAAGGTGAGCGTATCATGAAGGAAGCCGGGCAATAATACAGTTCGTGGTTTGTAGTTTTACCGTTTGTGGTTAGCTGCCGCTTAGACAATCAACTACAAACTGTAAAACAACAAACTACGAACCTGCATGATACCTCCGGGCTGTTGGCCCGTCTAAGTTGTTGAATAAACCAACATGGTACTATGAAAACAATCGGAATGACGGGGCTGCTGCTAGGCCTGATCTGTTTAACAACAGCACAGGCGCAGACAATGCCGGGAGCAATGACCAGCGTATCGAAGCCAACCGTGATGGGTGCTGTTCGTGATTCGTCCCATGTATCGGCAACGAATTCGCCGACGATGAGTACATCGACGGATAGCACGGATGCGCAACTCGACAAGTCGGTAACGGCGCTGGAGAGTGGCAACAAAGCCGCATCGACGCAGGCACTACAGGCTGGTATCGCCGGGCTGGAGGCCAGTGCACCGAAAACCTCGTTTAAAGACAAGATTCTGTCTCAGGTTGGCAAACTCAAAGCCCTGTTGCCGCTGATTACCGGTGGTGGCATCGGTGTCGGCGGCCTTCGGAGTGCCGTTGGGCTGGCCAAGATGGCGTCGAATGCGGGTAAGCTGGAAGGCATTATGTCGGCGGGTTCGTTACTTGGCAAAGCCGGTTCGATTACCAGCGGACTGTCGGGTATCAGCGGTGGTCTTTCCGCGCTGGGCGGTGGGGCTCAATCGTCGGGTCAGTCGCTGATTACGTCAGCACTGGGCAGTATCGGTAAACTCGATCAGGGTGGTTTAGCTGCCAAAGCTGCCGAGCCAGTCGTAAAGACGCAGGTCAGCAGCGTTCTAAATTTTGTAAAAGGGGCTTTGTAAGCCATATAGCCATGACGCTAGATATTATTACCCCCGACCGCAAGGTCTTTTCCGGTGAGGCAACCTCGATCACGTTTCCGGGTAGCGAAGGTCAGTTTCAGGTACTGAACGACCACGCGCCCCTTGTCAGTACACTGGATCGCGGACCGATTATCGTTCAGTCGACATCGGGTCAGAAAACGTTCACTGTCGATGGTGGCGTGGTCGAAGTCCTGCAAAACAACGTACTAGTCCTGGCAGAAGCCATCGTTGTTTAATCGGTAGATGCAAACCTGACAGAAAAGGGGCAATCCGTGCGGATTGCCCCTTTTCTGTGTTTATTGTGGTGTCGGGTTGCAATGACCATCCGGGTGCTGAGACGCAAGGTATTGCGTCTCTATGAAAAAAGAACGACAGAGGGGGCGTTGCCCTTCTGTAAGAGTATACAGATAGTAGATTGTCCTGTGGTGCTGAACTGGCTTTCCAGACCCAACATCACAAGAAAGGCGACCCCATTTAGATGAGGTCGCCTTTTATATGGGCATCACCGATAACGGCAAACCGTGAATCGAGAACTACGCTTCAGTCGCGACAGCTTCTTCGACGTATGCTTCCGTGGGAACACAGGCGCAGACAAGGTTTCGGTCGCCGAAAGCTGAGTCGATCCGGCTGACGCTCGGCCAGAATTTGCGGGCACGAACGTACGGCAGCGGATACACCGCTTTCTCCCGGCTATACGAACGATCCCAATTATCCGACAGCGCGACGGTGGCCGTGTGGGGCGCGTGCTTCAATACGTTGTCGGCTTTATCAGCAGCACCGGTTTCGATCTCGCGAATCTCTTCCCGGATAGCGATCATGGCCTCACAGAAACGGTCGAGTTCGGCTTTCGATTCTGACTCGGTCGGCTCAATCATCAATGTGCCAGCGACGGGGAACGACACGGTTGGCGCATGAAAACCGTAGTCCATCAGGCGCTTGGCAATATCTTCTACTTCAACACCAGCCGCTGCTTTGAACGGACGGCATTCAATAATCATTTCGTGAGCCGCCCGGCCGTTGGCACCGCTGTACAGCGTCTCGTAGTGCCCTTCCAGCCGCGCCTTGATGTAGTTAGCGTTCAGGATGGCCTGCTTCGTAGCACGGGTTAGTCCTTCCCCCCCCATCATAGCGATGTACGCGTAGGAAATCGTCAGGATGCTGGCCGAGCCATATGGTGCAGCCGATACGGCCGAAATGGCGTCGTTACCACCCGTTTTTACCACGGCATGACCCGGCAGGAACGGCACGAGCTGCTCAGCCACACCAATCGGACCCATACCAGGGCCACCGCCACCATGCGGAATACAGAACGTCTTGTGCAGGTTCAGGTGACAAACATCGGCTCCGATGGTCGCGGGCGAAGTCAGACCTACCTGCGCGTTCATGTTGGCACCGTCCATGTAGACCTGCCCGCCGTGCTGGTGGATGATGTCGCAGATTTCGGTGATGCTTTCCTCAAACACACCGTGCGTCGATGGGTAGGTTACCATCAGGCACGACAGGTCGCTGCTGTACTGCTCGGCTTTGGCTTTCAGGTCAGCGACGTCGATGTTGCCACGCTCGTCGCATTTCACGATCACGACTTTCATGCCAGCCATCACCGCACTCGCCGGGTTGGTGCCGTGTGCCGACTGCGGAATGAGTGAAATATTCCGGTGTGTTTCACCCCGGCTTTCGTGGTACGCCCGAATCACCATCAGCCCCGCGTATTCGCCCTGCGCACCTGAGTTAGGTTGCAGTGACATGGCCGCGAAACCGGTAATCGTACACAGCCATTTGTTCAGTTCGGCAAACAGCTGCTGATAGCCCGTAGTCTGATCTTTTGGTGCAAAGGGGTGAAGCTTGCCAAACTCAGGCCACGTCACCGGAATCATTTCGGCGGTAGCGTTGAGTTTCATCGTGCAGCTACCCAGCGCAATCATCGAATGAACCAGCGACAGGTCTTTTTCTTCGAGTGACTTCAGGTACCGCAGCATCTCGTGCTCGGTATGGTGGGTGTTGAACACCGGATGCGTCAGGTACGCCGACGTGCGGACCAGGCGTTCCGGCCAGCTAATTTCCAGTTCGGCCACCAACGCATCAAGGTCTGTTTTGGTACCGAACACGTTAAGCAGTTCGACAACGTCGCCCAGCGTTTTGGTTTCGTCGAAGGAAACACTGACGTGCTCATCATCGGCATTATAACACAGATTGATCTGCGCAGCCCGTGCCGATTTTTTCAACGATTCGATGTCGTCAACGCGGATAGTAACCGTATCGAAATAGGTTTCCGTGGTCAGGTTGACCCCGTTCTGCTGCAAAGCCGTAGCAAACAATCTGGTCAGGCCATGCACGTGTTCGCCAATGGCACGAAGCCGGGCCGGACCGTGATAGACCGCGTAACTACCCGCCATAACGGCCAGCAACACCTGCGCCGTGCATATATTCGATGTTGCTTTTTCGCGTCGAATGTGTTGCTCGCGGGTTTGCAAGGCCATTCGCAGCGCAGGCTTACCCTGCGCATCCTGCGACACACCGATGATCCGGCCGGGAATCTGCCGTTTCAGCGCGTCGCGGGTGGCAAAGAATGCCGCGTGTGGACCACCGAAGCCCATGGGTACACCGAACCGCTGGGCCGAACCAACAACTACGTCGGCTCCCATTTCGCCCGGCGGGGTGAGCAGCGTCAGGGCCAGCAGGTCGGCGGCAACGGCAACCGTAATACCCAGCTCGTGCGCCGATGCGATCAGATCCGTGTAGTCAAACACCGTTCCGTCGGTGGCGGGGTATTGCAGCAGCATCCCGAATACATCGCCTTTGGTCAGGTCGACCCGCTGGTGATCGCCAATCTGTACCGTGATCCCGATGGGCGTCGCGCGGGTTTTGATCACGTCGATAGTCTGCGGGTGACAACGCTCCGACACAAAGAAAGTCGTTGCATTTTTCCGGTTTGCCGGGCGCGTGGCAAACAGCAGGTTCATAGCTTCGGCAGCCGCCGTCGCTTCATCGAGCAGCGAAGCATTGGCCAGGTCCATGCCAGTCAGATCAGACACAACCGTCTGAAAATTCAGCAGGGCCTCCAGCCGACCCTGCGCTATTTCGGCCTGATACGGCGTATATGCCGTATACCAGGCCGGATTTTCCAGAATATTACGGAGAATGACGTTTGGCGTCAGGGTATCGTAATAACCTGTTCCGATGTATGATTTAAAAATCTTGTTCTGAGACGCCAGTTTACGAAAATCAGCCAGAAATTGCGCTTCCGTTTTGGGGGCAGGCAGAGCGAGCGGAGCGTTCAGCCGAATGGCGGCCGGCACGGTCTGATCGATTAGCTCATCGAGCGTAGCTACGCCTATGGTGCGGAGCATATCGGCCTGAGCCGCTTCGGTTTGACCGTGATGGCGGTCTTCAAATACGTCTGTTGGGAGAAGATTCAGTTTCATGCCGGGGGTGGCCCTAGGTTGTCTATCTGTCAAAACGCAAAGGTACGGCAAAAGGCACTACCTCGGGCTTGCCAGCACTCAAAACAAGTTGTACTTTCGGAAGAAGTGATTTACGCATGGGTTGTCGTTTGTGGTTCGTTGTTTGTAGCTACCGCATCGAGTTTTCATGCGTTGGTCAACCACAACGGATGAACGACAAACCACAAACCACAAACTAAACCCAATGACCTGTCGAATCTGTGCCAGTCAGGCGGAACCGCTGTTTCGGGCAACTATCCTGAGCAAATACGAGGTGGGCTACTACGAGTGCCCGACCTGCCGGTTTGTGCAGACCGAAACGCCTTACTGGCTCGACGAAGCGTACCAGAGTGCCTTCACAACGACCGACACGGGCACGCTCCGGCGCGGACAGGTGCTGGGCGACTCCGCCATTGCGCTGTTGTTCTTCAGCTTCAACCGGCGGGGGCGCTTCGTTGATTACGCGGGTGGCTATGGGGTGCTGACCAGGTATATGCGCGACGCCGGGTTTGATTTTTACACGACCGATCCGTACGCACCAAACCTGCTGGCGAAGGGCTTCGAGGCTGATTTACCCGCTGCGAACGACAGTCGCTACGAACTGGCGACGGCTTTCGAGTGCTTCGAACACTTCGTCTATCCCGCCGACGAGCTGCGCAAGATTCTGGCGTATGCAAACAACATTTTTTTTACGACGCAGCCCTGCCCCACCCCCGCCCCGGCGCTGGGTAAATGGTGGTACTATGCTCCGCACCATGGGCAGCATGTGGCGCTGTATCGCCCCGAGACGCTGGCGTATCTAGGCAAACAGGAAGGGTTGCATTACTACAACCTGCTCAATTATCACCTCTACACCCGCAAGCCACTGCCTCCGCTGGTTTTTCCGTTGCTGGTAGCCGCCGGACGGTTTGGGCTGGCATCGGTATTACGCCTGTTTTTGAAAAGCAGAACCGTCTCCGACGCAGCCTTGCTCGAACAGCGTACGCAAGCAGGCAGATTAACAGTTTAAGGTTTAACATTCAGGGTTTAACGTTATCGTCGACGTGAAACCTCAAACCTTAGAGGTTGTTTAGGATTGTATTTCACAGCCTACTTTGTCATCCCGAGCCTGCGAGGGATCTTCGGTAACAGGCGATTTTGGTTGCTTTTAGCGAAGATCCCTCGCAGGCTCGGGATGACAAACGGGCCGTTTTGACACGAACAGTGTAATCCTAAACAACCTCTTAGACCACAAACTTTAAACACGCAGTTAATGCCCACCGCGCCCGTTCTCTTTTTAATTTTTAACCGACCCGATACGACGCAACTTGTTTTCGACCGGATCAGGCAGGTACGGCCATCCCAACTGTTTATAGCCGCTGACGGTCCCCGGACGCATAAACCCGGAGAAGCGGCTCTCTGTGAACAGACACGGCAGATTGTGAGTCAGGTTGACTGGGATTGCGAAGTACAAACGTTGTTCCGGGAAGAGAATCTGGGCTGTAAACGGGCTGTTTCGTTGGCCATCGACTGGTTTTTTTCGCAGGTCGATGCGGGGATCATTCTGGAAGATGACTGTTTGCCCGAACCGACCTTTTTTTCGTTCTGTACCGATTTGCTGGACCGCTACCGCCACGACGACCGGGTGATGCACATCAGCGGCATTACGTTTCAGGCGCGTCGGGATGTGACGGCGGGGGCTTCGTACTATTTCTCCGGCTTTGCGTCGATCTGGGGATGGGCTACTTGGCGTCGGGCGTGGCAACGCTACAATGTCGATCCGGCTGAAAACGCCCGGCACGTATCGCTGACGGCCCCTTATTTCAATCAGCGACTGCGCTGGATATTGAATGAAGTAAGTACCGGCCGACTCGATACCTGGGATGTACAATGGCTGGTGGCTATTCGGCGGCACAATGGACTATCGATCGTGCCGCGCATCAGTCAGGTCACGAATATCGGGTTTGGCTTGAGCGCTACACATACCGTTCGCAAGCCACGCTGGCTGGCCGATCTTTTTACGGCTCCGCTCGATCTGCCGCTGGTTCATCCGCCAACAGTGGCCATTAACACGGAGGCTGACTGGTACGACGCGACGCATATCCACCGCCAGCCGGGATACATGCGCCTACTCGAATGGGGCTATTTTACGCTGATGGGATTGGTAAAGCGCTGATCGGTGTCGGTCAGCAACTGCCGTAACGCCTGCTTTACCCGATCAACATCCAGGCTATCGACAGGGACCGGAGCTACGGCCGCGACAGCCGGGGCCAGTTCGGGCAAACGGTGCAGCCAGTCGTCGAAAAAAGCCGGATATACGTGCCGAACCTGCGGGGCCATAGTCGTTGGGTAGGGGTGCCAGCGCACAATCGACTTCCCCGCCGACAGCGACAGACAGGGGGTACCGACCGACGCAGCGATGTGTACGATACCGGAATCGTTGGCCAGCACCAGCCGGGCTTTCTGCACAACACCGATCAACTCCGCCTGCGACAATTTACCCACCATCGACTGCACCGGCACATCGGGCGACAGGCTGGCTTTTAGCTGCTCGTACAGGTAAGCTTCGCTGGCCGTTCCCGTAACCAGCCATGACAGTTCCGGCCGCAACGCATGCAAAAACGTCAGTACTTCGGCGAAACGCACCATCGGCCAGATTTTATCGGGTGCGCCTGCCCCCGGCGACAGGATTATAAACGGGTCGGGTAACCTCAACGGATCGATCGGCACGGCGGGTAATTGCATCGGGAGCAGCGGCACAGGCTGGTCCAGCAACTGACTAATCAGTTGCCGGTTGCGTTCGGCCTCAAACACAACCCCGGATTCGGCGGGCAGGAGTCGGGTGAAGTACACATCACCCCACTGCGCTTCGATGTTCGTCGTGTTGGTCAGATCGGTGACGCAGCCGATCCGGGTGGGGGCTCCACATACCCGCGTCATGAAATCATCGAGCACCAGCACCCGACTACGGGTAGGGTTGACCGTTACGGCAAATCCGCACTGCCGCAGCTTTCTGGCGGTTCGGAAGCGATATAGCGGCTGGGTTGAAAGCTGGTAAATATCGATCCAGACAAAGCTGTCGAACAGATCGGCATCGGCAAATTCAGCCATCTGCCGGAACGCGACATTACCCACCAGACAGAACGAATACGATCGGTAATCGGGCTGAGCGCGCAGGTAGCGTACATAGGCCCGTAACATCAGGTAGTCGCCCAGCGCATCGAATTTAAGGATCGCCAGCGTCGGCGCGACTGCTGCCTGCCGCCGGGTGGTCAGGATCGCCACGGTATCGACCAGCCACAAAACAGCATCGATAGCCAGGAGCACCGGCCGTAGCCAGGGCGACGTTTTCAACAGGCGGATCGACTGCTTCAGCTTCATGGGCAGTTATTTCTTTACCAGTTCAAACATGCCGCAGCCGAATGAACAACCGAAACTTTGACGGGCGGCATCAGACCGGTAATCCAGCCCGCTGCGTAACGTATTGCTATCGTCGATCAGCCAGAAGTTGTCGATAGCATACCGTTGCTCGAATAATCTGACCAGGTAATCCACGCGGAACACGCGGTGCGCGTTGAAAACGATTCCCTGCCGGGTGCTGACAGGTGTGGAAAAGTAAAACCGTCCACCCGGTTTCAGCACACGGTAGATATTGTCCAGTGCTTTCAAATGCCCATTCACATCGAGCGGATCGCCGTAGCGACCCAGCCCAAAATGCTCGATTACGTGTAGCGAGCTAATAGAATCAGTGTACTCGATCAGTTCGTCAGGGAGTTGCATAAAGTCGACCTGCCGAAACGTGACGTTTGAGATAGGCCGATTGAGCGGACGGATGTCGAACAGCTCAATCGGGCGAAATGTAGCCACGTGCGCCACAAACCCGTCGATGCGCGAGCCAATGTCGACGTGCTGCGCGGGTTTGTTTTGAAAGATGCGTTGCGCCATCGTCAGGTCCTGATCGAAATAGTGGTGCGTCAGGTTACCGCTTTCTACGTACCGGTCGGTCAGCACCGGATAGTAGTCGATAATGGGGAAATCGGGTTGCTGAGGAGCCAGCTTTTTGATCTGCTGCCAGTCGCGCAAGAAGGCCGACGTACCCCGGACGCCCTGCCCGGCTTCGCGCGCTTTTTGCGCCAGTAAACGTGTAATTTTGTCAAGCATAAGTCAGGACTGACCGGAGTCAGTGTATACGATGATTACGTTTAGCCAGTTGGGTACGTTACCGTGGGGCCGTTTGGGCAATCAGCTGTTCTGCATAGCCGCGACCATCGGTATTGCCCACCGCAACGGCCAGCCCTTT
>Ga0160428_1000246_pt1 | contig 66156 bp, 69 predicted proteins | sample SolpanmetagenomM_FD_108198 | JGI IMG/M metagenome (GOLD analysis project Ga0160428, IMG submission 108198) | Solar panel surface microbial communities from Lawrence Berkeley National Laboratory, California, USA - M | ecosystem: Engineered > Built environment > Solar panel > Unclassified ... | reverse complement strand
CCCGCGCAAGAGGTGGAGTGCATCTCGTATCGGGGCATAGAAACCTAATAGCCGCGCCAGACGGCATTCCGAGATATCATTCGTGCATGGTCAAGTGATGGAGTAATCACCTTACTCATGATGTTATTGTTGTACGAAGAGGCCTGCTGCAGTCTAGAGCATGTTGTTTGGATGATTTAGATTGTAGTGTGCTCGTGCGACATGTGATTTGCCACCCACTATCACCCCTGACTTCATTCATTCTCACATTCGCTTCTAACTAGCCCACTTCGACCTCTGAAGTCCAATCTTCTGCACGCCAAAGGTCAAGCCCAAAAGGTCATTTTGTGCTGCAGGTTTCTTGGGAGCTTCTTTCACTTCATCCACCAACGAGATAAGCTAAAGGAAGAAGTTAGCGATACTTGTCAGAATACAAATGACGAGGAGGGCGAACGTTACAGCCATAGGGCGTCGTAGCGGAGCACAATTTGACTAGCGAGCCGTGGAAGGCTGACGAACACCTTAAAGCACAGTCACTGTGATGAGATGTGAAACTTACCGGTTCGTGATTGCCAAGTACAGAATCAGCTCGAGTAGCCTCTGGAGTCTCTTCTGGGATTGATGTGCTCAATGCTGTGACTGATGGAACGGGCGGGGGTGGCACTGTAGCAGTAGCGGATGGCTGTGAAGTACTGCCGGGTTTGATTGCACGATCTGCTGCAAACAGACTAGCTGGTGTTTGCGCCACGACAGCTGTTGCATGAGAGACAGCTGCCAATCCTGCTGGAGTAGTAACGATTGCGGGTGGAGTAGTGGACGCAAGCTTGTCCTGGTTCTGTGAGACATCAAGCTTCGTGTTAGCAGTGCTGCCACGACCAAGAACTTGATCACGCTTTCGAAGCCAATCGTTCGGATTTGCAAGTTCAAGAACCGCTCTTACAGGTCTACTCCTGCTGGCTGCAGTGCTTGTCACGCTAGCCCAAGATGGTCTTCGACTTTGTACGCTGGTGGAGATGGAAGCTTCTTGCACAGATGTAGCTGTAGCCGGTGGTGTCGGGACCGTTGTGGCATTCAGTCTTCCTGCTGCGTTGTTGCCTGCTAAGTCCATTGCAGTCTTGAGCACATTGTCGCGCGCTTTTTGCAGGTCTCTGGGGTCAGAAGCTTCTTGCACAGATGTAGCTGCAGTCGGTTGTGTCGGGACCGTTGTGGCATTAAGCCTTCCTGCAGCATTGTTGCCTGTTGACTCGGTTGCAGTCTTGCGGAAATTGTCGCACGCTAGCAAGAACGACGACGGATCTGCAAGCTCAGCCGTAACCACGTGCCCTGCTGCTCTCCTCGTGCCTGCTACAATGCGCTGCTGGATTTGCTGCGCAGATTGGGCGATGGGTGGTCGCAACAAAGATGGCCCAGAAGTGAGCGAGGCGGTTCTGTTCCTTCTGCTTGGAGTTGGCGTAGCTCCCTGCTGTTGTACTTGTCCCTGACCTTCGATGCGGGCAAGCTGAACTGAGACCTTGCGGTCGAGGATGCTCTTGCTATTGAGCTCGATGAGTGCGCGCTGAGCCTCATTGGGAGTGGAGACGTCCACAAAGGCGTAACCGACGGGTTTGTCGGTACGAGGATTCATGGGAATTAAAGTGCTTTCACTATGTCACCATGTTAGCAACAGTGACTTAAAGAATGAAACGCGGTTCCAGGCTCGCTACTTACACAAGGTACCCCTTGAAGAACTCTTTGAAGTCCCCATCTGAGGTTGCATAAGCCAGATTGCCGATGTCGAGACGGCGACCTTCGGCAGCACTCTGCTGTGCATGATGGTCACTTTGAGTAGGAGTAGATTGCAGGCTGGTCTGCTGATGTTTGTTGAATTGCAAACCCGAGTTATGCTGTGACTGGGGTGAATCCCGTGGACCATTCGAGAAGCTCGAGCCTGCTACATTGTGAGGCAATGAGCGCGAAACGTCTCGACCAGGGTATGACACAACGTGGTTCTCAAAAGTCAGTGGCATAGACAATCCGCCTCTTAAAGGTGCTTTGCCTCTCGAAGGTGTGTGTTGTTGTGGCATTGCCACGCGTGCGTCTCCAGAAGCATAACCTGTGTTAGCTTTGAACTCAAGGCGAGCTGGTAGATCATGTTGGAATTGAAATCCACCTCGTCCGGAACCTCGACCTGCTGCGAAACCTCCTTGAAACCCTCCTCTTGCTCCGCCTCGAGCCCCACGACCACCTCCAACCCTTTCATGTTCGGCCAAATAGCGATTGTAGCGATGCGACTGTCCATCATCAAGGTTGTCGAGGCCAGCTTCATCATCGTTCGCTCCCTCAGCCAATGCTAGAAAGTGTCAGTGTAGATCGCCAAAAGCGCCATTCACTCTGTTCTGCTTACACTTCCATGCGTTCTTCTGTTCAGCTAACCCGGGATCTACCTCGGATTGGTTGACGCGATTTTGTGCAGCGAAGAGACGCTTGTGATAGTCTGGGGCGAGACGCGACCTGTCATCTTGTGTGCTTAAATCCTCACGACGCTTGAGACCAAGATCTTGCTGAAAGATATTAGTCATGTGCTTCGAGTAAGGTAAGGCGTGTAGAAACTCACTAGCATGACTTCCGCCGCTTCAGATTGTCCTTCATCCTGATGAAAGACCGCCATCGTGTAGATGGGCTGGTCAAGGGGTAACGCGAATGCAAGAACGAGTTGCGTCAGGAACGAGATACGTGAAGAAGAAGTATTTAGAAGAAGTGTTGGGCAGGAAGGAAAGGGTCAAGTGAAGTGAAGTATTTGAAGTGAGAGGCGACAGAGCTTGTCAAACGGTGTGAAATGGAACAAGCAGAGCGCGTCTAAAAAGGGTCAAGTGGGGTGGGGTGAGGATTCGCAAAGCAATCTACTTGATTGCCAACCTGGAATCTCAGGAAGGGAGAAATCAGTAACAGCCGTGGACAACTCTTCTTATTGCTACCAGTATCATTGATGTTATCATTAAAACTCTGGTACACCACAGTCGTCCTTAGAAGGCGCTACAACCTTAGCTCAGTCCAGATGAGAACCTAGACGAGGACTACTAGGTGAAAGATTTCGTGACTCAAAGATATCTTTACGAAGCAAAACAGCGAAATGGTAAGCTTGATGCAAAACGCGCCCAACTCACAACGGGATGATTGTACAAGTGTATAGGTGCATCATCATCCTTTTCGTTGAAAGAACAGCCTGGTTTGAAGTGTCGGCGATTGCAAAGTGCGTCATGCTTGATCAAGCAGTGAAGGTTTGTCAAACGCCAGCACCAATCTCAAGCATCTTTGGGCTGGTCGGTCGTGTTCGTGCTGCTCAGTGTGTTGCAGCTTCACTTTTCTTTCCGGATCTTGTGGATGATACTATTCAAGTAACATTCATATTCTGAAACAGCAGACGTGTGATGTTTCATGTTTTATGTGGAGACATTTTCTCCACACTCGTCATCCATTGGCGATATCGCTTTCCACTGATAAGAAACATACTCACATACTTGTTTCGTGCATACAACTCTCTCGTCCTGCCATAATCTACCCATGATGGCGTCCACACTCGCAAACGCCTTCGGTGACTCCAATGCCACGGCGATAGTCATCCCCGGCAGCCCGGCCCTCACCATCACCTACACCCAGCTGCGCCGTGACATCCTCTCCTTCCAAAACAAGCTTGCCAAACTAGGCATCACCACAGGCTCCGCCGTCTCCATCGCCCTTCCCAACTCCTACCCCTTCATTGTCGCCTTTCTTGCCGCGGCATGGCAGCGAGGCATCGCAGCACCACTCAACCCTGCCTACAAGCAAGAGGAGTTCGAGTTCTACATCGACGACCTGTCCAGTGCTGTGACTTTGGTACCTCAAGGTGCCTTTGCGGCAGAGAGTGCTGCTGTCAAGGCTGCAAGAAAGTACAAGGCTGCTATTGCCGAATGCTATTGGAATGGAAAAGAAGTTGTGCTTGATGTGAAGGAAGAGGGCAAGCTGAAGGATCAGGGGAATAAGAAGGTGGAACAAGCACAGCCTGAGGATACAGCATTGGTACTGCACACGTCGGGCACAACGGGACGGCCAAAGGCTGTTCCTCTGTCACATCGTAATCTGACGAGGACGATGTGTATGTCAACCCACTGATAGTATCATTCTCAAACCTCGCTAACGTCCTTTTCAGACAACGTGAAGAACACCTATCAATTGACCTCAGCCGACCGGACCATGCTAGGTAGGTTTCTACAGTTAGGCTCCTTTATTCATGAATGACTAACAAGAGTGATTCTTAGTTATGCCACTGTTCCACGTCCACGGCCTCCTCGCAGCCTTTCTCGCACCTCTCTCTTCCGGTGGCAGCGCAATTGTACCTGGTGCTTTCTCAGCCAAGACATTCTGGAACGACTTCACTACCCACAAAGCAACATGGTACGCGCTGTTTCTCTAGCATCGGACTTTATCAAATACACAGTGTATGGTCACCATATCCAAAAGCTAACAATCCTTCAGGTACACGGCCGTCCCTACAATCCATCAAATCCTTCTAAAGTCACCTCTCCCCTCACCTATCCCCTCAATCCGCTTCATCCGATCTTGCTCCTCACCCCTCAGCCCCAAAACCTTCCACGAACTAGAGGAAAAGCTAAAAGCCCCCGTCCTCGAAGCCTACGCAATGACAGAAGCCAGCCACCAAATGACCAGCAACCCACTCCCACCCGGCAAAAGAAAGCCCGGCTCTGTCGGCATCGGTCACGGCGTCGACGTCCGCATCCTCGACCAAGAAGGCACCGAAGTGGCACAAGGCAAAGAAGGCGAAATCTGCATCAAAGGCGAAAACGTCACGAAAGGCTATCTCAACAATCCTGAAGCTAACAAAACGTCGTACACATCTTCCGGCTTCTTCAGGACTGGAGATCAGGGGAAGGTGGATGAGGAGGGGTATGTGATTATTACGGGAAGGATCAAGGAGTTAATTAATAAGGGCGGGGAGAAGATTAGTCCGATTGAGCTGGATAACGTGATCGCGCATCATCCGAGTGTTGGTGAGGCGGTCAGTTTTGCGATGGAGGACGAGCTGTATGGACAGGATGTCGGTGTTGCTGTTGTTTTGAAGCAGGGTGGGAAGGATTTGAGCACGGAGGAGTTGAGGAAGTGGATGAGTGATAGGGTTGCCAAGTTCAAGTTGCCGAAGAAGGTGAGTACTATCTATTCCTGTTTTGTGTTGTTGTTGTCGGATGCTGTGCTAACTCGTCTCAGGTCTACATTACGGATGTCATGCCAAAGACTGCTACGGGCAAGATTCAGCGAAGACAGGTTGCTGCTGCTATGTTGGCAAAGGACAAGGAAGGACCTGTCAAGGCCAAGCTGTAATTTGGGTTGACAACCTATTGGCATCAACGCGTCCAACGACAACCGTATTGTTCTCTTGTACGAAATAACCGAGACGAGGAAGTTTGCGGTAGTAGATATAATTTAGTTATGATATAGGTATAGTAACACGCATTCGATGATATCCAGCATTATCTTGACGCTATGGATTATGATATTAAAAGATCTGGCCACCTTCGATGTTGAGCAGAGCCATTGATAGAAGCGAATAAGTATAGTGAACCAGTGCTTGACATGTTCTTTTTAATATAGCGAGTTAATATACAGGTCAATGGCCAATCGAAATAAACGAGGAAGGGATTAAGAGTGTCATCTTGCTCTACTCTCAGTTCGAGATACGGAGAGAGGAGAAGGACTTTAGGTGGCAAGATTGAATTGGCTATCGTCAAGGCCATGGTATATGCTTGCTAGGTCAATGCCTAATACACAATGGCTTAGAGGTCATCAGATGATGGTGCCAAATCGTACTGGAGTACCTTTGGAAGAGAGAGGACACTGCCTGGAAGCAGCGTGCCACAAACTTGCGCTTTGAGTAAAATCAATTCGTTACTGGGTATCATGGTTCGTTATCAAAGAAAGCAGTAATGCAGCAGCCAAAGAACCATTTCCTCACGACACGTGGCCAACTTCACCATCATTGCTGTGCGAAGCCGCACATCGTCACGTCTTGCTCATGGGCTTAGCCAACCAAACCAACTTTTTCAACTCCTCGAGCCATCTCTCATCAAACACCTCTCCGCTAAACCTATGCGAGCTCTTTCTAGCCCTCAGCCTCATCTCCACCTTTTCCTTCTCACCCAATTCCATAGCTTTACCGAAAGCCGCCGCATACTCCTCCTCAGTACTAGCATGGTATCCGGTCGGCAACCCATCAATTTCCACAACAATGTCCTCTTTCGGTCCTCCACTGTCATTCACGACCGATATTAGTCCAGCAGCTTGATACTCGACGACGCCGATGCCAAAGTGCTCGTTCCACATTGCGTTGATACCAATGCTGGAGGTACGGAGATGTTGCAGGATTGCTGACCAGGGTGCGTTGAGCAGGAATGTGACGGAGTTTGTGATTTGGAGTTCGTGGGCGAGGAGGCGTAAGGAGTAGATGTATTTTTCGTCTGTGGCGTCGCGGACGGATCCGGCGAGGAGGAGTTTGGGCGAAGATTCGGGTGTAGTGGTTTCACGCTGGCTCGTTTTGAGATAGCGAGCGAATGAGCGGAGGACGAGGGTGTGGTTCTTCTCTGGTCTGAATTGTGCAATGTATAGAAGGACAGGCTGGCGATCTTTTTCGGTGTCTGCGGCGAGTGGGATGTCCTTTTCGAGTTCAGCAACAGCGACTGGTGGGAAGACTACAGACACGGGCGAGGTGTGTTTTTGTTTTTGACGTGGTGAGCTCCATAGTTTTGAGATGTGGTTTTGTGTCCAGGAAGAGTTTGTCATCACTACGTCTACGCTACCACCAACTCGGCCGTACAGGTATGCGAACCATTGCCAGTATTGTCTTTTCAGTGTGCCTCTTGTGCCTTTTCCTGCTCCTGCATTCACACCCCGTCCTTCTTCCTGTTCTGCATCGAGGGAGGCGAGCATATCGGTAGATATTGTTGGGTAGTGTACGTAAGCTCCAGTAGGTACATTTGGAAAGAGGAATTTGGAGAGAGCAAGAGTGAATGCATAGCCCATAGTATCAATGAAGATGTCCGGGACAAGCAGGTGGAAAGCGTCCCACGCCATTACTAGAGATCCTATCGATTGTCCGAGTAATGTGAAGCGAGGCCATGCTGATGCCAGAACGTAGTCGCGAGTGGTGAGGTAGAGGAAGATGATTGTAGGAGGATAAAGGTCGATATTGAAGCGTTCTTTGACACGGCTCAGAATCTGTTCTTTGCTGACGTCGTGGTCGCCAGTGTACACAACACATACGGCTTCTGGATATTGTTGCTGCGTGGCGCGTATTGCCGCCCACAAAACGCGTTCACCTCCTCCTCCAGCATTGCAGAAGGGATGTAAGAAACCTATTATGCCATTGTAATATTGGTCGCTTCCTTCAGGTGTTCGATCTCCTTCTGTCTCGAGCTCTTTCAGCATACCATCGACGGACACCTCTCGGCGTCCTTCATATTTCTTCTTGTCTGCATCGACTCTTGCGAGGAAGACCTGCCTCCTCGAAGCTGTCCTTTGACGAATAGATGTGCCGGTGGTTCGCCCAACTAGCTTGATGAGCGGCATGCTCACCAGAGCGAGGATGAGCAGGAGGCCTGCCGTAACAGTGAGAAAGACGCGCATCATGCTTGTTACCAAGCAGACGGCTTTGTTGTGGTGTGAAAGAGCAAGCTGTCTTGACCGCTCGAAATAACAATTACATGTCATCAGAGACATGTGCTGAACCCCTATTTATGGATTTACCATAGAATAGCAGGGAGCTCGTCTCCACCCAACCCTCAATGTCCATCCCAAGTCCGTCATCTTGATTTGATTTGCTTCTTCTTGCTTACATGTTAGAAAATGCTATGTAGAAGATGGAGAGTGCTGCCCGACATGATAGTCATGACGAAGACCGATCCCCGGACGAGCAGCATGTGAATGGCAATGGCGATAGCAGTATCAAGAAGACAGCGCCGCCGCCCTTATCGCTTGACAGCCAACCCCCACCGGCATACGACGACAGCCAAGACCCTTTCTCTCCCAATGTCAACAAAGCATTACCACCTGCCCCTCGACGACAGTCTTCTTTTGCGCAGTCTAGACCCAGTGGCACTCCGCGGACTCCCAACCGAGTGCGCTTCAACATATCGCCCACTCCCAGCGACAATGGCTCAGCCGATCATGACAGAGAGTTGATGCCATTGGCAGACGAGGAGGCCTTGTTCAGGGAGATGAATGAACTAAGTGGGGATGGCAGTCAGAGGCAACCTCTCTTGACCGATAGAGAAGGTCCAATGATTGCATTGGCAACGGAGGACGATGATTTCAATGCGGCAGAGTTGCTGGAAAGTGCAAGACCGAAAAGTGGCATGAAGATGGCATTCATGAATATGGCGAACAGCATCATGTGAGCTCTACGACTACGCAGTGGGACATGGTAGAAACTGACGCAGGACTAGTGGCGCTGGTATTATCGGTCAACCATATGCTTTCCGTCAAGCCGGTCTCCTCACAGGCATTATCCTCCTGGTCGCACTTACAGTCACCGTTGACTGGACCATCCGCTTGATTGTGATCAATTCGAAGCTGAGCGGCGCAAACTCCTTCCAGGCAACAATGGAACATTGTTTTGGCAAATGGGGTCTCATCGCTATTTCCGTGGCGCAATGGGCATTGTAAGACATGTCTTCGTTTCAGCGATTACGCTCTCGTGCTGATATTCCCATATAGTGCTTTCGGAGGCATGATTGCATTCTGCATCATCGTTGGCGACACGATACCGCACGTCATGATCTATCTGTTTCCTTCACTCCAGAACATGCATTTCCTTTGGTTATTGACAGACAGGAGAGCTGTCATAGTTTTGTTCATCATGGGAATTTCCTACCCATTGTCATTGTATAGGGATATTGCAATGGTAAGTTACACGTCTCGAATTTCCATGACCGAACCACAGCTAATCGGCTGCAAGCTCGCGAAAGCAAGTACATTAGCGCTCATTAGCATGCTCATAATCATCTTCACCGTCATCGTACAAGGCGCACAAGTTCCTGCAAATCTGCGCGGAAGCATAAGCGGTTCTCTTCTGATAGAGCCAGGTGTTTTCCAAGCCATCGGCGTCATCTCCTTTGCTTTTGTTTGCCGTACGTCTATTCAGTACTCGCAACACGCCAACAACCTGCTAACAATCTCCTCATTACAGATCACAATAGTCTCCTCATATACGGCTCACTCAAAAAGCCAACCATCGACCGCTTCGCTCGTGTCACCCACTACTCCACCACAATCTCCATGTTCGCCTGCCTCGCCATGGCGCTCGCCGGCTTCCTAACCTTTGGCGATCTAACCCAAGGCAATGTCCTCAACAACTTCCCCACCGACAACCTGCTAGTCAACATCGCCCGTCTCTGCTTCGGCCTGAACATGCTCTCAACCCTTCCCCTCGAATGCTTTGTCTGCCGCGAAGTAATGGAGAACTACTACTATCCGTCGAAACCGTATGACAAAAGGCGGCATGTCATCATGACAACAGGCCTGGTGTTGGCGGCGATGATAATAAGTCTTTTGACGTGCGATTTGGGTATTGTGTTTGAGTTTGTGGGGGCGACGAGTGCGTGTGCATTGGCGTATATTCTGCCGCCGCTGTGTTATATCAAGCTGAGTGCGAGGACGTGGAAGGTGTTGCTGCCGGCGGGGAGTTGTGTGGCGTTTGGGGTGTTTGTTATGTGCGTTAGTGTGGTGCAGTCGGTGATGAAGCTGGTGAGAGGTAAGTTTTGAATCTAATGTTGGGCACAAGAGGAAAGCAAGAAGCATGCTAACATTTTGGTTCTGTAATAGGTGAAACGACCTCTACAAGTTGCAGCTAGAAATTTCAATGCTGATTTGTACAGTCTCTCAATGCAATGTACCATGATCTCGTGTCTTTGTTCAGTGCTACTTGGAGACGTAATGTTGCGCCCATGCCTTTTGTGCGTTCTCATCTCCATGAAACTGTTGTGCAAATGTCCTGTCAGCAAAAAACACCAATGGTCATGTGCAGAAGAGAAGCTCTCAACTTACCCTGAACTCTACAGGAGTAATGTCCTGAAACCCTTCACTCAGCTCGGGCGCCGTGAATCGCTTCACAAAACCTGCGAAAGCCATGCCAGGTAATCGTTCCCGTTTCTCGGGGTTCATCTAGAGCAGCAGAGCGTTGTCAGTACTTTGTTCTGCAAAGTAGAGGGCGGGTTTATCGTGTAGGACTTGCATGCTCATTCAGTGCCCTGACAGCGTCATTGTGCTCGCACAGCTTTTGTGGTGCTTTGAACAGGACGCATCGGATGGGCACGTTGTGCTTTTGTGCGAGAGCTGTCCAGGCACTTCGTACTTCGGTGTCGGCGTTTGTGTTGTCTGTGCTTGATGTCAGCTTGGTTATGGAGTGGTTGAGGCAGCTTGAGCCTACATACCAATCGCAACAGACTTTCCCTCCTGCAAATGCTGGTCTGCCACTTTCAGACATCGTTCTCGCTGTTGTCAAACAATAAAGTATCAGCCTGTTTATACGACACCCATCCCATCGTTCAGATACAAACAACGCGTACATACCGACTTCAAAATATCCTGATTGACTCGTTCATACCCCAGTGGCTCCAAATGCGTCCAATAGAAAGTCGACTTTCCTGCCCCAGGACTACCACAAAACATCACAATATCCTGTTCATTAACTCTGGAAAACGGCGGTGCAGGTGCTGGACCTTCGAGGTAGCCGCCAAAGTCGAAAGCACTTGTATATGTGCGCGCTTCGTGGCCGAGGAAGTACTCTTCGGGGGTGTGGAAACGAACGTGGATGTTGAAAGCAAAGTCGCTAGCTCATGGAAAAGTGATTAGTTTTGGTTGCGGGAGATAAACAAGGGGGGGATGCAATAAACGAACCGGTCAGAAGATGCAAAGTCGACATCACTCTTTTGGTCGTCGCCTGTACGCCCTGCGGCATCTCCAACATAGAACGAACCTTCCAGGTCTACTTCTCCAGGAGCGTCAAGGTCAAAGTGCCCCAGCGCTTCCTGCCACATCCCCGGACGTGGCTTACGATACTCGTCCTTCTCAGTCGCAGCGTAGAAGCTAATGTTGATATCGAGATTATTAAGCATAGCTGTGACCTTTGTCTTGATTTGGCCGAGCCTCTTAGTATCAGGCTTGAGCATTTTCGGATCGCCTTTCAAGTTCACGCCGCCTTGGTTGCTGAAGATCACGACTTGATAGCCGTCTGCGTCGGCTTTACGCAGGGCAGTGGGGACGCTGGCATCCCACCACATCCAGTCGTTTGCGTCTGTGCTGAAGGTCTTGCCGCTTTTGGTTTTGATGAGGGTGCCGTCCTGGTTGCTATTAGCGTAAGAATTTCGGGTCATCATTCTCAAAAGTTACCATGTCAAATGCTGCAATCTTGCGTCGCTTCTGACGACGTCGTTCTTGCTCGGCATCTGGCGATGTAGCATAGTGCGCGATGAGAAGAGTGTTGTGTGCCGTTGTCCATCGGGTCTTCTCGGGGGCTTTCTGAGAAGCTGGCGTGAAGAAACTCTTCACAGCGTTTTCTTGAGATATTTTCAGTAGACGTACGTGACAAATCATGAGATGATCTTTACGCGTTGTAGATGATTGCACTTTACGCTTCAATGTTGGTGGTGATACGCTATGGTCTGCTTTCCTTTTCTCAGGCATTTTGGTTTTATCACTGATTACACGTCGGGCCCGAATCGGGTGATAGATTGGCAAGTCACTGATGCAAAAGAGGTTACTACGTCGTAGTACTTGATGATACATTCACATTAGATATTGGTGAAAGAAAGGAGGAAGTGAGTGGCTGCTATGAAAAATGCCTGATTGGACCTGTCCATCCATGGGTCGAAATTCCTTTTTGGACTAGCGCATGATTCGTGCTGGGTTCACTCATCAAAGTTCAACTTGCTGTCGTGGGGCAGAATGATAGACAATTCGGCCTCGACACCTTTGCTCAGGAACGAGCTATCACTTGTACCGAGTCCCGTACTAAAAAGTCCGAGTTCGACGCTGGCCAGAAATATCTCGAAATAGCCTGCGAGCACAGATACTGTGCACCTGGAAGATTTTCTTCCGCCATCTCGTATCTCTGCATATAATACTACATACTACGCGTGACCACTAGGACTACCGATAATATCGCATTCGTTAGACTGACCACGATCACTTTGACATGCAGACTGATCGACGCGACTGTAATCAAAAAAAACACTGAGTGACTGGCAAACTGGACCGGTTGCCTGCGTTCTTGGGCCTGCTCCGGGATCGAGCCGTGTGACGAGCGTCCAATGGTTTCATGGATCAAAAATAATGTATTCTTTGACAATAACGACCCTGCGAGTCCAGATGGTCTCCTTCAGCTTCGCGACATTGTCGTTTGCATGTCTGTGTGAATCTTTATAGGATGTAATCACTAAACCGTTGACAATAAACAATTGAGGATCGCAGCTGTTTAGGTTTCATGCAGCGCCTGTACTGAACAGGAAAATGCTAATTGATTTACCAGCGTCGCCTATGTACCAGGGTACTGATCGAGATAGATTGTACTATCTTGGGAACCAATACTAGGGTCAAAGTGTCCAACTGCAGTTTATTCAAAGGTCTCCCGATAGGTACATTCCTCGTTTCTCTCATCACTCCTCTCTAAAATCCATACTTCTGATGTCTACTTGTCTTCTGCTTGTTCATTGAAATAGACTCACCACCAACAAGGCGAAGAGCGGCATACAGAAGAGCACACCACAGTTCTAACCACCGAGGCAAAAACCTACCAGCTGCAGCTTCAGTTTCCCATTCAGCATGTTGTCATGCGGTATTCTGAAAATCAACTTATTCATCTTGTTATGGACTTTCACAGATGCTACCACGCACATTCAGCCAACTCTCAGGCTATACAATCCGGATGAAAGTGCCACTACGCCTACCGCAGTATCTCGCCACGTTGACCTTATGCGTAGGCAAGAACCTACGACCACGGCTGCTAATCCTGTCTGTGGCTATGTCAACGGCAATCAAGCATGGCCGTGGTCATGTAACGCTCCTGGCTACGGTTGCTTCTTCGACAACAGCTCTTACGCTTTCGGCTGCTGCACCGACTCGAATAATTGCACACTAGACCAGGCTCCCCAAGCTTGTTATGATTATGCTGATGCCGCAGAGTGCGTTGGTGCCTGTGATGGGATCGCCCCAGCAGCAAGAGTCTGGTAGGTCTTTCATTCTATATGGTTGAGGCCCAACCATGCGCATTACGCTACATGGTATATCTTGTCCTTCTAACGACTTCACCGTATAGTTCTTCCGCTAAAGCCTACTGTGGACTTGCGCTCTGGTCTGGTATAGTTAGCTCAACTACAATAACGTACTCGCAACTTGCCTGCGGTACGGCAAGGACCATGGTCAATAATATCTATCCTCGGCCTACATATTCGAGCACAGGTATCATGCCCGTCCAAACCAGCATGGCTGGCGTTTTTGGGACGATCATCAATCCAACTACAACAGCCACAACGACAGCGACGAGCAGTTCTACAAGTAATGCTGCGAATGGGAATTTCTACGGATGCGGATCTTCAGAATCGAACATCACGTCACCTTCTTGTTTCATCAACGCTGAAATCGTGACGCTAAAATGCTGGGGGGGGTCTCTCCGACCGGCACCATCCGGACCAATGCTCTGCGGGTCTACTGGCTGGAGGAAAGATCGCCACAGGGACGGTGGGAGGTGATGGCTTTGCGACCATGCCAAGCTTGAACTGTGACTGCAAGACGAACTACATGGATGAGTGGGGTGATAATGTCTTCAACACGGACTATGGCATTGACACGAACTGTGTTTGTTGCAATACGAAACAAAGGGCCACGAGTGCAATGATAACGGACTATGCGAACACCGGATCCTTGACCTTGAACATTGCGTGCCCCTCTGATGCTGACGGTAATAGTTTGAATCATGGAGCAAGGGCTTTTTGCTGGACAACATGAGAGCAGTGATAGTCGTGGCTATAGTAGGGCGTTTACTGATTGCGGCATATTAAACCAATCCTTGACAAATGCTCTGGCGCAATGCGCTGCATGGACTACTGTAGCTTTAGTTAAAACTAGTCTACTAAACACGACACAGTTTCACACTTTGTGGTCACAGATGCTCCTATCGTCCGGGGGTAAAGCACGGCAACTTGTAGAGTATCATAACAAGTATGTATTATGGTTTCATTGCTCATTTGTGACACAGTTAACTACAGTAACTTGGCGGTACGGACCGAAGTCTGGTCTTGATGCTCAGCTTCTCTGTCCGTATTATCCTTCTTATCGGATATATCAGCATTACCGAGTAATCATTAACAACTATTCACGTCCTCGATCCCATCCTCCGCAACTGCTATAGCATCACCGCCTCGGATTATCCAATAGCACATCTCCTTACTAGGCTCACTGACTTGTCCCAAGCTCTTTGTGACCTCAGACCGTCAACCTGTTGTCAGCAGCAAACTCAAAGACATACGCCGTAGTATTGCGAGCAATATTCACCACTGGTAAGGTAACAGAATTACCAGTGTAGGCAACTTGAGCCATCCCAAGATCCGTCGGTCCATCCACGCGTCCAAAGTGCTGATCCTCGGGGTTGCTGTCAAAGGAGTACATGTGGACGTTAAGAGATCCGACCTTGGGCAATCCAAGACTGGCAATATTGTTGACCTGGACGTAGCGTGTGCCAGACACTACTCTCACACCAGCGATGATACGCACAATCCCGTCGTCGCCGATTGTGGCATAAGTGTCGAGAATCAAGTCTGGAGACGGGAGAGTGCCGACCCGTGTAAAGGTCATATTCTGGTGATAATACTACGACTTCGTGTTAGCTTCATGACAACAACGTCGAGTTATAGCATCAAGCCGTACCTTGTAGAGCTGCCACTCGCCATTCGGCCAGTAACCGGCTTGTTTCGGCTTATACTGTGGAGTGTTTGCGTTTGGTTTGCCAAGAAGTGAAGCAAGGTAATCGTGCAGGGTATAACCGGACAACCAATTACCCCTAGAAACCGTGAAATCAGCTAGGTCCGTGCTGACGACGAAACACTCAAGTCACTTACCTGAGTCCATTAGCGGTTGATGCGCTCAAGCTGACCAATCCACCAAGCGATTCCTGATGGGCACATTTCAGTGTAAGTCGCGTACTCATCACTGAGAGGAAATTGTTAGTTGGTAGCGTCGTACTTAGAAGTGTCAGTCTTTGCGAAAGAGGCTTACATGTTGATAGGGCGTCCGGGCAAGCCATGTTTCAATTGGTGCTGGACTAGTCCGTCTTGCCCACTAAGCAGATCACCAGTACCGCCTTCCATATGCCAGACATACTAAACGATGCGAGTAAGTTGTCGCCTGGGTATGCTGCATCTGCGCTCTGACCTCCGTCAGCACCCCAAAGATCGGATATGCTGTGACAATATAGTGTTAGACTCCACAAGTCTCCAATCACGGACTCGAACTCGAGTAGTGCGAGACTTACAGTAAGATGAATTTTCCGCCCTCCTTCCTAGTTGTCACATAGTTGTGCAAAGCACTTCGAAAGCGATTCTGGTCACGCCACTATCAGCATATTCCTTCGAAGCAGTCGCGACACCACATATTTCATATAAAGTGACGTTCTCGATCTAGCCTTTCGAAGGTAGCTGTGAGCCTCCTGCTCTCATGAAATTGAAACCTATGTCGGTGGAGAAATGGCTTGGTATCTGGTCCACGTTTTGTAGCAATCCATATAGAGCACCGAAAACTAGGTTCTGAGGCGCTCCGGTATGGTTCTTCAGATTTACCATGGCAGTGCCAGACTTCAATCCGCAGCAGCAGCAACAGCAACATCGAGTGGTGTTGCAATGACATTACTAGCGAGTAGAGCAAGCTCCCAAAAATGTTGATAGAACATGGTCGATAATACGAAGATCAGTCAAGCCTGTGGAATGCTAGAAGGATACGTAAATGCGAGATGGTAGGAAATGGTGTCCATTATAACTGCAACCTTCTAACCCCGCTCGGCTTAGAGTCATTGGTCAGCAAGTGCGCATTGGGGTGAGCCTGCCACATTTGGAACTTGGGGAACCTCGCTGCATAGATGCTGGTCGTTGTTGTTCGATACAGGTAAATTACATCGAGCGGGGTTGTCAGACAGTCAGAGTGATTTGGTGGCATTGGCAATGGGCGCCATCTCTACGCAACTCTTATGCTGCTAGCTGGTTTCGAGATGCAGCAGAGCGAGAAAGGCACAAAGAACAAGTATCACTTCACTATTAACGATGTTAAACCTCATGCCATCGCCAGGGATCTCCTTGTTCTCATGATTCTTGAGGAAATATCATAGACCTTTCCACAGAGTCGTTTACCTGGAAAGTCCGAAGAGCTGTTCTCAACAGTGTATTATATCTTCATTGCACCTTGCATGCCGGCTTGTGCGTATAGAATTCTGCAGGAGAAGATCGTAAGGCATCACTACCAGCAGCGTCGGATGTGCCTATGGTGTATCGTGATCCACTAGTCAAAGTACTAAAAGAGTGGAAACAGCGCACTGCAGCGAAATACACTGTCTCTTAGATCCGTAGTCTGGTCAGCAGAGTCCGCAACAATGAGCGTGGACCAGGACTCGACAATGTCCCATATCAAAGTAAAGCACCAGCATACTGTAAGAAAGAGGAACACTTCTATATGAACACCGCCTTACTCTTGCCTCCCCCCGGCCTTGCTCGAGTGCATACGAAGAAGGAGTACGAGGCAAAAACTACACGTTTGGATCGACCTCGACTGGGAACGTGAGCGACAAGGTGATGATCTTGATGTGAATCATGATCCTTTTGAACTTGCCCTGGCTGCTTTCAGGACGATTGGGAAGCCAACAGGGCTGTATGACGTGATGCGTGACTTGTTCCGCAACACTGTCCTCGGCCTGCACTCCTTGCGAGATCGCCTGACAATCGAAGCTATTCCTGGAGATGTGACCATTGTGTTGGAGCAAATTCGTTATGGGCTGGTAGGGCACCGTTCGCAAGCTGATCCTACCGTAGAAACCGATGCTATAAACTTGGATAAGCTCGACATCACAGAACGAAACGAATATCCACACATCTACGACCGTATCCATCTATCAAACATCCCTGATTATATTGGTGGGACGACACCGATAGTTCTTTATGCTCTGCCGATTGTATTCAGAGAGCCAGATAGCCTTGTAACATGCAATTGCCTTCGAAACACTCCTAGGTTCAGATCTCATGCATACTACAACAACGAATACACCGCAGGATTGAGTAGACCAGTGGATCTCGAGAGGACATTCAAGCCCGCCTTGGCAAGCATGATTTTGACTACCTCGCTGATTATACTAAATGGTACCATAGCTAAACTCTCAACCGGCCTTTGGGGAAGCTCATGCCACGAACGGAATTCAAAACGTGGCTGTATCGATTCTTTTTCAAGACAGCGATTCCCTGTCCTCGGAACCCTCGTAAATTTGCACTCATATACAGCCCATTGAACCTTACTGCCGTGTTCCGAGTCTGCGAGCTCCTTTATGATGCAGGATATCCTGCCGGCTGGCTCAATGATGTACTCTCATCGATCATATCCGGCAGTATCAAAACGACGGCACGCCCTCCACGATCTGAGCCGCTTAAGATCAGGGAAGTCAACACGATGGGCTTAGAAAAGATTTTATGGAGACAATGAAGAAAGGGATGTGGGCTGTCCAAATTTGGCGAACGGATGCCTGGGCACAGTGGTCTGATCACAAGATGGTCGGAGAGAGTGTTGAAGCTACTGGGAGACTCTGGACGGAAGATTTGTAGTCGTGGCTTTACGAGAGGGTGGGAGATGCTCTTGATCGATGCCATACTGGACGCAATTCGCTGTCTCCGCTCACTCCTACACGAGAAGTATCTATGCTGGTGTTCCTTTAGTCTTCAGCACAGGTTGGTGCAATTTCTTGCTGCGATATTACAAGATGATGAGGCTGCAAGAGCTAAGAGAGGGCCGTTAGTATCGTAGCCATATGCAACTACAGTAGCGCCGCCATACGTAGATACGACTACATCAGGAGAGCCATAACGAAGCTTGAGCATTACTAGCAGTCTTCGTTCCCAGGGCTTAGCTGAATTTGCACTTCAACAAGCACCCATCGTAGGACCTAGCTTATTACTAGTGTCGACAAGGTGGAGGGATCTAGCTAATGCTCAAGTACTCCAGCACTTCTCACTCCAGGTTTTACCCATGAGAGTACTTTGCTGGGTATTATGAAACTCCTGAAAGTATATGACTTCTATACTGCTTAATAGAAGGATCTGTTATCAGGTATGATCTGATAAGATTACGTTAGCACCTTCCGTTTACGTACGCATACTATTGGTGAGTCCCCCGAGCTTACTGGTCTTCTTATCTTCTACTCTTGTCCTCGCTGTCGTCAACGTTACTAGCTCTTCTTCTGCTTTTGAACACTGCTCTTGTACATCTTCACCTTCATCTGCATCCGTTCAGTCTAAGTATTAGCAAAATGGGAGCCACACAATCAAAGCCGGTCCAATCTAAGACCGATGCAAAGCTCCCAGCTCGATTACAAGCCTTGACAATCAATGAAAAGAATCGCAATATCAGCGAATCACAACCTCCTCCAGCATATGCTGATATCTCCCATGATGTCTCGCTAAACGTTGCTGAACAATGGGAGAAGGAACTCATGAACGACCCCAAAAGCAGATTAGCCATGGCTGCCTTCTCCTCTAACAACATCGATACAGTGCTCAAATCTCGAGCAGCACAAATCGCTGATCAACAAGTCTACAACATTAAGATCCCATTGGAAGGCTTACCGGTAACCAATCAGAAGCAATCTGGTCGATGTTGGCTCTTTGCGTCCACGAATGTCTTCCGTGTTCCGATTATGAAGAAGTATGATCTCAAAGAGTTTCAACTCTCACAAGCATATCTCTTCTTCTGGGATAAGCTGGAGAAGGCCAACTATTTCCTCGAGAATATTATGGATACCCTGGATGAGCCACTTGATAGTCGTCTTCTGCAAAGCTTGATGTCTGCACCAGTTAACGATGGTGGGCAATGGGATATGGTGAGGAGATTTTCGCAACGATACTAAGTTGGAAAACTGTGTAGGTGGCTGACTGTACACAGGTTTCTAACCTCGTGGAGAAATACGGTCTTGTGCCGCATACCCTCTATCCGGACGCCTACAATGCGGAGAGCTCTTCACGATTGAGCAAGCTCATGACAACAAAACTTCGAGAAAACGCACTGCATCTGCGTAAGCTTGCTAAGTCCAAGCATAGCAGTGCCGACCTGCTCAGTGCTAAATACCATATGATGCGTGAGATGCATCTGATACTCACTCTCATGCTCGGTCCCCCTCCTTCTCCCACGAAATCGTTCACATGGGAGTACTACGACAGTACCGGCAAATTTCACAGTCTCACTACTACGCCTCTGGACTTCGCTGCTAGTATCTCTTCCTCGAAGGCAATCAGGACAACTGGAGCCGACGTCAATTCTTTCTTCTCCTTGGTGAATGACCCACGCAATGATTACAACAGCTTGCTTACTGTAGACCGCCTTGGAAACGTCTCAAACGGTCGTCCTGTAACCTATGTGAACGTCGAGATCTGCACTCTCAAGACTGCAGCCATTGCTATGCTCAGAAAGGGCATCCCCGTCTTCTTCGGTTCGGACGTGGGACAGTACTCCACCCGTGAAGGGTAAGTTTATACCTCGATGAATGGCTACACAGCACGATCGTAACATCATATCTACAGCATCATGGACCTCGAGCTCTTCGATTACGAGTTAGGCTTCAATATCACCCTTGGAATGACCAAAGCTGAAAGGCTGAGCACGGGCGAGAGCTCAATGACACATGCTATGGTGTTGACAGCCGTTCATGTTGAAGAAGATGGAAGCATTGCTGAAATGGCGAGTGGAGAACTCTTGGAGCGAGGCAGCTGGTGAGAAGGGGTATTTTGTCATGACTGACGTGAGTGTCAAAGTTCGTCGGATTGATTGCTTACTGACACTCTACAGGCATGGTTTGACCAGTTTGTATATCAAGTGGTTACGAGCAGTGATTTTGTCAGCAAGGAGGTGAACGATGTGCTCAAGCAGGAGCCTCGGGTGCTACCGCATTGGGATCCGATGGGTGCTCTGGCCTGATGGTAGGCATATGATTAGATATACGTAACACAGCAATTGCCACACCGCTTTGGTCAAGCTATGACTGCTATATTCAAAATTCTGAAACACAGTGCAGGGTAAGATCACATGACCAATGTCCCAAAAGCAAAAGTTTAAAACGACGAAGACATCATCCGTGTTTCAGACTTGCTTAAAAGCACAAAAACACAAAAGACTTCAAGCTCAACCAGTCCCCGTCCATTCCGAGCTCCCAGCTCCGAGCCTCAGACCCATACCATCACCCGTACCCCAACTCACATCATCGATTATGTCTCTCAGCGGCAGCGAACTCGACCTCAGCAAAGATCTCGCCAACCTCAGCGAAGCAGACAAGCGTGAACTGCAACAATGGGCAAATAACGAAAACCAAAAAGCCAATATTCAAGAAAGTGCGTGGTTCCTCCCCCCCACCCTACAATCGTCCCTTCTGACTTTGCCGCTTCCCACCTTCCTATCTCTTCCACTTCCCACTCCCAATTTCCCTCTTTGTCTCTGATTGAATATGATGGTATGATGGCTAACACATCTCCAACCACAACAGGCATCCACGCACTAACATCAATGTGCTTCAAGAAATGCATCACCAGCAACATCAAGAGCGGCCGCTTGGACGCGAACGAAGAGAGCTGTGTACAGAATTGTGTGGGACGGTTTATGGATAGTAATATGTTGACGTTGAGGAATTTGGAGAAGATGAGGATGCAATGATTGTATCGTGTTCTCTGTCTGCTGGGGTGACATGGCCGATAGGGATGCTAGGGATGGTAGGGTGACAGTTGTGTAAGATATGAGTGGGGCGTGGGCGACTGAGCTCGTCCGGCGAAGGAAGGGGGAATACAGAGGCGGTATGGTAATCACCAATATGAGGCGAATGAATATTGCACTAGCCCACACATACCTACAGCAAGAGGCGGGCATGACGGTAATGAGTAGCGGAGTACCGAAGTAAGAATAATATATGGAGAAAAAGAGTGCAAGTCAAAGGCACACGAAAGATCTTTGATTTGGCGACTGGTGTCGTTGCGGGACTCAAGCACGACCGCGTTATTGTGATGACAGTGGAAATTGGGTGCAGATCTTCTAGCACTTCTCACCTCAAGTACAGTAAGAGGATTCAAATTCCATGCGCATGATCTGACTGGGTGATACCGGATGTACGTAGAGGAAAGAAATGGCAGGATGCACTACCAATAAAATAGATGCAAATTTTGCAAAATGTGTGCCCATACGAGAGACACTTTCCAGACAGTGAGCGCAAAGGCAAGATGGGGGCAGCTGGTACAGAGTGGAGGTGTCAATTATCTTCTCATGCCAGTGTTATCTGATTGAAGAAGAGGCATAATGATTGTCTTCATTTCGCTCCTTCACTTCCTCCTCTTGACCTCACCCTTAGCCTGCTGTCCCGTAGCCTTCGCGTCCGCCAGTATCTCCTCCTTGACCTCCGTCACGGCCTCACTCTCCTTTCCCCCAGCGATACTAGTCATCGGTTTACTAGCCAACTTCTCATCGACTTCCTCATCATCACCACCCTGTCCAAACTCGTTCATACGTGTGTAATCGACCTTGTACGCCCACATCTGATACAAATATACAAAGAAGATCACATCGTCCCTCAGCGTCGCTAGCCTATGCAATGTTGGCATTTTTATCGTGAATGCGAAGACTAGTCATCGTTAGCACAGTATCTACCAAGTCAATTTGCATCATAACCTACGATCATCAATAAACGTGTTCAACACCTTGTACATCATGGCTTTTCCAGGCATGTGCGCTACACTCTTCAATCTGTAGTTGATGTACAGACTGGGCGTGAGCATGAGGAAGCCAAAGAGATAGACAGCGCCCACAGTGGTTGCAAGGATGAACGAGTACCAAGATTTATGCGTGTCGTACATGAGACTGTAGCCTGCGTAGCCAACGAGGAGAGGCGCAGCGAGGAAGGAAAGGTATTTAAAGGCAATCTGATCGTACTCTTGCGTCTTCTTTTCCGTGTCGCTGAGGACGTGCTTGTCTTCGAAAGTGATCATCGTCGGGAATGGCCAGCGTGAGCCAGCTGGTGTAGGACGAACGCGCACATCGACTGTCTTTGTGATTTTCCATGCTTCTAGTAATATACCCGTGCCTTGCCCAAATAGGATCATCCACGATGTGTTTTCGTTGTTGTCGAGTAGGTAGAGGAAAATGGTGGTTTGCATGAAGACGTTTGCGAGGATGGTGCGGAAGGAGACACCGACGTTGTCTTTCTTGTTGCGCCAGTGAGAGACGTCGGACTTGAAGGCGAGCATTTCGAAGATGGTGTGGAGGAGTCCGACGATGACGGTAGTGGCGAGGAGGTAGATGTTGCTGTCGAGGAGCACTTGCTTGATCTGTTCGAGTTCATTGCCCGTGCCGCCTCCAGGAACTGCCTGGCCTTGAGCGGCCTTTTCTGCGTTTTGCTTCATGCCGTAGTCCATGCTTGCGATTAGGTTGAATTTCCAGTGGGAAAGACTGTTGAGATGGATGTTCAGAGGTAGTTCCTCAACTGTGCTGTTGAGCTCTGTCATTTGCGACCGGAGCTGAAAGAAGGTGTTCTGGAAGAAAATTGGATAGTACCATCCGTTCTGACCAGATTTGTCGCGAGAGTTGGTTCTGTCCAGATACACGAAATCTCGTGTCGCGACAATCATCTGAGGGAAATGCTGCACGCCTGCGTCCGGAATGACAGACATGGTGAAGTTGGGATGATAATACGACATGATTGTTGGTCCTGTGCCACTCGTATCTTCCTCGACTTCTTCTTCCACTTCCTCTGCACTAGCCAACAAGTTCCTTGTCTTCACAACTTTCTTCTTTGTAAGGTACGAAGTCAATGGTTTGCTAAACCAAAAGGCCTTGGCTTTGTCGTATCCCGCGACAGATGGATCGAGAGGTGAACCTGATTGAGCAATGAAGAAGTGGCCCCAAAGAGTACCATTGTTCTGGACTTCTGCAGGCACTTTAAAGCTTGTATGAATGTCACGAGTATCCGACCAGTTGCCAAAGACATATTTCTCTTCATGGAGGACAAGTGACTCTGCTGGCAAGCGAGCAAGAGGTTGGATTGTGAATGATGGCGAGATGTAAAGGCGAATATCCATGGGTGTACCTTGGTCCCACATGGGTGAGACGTATTGCGGTAACGAGTTGAAAGGACCTTCTAGCTCGTCTGCACTTGTGACACGACTGGAGTAGGGAATAGGTGCTGTGAGTTTCGGGACTGAAACAGTGACATTATCAGGATTGGTCATGGTAGAGTTCACAGCAGAGCTAGTAGAGCCAGCACCACCAGAAAAGAACTGCTTGGTCGCCCATTGTATCAGGAGGAAAGTTCCAATAGTACGGAGAATGCCATTCCAGCGCTAGAAACAAGTCAACAAGGTAGCTGTGAGGCGAAATGTAGAGTGAGGACGCTTACGCTGCCGCCCTCAGCAGGGGCAGCATCTCCTGCGACCGCAGCTTCAGCCATGATGTCAGATGATAGAAGAGTTGTAGTTGGGATTACATTGTTTTTTTGAGCAAGAGACGGGGTGAAATAAGCTCGAGATAGCCAAGACTGATAGACGTTAGAGATAGACGTTGGAATCGCACGTGAAGTGACTCGCCGGGACCCCTGAATCCTGAATTTCGTGGAGTCGTGGAGTCGATGATGGCGTTGTCAATTGGCCGTATTTCCAGCCAACATCACCTCGGCCAGTACAGCACAGCACAGTATTCTCCTGCCATCTGTCTTTCAAGTGTTGAGCTTACTCCCAATTGAACCCAAGAATCAACTCGTCTTCCGACAACCATGGCGACACACGAAGGACAGCAGAACGGAAATGGTGCAGTGAAAGCCAATGGCCATACTGCTGTGTCTACCCCGAAGACAGTCATCTGTGTCTTGTACGTATCTGATCCCACCACATCAGGCTTGCCCTGCATTGTGTGCCTTCTGAACGGTCAGTCACTAAACCGAACATACTAACCAACCATCCCTCATACAGCTGCGGAGCATCACCCGGCACATCTCCCTCGCACCTCGCAGCCGCCCGCGCTCTAGCCCACGCATTCCACAAACACTCCATCAACCTAGTCTACGGCGGCGGCACAGTCGGCATCATGGGCGAAATCGCACGCACCCTCGTCTCCCTCTCCGGTCCCTCCTCCGTCCACGGCATCATCCCAACAGCGCTAATGCGCTACGAACAAAAGACCGACTCAGGCGAGCCCTCCATCGACGAGAAGATTTTCGGCCGCACGACCGTCGTCAAAGACATGCACACGCGAAAAGCTGCCATGGCTGCCGAGGTCAGCGCCGGTGGTGCTGGCAGCGGCTTTGTTGCGCTTTCTGGTGGGTTTGGGACGTTGGAGGAGTTGATGGAGGTTGCGACGTGGAATCAGCTGGGGATACATGATAAGGGTGTTTGTGTGTTTAATGTTGAGGGGTATTGGGATGGCTTGCTGAGGTGGGTGAGAGATGCGGTGGAGGCTGGGTTTATTAGTCAGGAGAATGGGAAGATTCTTGTGGCGGGGACGACGCCGGAGGAGGTGATTGGGCTGTTGAAGGATTATACGAATAGTAAAGAGAGGTTTCAGCTGGAATGGGGACAACATTGAGATGCTAGAGGTGGACGTGTAGGAATGTCCTTGGATGAGCCGGGAACGCATTCGCGAACGCTTTGTGAGTATTGGAAGCAGAAGAGACTTACCGCACCTTTCAAGCATTTAAACAGCATGTTGACAGCATAGATAGGATAGACCATTTTAATTTGACCTCAGTGGACCTATGCTATAGCCTTTCTGCGGGAAAGCATCTCCATGAGCATTATACAGCTTGTTGTCCTTGACAAACGTCGACATGTGACCATATGTGATTACCGAACACCATCAATCACAAACGACACCAGCGACACCATCTTCATCCAAGCACCGACTTCTCTATGAATGTCAGTAAGTGTTTAGAGCGAAGTCGTAGTGTGGAGACTCTGACCAGTATGGTCTTGGTGAAGCAAGCCTGAAATATGCAGCTGTCTGCCTCAACTCCATCATCAAGCAGCCACCGAACCATCAGCACTTACATCCAGCTCAATCCAGTCGCAAAGAAAGGACTCACCCTCAAATCGAAGCTGCAATTCCGCCAAAAGTTTCACCAACCTCATTACCTTGTAACACTCCGAATAGTAGTACCTTGCCAAGAACGACAATAGCGAGCGCCATACCTCCACAATAGACAAAGTCCAGCGCGAATCCAAACAAAGCATATTGCCTTGCCAAAGCCGGCTGCGCATGCAGCTGCGCCTTCGTCCTTCGAACCACAGGCATAGCGTGAATAAGACCATAGCCAATCAACAAGCCAGCAAGGTAAGTAAAGGGATGTGTGCCCAAGATCCAAGGCTCCTACCAATACCACACGCCGTGCCATGTGAAGGCGATGTGGAGGTAGACTGGGTACACCACGAGCGCGACCAAGGCGGACGCGAAGGCGGCAAAATGTATGAGGCGGGTGTTGGTTGCTTGAACGTGACAGAAGCGCATGTCTGTTTCGATTTGAAGCCAGCGGTAGAGTTGACTGGCTCTGCTGCGGAGGAACAACCAGACTTCCGAGGGCACTACAAAGAGGATGATTTTGGTGAGGAAGCAGGCGACACCGAACGCGCCGGTCATGATGGCAGCGGAGGTGGCGACTCGGCCGGGGAGGTCTTGTGGTGGGAGAGCGTGTAGGATAGGCTTTCCCCAGATGATGAGACAGCAAAGCAGGATAAACCAGACGACGAAGCGAAGGCCATGAGGTGAAAGGAGGATGTCGGTGTTGCGCATGGTCTCGAGATCCAGCTTGTGCTGTACTCAAGTTGAGATGACGATGGGATCAATGACTATTTGCTTGTTTGAGGAAGAGAAGAGCGTGTTTGTTTGTTTTGCGGAAAGATGTGATCTAATGAGGAGGAGGAAGCAAAGTCGATTCAATGATCGCGAAGCCAGCCAGACATATGTACAGTGAGCAGACAATCGAATCGGAAGCACAGGAAAGCAAACAAAAGATGGCAAACCAAATCTTCGAGCAAACAAACAGCTAGCATGCAGCCATCCGTGCATCGCGCTAAGACAAACGTTTGGTTTCAGATTCAAGGAAGAAGTAAGTCAAACGGAGGCAACGTCAAAGCCTCTGACAGCAGCGGGATAGCATAGAATTCAAAAGAAGATAGCAGGTGAGAACCATGATGCCCAGCGCAATTCCTTGAGGGCTAATGTCGAAAGAGTTCCATGCCAAAAGCTGCAAATGAAGTCGATTGCTGTGCTATAGTCGACCTGAGCATTTACCTAGGCCACCAAGTCATGCTAAGTTTTCCGAGTGAAAGAGCTCCAGACTTTCGAGCAAACTAGTAGAATCTACATTAGCTAATAAATGTTGACCTTGGCTGCAGGAGGAAGCTACCTTACTGTACTGGGGTACGAAGATACCTGCAAATGCAAGACTAGCGTGCCACAAAGACGCCAGTATGCACCCATTTGCACAAACGAGCTTGAATTTTGGCAACGACGGCATCGATGTTTGTTTGCTCAATAGGTCAGTGAGTCCTGAGTCGTTCGCGTTCTGGGCTAGGCACCTAAAGCAAGAAGGGCTCGACAGAGTTCTGTCTTTCTCTTCAGTACTAGCCTTACCACAAAATCTGCAAATAGGTATTGCATCACAAACGTCCTCCATTGATACCAGAACTGCAAGCAATAATTTCGTACATTCTCGTTAAGATGTCTCCTCTTTTATGCGACTCGTCTGGCAATACTTCTCATATCCCATACCAAACGAGCTAGGTCATCATCGTTTCGTCCTACCCACATCCCCATCATCCTCCTCCTCCTCATCACTACTCACCAACCCATCCATCTCATGTCTCGCGCTTCCACGACCTTTCCCCTTCCCCGTAGGCCCACCACCATTCGCATCCTCCTCATCATCCAAACTCTCCAACTCCGCCTCATCAAAATCCGCCGCCTCCAAATCCCTCTTCCCATTCTTTCCACCTTGAAACGAAAAGCTCGCCAGTCTTCCCGCTCCACTCACCATATCCCTCACACCATCCATAACCACATTTGGTCCCTGCCAAATACCTTGATATCCCTTCATCTTGACTCTTTCCCTATACACATACCAGAACCATGCGGCTGCCGCAATAATTACGATAACGAGCGCAACTTCACCAGACCGGTAGTAAGCAGCCCATTTCGCATCTTGCAACTTCTCCGCCTCTTGCTCTTCTGCGATTGTGCTATTGGGATGGCCGCCTACGCTTGTTTGCGGGCCGGCTTTGTTGCCGTCGATTTTCGAATCGATGGGTGTGCCGCCGATACTGCCAATGTCCACACCCATGAATCTGTCTAGCATATCTCTTGTGCGGCGTGGGTAGTCGAACGGCACCATGTGACTGCTATTGTAGAACAGGATATACGTCAAATTCCGTGCTTGTTGATAAATGCCTGCCGCTTCGCCTTCAAAAGTCCAGTCGTGTCGTGGCGCCCAAGTATTCGGTGAGATTTCGAAGCCTTTGCCGCCGGACCAGACCATGTTGTTGATGAGCTCTTCCGTCCCGACGTGATTGCAGATGAGATCTTCAGCGCCCGAGAAGAGCACGATTGGGATGCCTGATTCGAGCAGATTTGGCAAGAGTTTGACTGCAGGAATAGAGTTTTGAGCACGGAAAGCTGCACCGACTGACCCAGAACACTCAGACCAGCCTGTAACCTTGTCTGGACCGACGTGGAGAGCGCCGACGACGTCGGCACGGCGGAGGTAGGGAGTGACATATGTAAGATCAGGCGGCCAACTCATGCCGCACGAGGAGTACGAATCTCTCAGACGAACGTCATACATGTTAATGCAACGCTGGTCTTGTGGTGCACTCATGTCGACTGTAAGACGCAGGATTTGTTGTAAGATAGACTCGCACTCTGGAACGTCGACGTGGTTCATTCCACCCGCTGCAAGCTTGCTGTTACACACCGCTTGCTGAGCTTCGAGCGTTTTCGCGCTGTCAGAACCACTCTTAATCAGGCCCTTCTTGTAGGCGTATTGTAGGTATGCCGGATATTGATCCGAGCCTGAAATCCAGCCATTGCCGATGAGAAGACCTCTTATATCCCATGGACGTGCAGCACCTGTGTTTCGAGTCTGTATCGCGTCTGCTATGTATGGAATGTGCTGTCCAGCGTATGACTCTCCTGCTATATAAATCTAGTGCTTATTAGCAAGATTTCAAGTTGAGAGAATCTTGGACGTACATCATCATGCTCATACTCCGGAAAGACCTCGAACCATCGCTCCAAGAATGTCACAAACTCCGTGGCCATATCTTTCAGCTCGTGAACATAGCTATCGGTGTCAACATAGCTAAAACCGGTGCCCACTGGGTTATCGACGAAAAGCAGATTCGCAAACTCATCCCATGAACCCTCATTATACTCTAATTGTCCTCCTTCTCTTACTCTGTATGGCCCAATCTCCATTAGTGCGCCATCCATTGAACTACAACCAGGACCTCCATTGAGCCAGATAACGGTTCGTTGTCGGTCCCCAATATGCCTGTTCTGGAAATGCCAGAAGAAAATGTTGCCGTGGTGGTCTGGATCAACTTCTAGATGTCTGTGTAGAATGTGGTTAGTCCTGACTAGATTGCGAGAGGCATTTCATTGCGAAGTGTACCCAGCATGCATCTTTAGCAGCGGTCCATCTGGCGCTCCTGGCAACGAATGAACGAAATAGTCTGAGGCCGAAGCTGCTAGAGTCGGTGAGGCGCATATTGACAACAGACCGAGCAGTGCTCCGCCGAGTATGGACCCCATTGGAGCCCACGCAGGCTGTCGCATTCAGGAGAAGTGACCAGGAGAGGATGTAAAGAGTAAGAGGAAGAAGCGATTGTGGCAGGTTTTCGCGCGTGCTTCGACAGGCTTGCGGTTGGTGATAGTGATTAATAAGTGCAACAGAGTGTCTCGTCTCGGCTGATCTTACGAGCTGACTCGCCAGGCTGATCTGCCACGTGCGAGCTTATCTTCGTCCGGGGTCGACAACAGGGCTTCAATAGAACAATTCGAAGCAACTTGTGTCAGGCCAGGTATCAGCATGAATAATCGCTGCTATGACGTTCATTTCTCCATTGAAGTATAGTAGAAAGCATAGTCTTTTCATTACTGTAAACTATCGTTCGATTATGTACGAGGCTCATTGCATTCATGCCATTACTTTTTCTTCCATCATCTCATTAGCATATCATCATCGTCTGAACGTCTATCCGTTGACAATGGTGCCACTAGTAGACCATTAGCAAGATTCTGGTCATCTAGAGAATCTTTACTCACCCGTTGCAGTGAATGGTCTGTCCAGCAATCATGGCGCTATCAGAACACGCGAGGAATACTACACAAGTAGCGATCTCAGACGGTTGACTACATGGCATTGTTAGTAAACTGCGAGTAATTGTGTGAGTTTTGCTATAGCGTACCCAGGACGACCGACTGGTGCAGTGAAGCTCTTCTGGGCGTCTTCGTCCATGGTGGCGGGAACCAGTGGTGTCCATACAGGGCCAGGTGCAATAGCATTGACACGGATACCTTGACCAACAACGACGTTGTGAAGACCGCGAGTGAAAGAGACAATGGCACCCTTGGTCGAGGTGTAGTCCAGAAGATCGGGACGGCCAATGTAGCTAGTACGATGTTAGTACAATCATGTAGCTCAGATGTGCTTAATGACCTACGCGTTGATAGATGCGTTGTTGATGATGGTAGAGCCCTTCTTCATCTGGGGAACCAGGTACTTGGACAAGAACCAGAAGGGGTGAATGTTGGTGTTGAAACTGCATGATATTAGACTTCTTCTTTGCTTTCGATCAATCTAAAGCTTACGTCTTGACCCAGTGTTCCCTGTAGATTGTCAGTATGGTTTCTTCAATACCATCATCAGCACAAAACTCACTCGCTCAAGTCCTTGATAGGGTCTTGAAGAACCTCTTGGTAGGCAGCGTTGTTGAATAAGATCTCGACTGAGCCCATGGTCTTGACAGCAGCATCCGCCAACTTCTTGCAGGCACCATTCTCGGTGAGATCGACCTCGTAGGTATGGCACTTAGCACCGAACTTCTCGATCTTTTCCTTGGCTGACTCGGCGTCCTTCTTCTCTTCCGGCATGTAGGTGATCATGATCTCCTCGACACCCTCCATGGAGAAGAGGATAGCAGTGGCACGGCCAATTCCGGAGCTGTAATGTGTCAGTCTTGGAAACATATACTGTTGAGTGAAGGTGATAGACATACTCTCCTCCAGTGATCAGAGCCTAACGACTGTTAGTTTATATCGAGTATGACTTTGCTATTCCATGCTTACCTTCTTTCCCTTGAGCTTGCCCGCAGCCTTGTAGAGCTCTGGCTTGTCGTCTGGACCAGGCAGATACTCCTCCATGGCCTCGTGGACGAGGTTGTGCTGCTGTCCGCGACCCTCATGGTGGGTAACGCTGACTGATTGTTAGTAGCTAATCGTCAACATAGCGATGCATCATACATACGGAGGTTGGTAGCCTGTTTATTTTTAGTGATATTCGTGACAGATGCTGTGATACAACGTACCTTGCTCGAATTGGCCTTTCTGTTCAGACATTGTGATTAATTGGTTGGATTTGTAGTTATGAGGAAGAAAAGAAAAAGGAAAGAAGAGCTGTCAATTAATGGGAATTGAGAAATGCATTGGTAGTGGGGTCTATGTGACGTTCGCCAAGATAAGAGCATTCAACCCCACTAGCCGGAAGGCTATCCATCAGTGTACTCGATCGATCGAGGTGCTAAGGTGAAGATAAACAAGTTCGACATAGTTGTTGCAATAGACGACGCCATGTCCACGGTGTCGTAGGTTAAGACATCAGAACAGCTAAGGCCGATTTCCTGTATTCAGGTCCCCTCATCCAGATGTAGCAGGAGAGGAGGAAGTAAGATATACAAACAATGACAACACTAGCTCTGACAACAGGACAAGAAGCGATCATAAGGCTTGCTTTAATTCATACTATTGCTACTGCTCATATGATGTCCTGCGAACTATTATACAGGTATTAACATCAAGTATACTATATTACATGGGAGTGTTCGTAATCCCGGTCATGCTTACTACCACCGCCATGCATTATCACAACAACAGCTTAAGCTATGCTGGTGGACGGCAAGATACTCCTGTGTAAGCATGAACACATCGTACAGCAACTTCTTACTCGCGGTGGTGGCTTCCCTCCACACCTTCTTCAAGGCTTTCGATCGAGCTGCCAGTGCTTGACTTGTCCAGCTCGAGTCCTTTGATATCTTCAGTGTCTTCTTCAGCAATGGCACTCGCTCCATGAATGTGTTCATCAAACATAGGATCCTCCTCAACAGCTTCGAACTTGGACTTGGTATTCTTTCCGTGGTCGGCGAAGGAGTTGGAGCGACGACGAGGTTTGACCATGTTGTAGTTGCCGTCAACGGCTTCATCTCCATAGCGGCCCCTATCAATGGCATGTGTTTAGCTTCAGACGCTGGGAATGCTTTGAGGATGATGGACAGCTTCTTGCTGGTGTTTGAGCTTGAGCTTCGTCGAAGCATCGAGACTTTCGATGAAGAGCTTGTAGTGATGACAAGCTTGATACGGCTTTGGGGAAGTTGGAAACTTACCAACTAGCTCTACCAGCACCGTCCTTCTTCATCTTTTTTGAGTCACCTTCAACACCACCAGCTTTAGAGCCAAACCAATCAGGCTCACGTTCGATGGTGGCAGCACCCTCTCCGTGAGCCTTGTCGTTCCACTTGTGTGAGCGTGTCACTGTGGTGGCTAGTCAGCAGCTGAAGGATGCTTGATGTTTGATGCAGAAAGGAAGCTTCGAAGTTGAGGTCGAGTGAAGGAGAAGCTTACTGATGATGATAGGCAGAAGGTTTGAACTAGTGGTAGAGTACGGTCGAAGAGTCTGAAGTAGTTGGATAGAGAGTGGCAGAGAATGAGAGGCGAGACAAAGATAACAGCAGAAGAAGAAGAAAGAAGGAGAACAAAAGCCAATGGCTGAAGGATAAGCAGATATATATCTAACAATTACTCAAGGTACCGCCCTGAACTGCGAGGACGATCATCCATCAGCTGCCTTCCCAAGAGGTCTCGTGATCAACACAAGCATTGGAGCTCAAAAGTCTCCATCATGACAACACTCGTAATCTGTATGATTAGTTAATTGAGTTTCCAAGCAGCAGCCTGCTGATATGGATCCAAAGCCAGGTCTGTCATGTTTTGTTGTGTTTACCCGGCCATGAGACTTCGATGGTGGGGGGATGGTCGCGTGATGGTCTCAGGTACAGGTACGAGTAAATGTGGCATTCTAGAAACGAGCTGTATTGTCGGTAGCTCATCGTGCTTTCACGAATGCTGTAGTTCTCTCCCGTCCAGGGCCTCTATCTGGAGACCTCAAGCAAACACCTTGCTATCTGTTACTATCAATTGATTGCTTCCCATGCATGTCGTCAACCATTGATCATTTCGACCCCACATGAGCGTAGGGCTGACGGCACTGATCCGAGACGCCAAGATCAGATAGCGAGATAGCGAGAACGGAGGCCAGTTTCCGTCTCTGCTGAGAAATCCATCTCGAATCATCCTCGTCGTCGTCAACAACTATTAACATCTTACAACAGAGTATATTGATCACCCTCAGCTCCTTGACGTTCCAGGTATACGACTACGCCAGGCACCATCACCTCCATCAGCACATCTTCTTAATATCATTGGCAATAATCGAACAATGTCTACACGAACTCTTCTCCTCGCGCCACCCTCCGTGGCTGGCGCACCTCAGGCCCTCCAGCAGATCGCCGAAGCATACGACCGCTCCACGACAGACATCCAAATGCTCGATCGTCTGGCCATGAACCTCGTTACCCTTCCACCAGCTACCTACGACCTAGTCCTTCTTCTTACAGATGTCGATGGCACACGTACAGAAAGCCAGCGCATCCTCGACCGCGACGTCATCTCGAAGATTGTACAAGCATTACGACCAGGCGGAAGGTTACGAAGTCAAGACAAATCATATGCTGTACAGGAAGGAGCGGAGAAGACGGAAGCGATTTTGGCTGGGTTGATGCATGATGGGCAAGATGGCATGGTAAAGCCGCAGAGCACAGGTGCGGCGTCAGTACCATTGAAGTTAGGACGCAAGGCGAATGCGGGACCAGTCACTGCAGCAGTCGTGCCGGCCGTGAATGGAAATGGAAAGAGGACGAGTGAGGTTGCGAACGGTGTGCCTGCAGGAGTAGGATTCAGTGATGACATAGTAATGCTGGATGATGAGGAGCTCATTGATGAGGACGAACTGCTGACCGAGGAAGATAAGCAACGACCAATGCAGCCACGTAAGTTGAAGGGGTGGAATGACACATTCAGCAATGACTAACACATCCAAACAGCAGCAGAATGTCTACCAAAGCTCGGCAAGCGACGAAGAGCTTGCAAAGATTGCACATGTGGTCTGGCACAGAGGATAGAAGCAGAAGATCAAGCCAAGCGTAATGCAGCAGATAAGGCTTTAGCATCGATGCAGACGCCCAATGGTGGGCCAACACCTGCAGCAGCCAAGCTGGGCGTGAACGATCTGTCAGAAATCGATTTCACTATCCCTGGTAAGGTTGGCAGCTGTGGTAACTGCTCCCTTGGTGATGCTTTCAGGTGTGATGGATGTCCCTACATTGGCTTGCCACCATTTAAGCCTGGTGAAGAGGTTAGATTGTTGGACAATGACATCCAGCTCTAAGTCGTTACTGAAAGAAACAAAACACTTCATGCATTATGTACACACTGTAGACGAACTCATCAACACGGGCCCTCTCTCAGGGTGACTTATAAATAAATCATCGTCAAAGCTTCCCCATATTGAGTGTTCGTCGCCACGTGTAGGTGATCACTCCCCGTTCAGATGTTGATTATTGAATATGACTTGACTATGACGCCCAACACCACCCTCTGGGGCCCTCCGGGGCAAATCTGAGCGCAACTGGCAGCATTATATAACTTAAGCACCCCTCCCACTCTTTCCTCTGCCTCCTTCTGCAACTTGCTATACAAAAAATGCACTAGACCCCTTTGGGCGATTCTGAAACACACCTCTGACCTTCGTGTCAAATTTTCGTTTTTCCTTATGTTTCCTTTCTTAAGTGATGCTCCTATCTCAAGATAATATTGGGAGAATACTGTGCCCCTTGAGGTTTCGTGTATGACAGAAAGATAATGTGCTATGAAGAGAGTAAGTGTAAACCTCATGATGTTTCTTACTTCGTCGCTTCACTGTAAGCAGGTGTCGTTTGCAAAGCCTAACCAGCAACATGCTACTGCTGATGCTGTTGTTCGAGCAACGCTTGGCAACGAGAAGAGAATCGGAAAGAATCACAAGGCTCACTCGAAATGGCGTGATGTGTCTTTTACCTTGTGACGAGGACCACACATTGACTTTAGGCATACTTATTGTGTTAAGTTCGACGAAAGGTTTCAGAATGAGTCACATCGCTTTGAGTTCAAGAGCATGTGAAGCTTTACGTTCGAGAGGACCGAATATGCCTTTTTGGGTTCAGTGGTTTCTTCCTTCCCTCCTTCCCTTTCAACTCTCAATCTGTCAAGTGCGACTTCCTGCTATAAACGATCATATGGAGATGGCTTATGCAATAGTGCAATAAGGCTGAGAGATTCACTGCTAATATGGTGTCTACTATCGGTGCACAATGGGCTTCCTCATTGCGGACTGAAGTTCGATCGAGATATAGGAAAAGGGATATCATGTTGAAGGCAGACGTCTGTTGGAACATGGTCTTGCAAATGCTCCGCCACTTCAACTGGCCTACTTGTAGCAACACCACTACTCAACACGACAGCTACAGTCTATCGCTTCACACGATGGACATGGATACTGCTTGCTGGACCGCAACATGCTACTAATATAACATAGTCACCACGAGGATATCAATACCACATACTCTTCCACAACCTTCCCGTCGCTGTTACTCTGCCTGAGATCCTGATTAGTGATACACACCATGCCCGCAGACATACCCCCCCCCCCGCTACCACGTCCACCACCACAGTCACCACTGCCCGAGAGCCACGATGTTCATGTTGCCTGCTCAGCCTTGAGCTTCGTCAACACATCATGGACATCCATGCCATACCAAGACCACCAAGTCTGCTCTTCGACCTTGCTCGACTTCGACCGCAGTGTCGTTTCCATCCTATTCCCACTGGTGTCATAAGAAACCCCAACGAACCTTACTGCTGTACACTGCAGCCTCTCGTGACCTTCTGCCCTAGGTCCTCGCCGATACTTTACTGGCTCCTGCCATTTTTCTTCCCATCGACCTTCATGGAAGTTGCAAGTTGGCATCCGCATGACCTTCTACCCTAGATCCATGCTGATACTTTCTGGTTTCTGAAATTCTCTCACTATCGACCACCAAAAAACTTGCCATTTGGCATCAGCATGACCTGAAACAGTGGTATGGACCCGTTGAAACTGCCAGAAACTGCTGTTTCTTCACCACCACCCTTGTTTCTGCTTTATATCTCGATAAACCTTCAAGAATTACTCACAATGATACCAGTCTCGAAGGTGGTCCGAGAGGCAGCTGTTTCGCCTATAAATATGATTTCCCCACCCCCCTCGGTCTTACTCTCTTTTCATCATCTTTCTCTGCATCAGAAATCGTATTCTCTGTCTGACACTAGTCACACACTTGAATACGCTGATTTCATCTAAGCAGAACCCACTACATCCCAGAACATCAGCCTGTGAGTAGTACAAAGCAACCCCCGAAGCAAGTGACCTCGACTAGTCACGGCAGCCTCCCCGCTCCTTCATTTATCCAAATCCTTCAGACCAGCCGCTTCGAGCTCTCTGAGGTAGCCAATTGAGACCGGCTCAAGGATCCATACATTCAATCGTGCGAGTTTACACTCAGCACACCTCACATTCCATCATCTCCTCTCCGATCCTTGCACAAAGCAGGTAAGATCCCTTACGGCACTCAACGAGATCAAGTATCGTCCCCTCCAAAAGCCTCATCCCCAAAGCCCCCTCAACAATCTACACACCCTAGATTCGTGGCAACATGAGCGCAACCAGTACGATGACTTCTCAGCGCCAATCCTGGAGAGATGGTTTGAGAACCACAACAACAGGCAGACACCAGTCGCCCCGCAGCAGTCCCTGCACCCCCTCCTCCCCTTCATCTCCAAGATGGGGCGAGGACAGGAGACCTTTAAGCTGGAACGAATGCAAAGTGGGCAAGGTAGTATACCTCCCCGCACAGGAGGACATTGCAGCGAATTCGCGCATCCTCAGACAGAAATACGGTGGCCGAAAATGGCAACACCCGGCTGTCATTATAAAAGTTGATGAGATCAACGGATTCGTTGAGATCATGGTGGTATGTATAAAACTTTTCTTTTTTCTTTTTGGTTCGACATGCTTCACACCTCCTCATTCATTGCTTTGGTTCATTGAGCTATCCTCCTTCTCTATCTCATGAGATTTGGGACATGCTCTATGATCATGCGACCTGGCCTGCCTCTTTCTACAGACGGCAGGCTACACATCATTTATTTCTGCCTATATTGCTTCGGCAAATGGGCAATTCTCCTCGTACGACATTGAGATAGGCCTCTACTATGGAGTGTTGGCTAGCCTTTGAGTCTCATTGGCACCCTACACATCCTGTTTGAGGCCTACCGTTCATCATTGAGCAGTAGCTTTTCTCCTTGTCGTTGAGATTGAGATTCAATCATCACTACAGAAGCTATCAGCCTTGCTCTTCTCATCAGCAATCTTCACACCCACTTCACAGCCTAGTGTATTGGAATTGATTCCCAATCACATCAAAGTGCAGATGTATTCATTGCTTTTGAGTTGACCTGGCTAATACTTCTGACAGAGTCCTACACACCACATTTTCATCTGCACCATCTTATGCTCGAGCATCATGGGCCTCGATACTTCCTTCTAGGATGTTATCGTTGCTTAGATCTCGAGTAGTATCATTTGAGCGGCCAGCATGCTACACACCTCATTTCTACCTACTCTCTTCTGCTCGAATGTCAAGGACCTTGGTGACTTCCTTCTGGGATTTTCATCGTTGCCTAGATCTCGAGTAGTGTCATTGAGCAGCCAGCACATCACACAATACACCACATCTTCTCTTCCTCCTCTTCGCTCTCATGCTCAAACGACAAACCGTCCCTAACATCCCCACAGGCCACATCAAACGGCAACCAAGGAATCCTCAGCTGGACTCCCGGAACCACCCAATCCGACATCGACCGCCGCCGAACCCACGTCCTGATCGCACCAAAAGACGATCGCAACGACGCCGGCGAATACACAAACCCAGACCAGGTAATGCCCTCTCTGGTACAAACAGCGGAGTCGGATGATTTCCGCAAAACATGCTATTTACGCATCTCTCATACATATATGATTGGTACGTCCTCCATTCCTTCCATCCATCCAATCCTATTAAGCGAAATAAAGAACCGCGACTAACATCCCTATAGAGCCTGAAAATCTTCGCAAGTACGACCGCAGCATCGCTCTCAATGAAGAGTCCATGCTCGCCTTGCAAAACAGGCCTACAGTCCGCGCTCCCCAAGCCACCGCGCCCAAGCGCACCTGGGGCTCTCGCTCCAGCGCCTCCTCCTCGGACAGCGACTCTGACAAGACTGTCGCTAAAAAGGTGGCTACCGCTATCTCAAAACCGCTCAATGCGAAATCGGAAGAGTTTCTTCCTTGGACTCCTGTGGCCAAAAGCGCCACGACATCCCCCTCGCCCTGGACTACTGTGGTCAAAAGCCCCACAAGGTCCCCCTCCCCCTCGCCCTCGCCGCCACCACGGAATGTGTGGTGGAAATCTTTGATGAGAGGGGATGCTGTTGCTGTTGCTTAGAGTCATCTTATACTCGGTAGCAGCACAGCAACCATCACAGTATCATGAAGTGGCTGTGATGGATTATTTTTGACGACTATCCTCTCAAAGGTAAATCAAGGAGGAGATGAGCACTACCAATGCTCGCCCTCGCCTTTGAAGTCGTCACCGCACCTCTTGCGGCTGTCTAAAATATCTGGAAACATCGAAATCTGAAATTACCCTGCATCTGAGATCTGGTTCCTGGACGCCGTCGACGTATACTTACTATGGTCTCTCGGCAACGTCTCCCCTGGGATCTGCTGCCTCTTGCGCACTTCCCAAACCAATCAGCAGTACAATCAGTACTCCTCACAGCACACAACAAAGTGCTGAAACATTTCATTCTGGGAACTGCCTCTTGCGCACTTCTCAGATCCAACGTCAGGACCATTAGGTACTCCTCACAGCACACAGATTCGTGCTTTGCAACACCAACTCCACCACTGGTCGTCAAAAACACATTCTTTCGGAGATCTGCCATATTCGGCACGTCTCGAAACCACAATGAGTACCCTCGGATCTCCACCCAGCACCATAATGTGCTTGACTACCACTGGTACACCCCTGGAAAAGCACCAAAAAGGGTGCTCTGGACTCAAAACAAACTCAAAAGAGTTCAACAAACATTTTTTCTGGGAACCTGCTCTCCCGAACCAACTGCGACTATACGTTGGTACCTTCCCCAACGATAGTTGTGGCCGTTAGGAGGAAAGGGCTACGATGGGGTGCTCTCCCTGAGATAAAATCTCAGCCAACACCTGGAGGAGGACATTTGTCTTGGTTATGGTGGGATATCAAAGGAAGGACGGAAGGGTGGGTTGACTTGGATTGTGGATTGGAAATGGAAAGGCAAACGCAAAGGAGATGAAGTGGAAAGAGATGGTGGCGAAAGAGTGCTTTCGGCACCACATCAAAAGTGAAGGCGATAAAATGGAAGGAACAACAAACAAAAACAAAAGGCTAGGCAGGAAAGGCAAGCAGGAATAACAAAAACAAAAGTGGCAAGGGAAGGCAAGGGAAGGGAAGGGAAGGGAGAAGCAAAGGATAGAATAACCAAAAAAAAAAGAATAAAGGCGGGAAAGGCAAGCAGGCAGGAGAGGAACCAAGAGAGAACAGGGCAAAAGACCAAGGTCGTTGAGACCACAGGTCATGGAAAGCTACACAAAACACCACCAACATTCAACAATCATCGACCTCGACCCACCAATATCGAGGTTGTATGCGTGGTGTTTCCCAAACAAACAAGGAAACCTGAGTACTCTCTTCCTCATAGAGGTTTTTAACGAGATTTCGGGTTGGGTGTAGCTTAGGGGATATATATCAGAGAAGATCGGAAAAGGTGCTGGAAGGTAAAATTACTTTAATGCATCAACTTCTCTTCTTCCTCCATTCTCGTTTCATGTTTGGGTGACATTGATGATCGGCCTAAGTGAGTGGTTTGTATGATGCTCTTGCTTGAGTGCTTCGTACGATGTTTGATATCTTTCTGATACTTGGAAGCGTAAGCAGTAAGTATTTGTCTTTTGCGGGCAAAGTTCCGATTCAGTGGTGTGTTATGATACTCTTTCGTGCTGAGCGCGTACTGTCCATGGAATATACCTGACATGAATGAAAAGCATGGTGAAGAAAGAAAAGGTGCTCAAACAAAGTCCGTCCACATGTGGTGCTATGTTACTGTACTGTGATTATACCGGCAGAGAAGCACATCATACCTGATCCAGCTCATGTAATAATGCGATAAATCCACGCCAGGATAGAAGCGAGAGTGCCGAAACGTATGGCAGAATACAGAATATGTGCAACGAGGTTGACATCTCGGCAGAGCAGATTGCACAATTGAAACATGACTTGACAACGTAATACAACATACAAAGAGAGCAGTTGTGAAAGATACAAGACATGATAAATCTGCCTCACAGCTATACACAGGCCAATGCAGACACCACTACACATTCCCAACCAAACCATGACTCCATGAAATGCCATTTTTGATACCACCCACTCCCACATCTATAAACCTTCGCATAAACATAATCACATTCAATCCTCCTCACCCTTCTCATCAGCATCTCCCTCATTAACAAGACTAGTAGCCCAAGCAGCTCCAAGCGCGCAAGCACCACCAAACCTCAACACCCAAGCAACAGAGTCATCACCAGGCGTGCCTCTCTCCTTCTGCAAGAACCTAAAGATGACACTACTGACCAACGTCGCCACAACCTGCGGCGCAGCAATAGCAACATTGTGAATACCCAGAATGACACCAGCCTGATCCTCCGCCTCATCCTCGTCCTTGGCCAACAACTGGCCTTCACGGGTTGGTGGAGGTGCACGCTTGCCACGACGGATAGCATCGCGTTTTGACATTTCAGCAGAGATGAGCGCAAAAGGTGCCCAGTTCGTCATAGCCCATGGGATACCAATCAGACCGATCAAGATGATAGCGTGAGTACTGTTGCGAACGAAGAAGGTTCCGGCCATGAGGGTCGTGAAGATGAGATGAGAAATTAGCCAGGCGCGGCGGAGAGTGAAGTAAGGGATTTGTAAGCCGCCAGACCCAATGGCAGAGAAGAATTGGCGGAACCGCACGCCGAAGCTGGACGAAGAGGATTTCTTGTTGAAATAGCCGGTTTCCTCGTCGCTGCCATTGCCAGTGCGGCGCATCGGGGTTAGAGGAGTGGTCGCAGGGTGTGAGTCTTCAGCTGGTTTGTAAGAAGGCGTGATGAAGAACGGTAGAATGACAGATGAAGCGAAGGTTGTTAGTGCAAAGATGAGTAGAGCGAAAGTGCCGATACGAGTGCCACGTTCCATGATTTCGTTGATCTCTTCGTCTGACCTGTGCGGATTTTCCCGAAAGTAGGGATCAGCGTAGATGCCTGCAACATAAGTAGTCGTGTAGAAGAGAAACGGGAACCAAGCGACCCAGGCAAAGAGCTGGACGACACACACTTTGCGGATCTGAGGAGGAAGACGAGTAATCGAGACGTAGAGTCCACTGAAGAACGAGAAAACACCTCCGGGTGATTCTGTAGGCTCGCCCAGAATGCGCGGATCTGCCTCCTTAACTGTCAAGCAGGTGATGAGGACAGTAGAGGCCATGATGATTGAAGCGATTTCTGAGAGAATCTTGAATTGGGTATCTCCAAGCCATGGTAGATAACCTGGCAGGTTGAGGTAACCAGAAAGATATCCAACAATGTTTCCAATACCAGTCATTCTGCTGGCCCATGCGTTGGCATCTTCTTGTTGATGTGTAGGAGCACAATCTACAATGAATGCACGAATGGCTGCCTGAATAACGTTGATGGCAAAGTCCAGGATGTAAACGAATGAGACGGCAAAGATTTGTGTAGCAAATAGTGCATTATCAGAGGTGCTGTCGCCGTGGAAGAGCTTGACGATCCCGCCAACAATTTCTCTCGACCATGACAGCATGAGAAGGGCGACAATGGTGGCAGCAGCACCTCCAAGAATAAAAGGCTTTCTTCGTCCCCAGCTGATACGACAGTTGTCACTTCTGATTCCGACATATGGTTGTACGAGAGCGCCTGACAAAGGACCGGCTATCCAGACAAGGGCAAGTAAGGATTTGCTGATACCAAGGGAGAGTAGGAAGGGCTGGCAAAATCATTAGTGCTCGTGTTCCTGTATACTTGCAAGGCGCTGGCTTTTCTTACTGATGTGCTTGCAAGTTCTGTGGCCCAGGCGATTTGGAGACTGACATGGCAAAGTTAGCGGATGACGTTCGTCTGTCTTCTTATAGGAAGAACATACCCTCCAATACCCAGTGTCAAAAGAATCAGATACCAGACACTCTTCGTTTCTTCTTCCTCATCATCGTCACTGTCGTCGTCCTCCTCGTCCTTCTTCAAGGTCTTGCCAGCGGCATTTGAGCCTTCTATTGCCCGTTCTGCCTGTTGAGTGGATGCTTCTTCCTCCTCGTTGTTATCCTGGTCTTCCAGTAGAGGCTCGGCCTCCTTCATGTGAGATAGGGCCCTACGCGATTTTTGTCTCAGAGCGGCACCAGACGAAGGCATCCTCGAGAATGAACCATAGCCATAACTACCCGTACGGATAATGACCATGGGCGGGCGAGCAGGACGACCAGGGCGACGCTGCTGAGTATAGCCATCGGCGGGGATCGTGCCATAGCCCACGCCAGTACTGGTGGCAGTGTTGTCCTCTGCCATAATGCCTGAGATGCAGCAGGAGTAGTGGCGAGTAGAAGTGAAGACTTACTATGGGAGAGAGAAAAGGATTTTTTGTTGTGATTGAGAAAGGTGAGAAAGGCAGCAGGGTGAGGTCACTCAACTCCGCCTCGCCGCAAAAGCGACCTGGAACGTGCGTTACGTGCACACGTTGGCGAAGGTGGGGAAGAAGTTTGTCTAGGCGCGTCTGACAGCCAAATATGACATGAAGCCGACTTTGGTTGAAAGGCAACAGCGACTGCTTGATTGAGAGGATTCACTCTGATATTCGCCCGTCTCGCTAGCAGCAAGCATGAGACGAAAAAGCAAAGTTGGCGTTGTTGGGTGCAGTACAACACGGAAGGGGGATTTGAAGGGTCCAAAGCATACATCAACCTTTCAACGGCTAATTGTCAGCCAAGGCTATCAGCTACGAAGGTATCGACAATCTATTGCACTTTAGAGGACTCGACAGTGAGGTCACTGAGATGAGCCTTGATCCTGTATACTATCCTCGCCGTCTTGAACCCCTTCCTTGATCAGTCATGTTGTCAGGCACAATAGGCTGGGCTGCGATACAACTACTAAGTCAGGCCAATGGCAAGATCCAACTGCATATGAGAAGCATATACTAATACCCTGGTCACAGAAAGAGATGCTTCAGACGCCGACTCTGACGAGCCAGAAGCTGGGCAGAAAGAAATCTTCGCTTCATGGTCCCTCTTCATCCTCATCTTCCTCCTAATCGTCGCCCTCTTCACCAGTTACTTTCTCCAAGCAAGACGAATACAAGCCGTCCATGAAACAGTCATTTCCATCTTCGCCGGTATGGCCGTGGGCCTCATGCTACGGCTGACAGCAGCAGACTCGGTGCTTGGTCTTGTCAGCTTCGATTACCAGTTCTTCTTCAATCTACTCCTTCCACCTATCATCCTGGCTTCTGGTTACGAATTACATCAGGCCAACTTCTTCAGAAACATCGGCACTATCTTGACCTTCGCCTTTGCTGGGACCTTCATTTCAGCTGTTGTGTTGGGAATAATATTATATGTCTGGGCATGGCTACCGATCGAATCAATGGAGCTGTCATTCGTCGAAGCGATGGCAGTTGGTGCAACATTATCAGCAACAGACCCAGTTACGATTCTAGCCATCTTCAATACATACAAGGTCGATCCGAAGCTGTACACCATCATCTTCGGAGAGTCAATTCTCAACGACGCCGTAGCCATTGTTCTGTTTGAGACAGCTCAAAGATACAAGACTTCAACATCCATAGCAGGAGATGCCGATACACCAAGCTCAAAGGCTGGAGGTTCCATAACAACATTCAAGATACTGGAGAGTTTGGGCGTCTTCCTGTTGGTCTTCTTCGGTAGTTTGATGATAGGAGTACTTGTGGGTATTGGTACTTCTCTGCTGCTAAAGTTCACGCATGTTCGACGATTTCCCAAGATCGAAAGTTGTATCATCCTCCTCATCGCTTACGCCAGCTACTTCTTTGCAAACGCAATTCACATGTCTGGTAAGGTATCGAAAAGGGCAAGTCGACTATACTCATGCTAATACTTATCAGGAATTGTCTCTCTTCTCTTTTGCGGCATCTGTCTAAAACACTACGCATACCACAACATGTCCCGTCGTACACAACTCACCACCAAATTCATCTTCCAAGTCCTCTCCCAGCTCTCCGAAAACTTCATCTTCATCTACCTAGGTCTCTCGCTCTTCACCGAACCCGGTCTCGACTTTCGTCCCCTTTTCATCCTCGTCACCGTCGGCGGTATCTGCGTGGCCCGCGGCCTCGCTGTCTTCCCACTCTCCCGCCTCATCAATCTCGTCCTCCGCTACCGTGCTCGCCGTTTTGGTCACGAGGAAACTGGAGAGATCCCATTTCCCCACCAAGCAATGCTATTCTGGGCTGGCCTTCGCGGCGCCGTTGGCGTAGCGCTAGCAGCTGGTCTCCAAGGACCCAACAGCTTCGTCCTCCGCGCCACCGTCCTTATCGTCGTTGTCTTGACAGTCATCATCTTCGGCGGCACCACAGCACGCATGCTCGAGATTCTGGGCATACGCACCGGCGTCGCCGATGAACCAGACTCGGACGATGAATTCGACATTGAAGTCGTCCCTAATGGTACTTATGGCCGTAAACCATACAACAACAATGACAACGCCAATAGTTACGATTATTACGGCAACACGCCTAATAAGAAAGCAACGCTAACAGGCCGCAACGGCATCGCACTAGCAGATACAGCACATCCCAACATCCGCCCCAGTGGCCCAAATAGAGACGCCTCCTACAGCAGCGGCACCAACAGCGCTAACCTGCCATCCGGCGTCGCAAGTCCCCGCCGCTTCTCCAACCGCACAAACACAAACTTAGACGCTATACATCCCGCCCTGCCTCTACTCGACCACACAGACAGCAACGATTACGAAGCTGATCTCGACTTACCGCCAACAGCACGCCGACCGCAGCTGCACAGTGAGATAGGCCGAACGACGTCTGCGCCTCCTGTACCAGGTGCGCTGCCAACGACGGGAGGGAGTGAGGTGCATGGTGTTGGTGGTGTTGCGGGCATGGCGGGGGGTCTGAGACATTTTTTGGCGGAGGGTCTGCATTCGGTCGAGGATCCGGCGCAGTGGTTTAGACAGCTGGATGAGGAGTTTATTAAGCCGAAGTTGCTTTTGGATCCGGGTGATGGTGCGGGGAGAGGGGGTGGTGTTGTGTAGGATTGGCGAGGGCGAGGGATGTACATAGGTGCAGAGTATAGAAAATTGAGTGCTTGTTTGTGATGGGATGTTCGATCTGGTGCTCGTGTGTCTGCGGTGTCTTCAATCTGTGTTGATAAGCAGGACAGTTGTTTCGCTTTTTGAGGTGGTGCTGTGCTGTGCTGTCGCCGTACTTGGTAACCCATCACATGAGTTGCTGGAAGCTTGATTTGATATTCTTGGAGTATCTTACCATACCTGCTGCGTTGCGTTGAGCCAAGTGCGCAATCCGTCTGCGGGACGTCTGTTCTGGCCTGATCTGAGATGAGACAGGTGCCTGCCTGAATAAGTACACGCACTCTGAACGCTAGAGAGCTAAGAGGCTAGTATGCCTATACCAGGGGAGGTTGGACGTGATACAAGACCGCTTTTCATTGCTGTTACAGACACGAAGACGATTGGGAAAGAGATGGACTCGGAGGAGCCTAGGTTCAATTGATGGCCAGTGTGGAAAGGTTCATAACATAGCATTAATTGGTCCATTACTTTTCTCTGTCCGTTTGTACCGAACGAAACCCACTAATCACTCTCAGCACGTTTTGCCTTCAAAGCATTCCCCGAGCTCATGCAGCGGCAACATCGCCACCCTTCGAACTCGTCCTTGTCTCAAGATACTTCCGTCTGTGCTCATTCGAATCCGTGTCTGCTCCTCGGTTCAAAGGTGTCCATTTCGGCTCGTCTTTAAACAGACGCATGGCTTTGATGTAGTTGTTCTCGTCGGTCGTGAAGCGATGGTATGATCCAGCGGGCATGATCCTAATACACATTCCTGGTCAGCTTGTGGTTGCTCATCTGCTGTTTCGAAATGCTGCCTTCTCAGCCTTCTTCTGCTGCACCTGGCACCTTCTGAGTCTCCAACTGGGATAACCGTGTCGCGTGATGTTTTATGACTCTCCTTCCACAGGCATAAAGAAGCTAGCAGACAGAAACTTACAGCAAATCGTCCTTCTCCAACCTAATCCTAACCCACTCATCCCCCTCACTCCTCACATCAAAGTACCCAGCGCCATCCCTAACATATCGGATCTCCTCATCCTCGTGCAAATGCTCGTGGAAAAAGGTCTTTATCTTGCTTTCGTAGGCGTCACCGAGTCCTTCTGGGCTGACAGTGATTTCGTCGCGGTTCTTGTAGGAGCGTTCCTCGGCGAGAGCGTTCACGTCGGAGAGTGAGGGGAGTGTGAAGGTGTGGAGGCCGAGGGAGGTGAGGGTTGCAGGAGGGACTGGGCGGCCGGAGTCGTGAGGGGCTCGTCTGGAGGGAGATGTGTTAGTGGTGGTAAAATGAGAATGTGGATGGAGGGTGATGAGGGAGGAGGGAGGAGGAGGGAAAGTGGTGAGGGCAGAGAGGTCAAGACGTACTGATCGACGCCTTCTACGTTGTCGTAGTAGTATGCGCGCATTGCTGGGATTGGTGTTGTGGTGAAGGTTCTTGTGGTGAGTGAGGTGTGCCTGGAGAGGCGGGCTGCGATGCGGCGGGTGGTGAACATGCGGTGTAGTATTTGGGTGTGTAAGGAGGGGTTCTATCGAGTACAGAGGGTAGGTGAGACTGTGGATTAGTGCTTGATACTTCGAGGTTGGAGGAAAGAAGTTGCATTGACACTGACGATGATCAGGGTCTGATGATGTGATTTTTTGGAAAGCACAGGATGTCACAAATGCGTAAAGAGTTCATGGTATCATTCTTCTGTTGCTTTGCTATCTAAAAGGAAGAGCTTCATCGTCTTGAAATGTCTTCAACTCATCCGTGGTGAGCGTTCTGTGCTGGCCATCACTTCGCTGGCGTTGTGAACGCAATCAATCCGAAAAATCAACTTCCTCTTCATTCGCTGCTTTATCTTATTCCATGTATCCTGAACTCCACAGTCTGCGAAATCATCACAACTGCGAGGAGTCCAACAATTTTCAAACACTTCGGAACTCGTCGAACAGATCCGTTTGACTAAGGTACTGTTCTCAGACTAGTCGGCAATAAACTTTGGCTCTCGTGAGAGCAATGTAGTGTCGAGTGTTCTGTGATACTGTGAGCTTACATATTCTTTTGCGTTATCAGCAAGACCTAACATACCCCTTTCACCGAATCCAGCTTCATAAGCGCAGGAAAGAGTACGAACATGACCTCCTTGCTTGATCTGGGTGAGGACTCACCCTCCACATCGTCGCTGTCCACCATGCTCCTCTCACTGAATTTTCCTACCTCCACTATGTGTGCGATGTACTTAACTCGTTGTGCTCCCAACAAGTGATTGAGGGTGACAGCATTTTCGAAAATCTGATACAGCTGCTTGTTACGAACCTCATCGCCTTTGAGACCGAATAGCCCACTGAGACAGAGTTCGATCTCATCTACTTCCTGACCCAGTTTCCTGCATATAGCAGTTTGCAGCGCAGCATTGTCCTTGCGATTGAAAGCCATAACAGTTCTGCTACGCCACTCATCATAGCCTGTCAAGGGATTATTAGCTCACAGGCATTACAGTATGGAAGTTAGGCAGATATACCTGTCTCGCCACGCATACTGTCTGCGAGCGACACGACGCTACCGAAAGGCCCTTTCGCATCTGCGCCGTAATAGAAATCATTCAGGATGGCCAACATCCTCATTCCGATGACAGCCTGGGCGCATTTGAGCCTTTCGGTATGACTGTTCAGCGAGTCGAAAAAGGGGACATCTTCATCCATAAGTTGTTTCCGGGATGATCTAGTCGGCAGGGTTTGATCTAGAGGTTTGTTAGTGTAGCTTCTTCTCAGGGCTGTGAGCACTTTTTTGTGTTTGGCCTGCGGAAGTTCGTTCTGACCCAGTTGACACTCATTTGATAGATGTCCTCCATTCTGATCTTCAGCTCGTCATCCGCGACTTCATTGGCATTTGTGTTCGAAGTTGCAATTTTCTGCTTGAGACTTTTTAGGTCGTCCTTCAACAACTGATTCTCCTGCCTTTGGGCTGCGATTCCTCTCCAAGCTTTTTCAATTGTTTTTCGAGGGTCTCTTCACGCGTGCCTGCTAGACCAAAGAGAATTTCCATATTGCCCAAACTCTTTGTGGCAAATGAAGCAAGATTCGTCAAACAAGCCTGGATGTTATTCTGGTCAAACTGAATCGATCTCCATAAATGCTCTGGTGACTGCTCTGCTAGAGGATTTGGAGTAACGGCATCGCTCTGAGACGGATGCTCGTGCTGTGCTAGAATGTTCTCCTCAAGATCGATGCTTGTGTTTGTGTGGTGTCCAGCTTCATTGAGACTTGAGTCAAGATGACGATAGGTTTCGGCTGCAGGATTCAGCTGCGTTTGCGAAGCTCGTCCTTCACTCGACGGAGTGGCGTGGTGCAGCGTTTCGGTCGATTGTGTGTGGTGATGCCGTCCATACATGTCATCCATATTTGCTGCTGCTTCTGCGCCGAAGGAAGTTCCAGAGAAATATGAAGAGATTGTCATGAGGGTGTACGAACTGAAGAAATGAAGAGAGTGATATACATCTGCACCGCGCCAAGGTTTGTCAAACTATAAAGAGCGTGTTTCCTGTTTCACTTTCAGCTCTTTCTACTAGACGCGCCTCCACCTTTAATTTTTCACTTATTTTCGTTCGCCCACCTTGCTTTCCTCCCTCTCTCAGTCATCTCGCTGGAGAGTAGTCACCCTCAGGTAGTCACCCTCAGGTCTCAATAGATCTTTATTCAGTAAGCTGCAGTGTTCAGGATGTGTGACGAGAATCGTTTGATCATTGCGATCGACTTCGGAACCACCTACACAGGGTGAGTCTTGTCGGCGCGCAGATTCGATCACCGCTAACAATCCCAGTGTCGCTGCTGTCTACAGTGGCTCGCCTGAAGCCATCGAGGTCATCAAAAAGTCAGTCAATCAACAAATCTTGCCTCCGCGCTACATCTTGCTAATCAATCATCCAGTTGGCCTGGAGGAAATGGCATCTCGAGTGACAAAGTGTAGGTTCTTCTATCAGTACTGATATTCTGCAGTAGGCCCATGATTTGACAAATCTTAGGCCTACACAATTCACCTATAAAGTGGATGCGCAAAAACCATCAATGCACAAGCCGCAACAAAATGAACAACTGCTTGACCTTCTCACAATCACTACAAGCTCAAGTTCAATGCCTCGCAAGAACATCCGTTGGGGCTATGAAGTTTCACCAATCGAACAAAAGATCAGCTGCATCAAGCTCTTCCTCGATCGTGGTCAGCAAGTGTCAGGCTTTGTCGAGCAAGAAGTCCTCCTAACTCAACTTCGGGAAGCGAATCGTGACATCGAATCTGCTATCGCAGACTTCTTGAGCAAAGTGCATGAGCATACTCTTGAGACTCTGAGTAGGCGTTAGAGTCACGCTTTCGTCAAATCGACGCCGACCGAGCATGTGTTGACAGTGCCAGCCATCTTCTCCGACAAGGCGAAGGACGCAATGAAGCGCATTGCCAAGCAAGCCGGTTTGAGTAATAAGTTGAGACTTGTTTCCGAGGTGAGCCAAGCCGCCACTGCAATCTTGATCCGAAAGCTAACAGTCTCAGCCGGAAGCAGCAGCCGTACACACTTTCAAAGCTATCCAACCAAATATGCTGAGATTGAACGATGTCTTCGTCGTCTGCGATGCTGGTGGTGGCACGGTCGATCTCATCTCATACACGATTACCAGCATCAAACCTCTGAAGGTTGTGGAGACCACAGTCGGAAGTGGCGGACTCCGTGGAGCTCAGATGCTCAATGTCAACTTCGAAGAGCATGTCAAGAAACGCATTGGTGAAGCCAAGTTCAAGCAGTACAAAACAGACAAGCCCAAATCTTGGCGAATTGCCCTTGACAACTTCGAAGATAGCGTCAAGCGTTGGTTCGGTACTGTGAGTATGACAGAGTTCGAAATACCTCTGCACGGTATGGAGGACAACATGGACGCTGGCATCGAAGATGGCTGTTTGATTTTGACGGTTGATCAGCTCAAAAGTATCTTCGACCCAATCGTTGCGAACGTCATCGCGCTCGTGGAGCATCAGGTGTCAAAAGTCCGTGATCAAGGTCGCAAGGTGGCTGCAATCATGTGCGTTGGGGGATGGGGTCAGAGTGCCTATCTCTACACACGTCTCAAGAGCCATTTCAAGACCGAATTGCCACCACCTTACACGCCACGCCGACGCAAATGGCCCTCACGCAACAATGCTGCGGTCACGGATACGGGACATGCTTCCATCGAAATCATGCAACCGCTGAATGCGTAGACATCTGTGCTTCGAGGGGCGATTGATTCAGGACTTGTAAGCAATATGGTTATCGCGAGACGGTGTCGCTACAGTTATGGAGTCAGGATCAATCCCCAGTCCATTCAGGGCACTCACCCAGCGCACAGCAAATACTATGACGACTACGACAAAAGCTGGCGTACCAAAGGTGTTATGAATTGGTACATCCGCAAAGGCGAGGCTGTCGCTGCAGAACGCGAGATCATTGTTGATGGGCGCACCGACTTCGATCACCTTCCGCAGCTCAACGTCCCACTCGACTTCGACATGGAGCTACTAGCCTCATCACTCGAGGAAGCACCTTTGATGTGTCATAAGGCATCCACATTAAGGGTTTGCACAGTCTCTGCAGATGCGGCTGCAGTGCCAAGACATTTGTTCATCCAGCAGACCAACTCCACCGGACAGAAGAGATGGAATCTAATCATTGCTCTTGTCATGAAGATTGACTCTGCAAACATTGAGTTTGAGATCAGGGTTGCTGGTGAAACTTACGGGGTTGCCCATGCTTCTTTCGACCACTGATTTGAATGATGTTGTAGTAGCGACGACACCAGCAACATCGACGAAGAACGTTCTGTTTATTTTGCCTTCCTCGATATGGGGCTTCGTCAATGAAGAGCAGAGATTGTTTAGATAGTCTATGTTTCGGGAACGACCGAGAAGGGTTGGATATGTTTCAAAAGCCCAAAAGGAAAAAAGGGTTTCTACTAGTATGTCGTTGTAGCTAATACAAAGACGTTCGCACTCCGTATCTGATTTGAGGTTGCGAGGAATGCAACTTTTGTGTCTAGCCCCAAACAAGCCCGCAAGGAATGCTGCTACCACAACAACAACACAAACCTGTCAAGACGCCCATAAGGCAGCCCAATGTAGCTGTTCTCCATCCGCAAACATCTCTGCATCTCATCGCTGCGCGACTGTCACTCCTTTACTTCTGACATTCGCTACCTCACACTCTTTTCTTCTTCCTTTCTCCCACACAAACTGTGCTGTGGTCTACCCAAACTAAAACATCCACAATGACATTGCGCAACTTTCTTCTCGCTGCTGCCGCTCTGCCTGGCCTGGTGCTGGCACAAGACGGCAGTATGTGTATGGTGAAAACTACAGTCGTCCCGGTCTACGTCACGACAACTATCGGCGGACCTGCCACGACCAACACATTGTCGGCCCCGTTTACTGTTAGTGTCGTGCCTACTCCAGAACCCACGTTCAACCTCGCAACAGCTCCTGCAGGCTCTGCCATTACCGAAGGCAGCCCCATTGTACTCATCTACAACGCGCCTCAACCTAACATGGCTGCAACTATCGACCTTGTGCAAGTTGGTCCTAGTCCTGGCTCCTACATTGGTAGCAAGCGCGACACTTCAACCGTCGAGGTCAAGACTATCACCACAAACGCCATGGGTGGTAACTTTACCTGGACACCAGATACGACGCTGCCTCCTGCCAACAACTACGCCCTGAAAGTGTCTCAGAATGGGCAACAGGTTGAGCTATCACCTACCTTCGTCCTTGTCGCGGCTCCCATGATGTCGTCAAGTATGTCGATGAGCGCGTCCTCGAGCATGATGATGAGCTCGTCTACGAGCATGGTACCTCCTCCAGCGACTTCCCTCACGAAGGCTGCCCCTGTCACCTCTTCTTCCATGAGTGCTAGTGCTCCCACAGTAACCTCGAACCCGTCCACTTCCTCAGTGAAGGTCATCAGTACCGCTGCTCCGGCAACCATCAATGGAGGTGGCGCTGTTGTTGAGACTCAATATGTGCAAGGAGCGCCCAAGACGAGCGTTGTTAACACGTTTTCTACGACTGTCACAGCAACAAGCACGGCATATGCTGTAAGTAGTTCGCAACATTACCTTGAAGATTCTGCTTACTAATTACGCTCGCCAGCAAACCTCTACAGCAGTGGCTACATCAGTTGCTACTGCGACCAGTGTAACCTACGCGAGTTCCGGATCTTCTGTCTAACCGCCTACTTGCTAACCAAATATCGCAATAGACATCGACCGCGGTGGTTACAGTCACCCCACAAGCCACCCAAGCAGCCGTTGCCACCCAAGCAAAGGTTGAAAACTTCAATGGTATTCTTACGATCACAGTCACGACTACTGCGATTCCTCAGGCTCGACGTGGTGCAGCAGGGTTTTTCGGATTTTGAGGAGAGCGAGTGAGGTCTGAGAATGGCTATGATATCAAACCAGAGTCAAGAATGAGAGTAGGAGGAAAGAGAGTCGAACAATGAGGACGTGAAGTAGAGAGTGTTTGTAGCATTTTGAGACGGGTGTTTTGGTTACGTGCAAAGGATTCGCGAGGCTGAGATGTATGTTGAGATGTACTTCAATGACAAACAATTTGATACTTTTCGATATCTCTTTGTGTCACTTCGCAAGGGTAGCACCATGTAGTGCATCTTGTTGTTTTCAAGACAAACGCAAGAACCTGGAAGCCATTGAGGAATGAAGTCTATGTCCACGACTCATCCAAGGTTCGCCACTCAGTGGGCCGATGATCTCCGCGACTTCAACCTCGCCTCTGAATGTGGCCAGTCTATCAACCTCGTTATCCCATATTATCCCTATCCAACGTCTTCGCTACTAAAATAAACATGGCTCAATAACAAGGCAGAAGCCCCGAAAAAAATGCTTTGCTTTTCCAGTCTGTCTCTACTGTTATAAAGAAAATAGCCTCATCCGGTGTCTACTATGGTTGCCAGCAACTTCAGGCTGGGACTGGAATATTTGATACCTTTTGCTTTCGTGTCATTCTTTGCTAGTGGTCCCATCAAGGACTTTCTCTACGGTTCCTCATCCTCACGATCATTATCAACACACGAGGCGCCAAGACTAGATACAGAAAAGCTGGTCTTCCCGGAGGAAGACTTGTCATGTCCTGATCACACGTTTCAGACACATTACTTATCTACAGATCCTCTGCTCGTGTATATCTCTGGCTTTTTGAGCGAGGAAGAGGCCGATCATCTGGTCAAGATCAGGTAGGTCGTCCCATGTTCTACAACCAACGCCTTTCCCCTTACCCACCACCATCTTAGTCTCCCACACTTCGCACCCTCCACTGTCTGGTCGGGCGGGCATGAAGCTCTCGATCCAAACGTCCGAGTCTCTGAGAAAGCGCCAATACCTCGGGATAACACTGTCAAATGCATCGAAGAACGTGCTCGAGCCTTTCAGGGATGGAGGCCAGATGTCTTCGTAGAACGACTCTGGAGTCAACGATACGGACCAGGAGGCCACTACGTGCATCATTACGACGGAGGACCGGGCAGGATCAGCAGTTTCATGGTCTACTTGGAGGCAAATTGCACAGGAGGCGGGACTAACTTTCCACGTCTGAAAGTGCAAGGAGATAAGAGGAAGTGGTGTGAGTTTATCGAGTGTGACGAGAATGACGAGATAGTGGGAGAGGATGGCCAGGTGAAAGGGAAGCTGGAAGGTGTCACGTTTAAGCCGATCAAGGGCAATGCAGTATTTTGGTTAAATTATGGTCCTGATGGACGAGGATATGAAGAAGCTTGGCATGCTGGACTACCAGTGATGACTGGAACAAAGATTGGACTCAATATTTGGTCATGGTATCAACCTGGATTTCAGATACCTGATATGTAGCTGGAAAATATCTTTTGGACTAACAAAGACAGTTGATCATTGATGGCGGAGTTTCTTCCTTGGCTAGTCATTGATCTTGAAACTTTTATGTGACGAAGGCGAAACAAGCTCCTCATCTCGACTGAGCATACAATTTTGTGAGAGGCTTCAATGCTCAAGCGTGGTTTAGTGGCTGGCGCATCTACCAAACCGTCTTCTGCCTACGTGTGCTGGAGCTGTGAATTACGCCAACTTGCTGCCGTCCGCGCACATCGATCCTATACTCCGGTCTTAAACAGAAGCAGAACATTCGCATCCACTGCACGGCTTGCGCAGGACGCAGCGAAGAGCAAGGATGACCCTACCGATCAGAGCCCGGATAGCACTGCTAAGAGCAAGAAGGCCGTGAAAGAAGATAATGTAGATTCTGGACCATCGCAAACAGTAACAAAGCCAGACGCAACAAATCTGACACCTAAAAAGCCTGCCAAAGGTCGCAAAAGACTCGGCAAACCAGTAGCTGGTCTTGCTCGCACGAAAGAGGAGTCTACAGAGAAGAAAGATGTCAAAGCCGTTGTCAAGCCTCAGCCCGTGGCGGCGGCACGGTCGAAGAAGAAGGCTGCTTCTCCCACTCCCAAGAAGATCAAGCTTCTATCCGTGAGGAAGATTCCAGGAGATTCGCCAAGACGTATTCAAAAGAACCGAAGAATAGAAGTTATTCGCGAGCTTATGCGAAAGATCAAAGAACGTTCGCAACCACAAACTCAACCAATTCGCGAGCTGCAGGAACTCAAAGAGGAGGGCGTTCCCTTTAGCAAATTGCCCAGCAATATAACGATGCAGGATGCAATGGGTCGTGGTGTTCCAGCAGGCACAAAGACCAATATAATCAAGACTGGGGATGTAGCTTTCAAGGCAATCGATGTGGGAAGAGGTCCAGTGCCCAGGCTATCCAATGGGTTGGATCGTGTGCTATTCAGCCAAGGCATCACGGAAGTTCGCGACTCAAGATCAAGAGTGTACAACTTTGACCCACACCTGGACAAGCTCATTCCTGTAAAAGAGTTCGATTTCAGCACTCTTGGAACATTCACAACACCATCTCAAGATCCGGTCCTGGCTGATGTGGCTGCCAGGTCCGGGAAGAAGTTTGTAGGCTCTACGTCAAGTATGACTGGACTTCTCAAACACCTACACTACCTGCTTTCTGACTGGCGAGAGGTCAACCTGAAGTCAATGTCGAAAAACTTTCCCAGCAGTAATCACCCTATTTCTTTTACCAAAGTTCAGAAGGCGCCTGAGGCTGTCTTCCTCCGCTACAAGGATGGCATGTACGCTGTTGATGCTGATAAGTCGTATGATAGCGGCAACATCCTTAGTATGCTTGGGCAGTATATGGAAAAGCTGATGACTGTTTCCAAAGACGTGATTGAAAAACATCGTGTTGGCGAGTCACATCGTCTTACGGAAGCAGAACGTAATACCCAGGACTCATACCACTATTCTACTGTAGACGACTTCGTAGTGAGATCCCAGCTGGATGCTTACGATCCGCGACTACCAGATGAAGGCATGTTCGATCTCAAGACTCGTGCCGTGCTTCCAATCAGAATGTCTGTTCGTGATCATGAATGGGGTATGAATTATAACATCAAGCAGCAACACGGCGAGTACGAATCATATGAGCGCGAGTACCACGACATGGCTAGAGCAGTCATGCTGAAGTATTCTCTGCAAGTAAGACTTGGCAGGATGGGTGGTATCTTTGTTGCATATCATAATATTGCACGCATCTTTGGTTTCCAGTACATTGGGCTGGACGAGCTTGACCTGATTTTGCACGGTCAGCGAGATCGCACATTGGGCGATCAAGAATTAGCTTCCAGTTTGCGAATACTGAATGATGTCTTCAGTAAAGCGATTGCAAAGTGGCCAGAGCAGTCACTACGTCTTCATCTGGAGACTCGTACTGGATCCGTGCCGTGGACATATATCTTCATAGAACCTGTAACTGAGGAGCAGGTCAAGAACATACAAAGTGCCAAGAAAGCTCAAGTAGAAGCGTTCAACCGGAAAATCTTGGGTCTTGAGCCATTGGAGTCTGGCAAGAAGACTGCAACCGCATCAAAATCGAAAGCTGTCAGCTCTACCTCTGAGGAGGCGGAGATAGAAAACGCAGCGGAGTCGAAAGCAGGCACAACCACGGCAGAGTCGCCGCTTACTCCTAGGACAACCGGAAATAGCAAGAGCGAGCCGAAAAACGACGAAAACACTGAAATCTCGAAGTCGAACGATGCTGAGTCTGAAGTGACGGAGACCGCAAATACAGTTTTCACTGAGTCGCAGCCTACATCTCCAGAGTTCTTGGGAGTCGAAGAAGAACCATCTAAGACCGAACCCAAGATTCCCTTTGTTGCCCCCGTCTCGACTCCCATCACGATTCAGAAAACGGCATTTGCACCAGTAAAGGTGTCGGAGTCTGTTGTAACTCCACCCGAAGTCGTTGCAGACGCATATGCCCAGTATAAGCACGACCAGGCTTCTATACCCGCACCACAAGAGCCTCCCATTGAATCTGCATCAAATACTGAAGCTAGTAAAATTGAGTCAGAGACGGCTACACATGGATATACGACGGATCCCGAGATTCCAGAAGCATCGCCTGTGCATGCGGACGAGACACCTTCAAGCCAGTCTCAGCCAGTATCAGATGCAGTAACCAATCAAGAAGTATCCATGGACGACGTTGCGCGCCAAGCACCAGATGCAGCCGGAGAGCAGTTGGCACAAATATCCAAGGTGGATGAATTCGTGCAAGATCTGATCAGTGAACAAGCATCTGCAGCCGGGGGTGCGTTGGGCGAGAAAAAGCTTGAGCAGAAGGTAGATGACAGTGTGTCTAGCGGTGACACGAAGTTCTTAGAGAAGGTTGCGAAGAAGGTAGCAAAAGTTGAGCAGCAGACTCCAAATGGACCTATTTTGGGCTATGTCCTGCGCGCTCGTTCATTCGTTGATGGTACACACGTCGATCGACCTTCGAATCTGACTCCTGATCAGGAGTGGACGCTTCAATATACCTTGACAGAGATTGAAAGTTCGGAGAGGGCGTGGTCGTTGTATGGTGCTTTGAAAACACGACGGGCTGCTCTCCTCAATAAGTCAGAGGAGGATGATGTTAAGCAGGGTGACTACTTCATTGATAAGTTGAAGAGAATCACTGCAGACAGTAAAGCCTGGCGGGAAAGGCAAGATGCTGAAGATGCTGGTAAGCCGGTCGTTGTCTGGAATTTGGCATCGCCGGACACAGATCGAAACAAAATACAGGTCGCATTAGAGGATGCATTAGAGTCGACATCCCATGAACGACTCCAGGAAATAGATGAAGAGACAATCGAGAAGACAGCCGCGAAAATGACTGAAAGGAAAACTAAAGAGCCAGTCCAGGTGACGGGTAAGGAGACACATCTGGACGCCCAGCAACATCAAGCACCAAAAACATCGCGGTGGACAAACCCGAAACATGCGAACGAGGCGGGGCCACTTCAAGAGGCGCGAAAACAGCAGGAGAAGCGACAGCAAGAAATACTTCACAGCTTAAGTGGGCTCTCTGCGCTTTTAGAACAATCGAAGTCTCAGATGCAGGGTTTGTATGACCTCAATCAACAAAGTTATAACGAGCTCAAAGATTCCTTCAACTCATTCTCCACACATCTCGATACCGTGTCAGAGCCTGTAGGAGATTACACGAAACCAGAGTCAAACAATATGTCGATTGTCCGTTTTATCCAGAGCACAATCGACGACTTCAACAAGATACGGTCAAGCGTTGCTCAAGGAAGGATGCCCACAGCCGATGGAGAATTTAAAATCAAGACCAACCTCATGTCGATGAGCTGGGTAGAGGCCACCCCCTCGAAGCCAGCATACCGCCCTGGAGGGATATCGCGAGACACATTCCATGCTGCTTGGGATCAAGAGGTTGGCAAAATCATCTATAAACTTTCAGAAACTCGGGACCGCGTGAAATCTGGGGAAGTATCTCTCTCCCAGTCGCACAAAGAGTTGAAGGAGCTCTCCAATCTGAAGAATGCCCCTTTCTTCAGAGGCACAATACCTAGCCTATCAAATGCCACTATTGCAAGTGTACAGGAAGTCTCAATGCAAAAGAACACCGACTCCAACACTCCTCACAGTGGGGTGGTGGACCCCGTCACAAGACAGTCAGATTTCCTCGCGACTCTCGAGGCGAATAGCCGGGCAGGAAATCGTAGTGTCTCGGAAGTCATTCCTTTAATCGACAAAATTATAGCACGGGTTTGGGTCAAGGGAACTATGTCACCTTCGGACGGCGAACACTGGGTGAAGAAGCTGCTCGCGGCTTTAATTCAAAGCGGAGCCAACCCAAGCATATCGCCCTCGGGGGAATGGCAAGGCCACAACATGACCACCAGCCAGCACAATAGAGCCTTCGCTCTGGAGGTTCATAGTATACTACGTGTAATCACGAAATTGAAGGGGCATACTGGCAGGGAATTACATTCTTCGTTGCAAGAGTTGCTCATTGAGAAGAACGCACCTTGGTTTGGCGCAACTCCTATCCAACTTGCGGCGACTGTTCACAAAGACGCGCAAAAGCACCCTGCCGTGATCGACAATGTCGCCGGAAATATACCAAGCCGTCTTGGGCTACAAAACCTGCCATACGATCAGCCATACAACCTAGAGCTGCTTGGCAAGGTATTGAGAATTGCATGTAACGACCTCCAAACTGTTCGGGATGCTGTTGTCGAGAAGGCGTTGTCGCTTAGAGTCGGCGAGAATGTAGTCAAGAAGTACGTCATCTCGTTATGTGGTAAACAGCATCTCATTGACACGATTATGTCGAAGGCGGTTCCCATCACACCTGGGACGGATCTGGATGTACTCACAACGGATTGGTGCACTAGAGTCTCAGCGGCGATGACCAGCATTAATGTGATCAGAAGCCGTATACGGGGTAGACTAAAGGAGGGCTTGCAATCCACTCGCGACGTGGCCGGCTTGCATGAACAAATCATTAGTGGTGCCCTGTGGGATTTAAGAAGAATTTCCATTAATATCAACACCCCGCTTGGGTCTAATATGGGCACTGGGAGATCACTGGCGAGCATGGAGGACACCTTCCGTTTTGTAGATTCAGACTGGATGTCAAAGTCTCCTGCGTCTACCTTTGCGCAACCTGAGTCTATCCAGAACAATTCAGCTCAGTCAGACAGCTTGAATGACACATCATACACACCCTCATTGTTCGATTCGCTGTCTGATTCCTCTGTAGAGGCCGCAACATCAACGCGACCATTGTCCGTAGACAATCAGACTATGCCCGTCCTTGGAGACGAGCCTCTGCAGGACGACCAGCTTGCCAGCAAAGTCCTGGAGGATAGCTTGTCCAGCAGCACATCCGATACAACAGATTCCTACGGAAATGTCTCAAAGGAAGAAGAGCAGGCCTTGATGTCGATGGACGATCTGCCCTCGGATATGCAAGGGCTATCCAAGATACGCGAGAGATTCAATTCAAGAAGGTTCAAGAGGATGAAGGTGAACCCTCAGAATGAAGCCGGTGTGGGCGAAGGGTATCTGCCCGTCGAGACTGAGGCTGGGGATACTGCCAAGACCGAGTCTGAGGCTGAAGCTACTACCAAGACTAAGTCGAGCAGTATAGCTGCTACTATGAATCAATCGCAAGGGGAGCAAGGCACGAACGAAACAGAAACCGGTGAGAAGGCAATGCAACTGGATTCTGAAACGGTTAGGGTAGAACCAGAAGCGATATCTACAGGATCTGAAGCTAAGGCTATTGAGGCTACAGAGGCTGCGCAAAATCAAGAATTACCTGCACATGAAAAGCATGTTGATACGCCTCCACAAGAGCCACACACAAATGGAAAGCATATTGATCCGCCCTCTCAGGAAACACAAGAGAATGAGGCAGGACTAGGGATATTCGGCAAGCTGAAGAAACGCTGGTTCGGTTGAGCGTATACAGCTAATTGCGACCAGAATGTAATGTTATATAGATTAGATATGTAATGTAGATATTGTCTTTAATAGAGTATAATACTCTCTTCCACATCAGACGATGCTGGTGCCCTACCCTCCAGTGTCACGCCCACAATCATCCCCTGTTCTCTCTGCCAGACAGGTTGACGCTTCAGGAAGCAATGAGCGAGTGCCTTAACGTAAGTAAGTGCAGAAAAGGAATCGCTACTGGCCGTCCAGGTAAACACCAGTTCTCGTCCCAGCTCATCCCAGCTCATCCCAGCTCATACCGTATCTCCTTCTATGCTGGTCTTATTGCCTAAAGCTGGCAGCAGAAGTCGGAGGGACGAGTTTGGCGCAGCTCAAGCAGTCCGAAGCTATGATCGAGTCTATTCGTCCACTAGCTACCGGCATTTTCTAGCTTCCATCTTGCCTCAAGCTGGCGGCCGAATTTGTGGGCATTTGTGGCTGTCAGACTCAACGACAATCGGGTTCCGAAGTCGTACTTTGGGGATTTTTGACTTCGTCTTCAGCACAGACGCGGTCCACGCGGAATTGCTATGATTGCTAGACTTCAGCACAGATGCGGTCCATGCGGACTGGATATGATTGCAAACACGGATAATATCAAGAGATAGGTGTGAAACTCGTCTCTTGCTTTTGTGGCAACGATGTTCAAGATAAGCGGGCAGACCTATGGTGCGTGGACCTAAGATGTCTGCTAGATCCTTCTTCGCTGAGAAGTAGCCAGGTGTGCCTTTTGGGGACTCTGTACCACTTGGATTTCAACCCATACTGGACGCAGGTCGATGCAACTGATGCAGGGTTGCCGCATACACCGCAATATCACTTAGATCTTGGTATCTGGTGACAACGAGTAAGTCATCGGTTCCGTCTCGCTCGATAGAGTAAACGTAGAACGCCCCGCAGCACCCACAAGACGATGTGTGCTTGAAGTGTATGGTCCAAGGATGCTTCTGGGTGTTCTCAAAGTGAGCCAGCTTGCAGTCAATACCACTCTGCACGACATCGTAGTGTGGCATACAACACCACGGTGCGCGTCCAAGTATCCTGTCGGCAGATGCTGTCCGTTCGAACGACGTTTGCTTGGTGCCCGAGTTGCTTTTCTTAGCTGATATCTTGATACCGAGCTCGGACCGTTGAGTCAATACAAGATGCTTGCGGTTATGCCACTTGATGCTAACGTTGTGAGTGAAAGTCTTATGAAAGCTGTCTCGCAACAAATAAGCTGGGCCATGTCGGCTTTTGCAGCGTTGCCCGAGTAAGAAATCAGTCCAGCAGACTTCGCATAATATGAAATCCGCGTTTAAGCGTATGCCAGTTCTACAGACATTACTGCGGTCGCCTTCGAGGCAAGATGCATAACCTCTAGCACCATGAGATACCCTAGGGTCGACTCTTTCGAGGTTGGAGGCTATCATCAACCAGATCTCCACTGGCAAGCTAGTGAAGAATGTATTCGGATGCATCGGGTCCTTAATAAGTGGCATTCTAGGAGACTTTCGAGCAATTTTCCGACTCGTCGTATCAGTTTTTGGTACATCGACAACAGATGAAGGTGCTATAGCGGAAGCCATGACGGCAGCTCAATTGTAACCTGCAGTAATTCGAGACGCTGATACTCGAATCTCATACTGCGGGTCGAAGCACATTGTGGTTGCGGATTGTGAGTTGATATAGTTCGTCCTGTGGGTTGCTGCGGAAGTGTGCTTACTTTCCATGGTTTCTCGCGTAGCACTAGCTAGGTGTAACCAAGATTTCATAGCATGGTTTGACGACTGCGAAAGTCTATAGCCCCCTTCATCATGGCTGCGACGTACTATAAACGGTGTGGCATGTAGTATCAGATCAAGCAATGCTTATGCTACACGCTCTAGTCATGAGACTGGATATTGCTTAGCGTCTGAGTGGAAAGATGGAAAATCTATACCCTTTGGTAGAAGAATAAACCAGCCGTCAGATATACCCTTGTTGTGTGGAATGTACAAACTACTTCCATCCTCTTCACATCATTCATTAGCTCATAGTCGATGGGAATAACAAGATCTGCTCGAATTTGATGCTTTTGAGCTCGATTATGTGGAGGCTTATATTGAAGAAGGTAATGTCGCATATGCTGCTACAGACATACTGACACGGACAGTAGCTGCAGTAACGACTGAATGGACGAGGATTTGGACAGAAGCAGCCTTCTGGCATGCCAAGTGATTTCGTTGAGCTTGAGGATGTCGAGGGTGGAACCTGGTGATGGTGAAAGTTTGGTCTCACCAGTTTCCACGTATTCGAGGATCTTATATTTGCGACTTGAGAGAGCACATTGGCCGCGGTATCTGCGAAATTGAGATGGGCCACGACACGAAGCATGGGTCGATACAATTCGAATCGTAAGGATGTCGCGTGCGACAACCATCTTTCCATCTTACAAAGAAGACTAAGATCCACATCAGAGAAAGAGACATGACAAGCTAGGCTATGCAGTTCTCGTCCAAAGCAAGGACATCTGCGGATAGGCGTTGTCGAGTGGTATTACCACGGTACCATAGCATCTTGCACGTATCAACGGGGGCACAGGGCACAGGGCACACTTGATTCAGCAACAGCATGCTCTGACACACCTTATTCAGACCCCAAGGTTGGCTCTCGGAGATTGGATATTTAAACGCAGGATCCGGCAAGCGCACTCCATGGACAGGGCCTGAGAATGCTACAACCCAACTGAGTTACCTTGTGGAACACTGTTTCGTCGCTTAAGTCGCCACATTCTTCGTGACTAATGCGGCCAAAGAAGTGATGCTAATACCTTATCATATGCAGACATTTATAATGACGATTTCAAGGGAGCAAGCTTCGGCTTGGGGAATTACGTTATTTTGACCAGAGATATATTCCAGAATATAGCTCCGACAGGGAAAATCTTAAGCGAGGTTGAAAAGTATGGCCAGACGCGAGTGTTGCTGACCTTTCGAGTAATAGATTTTGGGACACGTTCGAAATGGGTAAGATAGCTGAAGGTCTAAAGTATCATGGATGGAGTGTATGTCCTAGCATACATACGCCTGAACGACTTGGTACAGTCCATGCACCTCACTCAGATCGAACTCGCTTTAGTACATTGCTCTCATACTCCCTACGTAGGTCTTGTACCCAGATCAAGGACCATGGCGTACGGAACACCCGTTTTTCTACCAATCTTCGTTGTCTTACGGACTTGATTGAGGAACAGAGTCTGATATTGATGCTTTATCGTTGGCGCTGAGGGCATTTCCCGACAAGGCTTTCTTCAATCTGTCTTCCCTGCGGAGATATTTACATCTACTGTCGACTGAAGACACGGTGCGGCCTAACTTTTCCGCAATGGTCTCCCACGTGGACTTGTTAGATGACTGTTCTCTAGCAGGATGGATTTGAGCGGTTAATGCAAGTAACTCTTGATCTTCATCATTGGTCCATCGTCTCATCCTCCATTTAGACTCCCCACTTTCTTTTCTGAGCAGAGCTCGCGCCACCAATACTGCCCTGTATGTGCGTTGTGGAAACAAAGCCGCACTCTTGCTTACATCAACTCGCTCGTTCAGTGTCTTGCGCAGCTTCTCGAGCTCGGTGATAGTCCACAGGACTCTGCGCCCCTTCTTGACCGGGTTCTCTTTTAGTCGCAGCAGCCTAAGCCGAAACCTGATGCTAGTTGGACTACGCCGCATGGACTGACACATCTGTTCGACCGTAAAATTCTGCTTGTGTAGCGAATATATAGTACGATCGTCATCTTCCGTGAAAAACCTCTGAGGTTTTCTGGAGACCAAGACGTTCTTCAAGAACAGCTGTGAAAGCTGATCACTGCAGTTCTGCATATTGCGTCTTGGAAATGCCTTGGCTATGTCTTCCACACTTCTACCCTCTTCATATAACTTCGTCAAGAGCAGGATTCGTTTTGGGTCCATGGAGGCTTGATTGCTGCTTCTACGGTTGGATCCTTTTTCTGCGCGCGAATCAGCCTGGCCTGGCAAGCGCTTACGGACATATGCAAGGAAAGGCAATTTCGACAAACGGCAAGCGCTGCTTTCGCATCTCAGTCAACTGATTCACTTTTTCTGGTGTCCGTTTGCTTGGCGGCCTTGCGGATGCTTTCCCTTTTGGATCAGTCGTCTGAGCTTCTTGTACAAGGACACCACCTTCTTTGTGGGCGAATTGCTTAGCTTGTGAAGAGAAGGCTCTTTTGCTAAGCGAGGAACTTGCCGATGTTATTCCCAAGTCCGAGTTTTGTACTAGTTCTGGTCGTTTTCTGATCGAATCTAGTTTGTATTGTACTGAAGCGCGCGTGCGGCTCATCTTCGAAGCTATGTTCTCGATCGTGAAAAGTTCAGCGTGTCCAGCATAAACTGGCGGCCTTGCAGGAAGCATGATCGAAGTACATGCTTTCTTTAGCTGCGCTGTTTCTCCGACAGTCCACTTGCGCTCGCTGCGTGCGCGGATTCCCTGTTCTTTTTTTGTCCTGCGGATTTTCCAGTCTACCATGCGGTATGATCGATCTGGCAAGAGCGCTTGTATGTGGGCTAGGGTCAACTGCATCTCAACGCCGCGGACAACGATTTTGTTTTCCTCATCAGACCATATCCTTGGCCTCCTGGTAAATTTCAAGCGCAATCCGAGTCTTTCCATTCTATAGTCAATACCTGACGGACTTCGCTGTATCATTTTTGACATCTGTTCCCTCGAGCATCCCTGCTCATTCAAGCTTCGTAGTCTGTCGTCCTCCGTGGAAAGCCACGGAGCAGGATCATGTCGTTTTTTGGTGACCATCTTCTGAACGAGGTAATGATGTCGGGAATAGCAGGCTGATGTGGTTCGATGGGGCACTGCATTGGCAGCCTCGAACAAGGTCTTACCTTTGGCAAGTTCACTGATCAAGGTTGCGTCTTCTTCAGTGGTCCAAGGCTGGTAGTCCCAATCCATGTTGAACTCCTGGGCCAGCTTTGGGTCGTTTGTAAGAATGGCATGGAATTGCCGGCCGGCGCTGCGCTGGGAACAACCAAGACTTTCAGCAATCTGTTTCAAGGTCTTGTTGTCACGGCGCATTGCCAGCAATTGACGTCTACCTCCCTCAGTCCAACGATACCTTCGGCGCGTGGCACTGACTGATGCGAGACTTTCTGACGACTGACTCGAGGTTTCAATCTTTCCCTTTGAGAACTGTGTTTCCTTCGTTGCTATCGAACGAGCATGAGGTTTCTTACGCAACGCTTGAAGCACGCTACGACTTAGGCCAATCGACGTAATCGCATTCCGTAAATCAGACTTCCAAATGGAGGACATGTTGGCGTGTGGCTTAAGTGCGCAATGGTGTCCCTGTACACGTTCATTGAATCGGTCTTCGGATTCATGCACAGGTGCGTCACTTCGTGCAGCAGCATGATTTCGCGAGGCGAACGAATTTCACCATCTATGTACAGTAAGATGATGCGGTAATTTTCACCAGTATTCCGGCCCGGACATGGTGTTCTTGCTCATAGCAAGCGCAACGCGTAGAAAGGTCATCTTTCAGCTGAAACATCACAGCTTTCCCAATACTTGCTAGCGTAGAAAAGAACGACAACCCCAATCAAAGGATCTCATCTTTTAGCAAGCAATTAGCCTGAGATATCTTTCGACTAGCTTGTGTGCCTATGCCCATCACCTCTCCGACAAAATTGATTACCCCTCTTTTGCTCGAAAGCTAATGCATGCCTATCAGATATGCTAATGCAAATCACCTTCACACCTTCCCATTTTGGGAGACCTCGATAGTGGCCAACAAGCTTTAGCGAGGTTGCACCACCTCGCTTTGACAATTATATGGAGGTCCTTTTGACGCCTTGTTTCTACCATGCTTTGCAAGTTGGAAATCTAGCCTCGCCTGTGACTTTCTTACTCTCTCTCGCCAAGATGCTGCTCCGTTTTTTGTCCAATTCTTTTGTGCTTGTTCAGACTCAAGCTGTTCTTCTTCAAGATATACAGGTCGCTCCACCCGTGCTTACGCCCTCTGGGCTGACCAACGGCTCATCAAGTGTAGGTTTCCCATCAGGTCTTGGTTCACAAGGTTG
>Ga0160428_1000245_pt1 | contig 66239 bp, 62 predicted proteins | sample SolpanmetagenomM_FD_108198 | JGI IMG/M metagenome (GOLD analysis project Ga0160428, IMG submission 108198) | Solar panel surface microbial communities from Lawrence Berkeley National Laboratory, California, USA - M | ecosystem: Engineered > Built environment > Solar panel > Unclassified ... | reverse complement strand
CATACAAACTCATCATCCTCGACGAAGCAGACGCAATGACATCCACCGCACAAATGGCCCTGCGCCGAATCATGGAGAAATATACTCCAAACACCCGCTTCTGCATCATCGCAAACTACACTCACAAACTCTCCCCAGCACTCTTATCACGCTGCACACGTTTCCGCTTCTCGCCACTGAAGCAGGATGCCATAAGAGGAATGGTAGAAAAAGTAATAGCGTCTGAAGACATCAACATCGAGTCTGAAGCAGTAGGCGCACTAGTGAAATTGTCCAAGGGAGATATGAGACGAGCGCTGAACGTGCTACAAGCTTGTCACGCATCAACGCTGCCAATGCCCGAGCCAGGCAAACCACCCGTCGACATCAAAACGATACCGAAAGAGCAACGTGAAGTCATTACCAGCGCAACAATCCACGACTGTATTGCCTCACCACAACCAGAAGACATTGCACTAGTGCGGGACACGTTGCTGGAAACGAGTGATATTGCTAGTATCCTGACGACGTTACAGACGTTGAAGAAGCAGAAGGGATTGGCGTTGGCGGACATGTTGACGGCGTTGGGCGAGCAGTTGGTCGAATTGGAGGTACCGGCGCAGACGAGAGTGAGATGGTTAGAGGGGTTGGCGGAGGTTGAGTATAGACTTGCTGGAGGAGGAAGTGAGGGTGTGCAGATGGGTGGGATGGTTGGGGTCGTGAGGGAGGGTGTTGAGTTGATGAATCGGAAGAGATGAAAGATGTCTCAAAACACGCATTAACACGAAGACCCCGACCAAAGTATCACAATGTGAAGACATCAAGGAAAACTGCTGGCAGGAGCACCGCATAACAACAATTCGACTGCAAAAAGACCGCTCCTTGGGCGCGTGGGATCATACACAATTAGGGTCAAGCCAGGAAGTGGCACAACACTGCACTATACATCGCCGGACGTTCCGCGAAAAAACACGCGTCGATCAAAGCCAAAGCTCGAGATTGAGCAGCACAACAAGCTCTGAGAGAAGAAGGAAGATGAAGAAGAAGAAGGAAAGAGAAGGAGAAGTAGGGCAGACCAAGATCAGGTGTCTAGATCCCCTCTAGAGGTATATCGAATATGTGATGAGCTCTAAGCATACGCTGCACACATATCAAAGTGGATCCTAACAGATCACAGTATCCTACAGTATCGCCACCCTGTCTGACTGTATCCAAAATACCTACTTTCTCTTGCCTCCCTTTCTCATCACGTGTCTATTCTTTCACCTCCATTATGGAAGTCCTTCGTATCCTCCAGTAAAGTTGTGTGAAAGTCAAGCAATGGTAACAAAAATAACACTTTCAACACACTCCTTCCGTTCCGTATCAGGGTATAGCTTCTAACGGATTTAGTGGAAGGAGGCGAAGGAAGGAGGCGAAGGAAGGAGGATGTGATGAGAAGAGAGGAATATACATAATCAGAGGGCAGAGGCATAATCATAATAACTTGCAGTAGTTGACCGTGCATTGACAGTGTGTATTTCAACAATCTTTTCTGTGATTCGCAAAGAGAAATTCCATTTTCTTTAACACATTTACATTCACTATTTACTCATTTCATCATTCATAGGCCTCCTTTGATACCATTCTCCATCTCTCATTATTTACTCAGTTCATCATTCATAGGCCTCCTTTGATACCATTCTCCATCTCTCATTACTGGCTGCTCCTCAAACTGCCAAAGCTGGTTCAGAGTCAAGAGGATCAAGCCGTCTACTCAACAAGCTCAAACACCGTTCAGCTGCGATTCTCCTTCATTTTACGTTTTCATGACCGGGCGTCCGGACATACATACCCCTGGCAACATGATGAACGTTAGACAGAGCTGAGCGCTCGCGCTAATGCTCTGCCTAACCACCGGCAGCGTAATAATTGTCAGGCGGAGCTGGGTGCTGGTGTTGCATCCGCTTCGGAGCGTGCATGGGGGCTCTCTTGAAGCTTCCAGCACCGGGATAGCCATAGGTATTCCAGATCGCATGGTCAGTCGAGACAGTCTCAGTCGTGCTTCCGCTATTTGACCTATCGCCAATGCGAGCCTTGAGCGTGTCGGACAAAATGCGCACCATCGCACTTCATCAGCCAACAGTATTCCTCTCCAACATCCTCGGCCTATGCTCATGCTCATGCTGATCACCACAAACCTCTCTCTTCTTCACTTCTCTTCTCCTCTTCAACCAAATCTTCAATACCTCATCCAATCTTTCCTTCGTGAAAGGCTTCATCATATAAAAGTCCATTCCCGCCGCCAAGGCCTTCTCTTTATCTCCTTTAATTGCACTAGCCGTCAATGCCACGACTGGTAGTCCTTCAAGTCTCTTCTTACTCGTATACATCGTTTCGTTCCGTAGTGCTTCTGTTGCGGCGTAGCCATCGAGTACTGGCATTTGACTAGAAATCGGACATCAGTTATGTACTCCGTCAATTTATTCGGAGGCATAGTGATGTACCAATCCATTAGTATCAAATCGACAGGTGGATTGCCGTCATCAATCAAATAATCAAGAGTCTGCTGCCCATTCCAGCAGTGAACGGTCTCGTATCCTAGCTTCTTGACAGTCTTGATAGCAATCTTGGCGTTGATAGCATTGTCCTCCGCGATCAATATGCGCACAGGTCGAGGTGAAGTAGGAGCAGGTGAAGACTGCCTAGATGGCGGTGCGGTCAGAAGAGGGCCACTTATACCTTCACGAGCATACTGGTGGTTGAAATCGTCCTGTGGTGATCTCGAGCGCGTTACGACCAGTGGTGGCAGAAGTTCCAAAGAAAGCGTTGTTGCTGGAATGGCTGGGATGGTGACTATGATCGTAGTACCTTTATTTGGCACTGATCCGAGCTCGAGTCTCCCGCCCATGAGCTCAGTCAAGTTTTTGGATATCACTAGACCAAGGCCCTAAATATATTTTAGTGATGTATACATATCAAACCCGGAGATGTGCCATACTGTTCCACCATAAACTCGAGAGGTCGACGAGTCACCTTGCTTGAATGGTACAAATAGTGTCTGGAGGACCTCGGGAGTTATGCCAATGCCCTACGAATATTAGCTGAGCTGGAAGAAGTGTGATGTCGATGACCATACTGTATCCTTGATAATGAACTTGACCATATCGGTACTCTCCCCGAAACACAACGATGCGGAGAAGTGTATCGAACCATTCTGATGTGAGAACTTGATCGCGTTACTGATCACGTTCGAAAGGATTTGTGAAAGCCGCAGAGAGTCTCCCAAAATCGACAATGAGCTGGGAATGTCGAGACTGTACTCAAACCTTATCCCTTTCTGTTCCAGACTGTGCTTGAAAGCTTGAATAATCGATTTGAAGACGTCATGTACTTCAAACGGCACACGCTCAACCTCGAATTTGCCAGCTTCAATCTTGCTGTGATCTAATAGATCATTGACAAGACTTAGTAATTTAGCCGCCGAAGTTTTGATACCATCAACGCAGTCCATCTCCTCTTCAGTGCGATTCTCCATATCGGCTAAAAGTGATGACATACCCATTATTCCAGCGATTGGTGTGCGTAGTTCATGGCTCATAGAGGCTAAGAATTGACTTTTGAGTCTATTACTTTCTAGCGCCGTGTTCTTCTCAACCAGTATTTTTGCATTTTCGCGCTCCATATTTCTCAGTGCTTTCGCTTCGGTGATGTCGACGGTACAGCCAACAACCTGATCGACAACCTTTCTGCCGTCTGGGGTCATCTTAATGTGAGCCTTTACAGTAGTCTTAATCCAGGTGCCTTGGACCAGTTCTTCAACTTCTCCGGTCTCTCTTGTTCCAGCAAGACAATCTCGAAGGAGTTGTGGTAGACCAGCAGGGTCATGATGACACAACATCCAGTCGAGCATGTTGATACCGAGCATGAGCTGTAGACTACCATGTGTCACAGTCTCCTCACTATACCGTTCGTTCCAAGGAGGTATACCAAGTCCACCTTCAAGGAGAACCAACTTGCCATTGCCGTCTGTTGCAAAAAGGTTGATAGGGACTGAAGACAGCGTTGCCAAGACTCGAGATGACCATTCGAATTGCTCGCGGTACGCCATCCAGCTTTCGTGGATGTCGGTAGTAGAGCCAAACCTGGAACAAGTTAAGGTTGTAACAGAGTATTCGGCACTTCGAGTAATTTACCACTTAAGAATCTCGCCACGTCCATTGGTCAGGGGTGACGCTGTAAATGCGCACCACCTCCAGACTCCATCATATCGTTTATAGCGCACATGAGTTTTGACAATCTCTTTCTTCAGTGTACAGCATGCAATGTGGTCCATGAGGCCTTGGAGGTCTTCTGGATGAATCTGTGGGGTGTCAACGAATGATACTACGAATAAACTCAATCAGCTTGAAAGACATACTGCCTTTTTCCAACCTTCTCTATAGGGACTAAGGATGTTCGTGTAATCACACCACGATTTGGAGAAGAACTCAATTCCCCAAGCGGGCGTACAAGTCCAAGTATAATGAGGTAACAGCTCAAGTACGGCCTCATGGCTGTGCAGCTTCTCCAGGTCTTGATCAGAGTGAAAGTCGTCATAACTTCCCAAGACTTTGACCCAATTAGCGCTGCCAAGGTATTCGCCGTCTGAAGCATATAGAGGATAGCCTTGAACATCTAGTATCATCCTCTCGTCTTCCGCTGTAGTATAACCATATTGTGTCTTGTACGCTTTTCGCTCTCTTGTGTATTTAATGAAAGGAAATTCGTCCAGGGGAACAAGCTTTTCGAAGAAAGTGTCGTAGACCGTCCATTGAGTAATTACAAAGTCCTCCAGACATTTAGGATGATGAACTTCTCGAGCTCCTCCACGATAATTACAGACGACAACACTTTCATCCCCACTGACAAAGTAGCCGGACCGGCCATTGGCATCTTTGAGGAAGATGTGCTGTGCATAGTATGCGAAGCCGCGCTCGTATCCGCGTCGAGTCTCGCTAGGGGTTGGTTCTTGTAGAGGGTTAATGTCGAAGCTTATCCGCTCATCCCTAGGAGTCTCGTGAGGCGTGGGTGGTTCGAAAACTGGTAGACGGTTCGGTACAAATGGAAGATCGAACGAGATTGTAATGTAGCGTTCACCATTCTCCGCAGTCCAGACCTGGAGATCAAGTGGTGCCGAGCAGAAGATGGACGATTCGGGGTTGGAGTCGCGATCGCAGATATGGTAAGAGTTGTCACAGAGCCTCTTGAACTGAGTATGGCAAGCGCGCTGGACGACCGAAGACGCTGTGCGACATAATGGTTGTAACCTTCTCTTATCAACGCTAAAGACAGCCAGGCCGAGCTTTGAGATGTGTGTGCCAATGAGGGATGATGGCTCGGAAGGAGTGGTGAAGCTGAAGTCGCCATTTGCGCCAAAGTTTGGAGAAGATCTATTTGAGTCAACAAGTCTTCGAGCAGCATCGTTGGCGTAGACAATGTTGTAACAATCGTTGAGGACAATGATGGCCGAGGGTAAGGAAGCGAGTGCGCCTGCCGCGAGATCTACGGTGGGGTGTTGTGGTGAGTCGTTAGTCCAGGGCAGCTTGGAAGGCTTCAGTCCATCTCCACTTGCGTCTACTTCGACGAGATTGGCGACCATCGTCGTCATGTCTCATGTCTCATTAGCCTCTTCGTAGCGGTCACGTAAGAAAAAGCTTAGAGAGGTCTGGCGATCGACTCGATTAGGCACATGTTACTATAGATGATCGTGACGGGAAGACACGCAGAACAAATGAGATGCGTATTATCTTTAATGATTTGATTGGAAGACAACGCAAAAGAGTACATTTTGCGGCGCCTCAACAGTTTTACCTCATCCTTTCGGTCTTCCTCTTACTATAAACCGCACGATCACCTCATCTAGCATTTGTTCTCCTTCTCCTTCCTTCTTCACTAGTTGTGCTGGGTACCAGAGTATAGAGAACAGCTAACCTGAACCGCCGTGCCCAAAGCCAATCCAACACCACTACTACCAAACAACGCAGCCGAAGCACCATCATCAATGCACAAGTCGAAGTTGACGTTGGCACCGTACTGGTTCGTGCCACCCACACCATTCTGCGCGCAAAGAGGATTGCCATTAGCAGGGCAAAGGTTGTTGACCTTGACGATGATAGTGTTTGCACCATGAAGAGCGTTACCAGAAGAGTCGGTCTGAGGTGTGAGTTGGTAGCAGAGGCCACAAGCGGTACCTGCACCTTGCCCGGGACCAGCACCGAAGAGGTTCTGAGAGAGGGCAGCGTTGTATCCTGGGTTGTCGTAGAACCCACAAGCCTGGACATGATTATGAGTAAAAAACGTTTTGTCAAGCTGGTTGAGAAAGCATACTGCTGTATTGGTGTTGCAGTTAGGCGAACCAAATGTGTCGCCTGCACCATACATAGTGAAAGAAGCCTTGTATGTAGTGGCGCCATTAACAGGAGCAGCCGAGGAAGATGCGGGCTTGGTAGAACTGGCGGACGTGCGAGGAGTTGTGGTAGCTGCAGTGGTACGGAGGGTGGTGGCTATACGAAGATACAGATCAATGACTAGCAACACACGGTATGTCTACCTGGGCTGTGACTGACTTGCAGCGCCCTTCATGGAAGTCCCAGGGACGCTAGAGTCATTGTAAGTATTCTTGCATTTCGTGATAGACTTGTGCTTAGGGTGACTTACCACTGAGCGTAGTAAGGACCTTGGGTGGAGCAGTATGCCGCAGCAGTGCAGGTGTTAGGGCCAGTATAGCCGGTTCCACCACACTGTCCTAGATTATAGTGAGTATGAAAGTGCTACGAAACAGTAGCGAATTGTCTGGGCTAACCGTAGAGAGACTGGATTGCAGCGTTGGTGCTGCCAATGAGGGCTGCAGTGGCCAGGATGGAGAAGTGAACCATATTGTCGATGTGAAGAAAGTTGACTGATAATAAGATGTTGGAGTGTAGTGTGGACTTCCGAGGGTTTGATGAAAGTTAGGAGGAGATGAGAGGTCCACGACCTCTTCTTATACCTTGGCGTCAGCTGCTCACAGCACAATTCTTACGTCAATTGTGGATCTTGGTCTGAAACACTGTAAGAATCTGTCGACCAGGGTGTCATGCTAGTCAAACAACAAGCATGATGCTAGTGACAGTAGGGCAAACAACGTGAGCCAACAGTCCATACGACAAGCACCCCAGTGACGAGCAAGAGTAGTTCTTTCCAGATGGAGGGTTATGTAGGATACTTCTCCTGGCAGCACACATGTTAGGCAGAGAGCAGGGGAAGCCCACAAACTTCCATCGACTATGTCGTGCCGCTGCTTACATCAGTCGAGTAGTTAACTCGAAACGTAATAGTATAACTGCGTTGACTACCAATCGCTTGCTGAATTGGCAGGAGCCATGTCAGAACATTGCAGGTTTGCTTTCTTCCAGAAACCATCAGCCTGAATGTGTGTCTTCTGCAGGTCTCGATTGTGACCTCATTGTGCCAGGAAGATGAAACAGGGGCGAGCACGGCGGAGCACCAGACCGTTTCATCGCGCCTAGATCGACGCTAGCGATTGAAGGGCAAGGTTCACCTCGCTTAACCTCGCTTATATTCAGCGGCGTATTGAACCTGGATTCATCCAATAATGTGTGCCTCAAATAATGCTAGAATCCTTCCACACGGTTTACTAAAGCTGCGTTTGTTGAGCCACGTGGCAAGCGCTTGTTCAGATTGAGTTTTGCAATTAAAGTTCGGTAGGATGAAACCTGAAACCTGAAACCTGAAACCTGAAACGTTAAGGCTTCTTCCAACTACCAGACGTAGGAAGTCTAAGTCGTGGTGACGTCTAACTTCAGCTAAAGTTGTTGAGCCTGAATGCATTTCGGAATTGCATGACGCGGAGATCGTCCTCTGGCGTTAGGTGTCGCAATACGATCAAACGGCAATGTAAAAGGTGGATGGATATAGCCGAGACGCTCATGTCTAGTACATGGACTTATCAAGCAGAACTTTGCGTGAGGGGTTATTTGATACGCAAATAGCGGTACCCACGTCTTTTGCCAGTCGACCAGTTCCCAATACAGTGAGTGCGGCCATTCGATGGCATCGATTGCTAGATTCTGCGCAACTGTTAGAGGATCAAGCACTGAAGGGCCACGAAGAGTGGGCTGCTGTTGCTTCTGACATTTCCGAGTCCAATCCTGTGGGCGAACTCTGAGTATGGAAGGCAAGCAGTGAAGCCCGACAGGACGTGTCGTGTGACTGTTTCTTCCTACCTTCAGATCTTCGCAGTCTTCCCCTCTTTCACTGGCTTCGGTCTCATGATACTCTGCTGCGTCATACTAGCAGTCAAATTCTCCCCACTCTCGTCCCAAAATTGCCACTCACTATACGTCCTCCCATCTGCACCAACACTCGTCCAGGCTTCTCTTCTGGTCCAAGCGTTGACATCCACGTCATTCCTAAACAGCCTCAGCGCAAAATCTAGACTTGCGCATGCACCAGCATCATCCATGAACATGTGGTTGTGACTTAGAGGTAGAAAAGAAAGTGCAGCATCTGCCATAAAGGCGAAAGCTGCCATGTTTTCTGCATGCGTTGTAGCCACTGCGGATGACTTCAGCCTGAACACGTCTGCTGTGATCTTCTCGTGAAGTGGTTGGGAATCTTGTGTAGTTTTGACTTGCTTTGCAAGCCCTTTCAGGTTCTGCGCCATCACGCTATCTGGCACGAGCAGTACCTCGTAGAAGCGAGTAAGAAGAGGAAAGATCCTATCGTGCTCTTTGAGTACTTGAGGTGAGAGAACGCCACTCTCTACCATTTTCTGATTGTGATCGTGTGCCGTTGGTAACGCCTCGATAGGTATTTTAGGCATACTCAATGGCTTTGAATACGTCAACAAGGCCGCTTTCTCTGGTAGCTGGAAGTCGGCAATAAATGTCATACACAGACGCTTCGAACCATCGTCCTGTATCTGTGACACCTCGACGAATCGTGTGACGAAAGTCCTTGTATCTCGGATAGCGCGGACAGAACATTGCAGCTTTCGGTCAATGAGTGCTGGGCCAAGATAGTTACCCAAGACCGAGTACAGTCGGTATTTAGGACCAACAGACAGACATGCTGCTTTGACCCCAACGCCGAGTGTGCAGCCACCATAAGCGATGGGAGCGGTATTACCCATTCTCTCGGGGAAGCGCACAGTCTCCCATAGGTTGGGCGAGATGAGTATGAGCTCGACGAGCTCGAGCAGAGTATATGACACCATTTAATCTTGAATGTTGTAGGACTGCTTAGGATGGAGTTGAAAAAGGATATCAGATTATCAAGACTCAAGTGATAGTTTAGCCTCTGTGCTTTGCAGATGACAACGAACAAGACGTTTCCAAGACTTCACCAAAGGCGACAAAAACTATTCACGGACGGACTAAAATGGCAGAACAGAGATCTAAGGACTTTTATCATGTTATTCCGAGGAAATGTATAGGCCGAGGCAAGTTTTGCAAATGCCGACGTCGCCAAGCACTTGCGCCGAGGAGGTGACATTCTTCGCAAGAGTGAGATTTATTTCTGTTTCAGACACGCTACACCAATGCCGGCGAACGGATAATTGAGATACTCCACCAGCGTAGTCTGATCCCATGTTTCCGCCCTCATGTCGTCGCCACCTTCTTCTGTCTCATCCAACTACCAATGAAAGGAAACACCACCATTCCGACAAAATGCGGCAAGCCACTCATGAAGCCAAACTGCTGCCAGTTCACACATCCGTCCACTAGACCGTCAAGCGACATTACAATCGTAAACAGCCCCGCAGCCTCCAGGTTTCCCGTCAATAGAAAGGCAGTATTTGCGGCGCCCATGGTTAGGTGACGGCCGGAAAGCAATTGTGCGAGAGCAGCGCCGTTACTTTGTTGTAGGACGGGCATGCCGAGGAGGTTTGAGATGATGGTTGGCTGTAAGACCCCAACACCTCCGAGGGCGAGGAGCAGCGTGGAGAGGGCGTAGCCGACGCCGTATTTGAGAGATTGGGGTTCGCTCATTGTCGTGTAGGGAGACGTGGTATTGAGCTGACAAGAAAAGTTGTGGGAGTAGCAAGCAAAGAGATATCTTGAAAATGTAATGAGACTATTGACAGTAGAAAGTGTGTGCTTCGATCGTATTTGTATTTGTCTTTGATATGCTGGGGAGTAAGATGGGCAGAAGCTTGAAGGTCTATCTAATCCGATCAAAGTAGATGCCCAGCCGACTTATACTGCTAAGAATATTGTCTTCGACTCAGTATCTTGTTGTAGTTTCAAAGCTCAATTACCAATCCATCGAGAGAAGCTGCTTATGTAATCCGCATGTGACCCGGTGCTTATGTGAGACAAGCCCTAGCAGCTCAAGATTCAATTCTTCTCGGCACGGATTTCTTTTTATTGGCACTATATGTTTCGAGCAGAGTTCACGGCCTCACTCAACGTGTGCAGTCACTTTGCTACATGAATGATCAAAGATGATACATATTACTAACACATGCCGCGTCACCCCAATATGGCAACCTGTGAAGTATGAAGTCCTTCCACCTTGACGACGACAAACGTAAAAGAGTTATCAAATGTGAACTCTCCTAAAGCAAGTGAAAAGAACCGTGAAAAGTCTTCGAAACACTCCATCTATAAGTGTGGCGCGGCTTTGAGCAGGTTACAAAGTGCCTCAGCGCTAAACACACGCTACTGCATTTTACTGGCTTGTTCCACGCTAGCAATATTAGCCTACTTCGACCGTGCTTTGTGTCACCGGCAGGCGGCGGCAACCCTGCAGGGAACTAAGATCGGTATCATCAAACAGGTTTTCCAGCGATTAGTTGCATCTGACAATACCAGTCCTTGAGCCGTGGCTGGTTTATGCATCGAACGCGGCAGGCAGTAACCTTGGCACTCAATCGTCTTATACAGTCGTTTCGTAGGACGTCTTATAAGGACCACACACGCGGTTTAGAACTCTGCCCGTTGACCTAACTCAGCAGAGTTGTGTCAGTGCTACATATGTCAGCTGTCAACTACTACCTCTCCACTTCGCCTGCACTCGATCCAAAAGTGGGCACTACAGGCTGGGCGTTTGCCTCTTCGAAGATACAAAGACTGGAGTACCTGCAGTAGTTTACACCGTCATCAGCGGGTTCGAGGGGCAACACGCGATATCCTTCTACGCTTGAACAACGGCCTCCTCGCATGGCGAGGCCATTTGTTCTCACAGTAGAGCTAACAGCATGTCCTGCAGCGGTTGCAAATCTGAAGCAGAAACCTTTGTGTGTGACCCCTATCACTCTGATGTTTGTCCCGCACGCCTACATTCGGCTTCGTGCTTCTAATGCAGCATGCCTATGCATGATCCGCTATAGCGCCCATGGCTGTTCTGTTTGGCAAGATACCTAGAGATGTCCTGATCGTCACAAAGCAATTTTAGCTCGAGCTCCGTCTTTGCAAACGTTCTTACTTGCATATATCTCGGCATCGCTCCCAATAGTAATGTTCTTGTAGTACAGTCGCACAGATCTTCGACTTCACATGACTTTACTTTCGAAACACAAGACTGCAAGATTCTTCTCTGATACTTCGCACACCGCGGTGAACTCGGCACCTTTCATTTCCCTTTATCGCGACAGCCTAGTTCTCGTTACCAGCAGCAGTATAATACAATATGCCTGCCCACTACAAACAACAGATTCAGTACACCGAACCGCACCCTTATCCTCCTCGCTTTAATAGGACACCTTCCAGCCGTCCAGCACCTCAACCAAAGTCATCATGGTCATCGAAATATCAACAGCAGCAATACTCGCCGTACGCACCGTCTGCTTTCGCCAACATGGTCGGCTCGTTCACTTTCGCCGAGCCTGATCGTCATTACCAACCACATCTCAGTCGAGCTCCTTCGTCCCGGCAGCCATCGACTTCCACATCTCGTTACTACAGTCATGCTGCAGGGGACAGAAACATGCCAAACCCAAATGCTTATTCCGTTCTAGCTCCCTCTCCCCCAAAGATGGCAGCATCAGTCTATACAACGAGTCCCGGCTCGGGATCTGGATCTAGTCCGTCCATTTCTTCGATATTAGCCAGTGGCGGTAGCAATGGTGGTGGCAGCGCGGCGGTATGGAGTCCTCTGAGACAATGGACAGAAGGGGCGTGCACAGTCAATAGAGATCGACTTGTTGGTGAGTTCATACTAGCTCCGCTACTATCTGTTTCCCTCCTACATACACTATAGCAAGTGCACAACAGCACACTGACCTGCCACCTATCGCAGACTATTGTCAAGCAAACGACCTTCCTGAACCTATGTACAAAACATACTCCGACAGACGAGGTTTGTTGTCCCAATCTGTTAACGCTTTTTTTAATTCTCACCTATTCTGGCTTCCAACCTCCCAGTCTCTGCTTTCTCGTCTTTACGATCCTCACACCCTCCACCTCCAATTACATGCTACTAACGTTGTATTATAGGTGGACGCACAGCATGGTCCTGCTCCATAGCCCTCAATCCCAATCTCGAAATCCCTGCTCGTCTCTGGTTTGATGGAAAGTACGTTGAGAATGCTGGTGAAGATGCTGCTGATCGGGCTTGGAATGCTCTGATGGCCAGTGAGAAGGAAAGTGGATGTGTTTAGTTGATGTGTAGGTCGGCCGGTCTATGAAAGATTGGAGATGCATGGATACGGCTAAGCTTGGATGATCAGTATTGTAACGAATTTGAAATTCGAACATGGTTGCAAGGAAAAGCTGGGGTTGGATGGATATGTTTTCTATTACGTTGCCAATAAAGAAACAGTCTGCAATACCTCACATGCATGGTAGCCGAGCCTTCGGCTGCCAAGCATCCCACGTCTAACATTCGCATTGTGATGATCTGCCTTTCTGCCTTTCTCATACTTGAAATACTTGAGTCACATCATGCTTGGCGCCAAGTGTAGTACTCTCTTATATGTCGCCTACCTCCTCAACTCTTCACACTTTCAAGATGACATATATTTCAGGTCTTACAGATTGGGCACAACAACAGCGAGAAGGATGGCTGTGCGAGCTCTACGGAAAATATGATTCCATCACTGGCACACGACACCTATCTATATTCTCCGCCCAATCTCAACTCGTCACAATACTTACCGATGCCCTCTCAGGCAATATCTCCTCTTCGGAATCAGCTAAGAGAACCAACTCTCTCGTAACAACGTGCACTGACGTTGACGCTGGCACGCTCTTCATGAATTTCCTGGGTCTACATTTCTCTGCAGCTGAAACGCTCAATGATGAAGTACCCTTGCAGCGTTTGGTCGATTATATGGTCGAATTAGCAAGTCTGCCGGATGCTATCAATAACGGTACCACAGCACAGATCATTGAAGTGATTGAGAGGGGTGACAGCAAGGAGAAGCGAATAGAGGTAGGCGAGGTGTTTGAGCTTGGTGACGATGGCCGGTTGTGGAGGGATCTACCAGGATTTGGATGGAACCTTACAGAGAGTTTTCAAGGTAAGTCAGGTCGCTGTCCACATGGCAAGAGCCATCAACCAGCTCGTGACTAATGATGTATCACAGGACCTGAAGCGTACCTTGATAGTGGACTCTCTCCAGCACCTCCAGAGGAAGCAACAGTGAAGTGGCGTAGCATCAACATTTATATTGCGCTTCTTGCCGATAGTCCTCGAGCCCAAGATATCCCGGTGCTCTCGGGCTTGGACAGGTTAGGAATCAGGACCTTGAGTATGGCACTTGAGTACTCTGCTGAGACAAGTATTGGCAGGAATGTTGCATGCCATGTCCCGGCTGCAATACAATGGCTCAAGATTGCTGGTGATTTGATTGAGTCGCTTTGTGTTAGTGGGATGGAACATTGGTGTGGTGGTGATCTTTGGGAGGCTGAGGGTGGTGGTGTTGTGTGCGATGAAGTGAGGTGGAGGTTTTGGAGGGCGAGGTTTGCTGAGCTAGGCTATAATAATGAGATCATGAATGCAATGTAACCATGAAGCGTGTCATAGCAGTCACTAAATTTCGAGTCTGCTTTCACAGATTGAGCCAATACATTAACTGAGACAAGTATGTCTCACGCATTTGCAAGAATCTCGATCAGCTTTAGATCAAGTGCGATGTGGATGAGGGCGAAGTTGGCTGGCACTTTTTCATTCGAGACCAGGAATGAGAGAGCGTGCTAAGTTACTGAACTGTCGTAGACGCCAGGTCACGTAAAAGGGATTTTTGCTCGAACTAAAGATGGACCGTAGTCGTGACCGTCATCGTCCATGCGGCAGGGTGAGTTGAGGTTAAGAAACAGAGGAAGTGAGGAAGTGGCAAACTGATTACGTAAAACACACCTCAAACAAATCCCTTCATCCTTCTCCGAGTTCTTGTGTGGTAACACCAAATGCTTCTGATTCTGGTATTCACAACTCACTGTCATCTGCTGTGCTTTATCTGCATCCCATTCTCACTCTAAAATCTGATGGCGCCTTTCTTATCGCTGCACGACTAGATGCCCCACCTCTAGCATGAACCTTTAGCAAGCTTGTTCCCAAGATGGAAGGAGAGCAGAAGATAGCCACTGGTGAGGTGAGGCTACTGCATGCCAAGTGCAAAGACCGCTTCGACGCCACCTGTGTCGCACTGTGACGGCCTACATGGTTACCAGATATCTCCCGAAGAGCAGTGATACGTTTCAGTGTCTCTGGTGCCGGGATCCCGATATGACAATCATGCTCTAAGAGGAAGGTGTTTCAGACTTTTGATAATGACAAACGTCCTTTATCGCAAGCCTAGGTTAGTTTGAAACATGCTGATATCTGTTGAGAAGAGGGGTAGCACTACCAGCAGTAATCGTTATTATATATTGCTATCAACTCATTCTGTTTCACGCTGATTCCTAGCTTTGCGACTTGTTATTCACCTCCGGACTACTCATTCTTTTCTATCCTGTCCAAGGCAAAAGCTCGTACAGCATGGCTCCTCAGGCTCACCTTCTAAGTGTGCTTCTGGCCGTGGCATCTTTTGCTAACAATGCTGTGGCTTTTCGTCGTCCCATGCCCATTGTACCCAACGATGAGTTAGCACCACCAAGTTTAGGAATGATGAAGTCCCTGCCTTTCAACTACACTGCAGGTGTCCCGCAGATGGGCAACTCGACCTTCCAACAGCTGATTGACCACAAAAATCCCTCGCTTGGCACCTTCAGCCAATTCTACTTCTACTCGGATCAATATTATGCTGGTCCTGGTTCGCCTGTTATTCTCTTTACCCCTGGTGAGGCGAACGTGACTGGCTACACAAACTATCTCACCAACAAGCGCCTGACTGGTCTCTTTGCGGAGGCTATCGGTGCTGCCATCATTGTGATCGAGCATCGTTACTGGGGTCATTCTTCCCCTTTCACTGAGCTCACGACTGAAAACCTCCAATATCTCACTCTCGACAACGCCATTGCAGACTTGACCAACTTCGCCAGAAATGCCGATCTCCCATTCGACCGCTGGCATACTAGTGCTGCTCCTCGTGCTCCATGGCTACTTAGTGGAGGTTCCTACTCTGGTGCCTTGACTGCGTGGACTGCCGCTCTCGCTCCAGGCACCTTTTACGCATACACTGCCAGCAGTGCTGTCGTTGAGACAATCTACGATTTCTGGCAATACTTTGAGCCTGTCAAGGCAGGTCTAACTAAGAACTGCACTGCAGATCTCGAGGCAGTTGTTGACTATGTTGACAATATCTTGGTAAATGGCACTGCTGCCGCCCAGACCGAGCTTAAAGGCATGTTTGGTCTTGCTGGCCTCGAGCATAATGATGACTTTGCCGTTGCTATTGAATCTGGTCCATGGTATGTCCTCGTCTTGCTCAGGTTGACTGTTGAGCTAAGCTAAAGCTAATTTTGAATCTTAGGTTGTGGCAAAGCCAGCAGTTTTACACTGGCACTCAGATCTGGGATTTCTGTGATGCGGTGGAAGGTGTTACACATAACAGCACTGTCTTGCCTGGCCCTGAGGGTGTTGGGGTACAAAAGGCTTTAGCTGGCTATGCCAATTGGTTCAAGACAGTTTCGCTACCTGGAAGTGAGTAAAGCCTAATCTGCTTTTGAATACTTTGCTAAGATCTCTGCAGCCTGTGCCAGCTACGGGTACTCTGAGTGGACTGCTGATGACGAGATTGGTTGTTACAACACGTGAGCTCACTCACCTTCCACGTACCTGCAAGCACTGGCTGATTATCATCTAGTTACAATGCTACGAGTCCCCTATACACCGACATCTCACTTGCATATAAGACCAGCCGCCAATGGGAGTGGATGCTGTGCAACGAGCCGTTCGGCTGGTGGCAAGGTAATTATATCAATCTGACCTCTTTGCCGCCTCACACCACTGCTAACAACCTCCAGACGGCGCGCCCAAGAATGTTCCCAGCATAGTTTCCCGTCTCGTAACAGCCGAATATTTTCAACGCCAATGCGGTCTGTACTTCCCACCCTCCCCAAGCGGCCTCACATACGACGCTGCACACCAAACCGAAGCCGGCGTCAACAACTACACCAATGGCTGGGACATGACTATCGTCGAAGACCTCCCTCGCCTCCTCTTTGTCAATGGCGAATTCGATCCTTGGCGCGATGCCACCGTCTCGTCCGACTTTAGACCCGGCGGTCCACTCGCAAACAGTACTGAAAACCCAATCTTTATTATCCCCAAGGGTATCCATTGCAGTGATTTGGTGACAATGAATGGTGCGGTCAATGCAGGTGTGCAAGCTGTTATTGATGCGGAAGTCGCTCAAGTGACGCAGTGGTTCCAGCAGTGGCCGAAGCAAGGATATCAGGGATGGCCGGCGGGAATGAACTTTCCCAATCCTCCGGCGAAAACACCTTGGGGTGGTTTCTGGGGTAGTGCATCATGGGGCGGATCGTGGGGTGGTGCGAAGAAAGGTGGGTTCCCCAGTGGTGGTAGTGGTGGTCCAGGTGGCCATTGGTAATAAGGGGGTGTATCGAGGTATGAACAAGCGAGAGATTATCGCTTCTTGGATATGTATGACTGATGATAAAGCGCGATTTGACGAGACAAGTCGAAGGTTGATACGATGTTGGTTGGGGACTGGTCTCTTACCTACACTAGCTTGTAAATAGATGATAGAACATATAAAAATTGATTAATTACTATTGCTCATGCTGATGTATATGCGAACCTGATTAGATAAAATGATATAGACGATGTAAGTGCTCTGATGCTGGAAATGCCTGGGATGCTAGATGCTGGAAACTTCCAAAACCACAACCATACCACCCACGATTCAGGTCATGCCACCACTACCTCCTAGTATCCAAACTGCCCCTCGGACTCGCAGTTGCACTTCTAGCTCCATCGTTATTGACTCTATACAACGCCGTCGCCAGCTTCCTAACCTCCGCACTCCCATTCTCACTCAAACACCTCTTCAACTTCTCCACTAGCACCTCATTCAACCCACTCTCATTCCATGAATACATCTGAACTGCGGCAGGCGTAAACACCGTCTTGCGGAAATACGTCACCATCCATCGATTCCCGCCTTCCTCGCCCCAGCCAATGATACTCCACGTACTATACGCTGCAGCAATGATGCCTTTGCCGCGCCAATCGAAACCGCTGCCGTCGGCTTCTTCGGCCGTGGGATTAGCACTGACGGCTGCGTTTTCGTCGGCGTAGTCGGCATTTGCGACGTTCCGACCACGGACTTCTTTGATTTTCGTGCTGCTGGCGCTTTGGTATTCGACCACGTCGTCGAGACGGTCAGTGCCTTGTGTTGTTTCTAGTTTAGCGTGGGAGGGAGTGTGCGTTGCGGGGCCAGGAGTGTAGGTTATGGTGATGTTACGCTTGTCTTTCCAGATTGACATGGACGAGTGTGTGATCCACCATGTTCCTTGGAGCCAGGTTAGGGGAGGTGGGTAGAAGTGGTCGTCGTGATGGCCCGGAGTACGGAGATGAGGGAGTCCGGCGGAGGTGGTGGGAGCACGGGTGTAGGCTGGACGCTGTGTGGGAGGTTGAGAGGTGGTGATAGGAGAGGAGTCGTTGTTGACTGTTGTGGTGCTGCTCGGAGGGAGCGATGTTGGTGGAGGTTGTGCTGGGGTGGTGGAAGAGGAGGAAGAGAAACCAGGTATATATACCATTTTGACGGTGGATGCGAGACTTGTGACTGGAGCGTGTTTAACTAATGTTTCAAGTTGTTCTTCGTGCGACGACGACGAGCTGAAGGCTGCCTCAATGGCGCCCTCCCCTTACTTCGTACCGGGGATGCAGGGCAACTAGTAATAAAGCTTTTACAAGACGTCACCAGCCGGAGTCAAAGTCCGCGGCACGAATTACCCCGCGTCGATCCCCGCCATAATTCATTGCTTCTGTTTCACCTTTGCTTCATCTTCATCTTGTCTATACTAACCATGTCTTCTGGAATCAAGCCCTTCGATCCAAAAGTGCCTCAATCAGAGGTTGAACGCCTTTATCGCAAGCTGAAAGACACTCGTTTGCCCAAGCATGAAATTGTTCCTGGAGCTGGTTCGCAGTATGGTCCACCTCTGGATTGGATGCATAAGCTATATGATTACTGGTAAGCAGATCTTCATGGTCAACGAAAAGCATCAGAACTAACTAAGATACAGGCTGAACAACTTCGACTGGGCGGCAGCACAACAGCGCATCTCAGCATGGCCTCACTACACCACCTCAATCGAAAACCTGCGCATCCACTTCGTACACCAAAGAGCCAAAACATCGTCGTCTAAAAAAGCAATTCCTCTCCTCCTCGTCCATGGCTGGCCAGGCAGCTTCTATGAGTTCTCTCGCGTAATCTCACCACTAGCAGATCCTTCCTCCCCTGACTCCATCGCCTTCGACGTCGTCGTCCCAAGTCTCCCTGGCTACTGCTGGAGCGAAGTCGACAATCACCCAAAAGACTGGACACTACAAGACACCGCCCGCATCTTCAATGAACTCATGCTTCGACTCGGTTATACAGAATACGTAGCCGCAGGAGGAGACTGGGGCCACTGGGTTGTCCGCGAACTAGGCGCGAATCCAAGATACGCAAATTCATGCAAAGCCATACACACCAACATGTGCCCTTCCCAGCCACCAGTACCCGAATCTGAATGGACGCAACGGGAGAAGACGGCTCAGGACATGACGAACTGGTGGCTGGGCAAACCAGGACATGAAGATCACATGGGCTATGCTATAGAGATGCGCACACGGCCACAAACAATCGGAATCGCCTTCTCCGATAATCCAGTCGGTATTCTCTCTTTCGTCGGCGAAAAGTACCACGAGCTTGTTGATCCCAAGTTTCATAGTCTAGACGATTCGAGATTCGTTGATGACGTGCTAACGACAGTGTGTTTGTACTACTTCACGAGTCCATCGATTATGACGAGTATGTTGTGCTATTATAACAACGTGAGGCATGAAGATTATGTTGAGTTCAATAATAAGAAGGAGAACTTTATTGAAAGGCCGATGGGCTTTTCGAGCTATAGGTATGATATTACGCCGACTAGTCAGAGGTCGGTCAAGACGACTGGAAATTGTCAGTGGTTTAGAGGTAAGCTTGATGCGTCTTTGAGAAGATTGAGTAGTGTGCACGTTAGCTAATAGCTTGTTCAGAGAAAGATTATGGTGGCCATTTTATAGCGCTTGAAGTGCCTGATGATGTTGTCGACGATTTGCAGGACTGTTTCACACAGCTGCTGAAATTGTGATCGGGGAAGCATTAAAGCAGACATTGCAGTATTGTAGACCACACAGCAGTGTGGAATGAGTTGAAATCGGTCCTGCAAGACTTGTACTCATGCTATTTGGGCTATCGCAGTCCTCGCGCTCGTGATCAGAATTACTTCTCACGCACAAGGATGCTATGCCTCTTTACCCTGATACACTCTACAGTCGCTACTATTGCAGTTCTAATATTAGCAAAGACCTATTCGACTCTACCCGTCACCACTCACAGAACATACGCTTCACCACCTCAACCTAAGGTCTCCTCTCCAGAAGCTTTACAGCCAACCTATTCACCACACCACACACCACCATCATCAACCTCTCTACAGAGGTCGCCTCCTCACTCGCACCTCGCAACGCACCACCCACCACAATGTCTCCCTATGCGAAATCGACGTCACCAACGCCCTCGGAACCCCATTCCAAGCGCACCATCGAATCCTGGCCCCTTATGGCACGTCCCTCAGCCGTAATCTACTGCCTAGTCGTGAAACCAGGCTGCTGCTATGGCTTGAGCAAAGCCAGCCCAACGGCCTGACGAAAAGAGACACCGACAATTAGGCCGACAGGTCGGTGTATCCTTGGAGTCTTTGGAATATGAACTGTTCGCCGCCGACCAGCTCGCTCGTTATGGATGTCGTGGTCGAGTGCAAAAGGCTTTACCGTGTCTGTTATTTGACACTATGGTATTGGTATGTCATGATGGAGTCGCCGTGTGCTCTGATTTGTCAGTCACATCTCGGACTTGCACTTCATTGATCGTACATAAATGCTTCAATGCCAGCAGAGCTGAAGTAACCACAAAGGCATAGTTGTGCTGCTGTCATGGATGGAGTCAGCCTGACAGCAATATCAGCAAGATGAATACGAGATTTGAGTGTGATGACTGAAGAAAAAGGATTTTCAATAAAGATTGTTTACCCAATTACATACGCAGTACGGAAATCAAAGTCTGCCATGTTCTGTGAAGCAGGTATACAAGGTACTGGCAAACCACAGACACATTTCACGTATTTCCCTGACACAGCTTCTCTCATGCCCAAGCTGTCCTATTCCCTCCGTTATGTAACGGATCCACAAACAAGTCTGATGCCCATCCCGGTATTCCCGAATACTAAGTAGTCTCTGGTACTTATCCCACGTAAGCTTAATTCGGATTATGACTAGGGGATGGCAAGCTGAACGAACTAGAAAGAATGATGGCACGCTTCACACACAGGCTTCATGCCCATTTCAATGGCCTCGAACATTGCAATACATACATGTAGTCGAGATTACAACTAGGAATTGACAGACTAGACGAGCTAGAAGAGTGTCAGCACGCTTCACAGCTAGGTCTCGTGCTGATGTCTGAAATGCTGCCAGCCGCCAGTTTCTGCTATTACGAAGATCAAAGGAAGATAGAGCAAGTCGACTCGGCTCTAATTGGGAGTCTTTCTACTGCTGCCAATCAAAGCGGACGCCATAGTACCACGGCGTCGGCAACGCCATAAAGTTCGGCGCCAGGTCGAGCAAAAATATACAACTCCCACCTCCAACAACAACAACAACAACAACACCAATCATGCACCATTACCTCCCACCCAGTACACAACAAAGTCCGACCACTATTACTATCGACCTACCAACCCCTTAATCCCGACATAATCACGATTAACCCCGAAGTAAATGCTGACCCTGCAACCGACATCCCTCCTATTGCTAGCGCCAATGCATTCGACAAACCATTTGTACCAAATAACGTACCAAAATTGCAAATGCGGTACAATATTTTGTACTATGGTTACCTCTTCGGTGGTTGAATGGTTTACACTTATTTTCATTAAGAGTACAATGGCTTACCAGGAGACAGACCTCCTGGGACCTTTTTTCAACTGGCTTGGGTTTTTTCTGTCATAGTCACCTCCTGGCACTGAAACGATGCGAAAGTCTGGTTGTCTCCAGATTGCTCTGATGCGACATCCATCTACCAACGAGATCACCCGTCTCGTTGCATTCGTCAATCATCCACAGTGGTACAAGCAATACACTGCTACGAATGGTGTGACGCCTCGAATGCTCTTCGAGAATCTGATCATCAGCACTATAGTGGCGTGCACGTCTCGCTAATCGATACCACTCCAGATGTTTACCATAGAAAGGTTTCTTTCGTGTTAAGCACATTAGCGTCTTTACTACCGCAGTGTGTTCAGCGTCAACCTATTACACCGGCGTTCGTGATTGCCGCTGGTCGAGGCCAGAGGTAGCACTTCTGCACCACTTATAGGAATGACCATGCCTGCGACGGTGGCTCTGACCAAGGTTGTGTTTCGCGTACCACATCCCACACAATCTTGAGTTAAGATCACAGCTAAGGAGTAACAAATCAGACGAGCTGAAAGAGTGTTAGCACGCTGCACAGACAGCTTCCATGGCCGTTTAGGTTAGCCCAAGATACTACATCGTACGTAGATTTATCCAGGATTACGACTTGAAGCAATTAGCTATATGATTAAGAAGAGTGTCAGCACGCTTTATACCTAGTTCTCAAAATCTGTTTCACCGGCCTCGGATACTCGATCCTACATGAATTAAGCTAAGATTACGATTAGGCATGAACAAGTCAGACGACCTAGAAAGAAGCGTCACACACTTCACACCCAATTTCATGCCCACCTCATGATACTATCGTCGGCCCCAGGATATCAGGGTCAAAGAACAGACAGCATAGACAAGTCAGAAGGACGTTCATACTATTACAAATTTCGTCAAGCTACACATCTTCAAAGACCTTGCACAACAAAAATGCAAGTGCCATACAGCCGGGCCAATGCACAATACCAGTTCAACCGCACCTTAACGGCTATGTCAATCCGTCCACAAAATCCTCGAGAACAAGGCTACATCTGGTGTCCTATCATGAAGTTTTGGTTACCCACCCCAGCACCATGAAAGCAGCACACATCTTTCTATACAAGATGGGAGCCGACGCGCGCTCCAGGCTGTCTTCGACACTGATAAGTAGGAGATATCCAGCCCTCTTACTAGACTGATGCTGAACGCGTGCTATTTCTGCTCGACCGCCCCTCCTGTGGACCCTCTCTGATCGTTCAGAACATGGCATTGATATTGCCATGTCTCGTGTCTTAAGCAAAAAGTGTATGAGAAGAAAAGGACAAGGCTATTGTCTGAATCAGGAGATTACAAACTCATCCCAACCGCATCCTGCTCAAGCATTTCTAATACCGTCGAACTTCTGCTCAGTACACTCGTCGCCACTCCGACCGTGAAATCTCAAAGCGAAAAATTTCAAGACCTTTCTCCAGATTCCATGGCATCAAGACTCATTTTCAGAGCGTACACACATCCGGCTCATCCATGATGCAGACCTGGCAATGTGTTTCGCAAGATTGGAAAATATAGGTAAAGGTAATATGCTAGGATGATGATGGATGTGAAGTGGTTGCATTTGATCTTGCTGGGGGTAAATTGGGCAGCAGCCTTTGAGGTTCGGAGGGTATAGGAGATGTGGTGTGGTATCGGTGATGTTGAATGGAGATTGGCATGAAGATGGTAAGTCACGAGAAGTGGCTGCACTTGCAGAATAAAAAGGATGGACGGACGGAAGAGGAATAGCTAGTTGGTTTCGATACGCTATCAAGTTTCTTTATGTACTGCTATGTTTAAATGAACGATTATATACAATTATTTTCGACGATCTTTCTATCCAGCAGGCTTCACGCTGTCCTCGCCTCTTCTCCCCTCTTTTCTCTTCTCCTCTCCTCACCTCCTCTTAACTCACGCACTCTCAATCTACTGCCCACCCTCCAAATAATACTCAATCGGATATCCCAACCACGCACACTGCGGCAAATCCCTAAACACACTCGTCGTGACCGGCCAATCCAAATGCGCCATCGGACCCGTCGCAGACGTCACAGCAGGCCATCCACCATTCTGCTTAATCGCTTTCACCGTATTCGTATACTGTCTCAGCTGCAACATCGGAACGCTCGGGTTCGGGTTTCCAGTCCTGATGAAATTGCCCCAAAGATCCAAAACTTCCTGCAAAGCGTAGATGTCGGTGGCGTCGCGGATGGTCGTCAATGTGCCGAAGAAGAAGGCGATGTCGGAGGAGTGCGGCTTGTAGTAGGGCGTGGCGGGGTTGCCGTTGGGGTAGCCTGGTTGCACAAGTCCCATGTCGTTGACACCGAGGGGGTTGTATGCGTCCTCAGCGAATCCACGATCAGAGTTGTAAGCGTAAGCAGCAGGGAAGGCACCACTAGCGTACCCAGCGTAGACAGTAGCCTGGTCCACGCATCGGAATCCGAGATCAGTTGCGACACGCTGCGAGACGTTCAGCGAGTCGGCAGTGATGTTGCCCGAGTTAAGCGAAGGAAAGAGGCCGGAGCTGATGACTTGATTGGCCCAGTAGGTAGAGATGCCCAAGTCAGAGGCGATGCAAGAGGTTGCGTCTGTGCAGGTTTTGTTGTAGTTTGTGCCGATGGAGACGCCGTCGTTGTCTGCGACGCCGAAGATGACGGGGACGTGTGCGACTTGGTTGTTTTGGGTGGCCACTTCGAGTTCGGGGGTGTTGACGATGGTGCCGTCTTGAACTACGTAGCGGGGCTGGTTGGGAAGTTGGGAAAGATCACCGGCGTAGTTGCGGAGGCAGTCGACACCTTGTTGGGCAGTCTCGTTGGCAGGGCAGCCGGCTTGAGTGAAGAGTTTGTTGCCGCCAGAGCTGCTGAAGGACTGAGAGATGGTGTCGTACGTGGAGTAAGTGGTGGAGTATGTGCCGCTAAGACCAAGAGCCTTGCCACCACCGAGGTTGGACTCGGCGAGAGCACCTTGGAACTTGCCGATAGCAAGAGGAGAGCCCAGAAGAACTCTGACAGAGCCTGCACCTGCAGATTGACCTGCAATAGTGATCTGGTTTGGGTCACCACCGAAGAAGCGAATGTTCTTGATGACCCAGTTGAGAGCAGTGATCTGGTCACCGATACCATAGTTACCCTTGAACGATGTTAGTTGATGCATATTGGAAGCATGAATAAAGTATCACTAACCTTGGCGTCAGTGCCGGGAACAGCAAGGAAACCATACGTGGTTAGACGATAGTTGATGGTGACAGTCACGACGTCTTCACGGGACGCAAGCTGGTCACCGTTGTAGCCAGCACCTGAACCACCAGTAAAACCACCACCGTGAATCCTATAAAATAATTAGTACACGACGTTTTATATTTTCTGATATAGATGTTCAGTTACCAGAAGTGGACGGGACGAAGATTTGCCTTGGAACCTTTAGCAGGGAGGTAAGGAGTTTGAATATTGAGGAAGAAGCACTAAATAGATGATGTTAGCACCATCTTGAGAAAATGTTTGAGAAAGCCAACAACATACGTCTTCTGATCCACCACCATACTGCTGAAGGCATTGAGAACCGAATGTTTGAGCCTGGAAGTTCTGGTTCGTGGCGTTGTTGATGGTAGAGTACTCAAATCGACCAGGGTTTTGAGCCTAATGTATATTAGCTTACAACCATTACTACTTCGTTCATTCAAACATACATAGCGAATACCAAGGAATCTAAAAGCCTTCTTGTTACGGAAACCAGTATACTGGTTGCTCATTGCTGCATTGACGGTGACACCAGAACCAGCCTGAGGAGGACCATAACCACCAGGATTGTTGCCATTATAAGTGTTCGTGCAGAGCACCGGCAACATTTGGCCCTGAAAGTCAGTAGCCTTGCCGAACTGGAAGCTATTACCACCTTGCGTAGCAGTCAAGACCATGTTGTCCTGAATCCAAAAAGACTGCGAAGCCGCCATGGGAGTGTAACCAGCCATCTCAACATAAGAGAATTGAGGCAGGAGGTCCTGCTTGTTCGCCATGATGTTGAGCTTGTTAAGCAAGTTCTCGTTGATGTTTGCACAGGCATTGTCGGCGTCGACTTGCTTCATGGGATCAAGCATGATGACGGAGATGTGGTTGACATCGTCGGTCTGGTTGAGGTTGTTTTGGTAGAGAATGCGGAGGGAAGTCTGCGCGTTGGTGACGGCAGCAGAGGCCGCACCGGCGAGGAGGGAGGCAATAGCAGCCGCCTTGTATGCCACCATCTTGTCTTAAGGTATGGAATGAGAGAGGGATGAGAGGGGAGAAAGAAATGTGTTCAAGCGCAGCGGGCGTGGAGCATCTTATACAAATACCACAAGAAGACTAGATGCTGGTCAAACCTTTTTCTTCCACATAACGCAAGATGCCGGTCTGTACATGTGGCGCAAGAATACAAGCCTTGATGCTCAATGACAGCAAAGTGCGGACGAGGGGCAGCTAGAATGAGTCGAGCAGGCATTTTACTCCACACTCTAGTCGGCCAGAAGCTGGAGCCCGCGCGTGCGAGCGATTAGTGCCTGTTTAGCATGGGCTAGAGGCGAGAATGTGGTGCCTGGCTAAATGCAAGATGGTGTGGGGGAGTCAATGGGGTTCGTGGGGCAAGGCAGGGGCAGGGGCAGGTGATGAAATTATGCAAGCCATCCTTCGTTTCGACCAGGCTAAATGGCGACTAAGTCTACGCTAAGCATTTTATCCAAACCCCTCACTTCACTTTTAGGTAAGCAGATCTAAATCCTCCTTGGTGATTGATTTTAGCCAGCATGCATGACGAGTACAGTATTTCTCTCCACATCAGCCTCCATCCAAACGTCTAACCATTTCTGTTCAAGCTTCTCGGCGAGTTACGTACGACACCGCGGCTATGAATTGAGGCAGTAGGCTGCTATGTCCATGTCCAGGCTGCACACATCCAAGTGCGAGGTGTACCTCATGACCATGCACTATACACGCCTTTCTACCACAGGCCCGCCGTGTACCTCCAGAACTCGCTTAGCTGCCAATATCCCCGGGTCTTGTTCTCGAAGGGTGGCCTGGCTCAGAGGATGAATCTTGCCCTTGTCCTTGTCCTTGTTCTGTGAAGCTAGATTGCACCGCTTCAAAACCAGCTTTCACTATACCGAGACGTCATCCCAGACGGTCAATGTCGACCAGCTAGGCGTATCACTCAAATCGAAGTCGTCGCAACCAGTGACCGAACGGACCTGACAATAGACCACCAGCATTTCCTTGATGGAAGTGCTGTCTTGACGTTTTGACCTTGCCCAGTAGTCCGCAGATGTATTGGCTGTGTGAGTGTAGGGACAGGACAATACACGTCGTCCGTAACGTCTTTGCCCATGTGCCCTTTGTGCTCTTTGCACCTTCTATATGAACCGCCTCTTATTAGATGACCTTCTCCTTCTCAAAACACATCCATCATCAGCGCATCCCCATCAGCATCAACCGCCCATCCCACCACAGTAGCTCCCCTCCTCGGCGTCATCATCCCCATCCCATCCCTCATCATCGTATCCTGCGGTGTCAACGAGCCCATTCCCACATCCAAATTAAATCCAAATCCACTCCCCGGCTGCAGAGTCCAGCTCTCGCCGCTCCCAAAAGCAACTGATGTGCGTGGTGTCGCAGCCATAGTCGGTACAGCTGGTGCCGATAACGCTACGGCGGGTGGACTTAGACTGGGCAGGGAATTGTAACGTGAACGTGTGTGTGTGAGGGGGCTTGAATTGTCGAGAGCGGGTATTGTTGCAGTTGCAGCGGAGAAGGTGGATGGACGGGTTGGTGAGACGGAAGGGGACGTTGTGTAGGTGAATGAGGGTAATGTCGTGGCTGTGGAAGAGGTTGTTGTTGTTGGGGATGTGGTGGTGGAGTGGTTAGATGATGAGGGCGAGGCTGCTGTGGAGGATGATTGAGCGAGTGTTTGGAGAGGGGCGTTTCGTTGGAGAGATGGTCGACGGGGTGGTGTTGCCATTGTTGGTGGTGCTCTTAGACTGTTATGTAGATGCTCTTACTCGTTCAGATTCGGGAATCAAGATACTGTATACTGGAGAAGTGGAAGAGTGTTGTATATATGCCTGCCTGTCTATAAGGAATGCAGCACAAGCTAGAAAGCTGAGGGCGTGGACCAGATCAGTTGTATATCAGAGCTGGAAGACCTTTCCCATATGGAGGAAAGATGAAAGATGTTAAGATAATACGAGTTCGTGCCCAGCAGCAAGAATGATAGGGGTTGATAGATGTGACAATCGTCCTCTCCCTATCCTCCGTGATGTAGTGTGCGCTGTATGGATCGCGATATCAAAAGGACAAAGAACGAATGAAAGACGAAGACAAGGCAAACGTCAATGGAGAAGGTGGACTTTCTTGGCCTTGGTATCATTGATCTTCACACTCCCTGCGTCAATGTGTGTTGGCGACTCGAGTGAGACAGCGACGATCTCTCCTTGTCAAGTACGAGTACCTGTATCGAGATGTAGATTGAGTTCTATTCGTCACAGGGGTATCTTCTCTGCTCTCTCACTTGTTGTGCTGCTTTTTCAACTTAACACAGTCCTGCAATCAGCTCAATGCAAAAGTCACCATGAAGCACATTTCCGACGCAACACAAGATAGCCTCATCCTCATTCTGCAATCCAGCCCTAAAGAAATATCACGAAACTGGTACGTCAAAGGCGTTCCTGATTCGTTCACACAGACGCGGGATCGACAACCGAGGCCAGGGTGACATTCATGCTTAAATGCCAATGGGCAGAATACGAGAAAAGCGCGGGGTAGTGCTTCGTGCATGAAGAGTCTCAGAGATACCTTAAGGTGAGCCTGTGAGGAACTTTGCAGACCAGTGTTCTTTCTCTGGTGTGAACAGTGATTCTTCCATTGAACGCGCCTTCCGATGCGCAATCATGTCCTCGATCGTGATGCACAATACTTGATGATCATGATTAGTTGCATTTTGAATGGAGACATGATGTAGTGATCGCCCAAAATGGCTTGAGTTAGATGAACGATGAGACGACATTCGGCGGTGACATTCCAATACAACAAGTGTACATGTAGCAATCCTACATATCTTACTTAGAGGTGTGAAAAGTCCATTGATACATCGCGTAATTGGTAGACTCAAGACATACCTAGCTAAGCTAAGTACGCAATATCTGGACAACCTGAAAGACTTCTTCGACAAGGACACCTCGTCAAATGTGACCGTGTAACTACATAACCTCCGCCTTACAACTCCTCGCTGTCATCTTCGTTATCTTCTCTGCTCGTTTCCTCCACAGTGTCTGACTCTCCCTCTGCTTGAGCAATCGCCAGCCCAAGAACTGGATATCCTACAATCTCATCGTCTGCCACATCAAAAGCTTCCAGCAACTCTTGTGAATCAATCTTGGAAGGACTACTCTCCGGAGTAGTGTCTTCGCCAGAGTCTTCATATAGCCTTGCTATCGCTGCTGATCGGTGTTTTGCTGCACGCTTCCAATGGCTAAGAAGAGAGGTCGTGGTGTCACCCACACCACTTGCAATTGTTGGACGGTCTTCATCATCCCAATCAATCAGATCAAATTCTTGAGGGGAGCCACCAGCCTCTGAGTCTTCGCCACTTGGTGTGATTAATGTTGATCGACTTTCGTGGTCTAGCTCAGCTGCGATGGATGTCGCTGATTCCATGTCATCGCCTCCAGCGGCATAAGCCTGCCACTTCTGCTTATTTTGCTCCTTAGAGGTAGAGCCAAGGGGTGGGAAGTTTTCGTCGTTGACACGGGGACGAGCTACGACTTGGCCCCAAGCACTTACACCTGCGGTAATGGTCAAAGATGGTACTGTCCTCACAATCTTGCTTGGGGAAGGGGATGCTGATCCATTGATGACTAGTGTATCAATATCATGTTGGTTCTTCGAGAATGTACAAAAACTGTCACAGTCCGGCCTCTGACAACGATGCCCCATCCAGCATCGTTCGTCACGGCAATTGCCTTTCTTTGAACACCTCACAGTTCTGGCTAACATAGCCAACATCTGTTTCTGGATGGGGTTCAGAGGTTCATGTCTGAAAGGACATGCCGCAGTACTACAGATGCCTTTGAGATGGTAGTCGTTGCAAAACTGTCTCTTTTTGGACAATGCCTTAAAGTCATTGAACTGCTTTTGTGGATATTTGGGCGCTGGCGGGTCGACTCTTTCTCCATTGGCATTAATTGGGACTCGGCTTGCCTTGCCACGCTGAGCTTGCGCAGAAGAGGTGCGGAAAGAACCCAACTGCTTCGAAGGGGAAGATCTGATGCTTGACGCAGAGCTAGATTCAGGATCTATCTTCTTCACTCTGCCCCCCTTATTTACGAATGTTGCTTGAGGTGCACCGACGGTTGGTTGGGCTGCAGGAGCAGGACTTGCAATTGGGGATCTTGGTGCAGTGTGGAATAGAGATGTGACGTCCAAGATGTCGAAACCGAGGGTGGAAAATTGTGCAGAGGGGTCTACTGTGCATTGTAGAAGGCTGACATGATCGCACCCCGGTTGCAAACTCTCTATCAAAGGCAGATAGCAAGCATTGTTGCAAATACCAAGTACTAAACGTCGACAAGAGGGGTGTGCACGATAGATTCGAAGATTGTCTTGAGAAAACGTTAGAACAGAGTTCGTCGCAATAATTCCAAATTCATACCTCTGATCTTGTCAAAGACAGCTTCTGATCTGGTCCCTACATCCACAAAATCAAAAGAAGAGCTAGCCCCATTGAATGCGGCCATGAAGTCTCTGATAGAGTCCAGCTGTTCAATGCTTTGGGAATCTTGAACTGAGGACGACTCGGCAAGCTTCTGTGCATCAGCGTAGATGCGAACTACAAGCTGGTAGTCCTGTCCTTCAGTCTCGGCAAGGGAGCTGGACAAGATCGCTTCCAGCAAGTGAGCACACCCAGCGCCGCCATCAGCTCCTTGGCGAAGCTCCTCATTTGGAAACTAAGTCATGATTAGCATTATAGTCCTCTCAACAGATCTCACACCAAAGAAACTAAGGTTATGCTGGTGGGGGCGAAGTGCTTCGGATAACAAGTGTAGGTGATTGGACTTTCATGGGGGACAAGAGTCATCAAGATGATCAGGATGATGTCGAATCTCCGAAGGACCTGCTCCAGTATACATGATCGTCTGATCAATTCCTCATGCTTGACTGTCGTGTGAAAGGCAGCCTCCTTCCACAAGATACAAAAGATGGAGATGTGTAGAAACTCTTGATGTACTCACCAGATAGTCGTTACCATCCACAAGCACGAGGACAAAACGATACTTCTGATCAAAGAGTTAGCTACACTCATCGAGAATCATCAACATGATGTTCATACCTTCTCTTTGAAGCCAGAGTGTGAGTTTACAGCAGTCCTCACTGGATTTGGGTCTGGAGTGGTCGGAGGACGCGAGGCAGGAGTCGTGATTTTGAGAGTCGATGACGGTGAGTTCTGTTGGCTCAGATATTGTTGTAAGGAAGTGAGAGGTGGTGGTTGTTGCCAATGAGCTTCAGTGTGAGCGTTTGCAGAGCTCTCAGCTTCTCTCTCTTCCAGGTCTAGTCCTAGAGCAGAACAGCGGTCCAGAAAGACACGAGACATATCCAGAAGAAGCTACAATTTGTGTCAGTAACATGGTCATACTATTCGCATCGTGGTACAAACAGTCGAGTTGCTGTCGAGCGCTGCCTTGGCGTCTTCTATGGTTTCCAGTTGTGCGTGAAGAGCTTCAAGCTTTTCTGACAGGGCTTGAGCGTTAGCCATGATAAACAAGTCGAGTCTATAAATTGGGTTGATGGTGGTTGAGGAGTTGAGGAGAGAATGAAGATGAGGTTGTGTGGATGGTACTAGAGGTAATAATAAAAGAGCAAAAGAGTAGGTCTGGGGATCACTCACCCAAAAGGATCGGTTGGAGAAGGAGCGACTCGACAGGACTGAACACACCTGAAACGCTATTTGTGAAGAGTGCCGTAAGTCCTAAAAATACTCGTGAGAATCAAAGAAGGGTGAGATCTCAATTGCAAGACATCCAGGATATTAGACTATTCTTCTTATGAATTTCATTCAAATCGCCTTGTGACGAGTGCTGATATCAAAGAATATTTTCAATGTCAAAAATTGATTCCACGTCCCAGGAGAGAATTGCGTAAGAGTATATTTGGAAAGGAATGGGAAAGATCTTAAGGAAGTGTCACGATTGCTGTGGTTAGATTGCCATAAATATTGTTTGTCAAGATGCCATTTGGTTGTGTGTTAGATCTGCTTCATGTTTGTCTATTATGAGATTATGAGGATTACTAAACACGGTCTTGTACATTCGAAACATCCTAGTTATACACTCTGCTTATCCAATCACAAAGTATAGAGAAGAGTGTGTTGACTACTGTTCAACCGTGTAGTACTCAGGAGCTCTAACATACAGTCAGCATGAGGTTGTTCTTGCGAAAAGACCATCACAAACTCACCCTATATCCGGAGCAATAAAGTAGTTCAAAGAGTCAAAAGCATCTCCAATGTAGTTCCCGGGCAATAGACCACGATCGTACGTTCCATTCCAGTACATCAGTACATCTTGTACAATCTCGTAACCTGCGATGAAGATGTTTGCAACAGAAATACCGAAGCCGTTCTGAGAAGCATACAGAAGATGAAACACTTCATCTTCATCAGGAGGAGCGCGATCAAAGTCACTGGCAGTGCGCATGACTGCAACACGTGAGAAGTCCATCCTGCCAGCAAGCTCCCCACGAAGCAGGATCTCCAAGATGGCATTGTCTTCTTGTTGGGAAGCGCAGTAAAGGCCACTTCCGTTTGTGAGGAGGGATGTATAGTTGGAGAAGGCATCGCCAAGAACACTACCAGACCAGTAGACGTTGGAGGTGCCAGTATCGCATTCGACCACAGTTGGTGGCTGGTTGGCGGGAGCGTAGGGGTACTTGTCACGGTATTTCTGAGCGCTGACACTATCGTTCAGCTTGACTTGCTTGGCCAGATATACGAATCTCTCCTTAAGATTGTTGTTGAGTTCAAATACCTCAGTGCCGTATATCGAGCCAGGGTAATCGATACCATTGGACTCATCAGGATAGTCTGAATTTTGAGGGAAATATCCAGAGGAGTCGTTGGAGGGAATCTGGCGAGCATCAAACTCCATTTGAAGGTCGAACTGGATGGCGAAGCGGCTAAAGGTGACGGCTCCAGTAGTCGCGACATGAGGGTTGACGCCTGCTATTCCGGCAATGAGGAAGTATGTCTGGGTTAGGTTGAAAGTATCTGAGAGGACGAGTGCCTGTGCAGATCCAGCAGCATTGATTTCTGGATAAGAGAATGATAGTCAGCCTTAATGTGCCTTTGCCGATCTCGTAGAATCTTGAGCTTACCTCCTTCACCAAGTGTAAACTGACAGACTTCTCCACTAGCTATGCAATGTGCGTCCGGGAAGAGAGGGGACGCTCCGGGTAGAGTAATGTTTTGCTCCAATATTGTAGGATAGTTCTGCAGACCTGTATCAGCAAGAAGATTCACGTTGCGCGCAGGAACATCTTCACACTTACTCTATACCAAACATTTGCTTCTGAGTCGAACTGTCACCATACTTAGTCGCGGAGGCCTGTGAAGTGTTTTGCAGTTATTCCTACCAGGCTTAGAATGAAAATCTTTGGGCTGATTGTGTCAGCTCTTTTGACCAAAGGAGCTCTGGCACTACCAGCGCTTCGGCGAACAACATCATTACTAAGAGCGCTCCCCCATCTTTTCTGCTTTGTTTCTTTGGAGAAAGGTCCAGGGTGTCTTGATGCGCAAGCTCCTAGAGCTAGGCCGAGGATGAGTGGTGCTGAGAATAGCATTGCGCTATTGATTCTGATCCAAGGGTTCTGCTGGAGGTGATACTGAGAGCGTCCAGGTTCAGCTGACAGCCAGCGACCAGCGCTGATATAGGCTTATCCATTGCGACGGTGATATCGAAGCTAGCTTCAGCCAGTGACGAATGAATGCGATTTGCAAGATAGGCTTTCCATTGTCCAATCAGGTCGCGTGACCACCTTCTTGTTTCGCTATAAATCTCTTTTGGTATGGTACCATTGTGTTTTTGGGAACTGTAGCATTTAGGAACGATAGCGCTGTGATCCTCTTCGAACTCGCATTTGTCAAGGACAATTCAGCTGAGTAAACTTGGTGAAACTCGGTGTCGCAGATCTGACGCTACTATCGTACGCAGGTGAGGACGTGTTTGAGGCTTTTGAGGCTCGGACGGATGACTCGGAACCACTACCTCTTGCAATCTCACCTTCACAACGAATTTAGTCCGAGAAGCTGTTGTAGCTGTCGCAGCTGAAACAAGTCCGAGTCCGAGAGGAGAAGGATGTAGAACTACAATGCACGAGGACGTATACATTTGAGATGTAGTTGCTGATCTACGCGTAAGCTTATCATTCAGCCACTTTTCGGCGCTCATCCCAATAGTCCACCAACAAGGCAGCACTAATGTAATGAGTGCCTGGGGCAAGAGGTAGGTCAAGGCAAGCAGGTTTCGTGTGTGTGATTCATACGTACATTATGCACGTCTACAAGCCTTTCCCGCACGCCTCCCTGCACGCCCCTCTTTTTACGCAATATGTCGTACCTCTCACACAATCGTCCCTGCCTCAGGTAATTGATTAACAAAGAGCCAGAAACAATCATGTTCGCCTGCTCTCTGAAATCAAGACACGCTGAAAATATAAAACAAGACAAGCGCACAATAGCAGAGTGAGACAGGTCTCAGCGGCTCTCTGACATCAGCCAGTCACATTACCGCCGGCCTCGCGCTCTTGCTTCACTACCTGTATTGATCAAGTGAGACTCATTGTGGCCGTGTTTCGGATCTGCACAATAGGCAGCAGGTACATTGTGAAAAAACATATGTACAGCTTATAATACTCGTGACTTCCCGTCTTGCTTCAACATTTTGTCCGCAACAAGAATATCATAGAATACCACACCAAGCAAAAACAAACCGACATTCAAACACTTTATCCAACATCAAGCTGTTTGTGCTTCGCCGGTCGTTGCACTTGCTATATAACCACACATACTAGCTTCCACGAACTCCGCGCAACTTATTGTCGACTAGCTCAACCTACATTCCCAACCTCAACCACTGAACGCACAACGATCTGTCTCATTATGTCTCTCACCATGACACCTCAGCATGTCTCTGATGACACCAAGTCCAGCACTCAGATTCGCACATCTAAAAGAGCTCGCCTCCTCCTCTCTGATATTGCCATCTTCAACTTCACTGGATCTTTCGCCGCAAAAGCTGCACGTCGAAATTCAATGAAATCACCCATCACCGCATCGACACCCATTTCTCCAACCATCACCACCGCCATGTGTTCACCAAGACCAAAGTTGCAACGAAGACATGGCTCAGACCAGCTATCGTTCGAAATCAAAGCAGAAGACGACAAACATTTGGTCAAGCAGAGTATGGGTCTTTGCAGCACCGAAGCTACCACCTTCTCAACTACACTTGAAGACGATCTTGAATATAAAGATCTCAATGCTGGCATCTTTGCAAGTCCACCAGCCCACGATAACAAACCCGTGCCAACAAACATTCGCATCGCTCCAGCACAAGCTTCACCGATCAACGTCACTGTCCACGCCATTGAATCTGATGACGAGGATGACGACGAAAAAGGTGCCAGCCAGGTACCATTTGACGAAGGGGGAGTATCCTATGTCGAGTACGCAGAGTGCCACGATGCTGGTGTCTCCCATTCCATCGATGCAAGCCCGAGCGTCGACTATGATGCTGCAAAAGCTGGTTATGTCGAGCAAAATGAGAGCACATACACCTCGCCGCCAACGTTCCTACCTCGCCAGTACAGTCATGCTGCAAGTGAGCATTCGTATCACACTCTCGGCTGCATCAGTGAGACACCATCGTCCCCGACCTCACCAACTTCTTCAATGTCGTCGTCTCATTTCCCATTCTCACCAAACATCACAGCAATGCTCACTACACTTGCATCACTGAAGCAACAAGGCATCACCACAAGGTCGATCTCAGTGCCCAAGCTTGTGCTCACACCACCAGACGAGGAGGCAACTGACACGATCTCAAAGCATAGCGAAGTGGTGGTCGACGATTACGACGCCAAAGGGCGCTATGTGCGTGCTCGTGGGATTGGTCATGGTCGTGATTGATTGAAGCACGTGACTTCAGGAAGAAGGGCGCTTTGAAGAAGAGTGCACTAAGGAAGAGTGCTCTGAAGAAGAGTCCTATAAAGCAGAGTGTCATGAAGAAAACTGCCATGATGGAGAATGCTAATAAGAACACCGCTATGAAGAAGAGTGCTAGAATGTGTCTCAGAAGCAATACTCGTGGTGAGCATGTGCCTGCTTTTGCTCTGTGCGACGGCGATTGAAAGCTCAGACCTGGGAACAATAGCTTGGTTGAGTGGAAGAGAAGAGTTTATGACATGAATAATCAGGATCAACAACGCTGGACGTTCGAATTGGTACCGAAGTTTGAGCTAGAGAGTAATAGGAAATATCTCATACTTATGGCGCAAAAGTAGTATGAATCAATGCAAATGTTTTCCTTGTCTTGATAGTGCTGAATGCTAAATACATGCTCAACCTAGAAGCCTTCTGCGATTGACAGATGTTATAGATGCCAATGACTTGTTTAATATGTCTGCACCATCAACATGTCCGCCTTCTCACATTTCCTCGTCCACTTCATATGCAGAATCCACATTCCAAAACCCTGACATCTCAAGCTGCACATCCAAATTCACAACATGAAGCCACTCACATCCCTTCCTACCCAATATCTTCTATTCACAGCACGAGCTTGGCGACACTTGAAAGTAGAACCTCTACAGTAGGAAGACACAACCACCACCAAACAGCACCACAGCACCAAAGAAAAATTAGCAACCCTTTCGAAATGAGTCCCTGGGTCCAGGCCACACTTATGCAGGCCGAGCTGCTGCTGTTTATTCAGTGAGGCTCGGGCTAAGAGTTTCATCCCTCCATCTGCTGTACCCGACACCTCACAATTCATCATCACCGCGTCTTTCAACAGTTGTTGATTTGCCTTTTGCTTATCTTTGTCAGTAACCGTGGTTCTTGAAGTATTAGGATCCTGTACTAAATGAGCTTTGTCGTCGACGGCTAGCGACAGGGGACTGTGCTTTCCTTTCCTGGCTCCTTCTCTGCGGGTGCTGCGCTCGGCATAGCGTCCGGGTGTGTCCAGACAATATAGACACGATTTTCGCTGGATGTAGCTGAAGGAGTGGATACGCTCGAGTCGTGTCGGGTGAGGCTGGCTCGGGAGGTATTGAAGACCTTGGTTGGGCTTTGCCCGAGAAATAGGGTGAAGGTGGTGCCGTAGAAAAGAATGTGTCGAGTATACTGATCAAATCGGTCGTCTCGAGTGCTGTTGTCAAGGCCTTTGAGCCTAGGAGTTTCGTAGGTTTGGTGAGGGCAGCATATAGGAACAGCGCCACCATTATTGTAGAACTGTTACCAAGGTACAGTGAAAATCGTCTTCAAGGCACGACCGGTCGTACCACTCTTCAAATGTGTTTGACCAACGCTCGTCGTAAAGATGTTCTTCCAATGCTCAATGTCCCGTTGTGCAGCTCCGTTGTCGGGGGGTAAGGTCAATGATTTCCACTACAGTGGTGCGACGACAAGAGGCCGAAGAGCGCGCTGAGAAGCGGCCTGGAGAGCGCGAGAAGAAAAGCGTGTTGAAGGCATTGTAATAGAGTAAGGTTGATAAAAGTGTTTGGTTGAGGGTGCTTGAATGAAAGTATGATAGGACTTGAAGAGTGCTTGATGAATTTGATGGGGCAGGTTTGTACTGATCTTGCTCGTGGAGTATCATGTTCTTCGTCACGCCATGGCAAAGAGAAAGTACGATAGAGAGTTGATAGACACTTTTATAATGTTGTTAGGGGTCCTGGAAGGATCAGAGGGTGTTATATTGGTGATGAGGGTTCCGTTAGCTTACGACCCTTACTAAACTGCTTTAGGCAATCATGGGTTTAGCATGTTTCCAATCGCTTCGATATGAGGCTTGCTATCTTCGGCAACGTGAGCTAGTCCAATGATCTTCACAGCTCATACTGATCACTTCGGCAAGTCGCTAGTCCGCCATACGATCTATTGACCTTTTCTCTGAGCTTTCCACGACTCCAGCTCCAGCCGCATGGAACCGCTTCGTCATAGTGTTTACTTTTCTTGTTTGTGTTCATATGACTGCAGGCAGATCTCATTTCCTTCTCTCGCCACGCGTGCCGACATTCTGAAGCACAGCTGAACAGCTTCTCTCGATGTTGACGCTTTTTGGGATGCTGTGGCAGGAACGATACCCTCTTTCCCCCAATCTTGAACTCGTAGTCATTGGCATAGTATTCTACCCCCTCGTCGTCGACACAAAGAGTAAATGGTTCCTTTGGCGACGCCGCGAATGTTAGACCTTGGTTACACCAGTCCAATTGGGGAACGTCCCAGCACTCAGAACGATCGGCATTACACTCCGTACCGCATAGGTCTGGACAGACATGAGCACTCTTGCGCGGTTGTAACCCCTGTCGATGCCAAACGAATCCCGTGCTAGGATCGCCCTAAGTTCGATTGTACGTGTAAGTCATGATGTAGCCCACTTCGGTATCCGAGACACAGAAGCACTTTTGATCGGTGAAGGTTTCCGCTAGTGCAGGTTGAGCAAATGCTAGCGCAAGCAGTGACGCGGTCTGTGCCACTTTCATGTTGCAGGTTTTGAGGTACCTCGTGTTCGTAGTTTGTCAAGTGTCCTGGGTGCGCTGAGTCAATGTTGAAAGAGTGCGCGTGCATGATAGCTGCTGGGAAGCGGCGTGTTACATAAACTACTACGCTCAGAAAAAGCTAGCTCCGCCACCGTGGTAGTATTCTAACCCTATGTTCTGAAACTCAAACGATGTAGCTTGGATGTCTTTCTCCTCGTGAGCCAAGGTTTGGGAAATTGTTAAGTTCATTTCAAGTTTTTCTCCTATGTTTTGCTTTTGTCGTCGCACGTATGAACGCAGTTTCTCGACGCTGTGTACTGGAGGTAACAACATCTCGCCTTGTAGGCACACATCGTCAAGTAAATTTATACCGAGCGGAATTTGAGTTGGCCGATTGTGATCGGAGCTAGTTGTTTGCGAGCTGCTCTTTCTTTTCGGCTTTTGCTGGTGGCAGATGTCAGATATGGTTGCAGTCTTTAGAGTCTGTATAGTGAAGGCAATCATGGCTGCATTCGTAGGTGAACTCAGATTTCTCTATACTGATCAAGATCTTTGCGCTTACACCTTATTCATAGGAGCTCGTTATTGTCGTTCTTCTTTGCTGCGCACTCGACTGACCTGCAGACGATGACTACTATAATATGTGGGTATCCTACCATGTGGGCGAAAGATTTTGTCGGTAGTCGCTAATGTCTGAAAAGCCTCGCAGCATCGATTCCATCTGACTTCATCCTAATCCCCGAAGATTGGCAAGATTGAATTGGATTCGGTTTGCCAACCGAACTAAAGCGCCACCTTTAACCCCGAGAAGCTTCGGATGGTGTACCAGCGTATGCAATAATTAGCAGAACCTCCTCTTCGACCTTTCAAGCCGCTTCACTTTATTATCGATTGCGGTGAGGCTGGTAATTGTGATGCATAAGGAATTGTTACCTGAGGACTCGGTGCTTGGTTATGCGTCACCAGATTGTGCATAACTTTGCAAGTTGTGTGTAAGACACGGGGCGGTTGAGGCAATAGGATGATATTAAGGGGCATTAAATGCTAGCGGTGGTGTATATGCGTATGCAACGACCAGAGAGCCTCTTCAACCTGTTCAGCCAGTTCAAGTTGTGGTCGATTGTGATGTGGGCATAGTAGATGCAATGTAGAAGTATTTGTTTTTGTTGGATTTTGGCTTTGTGCTTACATCTAGGAAGGAGGGCGATTGTGCATGATCTTCCAGATTGTCCTGTGAGTAATGAGGCGGTAGAAGCGATAGGATGACCAGGTGCGTGCTTGAGGTTGCTGACTAGGCTGTCCATGCCTGAATCTTGTGGGTAAACACGACCGGCTTCGAATTCACGCCTCAGCATGCGTTCGCTCAGTAGTACCTGCCTGTCTCGCCAACACAGATATGTCTCCGACCATGGCCCTGATCGTGTTCACCATTAGACCGAATGAGGTCTTCGAGTGTCCGAATCTTGCGAAGCGATGCCTCGTTCCACTGAGTTTGCTGGAACGATATTACGCTCAATCCCAGCCCTCGATCGTGAACGCGAAAACACGGTTGCCACTCACCTTCGCCTTTGTACTATTTGCCTCTGCCTTATTGCCAATAGTAAACGCCTTGTTACCCTTCATCTAGGGCTTGGTGCCATTCCCCTCCGCCTTCTTACTTCCCACACTTCTTCTTCCCTCTCTATCGGCCTTGACAAAGCTGCCGGCCACAATCATAGGAAAAACAGCCGTAGCCTCAGCATACACCTTGACACTCTTCGCCTCCGCCTTAATTTTGCCCCAGCTCACTGCCTCATCAGGTCGAGCTCCAGCATCACTCCCATCAAATTCATTGGCTGTGTTGATGAAAACCGCTGCATCTGCTCCATTCCTCATGAGACACGCATTGGCAATGTGATGCTTTACGATTCCACCCCCTAGGATGATCATGCCGGCATGAGCCGCATGCAGAGAGATGTCGTTGATACGACGAATATCGCGAACAAGATCGAGAGTGAGTTGAGCTGGAGAAGCGCGGTAGCTGTGAAAGTAGAGCATATCACCTAGACTGCCATCTGTCAATGCAGGGCAGAAGACGGGAATGTTGTTGCGTGCAGCCCATGTATAGATACTACGGTCGTCGTTGAGTTCGAGACCTAGACGGTGGACCATCGTGCTAGGCGTCCACACGAAGGGAGGCTCGTAATTTGCATCATTGGCTTTGAGATTACCAGCGACGTTGTGAGCATATGATTTGGCGCGAGCAGCTTCCTGTTCCGCTAGCATGGTGTCGAAAATAGGGACGACCCAATCTTCGAATTTGCAGTAGTTGTCGTTTGGAACGAATAGATTGCCTATTCGGTTGATGCCTTGGTCTCGGAGGGTGGAGCCTTTTGCCGCAAAATCACCAAGATACGTTGGTGCCAAACATTTGATCAAGTCTTCCTCGACACCGCCTGCAGTGGTTACGATGGCGGAGACGTGGTTGTGTTGGACGAGATAGCGGAGGATCTCACGAAGACCAGAAGAGACGAGATTGGAGGTGTAGCCCAGGAAGATTGTGGTTCGTGACGCTGATTTGGCAGGATCCCGCCAGTTGATCATGGAGTTGATTATATGGACGGCTTCAGAGATGGCAGAGGCTTGGAAGCCCATAGTAGACATGCCGGCAAGAAGGTCTTCGACTGTGACGGGAGAGGTTTGGTGATTGTTAAAGTCTATCCCATCGACTTCCCTTGCGTCAGCGGGAACAGGAACAGATGGCTTGAGGACGGCATCGGCAGCAAGATTTGGTGTTTGTCCATTGACATTGGTGGTATTGTTTGACATTGTGATGGGAAGCAGGCGGCGTTTGAGAAAATGTTCAATGACTTTTGCTTTCACAGCGAATAGAAAGACTAGCTCTCTGAAACCGGCACACAAGGACTATAGGGCAAAAGACAGGTCACTCGCCACGTCGGTGCTTATCTCGAATCAAAGATGAAACAAAGCCGAGACTCTGCAGAGGCGACGAAGAAAAATCACGTACATCTGAACCATGGTACCGGCACGATTTGGGTTTTCTGCACGTCGTGGGCGTCGTAGGGCTGACAGTGGATCCACCCCGTGAAACGCAACGGCTTCTTTTCCATCAATCTTGCAGCAGTCTTTTTGGTTTTATCTTGCCTTTGCATCTTATCCGCATCCAGTTTCAGTAGTTCCAGCGTCCTTTCACTGCGTCTTCAGCTGCTTCCGCCACATCTTTTCGAGAAACTACTGAGCTTGTGACATTGGCGTTTTCTGAGGACTTTAGGAACGGTACGGCTGTACAAGCCAGCTGTCGATCGATACCTCTAAGCGACCCTCATCATTCTGCCGACACCGTGAAGTGAGGCGCGAATATCACAACTACCTCCTTGATCTAGTTCCATCGACTGTACAGCAAGCCTTGTCATAGAACAATCAACTTCTCGAGATAGGACAGCGACTGGTCAAGCACGAGGCAGGTAGACAGGGGCACACGAGACGTCTAACTGCGGGAAAACTCTTAGCGCAATCGAGGCTCCGCTTGCTTTCCGTCACACCGAGAATCCCAAACATCCAATCTTGAATCCTTCTCACCAACACCCTTCATCTACCACATTGTTGGCAATCATCGACATTAACATATAGCTGCATCGTCACATCGAAGGGCGCCTTATGCTTCTGGCATACTACATGTCAAGCGCTCTTTGGTTCTGTTCGGCATAAACTAACCGCCACGAAAATCACATGGCACAACGATATCTTCCAGGCTACTAACGCGACAGATCTCCTCCTCCACGTCAGCCAGATCGCTACGAGGGGCCACGACCAACGAGAGGCTCATTTGATGGCTTTCGAGGAAGAGGTCGAGGTTATGGAGGTCGTGGTGATTTCAGAGGCGATCTGCGCGATCGTGAACCCTTGAGAGATGGCCGCAACTCACCACTACCATTTGACAACGATCGGCCTGCAGACAATCGTCCAGGCCCAGCCTGGAGAGACGAAAGAGACTTTGAACGTCGACGCACACCGCCACTGCCAGCAGGAAGAGGCAGAGGTGGAGGTCCACCACCAGACTTTCGTGATTTCAGAGATGGACCGCCGTCACGTGACGAAGGTATTGGAAGAGGTCGAGGAGGATTTGGACGAGGCGCGCCACCACTTCGCGACACTGCCTTTCCACCTCGTGGTGACACTGCTTTCTCACCTCGCGATACTGCTTTCACCCAACGCGATAGCGCTTACCCACCTCGAGACACTACCTTTCCGCCACGAGGACGAGGAGGATTTGCACCTAGAGGAAGAGGTGGATGGGACGATCGATTCGACAGACGACGAGAATCATTTGCTGATGCCAGGGAACCCTTTCGACCTCGTAGTCGTAGTCGTTCACCACCTGGACTTCCTCGGGCAGATCGCTGGGAGAGACCTCCCTTGCGCGATCGCGAGCCTCTGCGACATGATGAATGGAGACCACCACCTCCACCCATTCGGCGAGACATAGATAGAGGCCTTGAACATGGCGAGATCAAGGATCGATTCAGAAACGATCGAGCGCCTTCAGCTATTGACCCTCGAAGAACTAGTGCCCCTTCCTCACGCCCTGCGACTCCACATGGTCCTCCTGCTGCCTCTGCGCAAACCACTAGCGCGCCAAGACCAGGTCCCGATGTTGATAGAGAGTTGATCAATAGACGGGTGGTAAGCGTCAACACACCAGCCATCTCTCGGGAGAATCGTCAAGGTCCGAAACCCGATTACCCTGCCTCTCGTATCGAAGCCTCTCGTGGCCGCTACACCTCTGGAGCATCATCACCTGTACCTGCACCAGCCGTTCCTGCATATGGCACATCGCAAAGCAGAGAGTCTGGGCAAGAGGAAGGACCCCAATGGAATGTATGGGTAGCCCCACAGTCTGCAAAGCCTACTGTACCACCTTCTCCTGTCTCGGCTCGATCGCGCTTCGCTCCTCGGTCCCCTTCTCCAGCCTTGCAACCCGTGGAAGGCTATGTCAGACCTCAACCTGTCCCTGCCGCGCGAAAGCAATCACCTCCACCTGCCCAGCGATCACAAAATGACCAGCAATCCCAAAGACCGCAGGGTGAAGCTTCGGCACAAAGTCAGGTCTCTACTAATGTCAATAGATTCCAATCTCAATCTGAGCGAATACCACCTCCATCACAAGCAATGACCCCTTCTCATCTTATAACCAGACCGCCCATAAACAAAGCTACAGCCGACCCCATCAAGCAAGTGGGTGTTCCAACTGTGCCTGCTCCAGCACCACAACAACAGCCGAAGCCTGAACAACGCCCGCCTGTCACCCGACGATCATCACCAGTGCCCATACTTCTGAACCCACAACGAGTGGCACAACAACGTTTGCAGAAGGAGAGAAGAGATATAGAAATGCCGGATGTACCGAGTCGCCCAAACGCTACTGAACATGTGCCCGCGCCAACTGTAGCTTCATCGGTCTCACAACTCAATACTGGACCTAATGTGCCTGCAAGCACTAGAGCGCCGCCACCAGCGCCCAAAGTTGAATTGGGAAAGCCTGTACAGCAGCATAGTCATAACCCGCAGTCACAACAATTACAGCAGTCTCAGCAAGCACAGCAATCTCGACAGGCACAGCAACCTCAACAGACACAGCGAGCTCAACAATTTGAGCAACCCCCACAAATTCGGCAAACTCAACAATCTGAGCGTACTCCGTTATCACATCCAGTGCAGCAGCCTCAACTATCGCAGGCACAGCAGTTTCAGCAATCGCAACAAACTCAGCACTTACCACAGTCTCAGCAGACTCAGCAAGTACCCAGAGGCCCAAAAGCAGACAGGTTTCAAGAGCCGAGATCCAACTTTGAACGTCGAACACAGAATTTCTTGGTTCCCCCTCGCGAGCCATTACGATCTGACGGACCTGTGTCGCCTTTATCTCGAACAACCTCGTTGACTGGATCAGGACCTGGTTCCATGCAACAGCAGCAGGCACAAAACGCCGTGGTGCACAACACTCCTCCATTGGGCCCTCGTCAACATCCCAATTTTCCAGCTCCAACCCAATCTCAGCCTCAACCCTCGCAGCGTTCTGAATTGCCACCTTCGGCACCTCAGTCAATGCGTACACAGGGCAATACCGCAATTCTCAGTCCACAACCATCTCCAAACTTTGCGGCTCCACTTGGTCCTCGAGGATCTGTACCACACTCTGTTGGTGCCTCACCTAATATCAGTAATAATGTCATTCCCACAGGTCCTAAGGCTATCAGGGGAGCATCCCAGGGCGCCGTTCAACTGCCAGGACGGATTGCACCGAGTGGGCCAGCAGCAAATCAATGGCAATGGGGCAATACTCGACCTGCTTTCCCAAGTCAGCAGATGAAGCCGACATCCGTAGTCCCTGCGAAGCGTGATGCTCAAGGCGATGAAAAAAGTGGCTCGATGGAAAAGGGATTCGCACGGGCTGATACGAAGTCATCTCGTGAGCTCGTCCGAACCCGCGAACCTTCAGTAAGCAATCCGGTGAGCATCATTCCGATTCATACCGGCCGAGCCAGAAGCGTTGGAGACGCTTCGGCAGCTTCGTCATACAAAGCCTCACGGCGACGATCCCCATCTATAGTCAAAGCTTCCAAAGCTCCTCTGAGCCCTGCCTTCCCGAGTGCTCCTCTCAGCCCTGCCTTTCCAACCGAAGATGGAGACGAAGATGGCATGATGCTTGATGAGGATGACATTGAAAAGAACGAAGCTGAATATCAAAAGAGAAAAGCTGCACTGGAAGTGCAGCTGACTGACTTGAGCGTCCGGAATCTCCGAGGTGCTTCACCCATTGAGCGACTTGCTTTCCTCGGTAGGATGATTATTAGTGATATCATTGTTGGTGATGAAGAGCCAGTCATGGACAACTCACTTGATGTAGAGACTCGGCGTCCAGATGGACAGCTGCTTACTCCGAAGACTGAAGATGCAGAAGACGAGACGTTCATCGATGCAGCAGATCCACCAACTCCAGCAATTGGCTCACCTGAGCTCAAAGCCTTGCCATTCCTAAGAGAAGGCCCCATAACACCTCTATCGGAGAACGAAGTTGTACAGGAAACACTTCGTCAACAAGATGCGGTTCGATTACTACTTCAAGCAGAACTCAAGAGGCAGAATCTGGATAGGCTGCAGACTGAGGAAGATATTAGTGCAGAGTATGCAGATCTATATCGTCCTTGGCGAAAATACGTGGATCAGCTCGATCGTGAGAATCCTGAAAACAGCCATTCCACACAGGCTATTGGTGGTATGACAGCTGTAGCCAGTACTGCACTCGACGCTGCTGCAACGGCTGCGGTTGTGCACGAAGGTCGTCGTGGCCGTGCTACCATCAACGCAACAGACTACGATATCCATACAATTTTGCAGGAGTCTGTAGAGACTGCTGCAGCCGAGGCCGCCGCAAGAGATCAGCAATCTCTTGCTGTTCGTCCAGACATGTCCAAGGAGGCGGTGATCCCAGCACTTCTCACTCAGGAAGAGATCAAGGTTCGCATCTTTGCGGATACAAGCCGAAGAAGACCTGCTGAGGATGCCTTGCGATTCTATGCTCTCATGCCACCCAAGGACGATTTCACCGATGAGGAGCATGAAGCTTTAGTGGAGCGCTACCATCTTTACCCGAAGAAGTTCGGTACGATTGCGGATGCACTTCCAGGTCGGAACTACAAAGAGTGTATTAATCATTACTACACGACAAAGTGGCAAGGAGAGTATAAACCCCGTGATAAGCGTAAGAAGGGTAGAGCGACCAAGCGTGGTCCACCAGTCGGACGAAACAAGACGAATGCTCTTATGTCAAATCTGGACGAGGAACGCGAAGAACCTGCTGTTACCGAGTCTGGTCGACCACGAAGAGCAGCGGCACCAACATTCGGCGAGAAAGATGTGGAGGAGCCAGCAGTGGCAGCTGTTCAAGCACCAGTGGGCAGAAAAGCAAAGGTCAATGGTGATAGTGGCGAAAAACCCAAACGTCAAACTCGGGCTCCCAAGTTAGGGCCAGGTCGCAAACCACGAATCCAAGCTCAACCCTCCGCCTCTGCCAGGCAATCAGCATCTCCAGAAAAGCAGGACCCCGATCTTTCTACTGTCGTTCTAACTGGTGCAACAGAAGATATGAGAGCTAGAGAGTTGGAAGTAGCAAACAATCTTGCCGCGATGCAGGCTGGTCGCGGCTTTGACATGTCTGCTAACTATCCTCTGCAGGGAGTGGCGGAGCCTGCGATAAGTTCGGACCCTTGGGCGACACCTGATCCTACGAGAGCAAGCACACAAGGAAGAGGTCAGAATTCTAGCTACTGGTCTCGTCCTGAACATGATGCATTTCCTGCTCTTCTCCGAAGATATGGAACGAACTGGATGGCATTGTCTGAAGCAATGGGTACCAAGACTCAAACTATGGTATGTTGATTAACATTTTCATCTCGGAGGTAATGATTACTGACTGTCGAAATAGCTCAAGAACTACTACAATCGTGAAGTGTTGAAGCAGCCAATGTTTGAGACCATAGCAGCCGATGCTGACAAGCGTAATCTGTATAAAGGACAATCATCTGTGCCAAGGACTCCTTCTATGAACCAAAAGCAACGGCGTAATGATACAGCTCCCATGCTTCAGCCTTCGGGCTCACTTCAGCATGGTACAGAAAGCCCACCTCGCCAGACTGCGTCACCTCAAAAACGTATCTTCGAACAGCCCTTACAGCAGACTCAGCACTATCCTTCCCTATCGGCATCTCTTGGTTATCCACCGTCTCAATTGGCGAACCAAGTTCGAAGAGAAAGTATCCTTGGATCTCCATCCACAGTTGTTGCTGGCAGTCCAGCACCACTTGTTGAGGCCAGACGTAGCTTGGAGTCTTTGCGTGACGTCCCCAGAGTTGAGGCTCGTTCCACTTCATCGTCGTTCCTGCAGCATCCTGTTCAGGTTGCCCAGTACGGACCTTTAACTCATCAACCACCAGCACGGCAAGAAATGGACGACTACCGCTCTCGGCAGGAAGCTATGTATCGTCAAGACATGATGACGACCCAAAATGCCGAACGATGGCAAACAAGGTCTAGAGGAGATGAGACTCATCTTACCTCACATCTACAGCAGCAACCTCAGGTAAGTCAACAGCAAGCTCAGCAAGTATATCACGACACACCAAGACAGCCATATTCCCGCTTTGATCCCATACATGACCGACGACTGTCAGGTGAGGTCAGACTAGAGGACAGACGCTTCTTGAATGATCCCCGTGATGCTCGAGCAAATGCGTCTCCTCAACTTAACTCACGGCCTGTGCATGGACATGATCCTTCCTTGGTCAGAGGTACCGCAACGTCACCAATTGGGACGCCACAGAGTCAAAGAGATGAAAGACGATATTCAATGGCTCCGCCTCCTCGCACAGCAAGTCCTGCACCTCAACAAGTTCCGGTAAAACAAGAGATAAGGAAGACGTCGAACCTGTCGGCCATACTAAATGCAGATGAGCCAATCGAGCCATCTGAACGAAGACCAGTCACGGTCAGAGAACTTGACAACTTGAACTCACGTGTACCTGTGCACTCTACATATCCACTTTTCAGTCAACCATCGCGTCCCGAATCACAGATCGGCATGTGTGACGACTATGCGACGAGACCATTGATGACTCAGCAAGGTGGCTACGGACCGCCAACGTCTTCGCTCAGTACCTCCCGAGGCCCTGCTGAAGTCGATCCACGTGAGCATCAATCACAGAATCATGGCAGGTCAGAGTGGCAACCACGACCGGCATACAATCCTCTGGGACCAAATGTCGGTGTTCAGCCTACACCGTACCAGCCTGATAGGTCGCCTGAGTCTCGTCCTCCTTACACTCATCGAACGTCGTTATCAAGTATTAATAACCGCTTCAATGCGTCGCCACCACCAAGCGTGTATCAGAGGGAGAGTCGTTTTCAGCCTCATCCCGCTCCACCTGCTCCATTACAATATCATCAACAAGTTCCACATCAAGCTTCACCACAAGTAGCATATCAGTCGCCTTTCAATCAACCTCTGCAAACGCAACCTACATCAGGTAGCCAACCTTATGCCCATCAACGTCAAGCAAGCGATGTGTACCGTCGTTCCGCAGCAGAGGAAGAGCAGCGTATTCGGCGTGATCGTGAGCAGCAACAACAGCAGCAGCAGCAAGCACAACAGCAGTACCTCGACAGACAGTATGCTATGGAGCAAGAACAACGTATGGCGCGACCCGCAGACTCCTTCTACATGCCCTCAAATCAGCAGTATGGAGGACCACCTTCGCAAGGTCCATCAAGGTCATACTCTACCCAATACGAATCTCTACAAGGGGCTCCTCTGCCAGCACAGCACCACCGTCGACAACAGGGCTCGATGGACGCAAGGAATATGGATATACGCGTGCAGCAAGAACAGCCAAGATACCAAGAGCGAGAACGTGTTATCTCTGCATCTGGATATAGGGATCAACCGATAGAAGGTAGAGCGCCAGCAAGTGGTCCGCCGACTGGGCCTGGTGGAAATGCAAATGCAGCACCAGGGTATGGATCGAGGCCTGGAAGTACGTTTGGTGGTGGCTATGGTCAACCACCACCTCAGGGACCTAGTGGCGACAGGGAAAGAAGGTGATCAGAGCATGCATAAGTGTTGGGATGAAGTTCTGGAAGGCATGTATGATATCTAGTGTATCTATAGTAGCTGTGGAATACAATTGAGACCAGGCCCTCTTTCTGTCCAAGTAGAAAAGTCTCCACGTGTGCTTACCCGGCTGGACTTACTAACCTGTCCATCGAGACGGCGACGTCAATCTGTCCACCACTCCCCGCAGTCAACCTCGAGTGACAACATTGCGCCTTTCTCAACTGATAAGCAGTATTGATTGAATCTTTGTCTTCGGTCACTCCTAACGACACGCCTTCATCTCGCCAAGTTACTATCTCGACCGCTTGGGGTATCAGAGCACCACAGCAATAAGAACAAGCGGACGCATTTACCTCTATAGAAGTGCTGCGGAGCAAGCGAGAACCCGACTACACTACAGTTCAGCGCAAACCACCACCAACACATCCCTCAACATGCCAGCATACCACTCCGTCTTCCTAGACGAGCCCAATCAGCAAGTCTTAGGTAGCACCTCCCCCTTCCACCTTTCCTCCTCTTATTCAAATCACACCTCTGACTTCCCTCCTCCCCATCTCACCCACCACCCTCCAAGCTAACACACCACAACAGGCAACCTCTCAGCCCTGCCCCTCCGCACCCGCACCCGCGGTCCCGCTCAAACCCTCCCACCTCTACAATCCCCCGACACACCCCTCACCATCCCCTCCGACCACCCCTCCTACGACATCGTCGACGAAATCCTAGCCATCTTCCGCGCAAACACCTTCTTCCGCAACTTCGAAATCCACAGTCCAGCCGACCGCACCATGATCTACGGCATCCTATTCGTATCCCAACTGCTCACAACCCTATCCGAGAAAGGCGCTGCTGGTGGGTTAGGTGGTGTTGGTGGCGGGAAAGGCGTCGGCTTGAATAGGCGTGAGGGCGAGAAACTGTTGATGGGCATTGCGCTGGATGGCAATTTTGCGATGCCGGGTGATCCCGGGTTTCCGCTGGGGCAGGCATTTGAGGCGCCGAGGGATAGAGGCCAGGCGGATCAAATGAGGGGGTATATTAGTCAGTTGAGGCAGGAGGTTACGCTTAGATTGGTTGAGAGGTTGTGGGAGCAGGGGAGGGAAATGGAGGGACCGAGTAAGTGGTGGATGGGGTTTGTGAAGAGGAGGTTTATGGGGAAGAGTTTGTAAAAAAGGACATGAATAAATTGATGTGAGAGGATGGGAGGTAGCGCAGATACCTCGCCTGTACTTGGTGGTGGGTGGGCACAGATTTCCAAGTCTGTATGAGATGCCTGTGTACAGATAGCTATCTATCAGAATTTGAAACAGAGCAACATCATTTCGAAAGGCTGCGATTGATGAAAACCGTGTTCATGCACGCAAAAGAATCGAGTATCACGCAAGACAAATCTATCCACGATGTGGACACTAACAAACTGCACCAGAACGAATCAAATGCACAAGTCGGTAAAAGCAAAAGTGGCAACAAGCCAGCTCTCGTGGGCCTTTGATACGATAACCACAATAGCACAATTCAATTCCGCAAAACCAATTTAAAGACGAATTGTTAAGCAAAAAAGCTTTCTACTTTAAAGTCCCACGAGCTGGCGAGAGCGACGGGTGCCTCACAGTTCTGCGTAATGGATATTCTCTCAAATGACATTGAGTAGATGGCAGCACTAATACATCTATGGAATCCTAGATCGTGAATGATGGGCGAGGCAGGAGATGAAGTCTTGCTTGTGTGGGAACTTTGAAGTGAGGCGAAGTAGGTAGCTTTCAGCCATACATCTATAGAATCCAAGTCAATTCACTTAGGTTTTTACTACGTCTACAGCACGTTTCTGCATCAATGGTGAGTAGTATGAACGATTACTCTTGAAAAGTTGGCAGTGGTGCAAGAACATAGGGCGTCTTTGGAGGGAACTTTGATGCTTCATTGTTCATCGTTGATATTGTACAGCTGACCCCATATCCCCCGTGCTTTGTGTGCAACAGCTTGAGTAGTCTGGAGCTCGGGCTCCATTTGGTTCTCGATCAATCGTCAGGCCCGAATTTCTGCCAACACATCGATTATTTCCTATCGCAAGTTTCCGACAAAATGATTGCTAATAGTTACTATGATGAGCTTTGCTGAGTTGCTGCCTGTGCTTCCTTCTCCTGTTTCGCAATTGCTCTGGCAAACGCCCTCGGTCGTCGTAAAGCAGGTTCGTCCTGCGCATGTGTGGCATATATCTGGTGTTGGCGCAGGTGTACAGGAACTTCGTCTTTTGGTGTATCGGGAATGACCTTCTCAAGACCCTGGGAAGATGTGGATAAGCATATATTCGATACCCACGTAAGGTCCTTGACTCACGATCTTGTCGAATACACAAGCATTCAGTCTTCGCTCTGCTCGTCGGCACTGCCATAGTTGATGGTTCTGGTTTTCAAGGCACTGCCAGTGGTTACGAAATTGATCCAGGCAGTGGGCGTTGACATCCGCAAGTCTGTTTTTAACAAGGTCTCAGTATACGCTGTATTTCAACGTTGTTCCTCACTGCCACAAGTGATATATTCGAGTGGACTTGACATACACGCTAGCCGCACAGCGGGTAACCTTCCTGCCTTCCTTCATACACTCTAGCTCTCCCTTCCCGTACGATTCCGTCTTGCACATCATGTAGTCGTCGTTATAAGGCTTGCATCGAGCTCCAATGAAGTATGCGGCGCTGAGAAGAGGGGCGGAGGTTGAACCGATTTCTTGTACTTTGGGAATGCTCTCGGGCATGGGGGTGGTGTCTATCAAGACATGCTGGTTGAAGCTGTGCCCAGGGTATTAGCGAGGTTGGCGGACCTTGACGCGGAGCAAGCCTACTTGGGGCGGTCGTTCGCCATTGTCTCTGTCTAGCTGGGGGGGACGGGATGGAGGATGGAGGATGGATGATGTAGCAGCGAACTTCAAGATGGCGACGACGACAACATCGACGAGGTCGGTCGACCCAATGCTGAAAGACCCTTGAATTAGACAAGCGAAGTTCAACCGAGACGCGGTTCTCAGACCAAAACATCCAAGCCAGATAGCAAATTAGTACATACAAGTGACAGTACGAAATGTCTCTCTTCGGCCAGATTGGCACGCAGAACAACACCGCGTCTCAGCCTACGACAAGTCTTTTTGGTGCATCAACACAGCAGCCTGCAACAACAACCAATTCTCTCTTTGGACAGCCTGCGCAGCAACCGCAACCTACCAACAGCCTGTTCGGACAGACCACGCAACAACCAGGGAGTGGCCTGTTCGGACAGACGACACAACAACCTCAGCAACAGACGAGCAGCCTCTTTGGACAACCCGCTCAACAACCCCAGCAACAGACGAGCAACCTCTTTGGACAACCCGCCCAACAAGCCCAACAAGCCCAGCAATCTTTTGGTGGTTCAGCTCTCAATGCCGCACAACAGCAATTGACACAGACTGCAAGAGCGCCGTTGTGGCAGCCAGGCAGTTCTGTCATGCCTCGTCAGTCAAGGTGAAACTTCATGTATAGTGCAGTGAACTAATTCATTCTTTCAGGCAGCAAAACCATTCCCGAACAAATGCAAACACTCTTCGAAAAATGGTCACCAGAAAGCAACAGCTGTACTTTCCAGCATTACTTTTACAACAACGTCCAGGCTGAAGTTGTCCCATATTATGGCCCGGAGCCTGGCGAGGACGAGCAAGCTTGGGAGGAAGCACTGGCAAACAAGCCACATGAAGGCGCGATACCTGTACTTTGCAAGGGTTTCTCAGCACTTGGAAATCGCCTGAGGATACAGGTGCAAGCAGTCGTTGCATTGCAAGCAAGATTACACGAAATCAACAATAGCTTGACAGCAATGCTTCAGAATCACGATCTGGATATCTCGATACGTGCTGTTGATGCACGCAGAAGGCACATTACGTTGAGTCAGAGATCTCTACAACTGGCTACAAAGGTTCAGATACTGCGCAACCGTGGATACGTAATGGACAGATCGGAGGAAGCCCTGAAACGAAAACTGATGGAACTGGAGCGTGGGGTGTTTGATCCGCAATTGAGTGGGAGACAGGAAGAAGTATGGGCGAGGATGGTTGGTATACGGGAAAGAGCAAGATTTCTGCAGCAGGAGCTGGACAGAGCAGATAGCGGTACTGGTGAGGGTCAAGGAGATGTCCTGGATGAGGACCTCGTGAAGATGACAAAGAAGGTTTGTTCTGGATGCCAGCTACTTCTATTGATTGCGTAGGTTTCGCTAACACCGGTTCCTAGATTCTAGGCGACTATGATGCTCAGATCCAGCATCTGCATCGCGAGCTCGAAGACACACGAAAAGACTTTGAGAAGTGGCAGCAACCTGCGTCAAATAGTCGATGAACCTTGATAGGCCAATGTTGGTGGCAAGTCCGACCTAGTCGTGTAGCATCATTGTAGCAAAGATGATACGGCACAGTAACAGTGTCCTTTAGCTATTCATACAAGTCCGATCTAATGCTCCTGACACCCTGTTGCCCCTGTATTTGTCCAGCCGTTCTTCATGAGTGCATTTTCCTAGAACAAATTGCGCATGTAGTCAATCGCGAAGGGCGCTTTGTTGTGTTAGCTCAGTCTCGATTACATATGCTCCGAGGCGCAATCTTACAGAGATACAATGCAATGCTGGAGAGGACAATGGTTTGAATAGTCCTGCTGGCAACCTTCTCCTGTTCCTCGACCTCCTCCTTGGATGGTGCTCGTGGTGCTAGGACTCGTTAGTGAGGGGTGCCGGAATATGAGCAGTATAGCTAGCTTGCCTCCGCCGAACATGTTGTGGGTGAGTAGATGAGGTTTGATGTAGACGAGATGGTTTGTCGTGAATTGCAGTTGCGATTTTCGTCATCTATCGGAGGGCTTTCCGTCTCAATAGAACTAGCCAAACCAAATCAAGTCAAGGTCGCGTTGACTTCATTCACCTTCACACATATGCAACCTCGCCTTTTACTTTACTCCCTCACGCCCTCGCCCACTGTCTGACGCCGTCTATCGCCCCTTGTATACCACACCTGCCGCACTTCACACGCTTTCCTACAATGGAAGACCTCCCGCCTGCAGAAGATGGATCAGTCCACGACTCTCCAATCCCTGAAGCACTTGATGACCCTCAAGATCCCTTGCGTCCCGACATTGAAGAAGAGAACGATCCCGACGCGCCCATCAGCGCGCCATTACAAGATGTTGAAGTGACAGAAGACAAAGACGAGCTCTCCGACGACGAATCCATTCTATCCGACATTGATGAAGCACAATTTGAAGATTTCGATCCAAACGCTGTATCCATTGAAGAGAGACCGATTGCTGTGGATGAAAGTAATATTGGGCTGATTGGCACACATAAGCGAAAGAGACAGGAAGGTGAAGGCACGGAAGGACGGAAGAAGAAGCGAGAAGGACGGCGAGAGAAGAAGACGAGGAGACCTAGGGAGAGTGCGGATGAGATTGATGGAGATGTAGAACGAGCCGGCAAAGCAGGTCGTAGGAGAAGAGATGGGGAAGAAGGTGGGGAGAGACGCAAGAGACAGGCGACGCCCGATGATGAGCTGTCACCTGAAGAGAGTGAGTTTATCGTGTCGTGATGCCGTCTAAGAAGTTGCTGACAGGTTAACCAGGGCGAAAAAGAGCGCTTGACAGAGCTATGGACGAGGCAGTACGAAATCCGAATGCTCGTAGAGGGAAAAAGAAGGATGAAATTGTGAGATCTAAATGAATGACTGGTCTATCTTCGCGAGCTAACAGCGTCCCTAGAACATTCAGGAACAACAAGACGAGCTGATTGAAAATATGCGGCGTCGTATGACCGAAGCCGCCAAAATAGATACAGACGCTCGACAAGCAGGACAACCAGCCATGCAAAAGCTGAAACTCCTACCCGAAGTCGTAGCATTACTCAATCGCAACACTCTGCGCGACCAACTCGCCGATCCAGACATCAATCTACTCGAAGCAGTGAGGTTCTTCCTCGAGCCATTGAACGATGGCAGTCTACCAGCATACAACATCCAGCGCGAGCTTTTTGCCGCACTTGGAAAATTGCCAATCACAAAGGAATCACTTATTGCCAGTGGCATTGGCAAGGTGACTTTATTCTATATGAAGAGTAACAAGCCAGAACCCGGGATTAAGAGACAGGCTGAGAAGCTTCTTGGAGAGTGGACACGACCGATCTTGAAGCGTACGGATGACTATAGGAAGCGGGACGTCAAGGAGGCAGTATATGATCCATCGTAAGTCATGTTTTCAGCGAACAAACACTGCCATACCGGTCAACTAACATGACACAACCAGTGGCCGTCCTCTGAACGCCTCACAAGCACAATCAAGTCAAGGCATATCTGCTGCCGCGCGAGCTGCTGCCGCCGCCCGAGAACGATCTTTGGCTACACCTATTCTCTACAATCGTGCTCGTGTTGAGGGTGGTCTCGCTAGTTATAGCATTGCTCCGAGAAGTAATGTTACTGGTCATGGACAAGTCGCGCAACGTATGGGCACGGGTGGTTCGCAGGCGTTTAGGAGGATGACACAGAAGGGCGCTAAGCGTTGAGAATTAAGCGTTATGCATTGCAGGAGAGGGTGTGATGCGATGCAAACAATGCTTGAAATGCTTGCTTATGGATTTGATGCTTTCATCGTTTGGAAGCTGCACTGCTTGCAGACGTGCCTTCATATCATCTAAGATCTCCATGTTCCTGAACGATTCCAGCTCACCAAAGCAGCATACGTGCCAGAACGGTCTTCCGTAAAGCTCCGTTGCAGCTATCGTCCTCGTAATGGTCATGACGTTACCACGCCTCATCCCCTTCTCGCCGGACTGAAGTAATTCAACAAAAATACTCACTTCTCCCTTCTCGCTAGATCAATCCCATAGCCTTCCTCCTCTTCTCATCCTCCACCTTCTTCTTCTCAGCAATCTCATCAATCAGTGCCTTATTCCTTTCAAACGCATCCAACACTGCCATCATCCCCGCTTCCTTCTTGCCCACACCCTTACCCACTCCAAGCTTGACCTTCTCATAACCCCATCCTGTGACGAATACAGCGACCTCATACATTTGCACACCGTTGCTTTTAACACCTTTCTGCGATACAGGTATGGTATTTTGGTCTAGATATTCGATTTTGACTTCTTTGCTGCCAATTAGACGATTCAGCTCGTCTTTGCGGTTATTGAGTGTTGTGGCCTGAAGCGTGGCGCCTTCTGTTTCGTGGGTGAGGAGGATTTCGATCCAGAGTTCGGTTAGCCAGGCTTCTGCTATTTCGAAGCCGCCTCTTGGGGTTTTCTTGTTCTTGCTTTGGCGTGTGTGCTTGTCCTCAGTGTCCTTCTCATCCTTATCCTTATTCTGATCTTTATTTTCATCTGCTTCATTACTTTCATCTGCAGGACCACCGCCATCAACCCAACTTAGCACCACAGCCGCCACAAACGCCTCAAACACATCCGCTAACATCTTCTCATACTTGTCTTTCGCCTCCTCCCTCAACGTCGCCGCCCCACGCACTCTCTCCCCAAATCCATACGCTTTCGCAAAGCCCGCCAATGTCGTATTTCGTATCATCTTCTCCCTTAGTTGCGCCTGTCGTCCGGATGGCAGCGCAGGAAAGTGCGAGAAGATAAGCCGCGTTGCTATTATTTCTAGATACGCATCGCCGAGGAATTCGAGACGTTCGTAGTTGTGTGTGCTGGAGATGCTGGAGTGCGTGAATGGTGCTTCAGCGAGCTTGGGCTCAATGGGTGGGAGAGGAGGCAGGTTCGCACGCAAAGGTAGTGGTGCGTTGGTGTTGTAAGGAGGAATTGAGGGGTGGTTCTGCGATGATGGGTAGGATTTGTGGAGAGAGGGTGCACGGGGGTTGTATGTTGATTGTCGTTGGTTGCGGAGAGGTTGGGTATTTGGGTTGTTTGAGCTGGAGTTGGAGTTGCGGTTGTGCTGGTGGTGTGTTTTATGGTGCTTGGGTGATGGGCCGGAGGAAGAGTGACGTGTGTTGTGGTCGTGATCGTCTCTTGGGCGCTTGTTTGACATATTTGCGGGGTTGAATGTGGATGATGAGCACTGCTATGTATAGCAGTGGTTTGGGATGTGTTTCAGATTGTACTATTTGTAGTAGAGACTTGATTGAAGAAAAGTGACTCGAGCTCGAGCTTTGATGTCAGAACAAAATCGTAAAATCAGCTTGTCGGATCGGGCTCCGTTGACCAATGAAGGACAGCCTCATCTGTTTCAATTTTCGATAACACCTTGCCAATAATTGAACACCAAATACCCCCTCCCCTTCCCCTCCCTTCCCTCGATACACTACATGACTATTAGTTGTTCTCATCTACTATTACATCTCATCATCCTCCTCCACCTCCTTCTTGACTGGGATTTTCGCCATCGATGCACGCTCGACCTCGGTAATGTTGAAGGTGCCTTCCTTGATTGATAGGTTATACTTGTAGACCTCGCGAGATCTCAAAGGCTCCTGCCACTCTTTGACCAGGTCGAAGTTAGTAACAGGCCAAAACTCCCAGCCGACCTTGCGAAGTGATCAGTGATTGTCTTATACGAGGTGCAACTGGACTTACCTTGTAAACCGTTATCTTCGAGGCCAGGTTGGTCAGCTTCTGGAGTGGCTGCAGTACGTCGAGTGCTGTGTTGATGTCTTCGTCCCAGTCCTAAGAAGGTATAGTCAGCATTCCGGCTGTGTTAGGTTGAGGTACGAAAAAAGCTTACTCGCAGATTGACCTGCACATGGCGCAACTCCTTACACTGACTGGCAAGCACATCCACCAGCTTTTCAAGGTGCGGCAATAATTCAACGGCACCATTCTCTTTTATTCCCGCTTGATGTTTTTCCAAAGACTGCCAATCTTCCAGGCTCAGCATATCCGGGACATTGATCACTACCTGACGCACTCTGGCTAACTCGCACTCGACACCTGTGTCTGGCAAGCTCTTTGGGAGAGGAGAGTTCCAGATGCCACTCTTCTGCGTTGCGTTGACCAAGACGCCCTTGTAATTGACGTCAAACTCTACAATGGTGTTGCTGTATAGCACACTAATAGCTTCCTGGTAGATCTGCTTATTGACACGGAGTACGTCACATGCACCTTTGATCCAACAAATATCTTTGCCATGACGCAAGTAAGGTCGTCCAGTCACCGCTGGAAGGACAAAACTGAAGATGTGCTGTCGAAGTTCCAGTGGTATTTGAAGTAGCAATGGCTGTTTGTCTTCTTCTTCTTCTTCCTCTTGTACAAGTTCCATTGCATCGACGTCGATGACAGCATTGCAGAATCGGCATTGGCTCACATCTTCAACCTGATCGTGCCAGTCTGGAAGTTCTTCTACAACTGGCATGAGGACATCTTTGTTGTCCAGTCCAACTTCGGGAGAACTCCAACATAAGAGTGTGTTATGTGTGAGTGCGAAAGGTAAGCGACATTGGCATGAAAATGGAATATCATGGGTAAAACCCTGATCGATCATTGTTTCATCTTCGTGATGGTCGCGTGAGGTAAGTGGTGCAGATTGTATCGGTAGAGTATCGCTTTGAGAAAGCAATGCGTTTTGGAGGAATTGATCGTCGAAAGCCTGGTATCTTGTTGTCTCTGTCTGGGTTGGGAGCTGTTTCTCCTGATTCTGGTTGTACTGTTTCAAAAGATCCATTCTGCGACGCTTTTTAGCAGCTCTGGTGTTCTGCGATGGAGATTCTGGGATTACTGAAGAGCGAGAGTGACGACGAGCAGACTTCTTTTTGCTCGACTTGAGAGATCCTCTCATCTCCTGGGATGAGAAGATCTTCGAAATTAGGTGGCTTAGCTTCAGGCCACAAAACATGAAGCAGGAGCTATGGTCAAGCTGCAGGACTCGTAGGCGACAACGTAGATCTAATAAGACCAGTAGTACTCATGAGCTCCTACTTGATATGGCAAGGCTCTAGGCTGACGGGCAGTGTACTATATTCAGGTAGATAAAATGTGCTAGTAGGAGTAGAAAATAGCTTTAGAAAGCTCAAACATGACAACAAATGAAGTGGCAGGTCACGTTAGAAAGTTACAGAGCAGTATGTGGGTGATATGGCGAAAGCTAAGCTAAGACATGCGGTAGGACCAAGGTGTTGTTGAAATGAGTCCCCAGTAATCCAAGCATCTTGTGACAGTGGGGTTGGAGCTGACTCCGGTGGCCCGTGCATTTTATGTTGATGACAATTATCAGCATGCACTTATCAACAACAGGACGGACCATGATCCTGCGGCGGAGACTGGGGCCGCTCCTCCTCCTCGCCATCCTCCTGGTTGTCATCGTCGTCTCCGTCACTCGGACTTCCTCTACAGCAGTCGCGGTACCCACCGTCGCTGACCTTCAGGAGGGTGCAAAACAAGCCGCCAATGCTCTCGCAAATCCGAGTCTTCCCAAGTTCTGGAACCCATTCAGTCCTGGAGCGCACCCTCCTGACCAAGCAGATAGCAGTAGTGAAGATACAAGATGGTACAGCGAATTGAGATGGCTCAATCCTTTCAGCTCCGAAATCGTCCTTGACGAATCCCGTGCTCTCCTCCCACCTCTCCAACCACGACAATCCATCTACGCCTACTACGAAGCTCAAAAGATCCAGATATTGCGCAAGCAGAGCAGAAGCTGCTTTTGGCCTGGAGAAGAGCTTGGTGGGCGAAAGGGTTCAAACCTGTTGTGATTGGACGTGCGGAGGCAGCGAAACACGCACTATATCCTCGAATTACGAGATTGAATTTGGATGCAAAATTGGAGATGGAGGCTGTAAGATGGATGGCGTGGGGGTTTATTGGTGGTGGTATTCTGTCACACTGGCTTGCAATGCCGATGACGGACTATGAAGACTCGGTATTGGCATTCTTGCGACGTGGACGATATGAGCCACTCATCAGCTTCAAAGATATTAAGCATGGTCTCGTTTGTGGTGATCATGCAAGAGTGAATGCTGCAGTTCAAGAATTCCTGGAGGTTGCTGGTACAGACGAAGGCACATCGTTCATGCAGTCACTCTCCGCAAATAGCTGGCAGTACGTCGACGCTGAAAATGCTATTGCTTACTACGACGAAGAAACTGTCGCAAACACATACGGAAGAGTTGCGAAGGTATTATTTGAAGATCGTGCAGCCGGCCTTTTAATGCTTCAGAAACTGATCAATGCACATCTTCACATTACGTGGCAAAGAAGTTTCCCCAAAGGTATTGCGGTACTTCAGCCGCACTCGGATACGACAACAGCTCTTGGAAGCTTTTCGATAAGACTAGCTAGAGATCTCGCTGCCTGTCCGAGCTCACCCATGCCTTCTATATGTCCGCTCAACATGCCTGATTGCAAGCCATGTACAGGAACGGTCTCAGACTTGTCTTTAAGTACTCCGGACACCTTTCAGAACGACTCCAAGACCTTCTTCATCGGCACCGTCCCACATCCATATACCTTTACTGCCATGCTACACAGCAAGGAGACCCTCGACGTTCCATTTCTGCGTCGAGACACGATGCGTGATCAATGGCTAAACGCTACAACAACAGCCATCCTCGGTTCAAAGATTGGTGGGCCATCGCGATTAGTGCTGTTCAAGGACGCCGTGGCAAGCCCATTCGCCATGACGCACTCTCTATGGGTAACAGCAGAGCGTACCGAAGCTATTCAGCGCGATTGGCTTTTCGGCTTCGAGCTACCGCGTGCTACATCAGGAAGGGTTCCACTTGGCAACGACGCGATATCAACTTCCCAGCTCGCCAAGCAAAGAATGCTGCTTGAAATGGCTCGTGAGACAATGGGCAGTAAAGCGCAAGAATCACTTGTGAGAAGTGTCGAAGCGTGGAATCTTGCGGATACTGAAGCATGGCGGTTCGTGCAGGCTTTTGGTGTTAGGAGAAGGACTGAGCGTGAAACATGGGAAGCTGAAGAGAGTAAATATGCGTCTTTTGCTGGTGGCGAGACGAAGATGTCATGATTGGGATAGAAGAATGTATTATGACTTGAAGATAAATAGACTACAATTAGATCACGAATGCAGCATACTCTGTGCAAGTTCATATCTAGAAGAGCTCAGTCCAGGATCCGCTGACTATCCCCAGTACCGTAGCCTTCATTGATACTCCTTCGCAATGCTGTTTATCTGAATATTAGCTCATCTCTTCCCGGTCCATAGAAACTACCGAAGAAACCATTTTCGGGGTCGGCCACCCCCTAGAAGACCCTCCCCTTGCGTTCACGGACCCAGTCCGTGCGCAGCCAACTCATATTTCACCACCATCTTATTATCTTTATAACTACATTAATTATAAGTTTAAAAGCGTCGGAAATGGCTTAAATTAAAGCTAAGATATAGTGCTATAAATCCCCCGGGTTAAATTATTGCTTATATACTAGCTTTCTAATAAATCTCCTACTACGCGTCTTCCTAGCTAATATACTTACTTAGACAGGACTACCCTTTATATCGATAAAGGTAGGTAGTTTAATAATCTTTAATCGCTAGAGAGGTTTACTACTAGCCTTATATATTATAGCCTACTCTTTCGCGGCCTTAGCGGCCTCCCTAATAGCCTTACGCTCTATAATCACTGCTCGCTTTTTAGCGGCGTTTTACCTCCGTGAGGTAGTAGTAATAGCGCGCTCTTCTCTCTTTCTTTTAGTAGTAGCGTCCTTAGCGGCCTTAGCTATAGCTCTATTGTATCTAGCTTATACTTTTTAAGCCTCTTCTTACTCCTTAGCAGCGTCTCTAGAGGCCTGTATATCTTCCATCCTACGTAAACTTTATAGCGAAAATATTAGGCTACTAGTCTTTTCTACTAATCTATACTCCTTAATTAGCTTCTTCCCGCGCTTCCTTCTCTTCTTCTTATCGTATAGAGCGTCTATAAGGCGCGCATTATCCTATTCTAGTAGTTTGATGCGTAAACTTAAGTTAATAACCTCGTGAGTAACGTTAGATAAGATTCTACGGGTTATAGGGTTATTTTTAGTATTAACGGCCTTCCTAAGGCTTCGTCGTACCTCTAGCGAGGTCTAGTCCTACTGTTTTAGAGTTGTTTCAGGTTTTTTAGGTATGTGTAGCTAAGAAAGTACCTCTTATAGATTCCACCGCGATAGCCCTATTTTGCTCTGTATAGATAGGACGTTAGTAGGGATAAAGGCTCTACGCTATACGGTCTAGAAGAGATTAAAGAAGTTTCTTTTTATGATATCTATAGCGCCGTAGGACGCATTTAACTACTTTTCTAGTTCTTAACTATAGTAAATTACGAGCGGCGAGAAATAGCTAATATCGAGTAGCTAGAGTCGGTAAGTAGTATATAGCGGGTAGAGAGCAACTAGAATCTTCCGTTTCATAGCTACTTTAAGAAATCCTAGCGTAATATAGCTTCCGTAACCGTTAATAAAGAGCATCCTCTAGCTCCATCTTACCTTAGCGATAGTAGCACGGTCAAATAGATTAACTAGCCATTCTAAACCTAGCGTGTTACTAGTCTAGCTATTAGGCGAGCACGTAAACTAGTAATCTTACGCGTTAGGTTTAAAATCTTATAGCTAGACATTACTAACGCTACCTCCTTTAGCCTAATATATTAGAAGCGGCGGTAATATATCCCTATCCGCGCATATTGTGCCTATAACTGTAATCCACTCCCTACTACTATCCTACCTAACCCTAGCAAGCTTCCCTAACCTCTTTAAGTTCTTATTAAAGATCCTACGCGCCTTAATGAGTCGTCTAATAAGAAAGCCTTTTTTATCTATATTATACATGTTTCTAGGCGTAATTTCGTATTCATCCATCTTTTAGCGTATCATATGGAAGTACTGCTAATAAGTAGCTAAGATATTAGCTTTATGGCAATTTATATCAAGCGTAGTTAAGTAGTTAGAGGCTAAAGTATCCCTATTTCTTTTAATAAATCGTGGAATCTAGTTATGGCTAGGAGGCCTCCCTACTACAGGCTAGATAGGCGACCTACGCCGTTACTATAGCAGGCGTAGGAGGTACGTACGTAGCCGATAGTTTATTAATCTAGTCTAGTAGTACCTGATACTACGTATTATCGAGTAATCGCCTTTCTTATATAGCATCATCCATTTGCTAGGTTACGTTATTCTAGCGCTTGCTGAGCGTGCTACGGTTGTAACTAGCTTCTCGTGCGGCTAGGGATACGTTCTTCTTATCCTAGGCTTTTAGAATCGCTAATCCGCGCTCAATTTGATTCATATTCGATGTAGTTATAGTAGTTATAAGATGGTGGTGAAATACAAGGTAACTGTGCACGGAGTGGGTCCGTGAACGCAACGGGAGGGTCTTCTATTGATGAGCACCGTCCCGCAGCATAAAGTATTTGTTAACCCATACCCGATAGGAACTTGAAGGACAACACAATGGAGTCTAAATCAATGACACGTTTACTGGTACGCAGAATGTATCTCATATCTTCCTCTCCTCTTTGGCGCGCTCTCGCTGTAATCGGTACACTCTGGTGTGCACGAACAGCATTCAACTTTATCGGATTTGCAAAACCATATCTATTGCGAAGTCGAAAAGCACTCGATAAGTACACCACATCCGCTAGTGGCGAGAGCGTTTGGGCATTCGTCACTGGTAGTTCTGACGGCGTTGGTAAAGGGTTCGCCGAAGAGCTTTGCTCACGAGGTATTAATGTCATCCTTCATGGTCGCAACGAGGCAAAGCTACATACAGTCAGAGCTAGCCTGCTTGAACGCTGGCCAGATCGGCAGGTCAGAGTACTTGTGCTTGATGCGAATGCGGACGCTTCCAACGACGCGAAACTCAATGAAGCTGCAAAATCGCTCGAAGATGTGGAACTGCGTATCTTGATCAACAACGTCGGTGGGAATGGCACCGTGACACCACTCTGGGCACCTTTGAGTGCTAGGTCGTCATCCGACGTTGGTCAGTTTATTGACATTAATGCACGCTTCACAACTGAGATTACACGTGTATTGCTACCACTGCTGATCATGCATCAGCCATCGCTCATACTCAATGTTGGCAGTGCAATCAGTGAGTTCGCTGTTCCTTATCTAGAGATGTACTCGGGTACAAAAGCATACATGGCAACTCTTTCGAAGAGCTTACGTGTCGAGATGAAAGTGGAAGGAAATGCTGTCGAAGTTATTCATTTGCAAGTCGGCATGGTTGCCACCGAAAGAGAAAAAGACAGAGTTCCGGGCTTCATGACGCCGAGTTCGAGGTGCTTCGCGGGGAATGCCCTAGATCTAGTGGGATGTGGTCACGACGAAGCTTGGCCTCATTGGCCTCATGCTGTTCAATTTGGGTTTATCAGAGCTATGCCAGGTTGGCTACGAGAGAAGGTATTTCTTGGTATAGTCGCGAAAGAGCGAGCAGCCGCAAAACGGGAATAGGCATCTGTGGTGAATCTGTGATGCTCAGCATCTTCGACCTGGCCACTATAATGAATGAACTCGCCTTCGCTTAGAACCATAATTGATACGACTCTATTGATGTCCAGCTCTACTCTACAGGAAGGTGTTCAGAAGGAGTTTATTGACAACCTACTCTGCTCTAAAATCTACTCATATCCCAATCTGCGAAGCAACAACGAAGGCGTGCACGACCATGCATGGCAAAACGAATTGCTGTGAAAGTCACCATAAGGCGAGTGCTTAGGCTTTTTCGGATCCCAAGTTTCCCAGAACGTCTCCGCACCAGCATCGCACATCGATCCCCAGTATTCAACAATATGCTGTGTGGCCAGATCCTCAAGACCAGCCTCAATGAATGCTTCACAAAGGTAGTGGTGCAGGTACGGCGTATTCGCAATGATCGAGCCAGCGTCTTTGTAAGCCACTTCAAGTGCATGTGCTGCTTCCTCCTTGTCAGTCGGCACACCGGCCATGACTGCCCAGGCGTTGCTTGCCCAGCTGATTTGCTTCTTACGCCCGGAGACGAACACGCCACGAGAAGCGTCGTATAAATGTGCACGGGCGGCCTGGGTGAGTTTGTCAATGATAACAGGTAGTTTCAACGGCTTATCTGAGAAAGGCGTCTGTATCATAGGCGTTGGTAGGCTAAGTACTTGCGACAATTTGAGTACGTTTTTGAGGCCGAAAATGATAACGCAGTGTGACGCCGTGTCTTTGTCAAGTTCTTCGTGCCCTGTCGTTCGTTGTCAGAAAACAAGTTCCAAGCACAAGTACCATAAAGAAGAAGGTTGCAACGGAGAGGCACCACTTACAGTCAATGAAATGCCACGTGGCTCCTCCAACTGGTGATGGACCACTCATGTCATCATAAACAGGCTTGTACAAGCCATTATTACTATCGCACCGTGCAATTGACAACTCAAACTGCTTCAAAGCTACTGGAAACAGTTCCTTTCCTGTGGTATGATCTCCTGAAAACTGAACATAATCGAGTAATGCAGCAGCATATATCTGGGTGAAATCAACGATTGACTGGCCACCCGAGCATATATGCGGCTTCTCATAGCAGGAAGCAGAGAGAAGACCGTCGTCTCGTAACGGCGTTGCCGCGAAAAGATACAGGCATCTTTTTGCGAGGGTAGTATCGCGGAATGTCGCGTAATTGGCAAGTGCTTGCAAACGGAGGTCGCCAATCCTATCAGATTGCCTCAATGTCAGACACACACTTGACGGAATACCTGCAAAGTATCGACCTACCAGAGACGCATATCACGGCGTGGACCATCTTCGTACACAGTGTGCATGCAGTTCCGCAATGTCAGCAAGGCAACTTCATCAATCTTGCGAAGTACGTTTTTCTTTTCTTCAGTGAACTCTTGGCCTCTCTTAGTGAAACTCAAGGATGCTGGATTTCCACGAGGAGCGGATGAAACAGCATGTGCTAGTGGTTGCTCGACTTTGACACCGAACCTTGCTGATACTGCTAGAACATCTATGCGGATGTATCGAAAAGCATGCCTTCTTTGAATCTTGACCGGCTGTGGAAGGTAGTCCACACTAGAAACTCATCTCAATAACTATAGCAGACCTGTGGGCACTGCTAGCAATACTCACTTGATGATCTCGTCCGGTAACCAAGCTTTGCTCAACCAAGCGTTGTATGGTTCAAGCTCTTCTGCAACATCTGCAAGGATTTCTCCAAAGACAATACGAAGCCTTGCGTCAAAATCAGTATAGAAGGGCTTGCCGAGTGGTTCCACCTAAATCGTTACCTTGCTGGAGAATCCGCAGGCTCCATGCCATGCTTAT